>ERZ1032387.152-NODE-152-length-17345-cov-12.345865_pt1 | contig 17345 bp, 18 predicted proteins | sample MGYA00516710_ERZ1032387 | MGnify/ENA primary metagenome ERZ1032387 (study PRJEB33718, sample SAMN03160192) | human skin metagenome | collected 2014-02-25 | study: EMG produced TPA metagenomics assembly of the PRJNA266117 data set (Human skin bacterial metagenome...
GATCTACACCTCTCTATTCGTCGGCAGCGTCAGATGTGTATAAGAGACAGGTCACTGACTGCTTGTTACGGTTGGCCGACAGGTAATAGGCAGCCTCCGTGGTGTTCTCGCCATAGGCATCTTTAAGGAAGGGCGGCCCCCAGGCGCGTGTATCGTCACCATTACCCGGACGCTCGACCTTGATCACCTCGGCCCCCAGGTCCGCAAGGATCTGCCCGGACCACGGCCCAGCCAGTACCCGCGATAAATCCAGTACCCGCAGATGTGATAACGCGCCCATGGCCGCTCTCCTATTAATAGAACGCCTGGATACCGGTTTGTGCACGCCCGAGAATCAGCGCATGCACGTCGTGAGTACCTTCGTAGGTGTTGACCACTTCCAGGTTCACCAGGTGACGAGCAATACCGAACTCATCGGAGATCCCGTTGCCGCCCAGCATGTCACGGGCCATGCGCACGATATCCAGGGACTTGCCGCAGGAGTTGCGCTTCATGATCGAGGTGATTTCCACCGCCGCAGTCCCTTCATCCTTCATCCGCCCCAGGCGCAGGCAGCCCTGGAGGGCGAGGGTGATTTCGGTCTGCATGTCCGCCAGCTTCTTCTGGATCAGTTGGGTTGCCGCCAGAGGACGACCGAACTGCTGGCGATCAAGGGTGTATTGACGTGCGGTGTGCCAGCAGAACTCCGCAGCCCCCAAGGCGCCCCAGGAGATGCCGTAACGCGCCGAGTTCAAGCAGGTAAAAGGTCCTTTGAGCCCACGCACATCCGGGAAGATGTTCTCTTCCGGCACGAACACGTTGTCCATGACGATTTCGCCGGTGATCGAGGCCCGTAGGCCGACCTTGCCGTGAATCGCCGGTGCACTCAGGCCCTTCCAGCCTTTCTCCAGGACAAAACCACGGATGTCGCCGGCATCATCCTTGGCCCAAACCACGAATACATCAGCAATCGGGCTGTTGGTGATCCACATCTTGCTACCAGTCAGGCTGTAGCCACCTTCCACTTTGCGTGCACGAGTAATCATCGCACCCGGGTCAGATCCATGGTTCGGCTCGGTCAGACCAAAGCAGCCAATCCATTCGCCGGACGCCAGTTTCGGCAGGTACTTCTGCTTTTGCGCCTCGGTACCAAACTCGTTGATCGGCACCATCACCAAGGACGACTGCACGCTCATCATCGAGCGGTAGCCGGAGTCCACTCGCTCCACTTCACGAGCGATCAGGCCATAGCACACATAGTTAAGGCCGCTGCCGCCGTACTGCTCAGGAATGGTAGCGCCCAACAGGCCGACTTCACCCATTTCCCGGAAGATGGCCGGGTCGGTCTTCTCATGGCGGAAAGCTTCCAGAACCCGTGGTGCCAGCTTGTCTTGAGCGAACTGCTCGGCGCTGTCGCGGACCATGCGTTCTTCTTCGGTGAGTTGCTGGTCCAGCAGAAGGGGATCGATCCAGTTGAAGCTTGCTTTACCGCCCATGAGTGAATCCTCGTGAAGTAGGTCAACTATCGTGGAACAGATCCTAGGCCTACGGCGCGCCCCCAGGCAAACGAGGATTTCGCATAGTGTTGTGCTAATTTCTCACTTCGTAATGGCCTAAACCGCCTTTTACAGCATCTATTAGTGAGATTACCGTACATGCGCAGAAAGATCCCCAGTACCACCGCCTTAATCAGCTTCGAAGCCGCGGCACGTCATGAGAGTTTTACCAAGGCAGCCCAAGAGCTTTCCCTGACCCAGGGTGCGGTCTGCCGACAGATCGCCAGCCTTGAAGAGTTCCTCGGGGTGGAACTTTTCCGGCGTTCACGACGGGGCGTCAAGCTCACTGAGGCCGGGCTGTCCTACAGCCGCCGGGTCGCCACACAACTGGACGCAGTGGAGCGCGACACACTTTCAGTGATGGGTCAGCAGGGGGCCAACGTCATCGAACTGGCGGTGGTTCCGACCTTCGGGACGCAGTGGTTATTGCCACGCCTGAAGGACTTCCAGCAGCAGCACCCCGAAGTCACGGTCAACCTGACCAACCGCACGCGCCCCTTCCTCTTTGCCGACACCCCCTTCGACGCCGCCATCTACTTTGGCGACGCCGATTGGTCGGGTACCCAGTCTCACTGGCTGATGGGCGAAAACCCGATGCCGGTGTGCAGCCCGGCAATGCTCGGCAAGCAGCAAGAGTTGAGCGCCGAGGCCATAGCCGAACTGCCCCTGCTGCAGCAGACCACGCGGCCTTATGCCTGGCGGCAATGGTTCAACTCACAGCAGCTGAATATCCCCCGCGACATGACAGGCCCGCGCTACGAGCTATTCTCCATGCTCGCCCAGGCAGCCATGCACGACATGGGTATCGCCTTGATTCCGCCCTTCCTTATCCAGCGCGAGCTGGCCGAAAAACGCTTGGTCATTGCCAACCCCCAGGCACTCTCGAGCATCAAGGCGTATTACCTGATGATTCCCGAACGCAAAGTGGAATCGGCCTCTTTACGGGCTTTTCGCGACTGGCTGGTGAACCAGGCAAACAGCTACAACCTTGAAAAATAAAGGCTCACAGCCAATAGCTGACCCCGTAGTCAAATAAATCAGAACCCTACAGATATAACTATTTGTCGCATTTTCACAGACTGTACCGACACCTTGAACAATCGTTCTACAAGCGCCTAACCACGCGGCTTGTAGGGTTTATTCAAGGGCAATGTAAGACTATTCATGTCACGGATGAGAAAAATCTTATTTTCCATAGCAAAGCCTTGAAAGGCACGGCTTACAAGGCTTTAACCTGGTACGTTGCGACATTCGGTCACGGGGTGACTTGTAGTTAATTTTCCGTCACTAGTCAGAATCCCTTGAAGGCCTCAAAGTTCGCCTGCAAAATGCCGCGCCCCGCTGTGATTTCAGCGGGATCGTGCTGATCGGCCGCCCCAGCCGCACCCTCCGAAGTGCGCTGGCCTTCTAAGAAAGATCGAAAGCAATAAGATCAAGCAGGAGATTTGACGTGCACATTGGTGTTCCTCTCGAAACCCAGACGGGTGAAACACGGGTTGCTGCAACCCCGGAAACCATCAAGAAGCTGATCGGCCAGGGTCATAAAGTCACTGTGCAAAGCGGCGCCGGCATTAACGCCAGCGTGGTCGACAGTGCCTATGAAGCGGCAGGAGCCACCATTGGCAGCGCCAACGATGCCTTTGGCGCCGAGCTGATTCTCAAGGTCGTGGCGCCCAGCGACAGCGAACTGGCGCTGATCAAGAGCGGCACCGTGCTGGTGGGCATGCTCAATCCGTTCAGCAATGAAACCATCGCCAAGCTGGCCGAGCGCGGGATCACCGCCTTCGCCCTGGAGGCCGCACCCCGCACCTCCCGGGCCCAGAGCCTGGACGTGCTGTCGTCCCAGGCCAACATCGCCGGCTACAAGGCCGTGCTGCTGGCTGCCCACTACTATCCGCGCTTCATGCCGATGCTGATGACCGCCGCCGGTACGGTGAAGGCTGCCCGGGTGCTGATTCTCGGCGCCGGTGTTGCCGGCCTGCAGGCCATCGCCACGGCCAAGCGCCTGGGTGCGGTGATCGAAGCTTCGGACGTGCGTCCGGCAGTGAAGGAGCAGATCGAATCCCTGGGCGCCAAATTCGTCGACGTGCCTTACGAGACTGACGAAGAGCGCGAGTGCGCCGTCGGTGTCGGCGGTTACGCGCGCCCCATGCCGGCCAGCTGGATGCAGCGCCAGGCTCAGGCCGTGCACGAACGCGCCAAACAGGCCGATATCGTCATCACCACCGCGCTGATTCCGGGCCGCAAGGCACCGACCCTGCTGAGCGCCGATACCGTGGCCCAGATGAAGCCCGGTTCGGTGGTCATCGACCTGGCAGCCGCTCAGGGCGGCAACTGCCCACTGACTGTGGCTGACCAGGTCGTAGTCGAGCACGGCGTGACCATCGTCGGCCCGACCAATCTGGCCGGGGCAGTGGCTGCCGACGCCTCGGCGCTGTACGCCCGCAACCTGCTGGACTTCCTGAAGCTTGTCTTCACCAAAGAAGGGCAGTTCGAAGTCAACCTCGAAGACGACATCGTCGCCGCGTGCCTGATGTGCCGCGACGGCCAAGTCATCCGCAAAAACGCCTAAGCAGGGATTCAGACGATGGAAGAGCTTATCTCCCCCGGTATCTACAACCTGATCATCTTCGTGCTGGCGATCTATGTCGGTTACCACGTGGTCTGGAACGTTACACCCGCACTGCACACCCCCCTGATGGCAGTGACCAACGCCATTTCCGCGATCGTCATCGTCGGCGCCATGCTGGCTGCCGCCCTGACCGTGACCCCGTTGGGCAAGACCATGGGCACCCTGGCCGTGGCCCTGGCTGCGGTCAATGTGTTCGGCGGCTTCCTGGTCACCCGTCGCATGCTGGAAATGTTCAAGAAGAAAGCGCCCAAAGCCGTGAAAGAAGAGGTGCAGAAATAATGAGCATGAACCTGGTAACAACCCTCTATCTGATCGCCTCGGTGTGCTTTATCCAGGCGCTCAAGGGCCTTTCGCACCCGACCACGTCCCGACGCGGCAACCTGTTCGGCATGCTGGGCATGGCCCTGGCGGTACTGACCACCATCGGCCTCATCTATAAGCTGGGTGCGGAACTGGCGACCGCCGGCATCGGCTACGTCATCGTTGGCCTGCTGATCGGTGGTACCGCCGGTTCGATCATGGCCAAGCGCGTCGAGATGACCAAGATGCCGGAACTGGTGGCCTTCATGCACAGCATGATCGGCCTGGCCGCGGTGTTCATCGCCATTGCCGCCGTGGTAGAGCCTCAGTCCCTGGGCATCGTTAAGCACCTGGGCGACTCGATTCCCGCCGGTAACCGCCTGGAGCTGTTCCTTGGCGCAGCCATCGGTGCCATCACCTTCTCCGGTTCGGTGATCGCCTTCGGCAAGCTGTCGGGCAAGTACAAGTTCCGCCTGTTCCAAGGCGCACCGGTACAGTTCGCCGGGCAGCACAAGCTCAACCTGCTACTGGGCCTGGCCACCCTCGGCCTGGGCGTGACCTTCATGGTCAGCGGCAACCTCGGTGCTTTTGCCCTGATGCTGGCCCTGGCCTTCGTCATGGGCGTGCTGATCATCATCCCGATCGGCGGCGCGGACATGCCGGTAGTGGTGTCGATGCTCAACAGCTACTCGGGCTGGGCGGCAGCGGGGATCGGCTTCTCCCTGAACAACTCGATGCTGATCATCGCCGGCTCGCTGGTGGGCTCCAGCGGCGCAATCCTCTCCTACATCATGTGCAAGGCGATGAACCGTTCGTTCTTCAACGTGCTGCTGGGCGGTTTCGGCAACACAGCCGATGCCGGCGGCCCGGCAGGTTCGAAGGAAGCACGCCCAGTGAAATCCGGTTCAGCCGACGATGCGACCTTCCTGCTGACCAACGCCGATACCGTGATCATTGTTCCCGGCTACGGCCTGGCGGTAGCACGCGCCCAGCACGCGCTGAAAGAGCTGACCGAGAAGCTGACCCACCGCGGCGTGACCGTGAAATACGCGATCCACCCGGTAGCGGGGCGCATGCCCGGCCACATGAACGTCTTGCTGGCCGAAGCCGAAGTGCCTTACGACCAGGTGTTCGAGATGGAAGACATCAACTCCGAGTTCGGCCAGGCCGACGTGGTGCTGGTGCTGGGCGCCAACGACGTGGTCAACCCGGCGGCGAAGAACGATCCTAAGTCGCCGATTGCCGGCATGCCGATTCTCGAAGCCTTCAAGGCCAAGACCATCATCGTCAACAAGCGCTCCATGGCCAGCGGCTATGCCGGCCTGGACAACGAACTGTTCTACCTGGACAAGACCATGATGGTCTTCGGCGACGCGAAGAAGGTCATCGAAGACATGGTCAAAGCCGTCGAATAAAGCTGCTGTAGCGCAATACCCAAAACCTCAGCCTTTAGTAGGCTGGGGTTTTTTATTTACTCCATAAAGCCGACAGAAGGCTCTAGATCAGGGCCTTTCATTCGACCTTTGTCGCGCGGTGTTTTTTTTTGAAATCACTAGACTGCGCTTCTTGCTTCCGTTGCCCGAGATAACAATCCATGTACCGTGATCGTATCCGCTTGCCTTCGTTGTTGGATAAGGTGATGAGCGCCGCTGACGCTGCCGCTCTGATTGAGGACGGCATGACCGTCGGCATGAGCGGCTTCACCCGCGCCGGTGAAGCCAAGGCCGTGCCCCATGCCCTGGCCGAACGGGCCAAGGTAACGCCACTGAAAATCAGCCTGATGACCGGCGCCAGCCTGGGCAACGACCTGGACAAGCAGCTCACCGAAGCTGGCGTGCTGGCCCGACGCATGCCGTTCCAGGTGGACAGCACCCTGCGCAAGGCGATCAACGCTGGCGAAGTGATGTTCATCGACCAACACTTGTCGGAAACCGTCGAACAACTGCGCAACCAGCAGCTCAAGCTGCCGGACATTGCAGTGATCGAAGCTGTCGCCATCACTGAACAGGGCCATATCGTGCCGACCACCTCGGTGGGCAACTCCGCCAGCTTCGCGATCTTCGCCAAGCAGGTGATCGTCGAGATCAACCTGGCGCACAACCCGAACCTGGAAGGCCTGCACGACATCTATATCCCGACTTATCGTCCAACCCGCACCCCAATCCCACTGGTGAAGGTCGACGATCGCATCGGCAGCACCGCGATTCCGATCCCAGCGGAAAAGATCGTCGCCATCGTCATCACTAATCAGTCGGATTCGCCGTCCACTGTTTCCACCCCGGACAGCGAGACCCAGGGCATCGCCAACCACCTGATCGACTTTCTCAAGCAGGAAGTGGATGCCGGGCGCATGAGCAACAAGCTCGGCCCGCTGCAGGCCGGTATCGGCAACATCGCCAACGCGGTGATGTGCGGCCTGATCGAGTCGCCATTCGAGAACCTGACCATGTACTCCGAAGTACTGCAGGACTCAACCTTCGACCTGATCGACGCCGGTAAGCTCAGCTTCGCCTCAGGTAGCTCCATCACCCTGTCGAGCCGGCGCAACGCCGACGTGTTCGGCAACCTGGAACGCTACAAGGACAAGCTGGTGCTGCGTCCGCAGGAGATCTCCAACCACCCGGAAGTGGTGCGCCGCCTGGGTATCATCGGCATCAACACCGCGCTGGAGTTCGATATCTACGGCAACGTCAACTCCACCCACGTCTGCGGCACGCGGATGATGAACGGCATCGGCGGCTCCGGCGACTTCGCCCGCAACGCACACTTGGCGATCTTCGTCACCAAGTCGATCGCCAAGGGCGGGGCGATTTCCAGCGTGGTGCCGATGGTCAGCCACGTGGACCACACCGAGCATGACGTCGACATCCTGGTGACCGAGATCGGCCTGGCGGACCTGCGCGGCCTGGCGCCGCGGGAGCGGGCCCGGGTGATCATCGACAACTGTGTGCATCCTTCCTACCGCGACGCACTGAATGACTACTTCACCAAGGCCTGCGCCTTGGGTGGTCACACGCCGCATATCCTGCGTGATGCCCTGAGCTGGCACATCAACCTGGAAGAAACCGGGAAAATGCTCGTCGAGTGATTGATACAGTTGGCAGCTGACGCAAACACAGTTTCGTCAGCTTGCCGGCCGCCCACCAGAGACCGCCAAAAACTGTACTGCTGTACCGGTATTTTCCCCGCCTAAAACCACTTGCCTCCCATCAAAAAGCACCGAAATGCACCATAAAGGTGCTGACAGGTACAGTTGCGCCTTTTCCGAACAGTACAGCCCCTATAAACAGTTAACTGGTCCTTCACAATACAGGTGAACTGTATCTACAGAGTCTTGCGCGGGAAGAGGATCATGGGCACCAGTTAAACCACTACCTGATCCCGCCACAAGCGGAAGGATGTCAACCATGGAACGTACACTCAGTTCCGAACTGTTCTTCGAAGACAAAGCTGAAAAAACCCAGGCTTCCCTGCCTCTGCGCGTTATCGCCAACCTGATGCTGTGGCAGCGCCGCATCTCCAGCCGCCATCAACTGGCTCGCCTGGATTCGCGTCTGCTGGCCGATGCCGGGATCAGCGAAGCACAACGCTACGAAGAGCTGAGCAAGCCGTTCTGGCGCTAACTCAGCGTCGCTGGCCCTGACCCACCGGGTCCACCGCCAGCACCCCGAATTGCAAACAACAAGACCCGTCGCGGGAAACCGCGACGGGTCTTGTCGTTCTGGCCGCGGAAAACGCGCTACACAGCTGAAATACAGCCCGCTTCATCGGGACAGGTACAGTTTTATAAAATATAACAATTAACCAGTACAATTTAGCTCGAGTGTATCTGTATCACCGCATCGAACCGCCGCACCATGAGGTTGCAGCCAGCTCATCGCTCGGCTGCTCATGGAGGCAAGCATCATGCACTCGTCCCCTGGCACCAACCTTCACTGCACGCCCTTCAAGCGCTGGCTCACGGCGCTCGCCAACACACGGGAGCGGGCCCGCACCCGTCACTTGCTGGCACAAATGGATGAACGACAACTCTCGGACAGCGGCATCAGCCACAGCGATCGGGCAGCGGAACTGCACAAACCCTTTTGGCGCTGAGGCCTGCCGCAACGCTGTGCGAATGGGGCCGCTGAGCCTAATATCTGAGGCGACGTGGCGATTTTCATTCGAACTGCGTCAGAGCAATCAGACACAGCACCTCGCAGTGGCTGCCCGGCGTATCACTCAGCGCCCTTAAATTGTCTGTTCATTCACAGGAGTTACCCATGTCCCGTCTCCGCCTGCTCAGCGCCGCCGCCCTGCTGGCCCTGGCTGCCAATGCCCACGCCACCAGCCTGATCGTGACCACCGACGCCATTGTCGGCGCGCTCAAGGCCACCACCGACGCCACCTCCGATGCCACTTCTTCCCTGCGTGACAACAAGATTGTCCGTGCCGCCCGGGATGATGCCGCCAGTTTCGTCGCCACCGACGGCGCCATTCGCGGGGTAAAACTGGAAAGCGCATTTGCCCACATTCGCCAGCAAGCGCCTCAGTTGCAGGCCTCTGATGCACAGCTGGCCCAGGCCATCCTGGCAATCTGAAGCGTCTCGGTTTCAGGTGCCCCGGCGCACCTGAAACCCTCTGCGCTGGTCCTCCAAGGGGCATTGCGCTAGCCTTGGCGCTGGTTTTCAGCTGTCGAGACTCTTGGGTTTGTTCCGTATTTCGCTTTCCGCTCCCGTATTGATCGCCGCCTGTTGGGCCGGTTCGGTGCAGGCATTCGACCTCACCACCCAAAGCCTGGTTGTCACCGTCTACGCGACAGGCCAGGTGACCTCGGCGCCCTTCGACCATAAACTGCTGCTTGCTGCCCAGGATGACGCCGCTGCCTTCGTGGCAACCGACGGCCAACTGCGCGGCGCCCGCCTGGAGTCTGCGCTGGAATACCTGCGCCAGGACCCGGCAAAACTTCATGCCAGCGACCTTGAACTGGCGCAGGCAATTCTCGTCCAATAACCATCCCTGTTCTTCCGGAGTCGTTCCATGCGTAGCCCGCTGATTGCCGCCACCCTTGGCCTGCTGTTGTTGGCCGACGTGGCCCAGGCACACACCCTGGTGGCCACCAGTAACATCATCGTCCGCGCCTCCGGCCGCACGATCGATTTCACCTCGGACACCACCACTTCGATCCGTGACTCCAAAGTCGTGCGCGAAGCCCACGACGATGCCGCCAGCTTCGTCGCCAGCAACGGTGATATCCGCGGCGCGCAACTTGAAGCGGCGTTCAATGCCCTGCGCACGCAGCTGCCAGAAGCCCGCGACGCCAGCGACCAGGTGCTTGCCGAAGCCATCCTGGCCCTGTGAAACCACTCCTAGCCTGGCTGCTGGCCGGGACCCTGGCGCTGCTCTGCGGCACCGCCCAGGCCGACCTGCAACTGCGCCTCAAGGCCGATGGCTTGAGCCCGGCGCAGCAACACGCCAGCCAGGCGCTGCTGGATGAAGCGATGCAGGCGTTGCCGCCGCGTTTCATCCAGCAACTGGATCGCACCATTGATGTCGGCTGGACCGACCGAATGCCCGACAACGCCTATGGCGAGGCATCCCTGGTGTCGGAACTGGACCTCAACCGCGCCTTGCTGCCCAGCCTGACCGACGGCTCCGCCGCCACCCAGAAGACCAGCCGCCCCCATGGCACCGTGCGACGGGAAATGCTCGCCACGGTACTCCATGAACTGACCCACATTTATGATCGCGCGCGTTTGTGGCCCGGAGCCGAGCGCAGCCTGATCCAGCGCTGCACCCGCAAGAACAGCACCTCCGGGCTGATCGGCCTGCCGGATGAGTGTCGCGGCCAGAATGACCGGCGCTTCACCCTCAGCGATGATCCACGGCTGCTGGATCTGGCCGGTTGGCCGCAATACGTCGGCCGCCGTGGCGAACGCGAACAGCACAACCGTCAGGTCGCCCGCAGCCCGGACATCTACGAGATCACCAACCCGAAGGAATTCGTCGCGGTGAACATGGAGTACTTCCTTCTCGATCCGAGCTACGCCTGCCGCCGCCCGGCGCTGTACCGCTATTACCAGGAACATTTCGGCTGGGCGCCGGCCGCCAAGGACAGCTGCGCCAAGTCCTTCGCCTTCCTCAACGCCGGCAACGACTTCGCCAAGACGCCCCTGGGGCAGGTGGACCCGGAGCGGGTCTACGCGGTGGACTACCTGCTGGCCGAAGCCAACCAGAACTGGGTCAGCCGCTGGGGCCACAGCATGCTGCGCCTGGTGATCTGCGCCCCGGGCCGCCCCCGCGGGCCGGATTGCCGGCTGGACCTGGACCAGCACCTGGTGCTGTCCTACCGCGCCTTTGTCGGTGACGTGCAGCTCTCCAGCTGGGACGGCCTGGTGGGCAAGTACCCTTCGCGGCTGTTTGTCCTGCCGCTGTCCCAGGTGATCGACGAGTACACCAAGACCGAGCTGCGCAGCCTGGCCTCGGTACCGTTGAAGCTGTCACGCAGCGAGATCGAGGAAGTGGTGGAGCACGCCGCCGAGATGCATTGGAGCTACGACGGCAACTACTACTTCCTGTCCAACAACTGCGCAGTGGAAAGCCTCAAGCTGCTGCGCAGCGGCAGCAACAACAAGCAACTGATCGGCCTCGACAGCATCATGCCCAACGGCTTGCTGGAGGTGCTCAAGGGCAGGGGGCTGGCGGACACCAGCGTGCTCGACGATCCGCGCGAGGCGCTGCGCCTGGGGTATCGCTTCGACTCCTTCCGCGACCGCTACCAGGCGATGTTCGAGGTGATCAAGAAGCGCCTGCCGATCAAGCAGGCCAGCGTCGAAGACTGGCTGTCGCTGAGCGCCGAGGAACGCCGGCACTGGTTCGACCAGGCCGACCTGCGCACCAGCGCCGCCTTGCTGCTGCTGGAGCAGGCCAGTTATCGCCGGCAACTGCTGCTGGCTCAGGACGAGGTCAAGCAGCGCTACCTGGGGGCTCGCGAGCTGAAAAATGGTGGTATGGAGCAGGCCAACAAGACCCTGCAGCAGATCCTCGCCAACAGCGGCTTCCTCAGCCGCCCGGCAGAATTGCTGGGCAGCGGCGGCTACGGCCTGCCTCAGCCCGCTGAATGGCAACGCCTGGAGTCCGAGAGCAGCCAGCGGCAGAAGCAACTGCAATCCTTGACCGGTGACCTGGACAAGGAAGTGCGAGCCCTGCTGGAACCGGCCCGAGCGGCGGAAATCGCCGCCAACGAGGCCAACCTGAAGCTGGTGGGCGAGCATCTGCGGACGCTGCACAAGGCGGCAGGCGGCCTGGAGCTGCCGTAGCGCTGCCGAGCCCGCGAGGCTGCGAGGCTGCGAAAAGAACCGAAGGGCCTTGCTGGGCGGCCTTGAGAGCCTCGCGACCGCTGCGCGCTCGTGCGCAGCCTGCGGCAGCGGCTACAGGGTTTCCTGCGGTTCTTGCGGCAGGTGCTCGTCCAGATGCACCCAGGGCAGGCGGCTGTCGGTCCAGATATGCCGGTCTGCAGGCGCCAGTTCCGGGTGATCCAGGGTGGCGATGGTGACATCGATGCTGTCTGGGCTCAGGTGGGTGATCAGCGCCAAATGAGCACCACAGTTGCCGCAGAAATAGCGCGCACAACTTCCAGATGAGTCGTACCGGGCGGGAACGCCTTCCAGCCATTCGAAAGCCGAGGCGGGCAGGGTGATCCAGGTGGTCACCAGACCGCCACTGACCCGGCGGCAGATCGAGCAATGGCAGTGGGCGATGTCCCGCAACGGGCCGCTGAACTGGTAACGCAGCCGCCCGCAGTGGCAGCCTCCGGTGTGCAACTCTCTCATGTGCATGTCTCCCTGGCGCCGATAGCCATCACTTTATGCCGCTGGTCGCCTGCTGCAACATCCGTTCGTTCCTTTCAGCGACGAAAGCTGGCTGAAAGCTTCCCCCATTAGGATCGCCTCCACTACCGGCAACAGACCGGTTGGCCACAGCGGGCGTTTCTCGCGCTCCCGGCCCTATTAACAACAACAATGGTGATTCTGATGTCCGCTCCTACCCGCCTGTTCGCTGCAACTCCTCCCGTACGCCTCGTGCTTGCCGTTCTGCGCTGATCCCACCCGGTTCGCCATTCCCTAGCCGCGCTACGCCTGGAGTAATCCCATGCTGACTTTCCTTGGCTTTGCCATGGTCATCACCTTCATGTTCCTGATCATGACCAAGCGCCTGTCGGCGCTGATCGCCCTGATCATCGTGCCCATCCTGTTCGCGCTGTTCGGCGGGTTCGCGCCGAAGATCGGCCCGATGATGCTCGAAGGCATCACCAAGCTCGCGCCCACCGGCGTGATGCTGATGTTCGCCATTCTGTATTTCGCCCTGATGATCGACTCCGGCCTGTTCGACCCGGCCGTGCGCAAGATCCTCAAGCTGGTCAAGGGCGACCCGCTGAAGGTCTCGGTGGGCACTGCGGTACTGGCCCTGGTGGTGTCCCTGGACGGTGACGGCGCCACCACCTACATGATCTGCGTGGCCGCCATGCTGCCGCTGTACAGCCGCATCGGCATGAGCCCGCGAATCATGGCCGGCCTGATCATCCTCGCCGGCGGGGTGATGAACATGACCCCCTGGGGCGGCCCGACCGCCCGCGCGGCCAGCGCCCTGCACGTGGACCCGTCGGACATCTTCGTGCCCATGATCCCGGCCATGCTGGCCGGCGTGGTGGCGATCCTGGCGATCGCCTACATGTACGGCAAGCGGGAAAGGGCGCGCCTGGGTGAACTGCACCTGGCGGGCGACGAGATCGACCACAGCGAGATCAGCGTGTCGCAGTACCCCGACGCTCGTCGTCCCAAGCTGATCTGGTTCAACGGCGCCCTGACCTTCGCCCTGATGTGCGCGCTGATCGCCGGGCTGCTGCCGTTGCCGGTGCTGTTCATGGTGGCCTTCAGTATCGCCATGATCGTCAACTATCCCTGCCTGCAGCAGCAGAAGGATCGGGTCGCGGCCCACGCCGGCAGCGTGCTGGCGGTGGTCGGGCTGATCTTCGCGGCGGGCATCTTCACCGGCATCCTGTCCGGCACCGGCATGGTGGATGCCATGTCCAAGAGCCTGCTGGCGGTGATCCCGGAAGCCCTGGGGCCGTACCTGGCGGTGATTACCGCGCTGGTGAGCATGCCGTTCACCTTCTTCATGTCCAACGATGCCTTCTACTACGGCGTGCTGCCGGTACTGGCCGAAGCCGCCAGCCACTACGGCATCACCGCGGTGGAAATGGCCCGTGCGTCGATCGTCGGCCAACCCGTGCACTTGCTCAGCCCGCTGGTACCCTCGACCTACCTGTTGGTGGCCCTGGCCGGTATCGAGTTCGGCGATCACCAGCGCTTCACCCTCAAGTGGGCAGTGCTGGTCTGCCTGTGCATAATGTTCGCCGCTTTGCTGATGGGGATTTTTCCGCTGTTCAGCACTCTATAAAAGCAATGCTTCTGCGCCCGGGCCGGCCTCACGGCCCGGGCTATAACACTCGCTCAAAGGAATACACATGGAATGGCTGACCAACCCGGAAATCTGGGTTGCCTTCTTTACCCTGACTGCCCTGGAGATCGTCCTGGGCATCGACAACATCATCATGATCTCGATCCTGGTCAGCCGCATGCCCAAGCACATGCAGGCGCGCACGCGGATCTTCGGTCTGGCGCTGGCGATGGTCACGCGCATTCTGTTGCTGCTGTCGATCACCTGGGTCATGCGCCTCACGGCCGACCTGTTCGTGGTCTTCGGCCAGGGCATTTCCGGGCGTGACCTGATCCTGTTCTTCGGTGGCCTGTTCCTGCTGTGGAAAAGCTCCCAGGAGATGTACCACGCCCTGGAAGGCGAAGACGAAACCATTGATGAGCCCAAGGGCAAGGGCGGCAACTTCCTCTACACCATCATCCAGATCGCCATTATCGACATCGTCTTCTCCCTGGATTCGGTGATCACCGCCGTGGGCATGGTTTCCCATGTGCCGGTCATGGTGGCGGCCATCATCGTCGCGGTGCTGGTGATGATGCTGGCGGCCGGGACCATCAGCGAATTCATCGACAAGCACCCGTCGCTGAAAATGCTCGCGCTGTCCTTCCTGCTGGTGGTGGGTACGGTCCTGATCGCCGAAGCCTTCGAAGTGCACGTGCCAAAAGGCTACGTCTACTTCGCCATGGCCTTCTCCCTGGCGGTGGAAGCCATCAACATCAAGATGCGCACCGCCATCGCGAAAAAGAAAAAACAGCAGGACCCGGTGAAACTGCGCAAGGACGTTCCTGGTCAATAATCCGGGAATGCGCTGAATGGAAAAGGGGCTCTCGGGCCCCTTTTCTGCGTCTGCAGGAAGCTGTTTTCATGACAGTTTTGTTTCAATCGCCGGTTTGGCTATGCGATGCTGGCGCCTCGTGCGTTAGCCAACTACAGCTTAAGTACATAACGTAGAACGTCGCGCAACAACGTCCACTCGCCCCGCTTGGGGCACTTCACCCCAGGGGGGGCCTCTATGCTGACCCTGCTCAATCTGCTTTCCGCCGTGGCCCTGCTGATCTGGGGTACGCATATCGTCCGTACCGGCATCCTGCGGGTCTACGGCTCCAACCTGCGCCACGTGATCGGCCAGAACATGGCCAGGCGGCCACTGGCGTTCATTGCCGGGATCCTGGTCACGGCCATGGTCCAGAGCAGCAACGCCACGGCGATGCTGGTGACGTCCTTTGTCGGCCAGGGCCTGATGGCGCTGACCCCGGCGCTGGCCACCATGCTCGGCGCCGACGTCGGTACCGCGCTGATGGCCCGGGTACTGACCTTCGACCTGTCCTGGCTGTCGCCGCTGCTGATCTTCCTCGGGGTGATCTTCTTTCTCTCGCGCAAGCAGACCCGCGCCGGCCAGCTGGGCCGGGTCGGCATCGGCCTGGGGCTGATCATCCTGGCCCTGCAACTGATCGTCGAAGCCGCGGCCCCCATCACCCATGCCCAGGGCGTGAAGGTCCTGTTCGCCTCGCTGACCGGCGATATTCTCCTGGATGCGCTGATGGGTGCGGTGTTCGCCATGGTGTCCTATTCCAGCCTGGCGGCGGTGCTGCTCACCGCGACCCTGGCCGGCGCCGGGGTCATCAGCCTGCCGGTGGCCATCGGCTTGGTGATCGGCGCCAACATCGGCAGCGGGGTACTGGCCTTCCTCAGCACCAGCATGCAGAACGCCGCCGGGCGCCAGGTCGCGCTGGGCAGCCTGCTGTACAAGCTCATCGGCCTGCTGCTGATCATCCCGGTGCTCGACCCACTGGCCCACTGGATGGACAGCCTGGACTTCAGCCCCCAGGAAGTGGTGATCGGCTTCCACCTGCTGTACAACACCGCCCGCTGCCTGTTGCTGCTGCCCACTGTCGGCCCCATGGCCCGGCTCTGCGCCTGGCTGCTGCCGGAGCGCCCCCAGGAAAACGGCCGCGCTCGCCCGCGGCACCTGGACCCTACCGCCCTGGCCACGCCGAGCCTGGCCCTGGCCAACGCCGCCCGCGAAACCCTGCGCATCGGTGACCTGATCGACAGCATGCTGGAGGCGATGCGCGACGCGCTGCAGGGCAAGCAGACCGCCATCACCCAGGAACTGCGCGCCCTCAGCGACGACGTCGAAGCGCTGTACAGCGCCATCAAGCTGTACCTGGCGCAGATGCCCCGGGAAGACCTCAGCGACCAGGACAGCCGGCGCTGGGCCGAAATCATCGAACTGGCGTTCAACCTCAAGCTGGCCAGCGATCTGATCGAGCGCATGCTGCGCAAGGTCCAGCAGCAGAAGACCTCCCAGCGCCGCTCCTTCTCCGAGGTTGGCCTGGAAGAGTTGACCGGGCTGCACGCGCAACTGATCGCCAACCTGCGCCTGGGGCTCTCGGTGTTCCTGAGCGCCGACCCGGAAAGCGCGCGCCAGCTGCTGCGGGAAAAACGCCGTTTCCGCGCCCAGGAGCGGCGCCTGGCCCACGCCCACGTCAGCCGCCTGCAACGCAAGATCGTCCAGAGCATCGAGACCAGTTCCCTGCACCTGGAGCTGATCGCCGACATGAAGCGCCTCAACTCCCTGTTCTGCAGCAGTGCCTACGTGGTTCTGGAAACCTCGGACACCGGCGCGCTGGAGGTCGAAGAGATGGCTGACATCACTCATTCACCCTGAACGTCCACAGTCCCACGAAGTCTGTAGAACTTACGCACGCCGTAAGGAAGCTTGTTATGCGTTGTCTGTTATTCGCCTGCCTGTTGCTGGGCAGTGCACAAGGATGGGCTTTGGATCGTTTCCAGGTCGAAGGCTACACCCTGCCCAATGGCCTGCAACTGCTGCTCAAGCCCGGCAGCGAACGCGGCCACGTGGCGATCCGCCTGGTGGTGGGAGTGGGCCTGGACGACTTCGCCTGTGCCGACAAGGAGTTGCCGCACCTGCTGGAACACCTGCTGTTCAGCGGCGTGGATGACAGCGGGGAAGGCGGCCTGGAAGAACGCATGCAGGCCCTGGGCGGCGAATGGAATGCCTACACCAGCAATGCCGACACCACCTTCGTCATCGAGGCCCCGGCGCGCAACCAGCGCAAGGTCCTGGACCTCTTGCTGTCGCTGCTGACCCATACCCGCCTGGACGACAACGCCGTGGCCGCGGCCAAGCAAGTGGTGGAACGCGAAGGCGGGGGTCACTATTCGCACCTGCAACGCTGGCTCGACCGCCAGGACCTGGGACACAAGGCAGGCAACCAGCTGGCGGTGGAACTGGGGCTCAAATGCGCCGAACGCGCCGAGGTCGGGAACCTGACCCTGGCCCAGCTGGAGCAGGTACGCAAGGACTGGTACGCCCCCAACAACATGACCTGTCTCTTATACACATCTGACGCTGCCGACGAATAGAGAGGTGTAGA
>ERZ1032387.156-NODE-156-length-16924-cov-12.812378_pt1 | contig 16924 bp, 10 predicted proteins | sample MGYA00516710_ERZ1032387 | MGnify/ENA primary metagenome ERZ1032387 (study PRJEB33718, sample SAMN03160192) | human skin metagenome | collected 2014-02-25 | study: EMG produced TPA metagenomics assembly of the PRJNA266117 data set (Human skin bacterial metagenome...
CCACCGCCCACCCCCACCGCGTAGGAGCCGGCTTGCTGGCGAAGAGGCCCTCAAGCCCTGCATCGCTCTTGCGGGCGTCTTCGCTGGCAAGCCAGCTCCTACAGCAGGCAGGCATACCCCGCAGCGCCTGCAGGGGGGCGGGCCACGCCATTGCGCGGGGTCATCGGCGGTCGATGGCGGGCACCAGGCCCAGTTCCGTGGCGCGCTCGTACAGGCCGCTCATCTTCCATTGCTGGGTCAGTACGCCTGGGCCATAAGGGCGGGAGCCACCCAGGGCGTCGGCCAGCAGTTGCAGTTGCGCGCCCTCTTCCAGCAACAGGATGAATTCCGCCGTGGCCCGCAGGCCCTGCTTGCCCCATACCGTGGAGCCGCCGTTGGCTTCGAGAATCGCCAGGTTGAAGGGGTTCTGGGCAATGCTGTCGAGGATGAAGTCCACCTCGGGCTGGCGCCGGTCGATGTACACCGGCAGCTCCCGGGCCAGCTGGTAGCGCTGCACCGGCACATAGTGGAACGGCAGCGTGCGGTGGGTCTGGGCCCAGGCGCCCAGGTACGGCGAATGCACGTGGGACACGGTGGTGATATCGGAGTGTTGCTGGAACAGTTTGGTGTAGCGACCGAGGCCGCCCTTGCCCTGGCCGAGGATCACCTTGCCGGCAAAGTCGGTGACCGTGGCCTGCAACGGTTTGCGGTAGTTCCACGGGCCGCCGTAGTTCACCGAGACCAGCAGTTCCTGGCCCGGTACCCGCTCGATGAAGCCCACGGTGCCGTTGGCGGTGATGGTCTGGGTTTCGCGGAACACGGTGAACGCCTGTTCGGCCTCCAGCAGCACCTGATCGATGAAGGCCTGCAGTTCCTGGGTAATGGGTTGTTCGTTGATCAATACGGTCATGGCAATTCTCCGGGTTCAGGCGCGGCGCTGGGCCAGCAGTTCATGGGCGGCGTGCAAGGGACGTGGGTCGACCCAGTCGGCAATGGCGAAATCCCGTTCCAGGAAGCCATGGCGATAGAGGAAGTTTTTCTGGATATCGAGGAACTCCAGGCGCTGCGGCGACAGGTCGGGCGCCAGGGTGGTGTGGAAATCGCCGCGGTAGGCCTCATTCACCCCGGCACTGCCGGCCCGGGTTTCCTCTTCCAGGATGGCGTTCAGGGCCGGCCGGTTGTGGGCCGCCCAGTCGGCGGCGCGCAGGGTCTGGGCAAGAAAGCGCACCACCAGGTCGAAGTGATTGTCCAAGAGGCTCTGGTGCACGGTGATCGGTCGCGGCGTGCCGTTGTTGATGCGGTAGCGCGGCTCGGCGACCAGGTCCAGGTCGATGCCCACCACCAGCCCCAGGCGCCGCGCGGCATCGGCGGCGGCAGCCCCCTTGACGTAGACCGCGTCCACCTCGCCGCGCACCAGGTAGTCCAGGCCCGACCACAGGCGCTGCAACCCTTCCTGGGGCGAGGCGGCGCGCTCCTGGTCCTGCAATGCCACTTCCACCAGTTGCACGTCGTCGAAACCCAGGCCCGCCAGGCTCAACGCGCCTTTGTAGCCGTGCAGGCTCATGGCCCGGGCGATGCTGCCCGGGCGGTTTTCGCCCCAGGCCGGGAGCGCCAGGCGCTTGCCCTTGAGGTGCTCGGGGCGGCTGATGCCGGAATCCGGGCGCACCAGCAAGGTTTGCCATTCCTCGATCCAGGTCAGGCCGATCAGCCGGCTGGGGGAACCGGCGGCGCGGGCAGCCAGGGCCGGCACGTTGCCGCCCTCGCGAAACAGCCCGGGCAATTGGTGATCGTAATGGTGATGGCCCAGTTGCCGGGCTTCCTGCAGGGTCGCGACCGGCAGGCCGTCGGCGGCAAACTCCTCGCTGAGCCAGCCCAGCTTGTAGGCGATCCCGGAAGCCGTGGGCACCGGGCAGCGGGTGAACCAGATCTGCTCCAGTTCAGGCTGGGCAGCGGACGTGGGCAATGTGGCGGCAAGCGTCATGAACGAGTTCCTGTGCAATGGCTGTTGCCAGGGCTATTGCAGCGCCCGTGCCAACCGGGCAAGGCCCCGGATTACGGGGCCTGGGCCGCTGCCCGCGAAACCGGCACCTCGCCGACTGCTGCCCGACCAGCAGCATTGCGCAGCGACTGCTGCTGATGGAGCAACGGGCCGACGAGCATTGCTGCTGGAGCAGCAGCAGGCGTTTTAGCACCCATTGCGCACTCGCCCGCCAGCCGTGTCGCACAAGGCCTGCAACGGATTTTCAGCACACTGAAAAGGCCCTGGCGCAGAACTTGCTCAAGCCTCCTCAAACCCAGCCCTTTTTCGTAGGAGCTGGCTTGCCGGCGAAGGCGTCGCCAAGACCGGCGCCAGGCTCAAGGGCCCCTTCGCCGGCAAGCCGGCTCCTACGGATCAGGCCGATACACACGCCCCTGTAGAAGCTGGCTTGCCAGCGAAGGCATTGCCAAGACCGGCGCCAGGCTCAAGGGCCCTTTCGCCGGCAAGCCGGCTCCTACTGATCAGGTCGATACACACGCCCCTGGGGGCAGATTTCTTCAGATAGAGGTACCAGCATGAGTAGCGTTCAAGCCCTTCCTGTCACTCCGGTCCGTGTCCTGGGCAGCGAGGCCGAAGCCATCGCCGTGGCCCGGGAAATCGCCACGGAAATCGCCGCCATCGCCGCCGACAGCCAGGCCAACGGCCAGTTGCCGCGGCGCCAGGCGCAGTTGCTGTCCGACAGCGGCCTGACCGCCATCGGTGTGCCCAAGGCCTTCGGTGGCCTGGGGGCCTCGGTGGCCACCATCGTCGAGACGGTGCGCCTGATCTCGGTGGCCGATGGCGGTGTGGGCCAGTTGCTGCAGATCCACAACGTGATGCTGCGGGGCATCTTCAACGGTTACCCGGATGCCGTGCGCGACCGCGTGGTCAGCGACGTGCTGGCCGGCAAGCGCCTGGGCAATGCCCTGGCGGAGATCGGCGGCAAGAACAAGTTCGCCCTCAAGACCCGTATCGAGCGCCGCGCCGACGGCAAGCTGATCCTTAACGGCAGCAAGTTCTACTCCACCGGTTCCTACCTGGCCGAATGGATTTCCCTGACCGCCGCCAGCGAAGAAGGCGGCGCCGGGGTGCTGCTCAACCGCAACGCTCCGGGCCTGACCCTGGTGGACGACTGGCATGCCTTCGGCCAGCAGAATTCGGTCAGCGGCACGGTGCTGTTCGACAACATCGAACTGGACGAAGACTTTGTCTCGCCGCGCAAGGGCCCGATGAAACGCACCGGCCTGACCTTCCCGCAGATCCTCCATGCGGCCATCGACACCGGGATCGCCGCCGGAGCCCTGGGGGCCGCGGTGGACTACCTCAAGCAGCACGCCCGGCCCTGGGTGGAAAGCGGCGTCGACCACGCCAGCGAAGAGCCGCACATCATCAAGCAGATCGGTGAATACGCCGTGGCCCTGCGTGCTGCCGAATCCTTGCTGCGCGATGCCGCGCGGGTGTTCGACGAACACGAGCAGGACCCGGACAACAAGGAACTGCAGGATCAGTTGATCCTGTCCGTGGCCACCGCCCGGGCCCATTCCGACAGCGCCTCGCTGAAGATCTCCAGCGACATCTTCTCGCTGTTGGGGGCCAGTTCCTCCCTGAGCAAATGGAACCTCGACCGCTTCTGGCGCAATGCCCGGGTGCACACCACCCACGACCCGATCCGCTGGCGCCTGCACCACGTGGGCAACTACTACCTCAACGGCGTCGACCCGGGCGAATACACCGCGATCCTCAACGCCAAGGAGCAACAGGGCGCGACCCGCCCCGCGCCATAACCCCAACCACCGCCATCCCTCGTAGGAGCTGGCTTGCCAGCGAAAGCGTCCTCAAGACCGACACAAGGCTCGGGGGCCTCTTCGCCGGCAAGCCGGCTCCTACCAATAACCATGGCATCACGCACACCGTAGGAGCTGGCTCGCCAGCGAAGGCGTCCTCAAGACCGACACAAGGCTCGAGGGCCTCTTCGCCGGCAAGCCGGCTCCTACGGGGGTGGCCGATTTTTTGAACGAGCCCTGCATGATCGAAAAACACCCTCTTTTGCGCGCGCTGGCGATCTACCGGGAAGTGCCCTGGCGCTTCACCCTGGTGGCGCTGCTCTATGTCGCCGTCAACCTCGGGCTGGTCTGGCAGCAGTGGCTGATCGGCCATGCGGTCAACGATGTCAGCAGCGGGCAGGCGGTAAAGCACCTGGCCGACGGCAGCCTGGATGCCAGCCTGGGCTGGTACTGGCTGTGGCTGCTGCTGGCGGTGGCCCTGGGCCGCGGCCTGTTGCAGTACGCCGCCACGGTGTTGTCCCTGGTGCTCAGCCAGGAACTGCTGACCCGCCTGCGCGAGCGCATCCTGCAGCAGGTCCAGGGCCTGCACCTGGGCTACCACTGGCAGCACGGCATGGGTGAAATGATCACCCGCACCACCCGTGATGCAGACAAGGTCCGCGATGCCCTGATCAGCTTCTGGCGCCAGGTGGTGGAAACGCCCCTGGTGGTGCTGGCCACGGTCGGCCTGCTGGCCTGGTACAGCCCCTGGCTGGCGGTGGTGCCGCTGCTGCTCACCGCCTGCGGACTGTGGATCTTCGTGCGCCAGACCGAGCACCTGGTGAGCCTCGACCGCGCAGTGGGCGCTGCCTACGACCGGGTCAACCAGGACCTCAGCGAGGGCATCGGCGGGGTGCGGGTGATCAAGTCCTTCGCCCTGGAGCACAGCCGCATCCAGGGTTTTGCCGCCCAGGTCGGGCTGTTCGCCGAGCACGCGCGACGGGCCCTGGCCTATTCCAGTTCGCGTATCCCCCTGCCCCAGGCCGTGGTCGCCCTCAGCCACGTGTGGATCCTGGTCTACGGCGCTCATCAGGTGGCGGCCAGGCAGCTGGGGATCGGCGAGCTGGTCAGCGCCCTGCTGATCGTGACCACCCTGGTGTTTCGCATCGAAGGCATCGGCCGGGTGATGCAGACCTTTGCCGATGCCCGCTCCAGTGCCGAGCGCATCTGGCAGTTGCTGGACGAGCCGCTGCACATCCGCAGTGGCAACGCCCGGCTGCCCCAGGCGCCCCTGGGGTTGCGCCTGGAGGGGGTCAGCGTCAGCGCCCCCGGCGGTGGCCGGAAGATTCTCGATGACTGCTCCCTGAGCCTTGAGCCCGGCGAGGTGGTGGCCCTGGTGGGCGCCACCGGCACCGGCAAGAGCCTGTTGGCCAGCCTCCTGCCGCGCCTCACCGAGGCCGGTGCCGGCCGGGTGCTGCTGGGCTCGGAACTCAGCGGCTGGCAGGACGTGCGCGACCTGGACCTGCAACAGCTGCGGCGCCGGGTGCATGTGGTGCCCCAGGAAAGCTTCCTGTTTTCCGACACCCTGGCGGCCAACCTGCGCCTCACGGCCCCCGACGCCAGCCACCGGCAGCTGCGCCAGGGCCTGGCCCTGGCAGCCGCCGAAGACGTACTGGAACGCTTGCCCCAAGGGCTGGACAGCCGCCTCGGCGATCGCGGGGTCACCCTCTCCGGTGGCCAGCGCCAGCGCCTGAGCCTGGCCCGGGCGCTGCTGGGGGAGCCGGACATTCTCTGCCTCGACGACGCCACCAGCGCCCTGGACGCCATCAGCGAACGCCAGGTGCTGGACAACATCCGCCAGTTGCGCCGAGACCAGGGCCGGGCCACCACCTTGCTGGTGATCTCCAGCAAGCTCTCGACCATTCTCCTGGCGGACCGGGTGTTGCTGCTGCAGGACGGGCGAATCCGCGCCAGCGGCCGCCACGCCGAGCTGCTCAAGACCAACGCCCACTACCGCGACCTGCTGGGAGTCGACCATGGCTAATCCAATCGCCGGCAAGGCCCTGAGCGATATCGAAATCGAGGAAATGCTTGCCCGCCAGGCCCTGGACCGCAGCATGCTGTCGCGCCTGCTGCCCCTGCTGCGGCCGATCCGCGGCCCGATCCTGACGGTGATCGGGATCGAGTTGCTGCTGGTGTTCACGGTGTTCCTGCGGCCCTGGTTCGTGCGCGAACTGCTGGACCGCGGGCTGGTCCCGGACCAGGGTCACTGGCTGCTGGACGAGTCCCTGGTGCTGTGGCTGGGCCTGGGGCTGGCGGCCAGCTGGCTGGGGCGCTTCGTCCTGGCCGGGCTGTCGCAGTTCGTCGCCGGCAGCGCGGCGATCCGGGTGCTCAACGACCTGCGGGTCAAGGTCTTTGCCCATATCCAGGCCCTGAGCGTCAGCTACTTCGACCAGACCCGCGCCGGGCGCATCATTTCCCGCGCCGACCGCGACGTCGACAGCCTGGAACCGCTGCTGATCCAGGGTCCGCCGGAGCTGCTGGGGGCCCTGCTGCGCTGCGGCCTGGCGGCGCTGATGCTGTGGCGCATCGACCCGCGCTTCTTCCTCAGCCTGGCGGCCACGGTGCCGCTGCTGGCGCTGGCGACCTGGGGCTTCAAGCGCATCTCCCAGCGCAACTGGGCCAGAGTCGCGGAGAACCGCAGCCGCTTCACCGCGCACCTGGTGGAAAGCGTCAGCGGCGCGCGCATGCTCCAGCAATGCGGGCAGCAGGAACCCAACCTGCAGCGCTATCGCGGCCTGCTGGATGACTTCAACCAGGCGCTGATCCGCGGCAGCCTGCGCTCCAGCTGGTTCGCCCCATTCACCGCGCTGCTCAGCACCGCCGGCATGGCCGCGCTGCTGCTGGTGGGCGGCTATGGGCTGGCCGATAACCAGATCAGCGTTGGCCAGATGGCGGAAAGCCTGTTCTACGTGTTTCTGTTTCTGGGCCCGTTGCAGGAACTCTCTGACCTGTTCGAACGCTACGCCACCGGCTCGGCCTCGGCGCAGCGGATCTTTCTGCTGCTGGACACCCGGCCCCAGGTCCTCGACCCGGCCCAGCCCCAGCGCATGCAGCGGGCCCGGGGCGAGGTCGGTTTCGAACAGGTGCGGTTCGCCTACGACCCCAGGAGCAAAAACGCGGTGATCCAGAACCTGGACCTGCAGATCAAGGCCGGCGAAGTGCTGGCGATTGTCGGCCCCTCGGGCCATGGCAAAAGCACCCTGGTGCAGTTGCTGACCCGTTTCTACGACGTTCAGGGCGGCGCCGTGACGCTCGACGGCGTGGACATCCGGCACCTGGCCCAGCACGACCTGCGCCGGGCCGTGGGCGTGGTGCTGCAGGACAATGTGCTGTTCAGCGGCACTATCCTCGACAACCTGCGCCTGGCAGCCCCCGGCGCCGATGATGCAACGCTGATTGCCGCGGCCCGGGAGCTGGGGGCCGACGAGGTGCTGGAACGCCTGCCCCACCAGTACCACAGCGAGGTCGGCCCCCTGGGTGGACACCTGAGCCATGGCCAGCGGCAACTGGTGTGCCTGGTACGGGCCTACCTGGCCAACCCGGCGGTGCTGGTACTGGACGAAGCCACCTCGGCGGTGGACATCCACACCGAGCGGCGCATCCAGCGCGCCCTGCGCCGGCTGTGCCAGGGGCGCACGGCGATCATCATTGCCCACCGCCTGGCGACCATCCGGGACGCCGACCGGATCGCGGTGATCCGCCACGGCCAACTGGTGGAACAGGGACCGCATCAGCAGTTGATCCGGCAGAGCGGCGCCTATGCGGCGTTGTACCAGGCCTATCTGCGTAGCGCCGACCAACCCGGCGGCGCAAGCCCCGCGGCCCCTTTCGCCGGCAAGCCGGCTCCTACACAAGCACCGCCGGTATCGCGCCAGCTGTAGGCGCTGGCTTGCCAGCGAAGGCGCCCGCAAGGACAGCATAAGGCTCAAGGGCCTGTTCGCCGGCAAGGAGGCGCTGGGTTGTTGCGCGCTCAGCAGCGGTTGCTGCCGGGGTGCTGCTACAGCAGCACCAGGGCCCTGCGCTAGGCCGGCTGAAGCCCCCGAACCCCCGCCATGGTGGGCTGCGACGGCCATGGCATGGCCGTTGCAATTACCCCCTGACAGGCGTCTTCGCACCCGCGCGGCGCAACGGGTTACTGAATCAGGAGCACCCATGAGCACTGAATTTTTCTGGCGCCTGCCGCTGGGCACCGACGGCCCGCAGTTGAGCACCGACAAGCACAATCGCGGCAACCCCCACCCCCGTGCCGGGCATATCGCCCCCGGGCGCCTGGCCAACGGCGAGCCCGACGGTTTCACCTACATCGACTACATCGCCCAGGTGGCCAAGGCCGCCGAGCTGGCGGGCTTCGAAGGCGCCCTGCTGCCTACCGGCCCCGAGCCCTGGGTGGTGGCCGCGGCCCTGGCCCGGGAAACCCGGCGCATCCGCTTTCTGATCGCCTTCCAGGCCACCTGGACCCTGCCGGCCTACGCCGCCCAACAAGCGGCGATCCTGCAGAACCTCAGCCACGGCCGCCTGGACTGGAACATCATCACCGGCGGCAACCCGGTCAGCCAGCGAGCCAATGGCGATTACCTGGACCACGACCGGCGCTACCAGCGCACCGGCGAGTTCCTCGACATCATCCAGGGCCTGTGGCAGAACGAACGCTTCTCCTATGACGGCGATATCTACCAACTGGAGAACGGCGCCCTGCCCCCGGGCCTGCAGCAGGAGCGCAAGCCGGGGGTGTATTTTTCCGGTTTCTCCGATGCGGCCCTGGACGTGGCGGCGCGGCACGCCGACGTCTACCTCAACTGGGCCGAGCCCATCGACCAGCTCAAGCCCCACATCGAGCGAGTTCGCGAGCTGGCGGACAAACAGGGGCGCACGGTGCGCTTCGGCCTGCGGGTCGATCTGTTCGCCCGGGAAACCGAAGAGCAGGCCTGGGCCGACCTACGCCGTCAGTTCGACAAGCTCGAAGGCAAGGGCAGCCTGATCGCCAAGAACTTCACCAGCGGCTCGGATTCGGTGGGCGCTGCGCGGCAGACCGCCTACCACCAGAACGTCGACCGCTTCGACGACCTGATCCTCGGCCCCAACCTCTGGGCCGGCTTCGCCAAGGCCAAGCCGGGGCCCACCGTGGGCCTGGTGGGCAGCCACCAGAACGTTGCCGAGCGCCTGGCGGAGTACCGCGATGCCGGTTTCTCCACCTTCATCCTGGCGGGCAACCCGCACCTGGAAGAAGCCCTGCGCATCGGCCAGGAAGTCCTGCCCCTGGTGCAGCAACGCCCCGTCGCCCAGGCGACGCCGCTACAGGCCCGCGCCTGAGCCTACAAGGAGCCCGTTCATGTCCCATCCTCTGGATACCCTCTGGTACACCCGCTGCCCGGTCCCCACGGGCCTGGGCATTGCCGTGCAGAAAGGCTGGCTGCAAGACAGCCTCGGCGCCCTCGGCACCCAGGTGCAGTCGCTGCGCGAGTCCAGCGACCAGGCCGTGCGCGAGTCGCACTTCGATCACAGCCTGCGCAACTCGGTGCGCCACGGCGGCAGCATCCCGGCCCTCTGGGCCCGGGCCCAGGGCCGGGAAACCCGGCTGATCGGCCTGTCCTGGGCCGATGAAGTGCAACTGATCCTGACCCGTGCCGACAGCGGCATCCACCGCATCAAGGAGCTCAAGGGCCGACGCTTCGGCCTGCCGGACTGGGCCGGCGCACAGATCGACTTCACCCGCGCCCAGGCCCTGCGCGGCCTGGAAAACGCCCTGGGCCTGGACGGCCTGCAAGTGGGCGACCTGCAACTGGTGAACTACCGCTACGGCGGCACCTTCAGCGACCCCCAGGTGCAGACCCTGGCCGACACCCCGGTCAGCGCCCAGCCCAGCAGCGGACGCAACCTGGAACTGCAGGGCCTGCTGCGAGGCGAAGTCGACGCGATCTTCCTCAAGGGCGCCAGTGCCGCCCGCCATGCCCATGAGTTCGGCCTGCGTACCCTGATCGACACCGGCGCCCACCCCGACCCGCTGATCCGCTGCAACAACGGCACACCGCGCACCCTGACGGTGGACAGTCATCTGCTGGAGCAGCACTTGGACGTCGCCACCGGGATTCTCGGCGCGGTGCTGCGGGCCGAAAACTGGGCCCGCCACCACCCGGAAGACACCCGCCGCTACCTGGCCCGGGAAACCAACAGCAGCGAGTACTGGATCAGCGCCGCCTATGGCGAGGATGCCCACCTGCGCCTGCGCACCGGCCTGGAAGAACAGGCCATCGACGCGCTGCAGGATTTCAGCGCCTTCCTGCGGCGCTGGCGCTTCATCCCGCAGCAGGTGGATGTGCGCCAATGGATCGACCGCCGGCTGCTGGATGCGCTGCTGGCTACCCCTACCGCTCTGGCCGGCTGACCGCGCCAGGTTTCATGGATTCGAACTGAAGACCCTTATGAGCAAATCACTCGATACCCTCTGGTACACCCACAGCCCGGTGCCCACCGGGCTCGGCATCGCGGTACAGTCCGGACGCCTGGCAGAGGCCTTCCTGCCGTTCGGCACCAATATCCAGTCCCTGCGCGAATCCAGCGAACGCGAAGTGCGCGAGGCCCACTACGACCACCACCTGCAGAACTCGGTGCGCCACGGCGGCAACATCCCGGCCATCTGGGCCTACTCCAGCGGCGTGCAGACCCGGGTCCTGGGCTTGTCCTGGAGCGACGAGGTGCAGTTGATCCTGACCACCGCCGAAAGCGGCGTGAAGAGCATCCGCGACTTGAAGAACCGGCGCTTCGGCCTGCCCAAGTGGGCCAACGTGCAGATCGACTTCACCCGGGCCCAGGCCCTGCGCGGCCTGGAGAACGCCCTCAGGCTCGAAGGCCTGGAAGTGGCCGACGTGGAACTGGTGGACTACCCCTACGGCGGCACCTACAGCGATGAGCAGAAGCAGCACCTGTACGGTTCCGAAGTGAGCCTTGGGGTGACCCGCTTCAGCCGGCGCAACAACGAACTGATCGGCCTGCTGCGGGGCGATATCGACGCGATCTTCCTCAAGGGCGCCCACGCCGTGCACCTGGCCAACGAGTTCGGCCTGCAGGTGGTTGTGGACACCGGCTCCCACCCCGACCCGCTGATCCGCTCCAACAACGGCACCCCGCGTACCCTGACCGTGGACACCCACCTGCTGCGCGAGCACTTCGACGCCAGCGTGAAGATCGTCGACACCGTATTGCGCACCGAACAATGGGCCTGGGCCAACCCCGAGGAAACCCGGCGCTTCCTGGCCCGGGAACTGAACACCAGCGAGTACTGGGTGGCGGCCGCCTATGGCGAGGATGCCCACCGACGCCTGCGCACCACCCTGGATGCGCGATCCATCGAGGCCTTGCAGGACTTCACCGATTTCCTGCATCGCTGGCAGTTCATTCCACGGCGTTTCGACGTGCGCGAGTGGATCGACTTCAGTGTGCTGGAGACGGTCATCGGCTCCACCTCCCGCGTGGCGGTATAACCCCACGAACGACGGTGGAACCCGTAGGAGCTGGCTTGCCAGCGAAGGCGCCAGCCCAGGCGATGCATGCCTCACGGGCCTCTTCGCCGGCAAGCCGGCTCCTACATAAGCAGGTACACCGCATCCCTGCGTAGGAGCTGGCTTGCCAGCGAAGGCGTCAGCCCAGGCGATGCATGTCTCGCGGGCCTCTTCGCCGGCAAGCCGGCTCCTACGGGCTGGGGGGCCGGTGCTGGCGCAGCAACAGTCCAGCGGGCAATCGGTGCTGCTCCAGCAGCACCAGCCAAGCAACTTCTGCTGAATCCTGCGCAGGATGTTTTAAACCTCTGGCCCGCAACTTTTCACGCCTGCCAAACACCCCTCTAAAACACTCAGACCAATTAAAAATAAACCTTGTTTTTCAATGAGTTGATCAAACTAACGCTTACCCATAAAACCCACTAAGCCTCTTGGCACGTTCTCTGCTCTAGCCCTCTTAGCGAAACTTTAAATGGGGGAGTTCAACATGCATAAGCTTAATCCGATCACCAAGAGTCTATGGCTGGCACTGGCGCTCACCGGGGGCACATTCAGCCAGGACCTGCTGGCCGCCGAAACCACAGGCACCGACACCACCGGGAACAGCAGCGAACCCGCCCTGAAGACCGTCACCGTCACCGCCCAGCACCGGGAGGAAACCCTGCAAGAGGTTCCGGTGGCGGTGTCCGCCGTACAGGGCACCAGCCTGGTGACCGACGGGGTGCGCAACATGGGCGACATCACCACCTTCATCCCCAACGCCTCGGCCAAGAACCCCGACGGCGACGGCCGCCCACGCTGGTACATCCGCGGCCTGGGCACGGGCGACACCGGGGCGGCCACGGTGTTCCCGGTGGGCATCTATGCCGATGACGTCTACCTCAACGCGCCCATCGCCGGCGGCGGGCCGCTGTTCGACCTGGAGCGCATCGAGATCCTGCGCGGGCCCCAGGGCACCCTGTACGGCAAGAACACCACTGCCGGTGCGGTCAATGTGATTTCCAAGAAGCCGACCTTCGACACCGACGGCTACGGCACCCTGGGCATCGGCAGCAAGAGCGAGCGCATCCTCAATGGCGCCATCGGCGGTGCCCTGGTGGATGACAGGCTGGCGGCGCGGCTGTCGCTGTATTCGGAAGAACGCGACGGCTTCCAGAAGAACCTCACCGACGACCATACCTACGGCGACGTCGACAAGAAGGCCGTGCGCCTGCAGTTCCTGGCCAGGCTCAACCCGGACCTGGACGCCCTGCTGAAGATCCACGCCCGGGAATACAAGGGCGACGGCAGCAACGGCTCGCTGCCGGTGGGCCGCTACTACAACGTCGGCTACCAGCGGCCCGACGGACGCAACATCGCCCTCAACGTCAACGAGGATGCCAAGCTCGATCACGACGGTACGTCCCTGACCCTGAACTGGCACCTGGGGGACTACACCCTGACCTCCATCAGCGCCTACGACTACATTCGCGGGCAGTCCACCAGCGACGCCGACTACACCCCCTACGAGGTCAACGGCGCGGCCATCAGCGACAACCGCTACAACCAGTACTCCCAGGAACTGCGCCTGGCCTCGCCGCAGCAGGAAACCCTGCGCTGGCTGGCCGGGGTGCACTACTTCCATGAGGACCTGGACAGCTCGGCAAAGCGCCTCATCACCCCGGGCCCCACGCCCAACGGCACCGGCTCCAACCAGACCGGCGGCGCCACCGACTTTCGCGACCTCAACTACCAGCACACCACCGACAGCTACGCGCTGTTCGGCAACCTGACCTACGACTTCACCGACAACTTCACCGTGACCGGCGGCCTGCGCTGGACCCAGGAAAAGAAAGACATCGACCTGGACCTGACCCAGCTCACCCGGGCCACGGCCAACGGCCCGCTGATCCCCCTGGGCGCCGCCGGCAGCAACGGCAGCCGCGACGAGAGCAAGACCTGGGAAGCCTGGACCTACGATCTGACCCCGGAATACCGGATCAACGACAACGTCCGGGTGTTCTTGCGCTACGCCCACGGTTTCCGTTCCGGGGGCTTCAATACCGGGCTGTCCACCAGCCTGGCGCAGTTGACCACGGTGGACCCGGAGAAACTCGACGCCTACGAGATCGGCCTCAAGTCGGAATGGTTCAACCATCGCCTGACCGCCAACGCCAACGTCTTCTACTACGACTACTCGGACATCCAGGTGAACCTGCTGACGGTCAACAACGGCGTGCTCACCACCGCCCTGACCAACGGCGCCAAGGGTAAGGTCAAGGGCGCGGAACTGGAGCTCGAAGGCCAGCCCACCGACTATCTGCACCTGCGGGCGGCGATCTCGTTCCTGGATACCGAGTACACCGACTTCAAGAACACCAACCCCAACACCGGCGCGGTCACCGGCGACTACAGCGGCAACAGTTTCGTGCGCTCGCCGCGCAACGTGGTGTCCCTGGGGGCCGACTACACCATTCCCCTGGAGATTGGCGGCAAGCTGGTGGCCGGCGGCGACGTGAGTTTCCGCGACAAGGAATACTTCCTCGCCGACCGCCAGAGCAGCGCCGACAAGACCCTGAGCCAGCCCCACTACACCCTGGCCAACACCCGCCTGACCTGGTTCAGCCCGGATGAAAAGCTCAGCGTCACCGGCTTCGTCAACAACCTCACCGACCGCCGCTACCAGGTCCATGGCCGGCCCAACGGCACCCTGGGGCAATACGTCATCACCTACGGCGACCCGCGCACCGTGGGCCTGAGCGTCACCAGCCGCTTCTGACGCCCGCGGCAGGCCACCCGAACCCTGATTTCCGGGCCGCCGGTATCGCCCACCACCGCACCCACCCTGTAGGAGCCGGCTTGCCGGCGAAGAGGCCCGCAAGCCTTGCGCCGTCCATGACGACGCCTTCGCTGGCAAGCCAGCTCCTACGGGCCGGTTGGTGTCATCCATTTCAGAAGGAATCCGCAGATGTTCCATCGCAATCCGTTGGCCGGCGCCGTGGCGCTGGTCGTCGGCAGCCTTGCCGTGCCCGCGTTCGCTGCCCAGACCTCAAGCAATGCCCCCGGCGCCAGCGCCGATCACCTGGACACCGTAGTGGTGCTGGGCACCCGCCGCAGTGACGTCACAGCTCTGGAAAGCGCCGCACCGGTGGACGTGCTGTCCGCCCAGCAGTTGCAGCAGACCGGGGCCAGCGACCTGTCCGGCGCCCTCACCGCCCTCTCGCCTTCGTTCAGCTACCCGCAGTCGCCCCAGGGCGCCTTCGCCGGCTCCATCGCCCAGGGTGCTTCCCTGCGCGGCCTGGCGTCAGACCAGGTGCTGGTGCTGGTCAATGGCAAGCGCCGCCACACCAGCGCCAACGTCACCCGCCAGAGCCTGGTCAACGGCCGGGGCGCCGCCGCGGTGGACCTGAGCCTGATCCCCCTGAGCGCCATCGAGCGAGTGGAGATCCTGCGCGACGGCGCCGCCGCCCAGTACGGCTCCGACGCCATCGCCGGGGTGATCAATATCGTGCTCAAGGAAAAGGACGACGGCGGCAACCTCGGCTATCGCTTCGGCGGCTACGACAAGGGCGATGGCCTGCAACGCAAGCTCAGCGGCTGGAAGGGCTTGAGCCTGCCCAACGACGGCTTCCTCACCTTGAGTTTCGATGCCGGCAGCCAGGACCCGGCCAGTGACACCAACCCCGACAACCGGATCTTCTACCCCGGCTCCACCAGCACCCAGACGCCGCGGGAGCAGAACAACCGCTACCGCACCTGGCGCTGGGGCTCGGGCAACGTCTCGGACCAGTACAACTTTGCCGCCAACAGCGAGTTCGGCCTGGGCGAGGGGCTGACCGCCTACGGTTTTGCCACCTACTCCCACAAGAACACCGACGCCGAAGGCTTCTTCGACCCGCCCACCACCTTGCGCAACAACTACGGCAGCGACGCCCTGCAACGCTACCCCGACGGCCGCCTGCCGATCACCCGCTACTCGCTGGAGGACTATGCCTTGACCGGAGGCCTGCGTTACGAGGACGAGCGCCTGGGCAAGTTCGACCTGGCGCTGAACCACGGTGACAACAGCCTGAAATCCGCCGACCGCAACGCCATCAACCCCAGCTGGGGCGAGGCCAGCCCGGCGAAGATCTACACCGGCAAGCGCGAGGCCGACCAGACCAACCTGACCCTGGACTGGGTACGGGACTTCCCCACCGACCTGCTGTTCAAGCCCCTGACCCTGTCGGCGGGCCTGGCCTGGCGCCAGGAGAACTACGAACTCAGCGCCGGCGAGGCCGCGGGCTGGCAGAACGGGCCGCTGTTCAATACCGTCGACCCGGTCACCGGGAGGCGCATTCCCGGCTACTACTCGGGCATTACCCAAGTCGACGCCGCGTCCCTTGAGCGCAAGGTCTGGGGCGCCTATATCGACGTCGAAGGCCAGATCACCGAGAAGTTCCAGGCCGGGGTCGCGGTGCGCACCGAGCATTACTCGGATTTTGGCGACACCACCAACGGCAAGCTGTCGCTGCGCTACGACTTCACCCCGCAGCTCGCCGCCCGGGCCACCGCCAGCACCGGCTACCGGGCGCCGTCCCTGGTGCAGAGCGGGCTGTCCTCGTTCAGCGTGCAGGTGGTGGAGCAACCGCCGGGCAGCGGCAACTACGTCGAGGTGCAGCAACGCACCCTGCGCGCCGACAGCCCGGAAGCCAAGCTGCTGGGGGGCAAGGCGCTGAAGCCCGAGGAGTCCACCAACTACTCCCTGGGCCTGGTCTGGCGGCCCCTGGCCAACGCCTCGGTGACCCTGGATGCGTACCGGATCAACATCGACAACCGCATCACCCTGTCCGACCAGTTGCCGGCCTCGGTGGTCACGCCGATCTTCGCCGGCACCCCGTACGCCAACATCCAGAGCGCGGCGTTCTACACCAACGTCGCCGACACCCGCACCGATGGCGTCGAGCTGACCGGCAACTACCAGCTGGACCTGCAGCAATGGGGGCGCCTGAACCTGTCCAGCGGCTACAGCCAGAACAACACCCGGATCACCGCCCTGCGGGACGTGGGCAACATCGCCGGCTCGCAGATCGTCGGCCGCACCACCCAGGGCCTGATCGAGGACGGCACCCCGAAGAACAAGCTGACCCTGAGCGCCAACTGGCTGTACGACAGCTGGGGCCTGACCCTGGCGCAGCGCCGGTACGGGCAATGGAAGAGCCTCAACGCCAGCAACCCGACCCTGGACCAGACCTTCAGCGCGCAATGGGTCACTGACCTGGACATTTCCTACAGCTTCGACATGTCGCTGAAGCTGTCCGTGGGGGCCATCAACCTGTTCGATACCCACCCGGACAAGGCATCCGGGGCACAGTTGTATGGCGTGCCGAAATACTCCATCACCAGCCCCGAGGGCGCCCAGGGCGCGTTCTACTACACCAGCCTCAGCTACGACTTCTGAGGCCGGACTGCTGCCGGGGTGTTGCCCTGGCAGCAGTGGCTGCTGCCCAGGCATCAGTTTCGCTGGCACGCCAGCGCCCACAACCCACCCACACGCCGCTCCTCCCCTAGAAGCCGGCTTGCCGGCGAACAGGCCGCAAGCCTTGCATCGCCCTTGCGGACGCCTTCGCTGGCAAGCCAGCTCCTACAGC
>ERZ1032387.169-NODE-169-length-15599-cov-15.506433_pt1 | contig 15599 bp, 10 predicted proteins | sample MGYA00516710_ERZ1032387 | MGnify/ENA primary metagenome ERZ1032387 (study PRJEB33718, sample SAMN03160192) | human skin metagenome | collected 2014-02-25 | study: EMG produced TPA metagenomics assembly of the PRJNA266117 data set (Human skin bacterial metagenome...
CTATCCGTGAAGGCGGTCGTACCGTCGGCGCTGGCGTCGTAGCCAAAGTCATCGAATAAGTTCTTGATATATCTCCATCGGGCCGACATAATGGTCGGCCTGATTTTGTTTTTAGGTCAGTAGCTCAATTGGCAGAGCGACGGTCTCCAAAACCGTAGGTTGGGGGTTCGATTCCCTCCTGACCTGCCAGATTCACTCAATGTGTCTGGCTTTCTTTTCACAGGATCTTCATAGATGACTCCTAAGGCTGAAGCTCAAGGCTCTCGCTTCGATCTGCTCAAGTGGCTGGTTGTTGTTGCCTTGGTGATTGTTGGTGTTGTTGGCAATCAGTACTACTCTGCTTCGCCGATCCTGTACCGCGTCTTGGTGCTACTTGTCATTGCTGCAGTTGCTGCCTTCGTTGGTTTGCAGACTGCCAAGGGTAAGTCGTTCTTTGTCTTGGTTAAGGAAGCGCGCACTGAGATTCGTAAAGTCGTATGGCCAACTCGCCAAGAGACCACGCAGACCACATTGATTGTTGTGGCTGTGGTTCTGGTCATGGCGTTGCTGTTGTGGGGGCTAGATTCCCTGCTCGGCTGGCTTGTTTCCTTGATTGTTGGCTAAGGGTGTCCCGTGGCTAAGCGTTGGTACGTTGTGCATGCTTACTCGGGTTACGAGAAGCATGTAATGCGTTCGTTGATCGAGCGTGTGAAGCTGGCTGGCATGGAAGATGGCTTCGGCGAGATTCTGGTCCCCACTGAAGAAGTGGTTGAGATGCGCAATGGCCAGAAGCGCAAAAGCGAGCGTAAATTCTTTCCAGGCTATGTGCTGGTACAGATGGACATGAATGAGGGTACTTGGCACTTGGTCAAGGACACTCCTCGTGTCATGGGCTTTATTGGTGGTACTGCCGATAAGCCGGCTCCTATCACTGACAAAGAAGCGGAAGCGATTCTGCGTCGCGTTGCTGATGGCAGCGACAAGCCCAAGCCTAAGACCCTGTTTGAGCCGGGTGAGGTGGTCCGTGTTACTGACGGCCCATTCGCTGACTTTAACGGTACGGTTGAAGAAGTTAACTACGAAAAGAGCCGCATTCAGGTGGCAGTGCTCATTTTCGGTCGCTCTACTCCGGTAGAGCTAGAGTTCAGTCAGGTCGAGAAGGCATAACTGAACGAGAATCCCATACCCCGCAGCCTTAGGCTGTGGGGTTTTGTCGTCACTGGGATAAACGCGCAAGTAACCGGGGAGCCTATCTAGGCGTCTGAACCCGTAATTGGAGTGCCTCATGGCTAAGAAGATTACTGCTTACATCAAGCTGCAAGTTAAGGCCGCTCAGGCCAACCCAAGTCCACCCGTTGGTCCAGCTCTGGGTCAGCACGGCGTGAACATCATGGAGTTCTGCAAAGCTTTCAACGCCCGTACTCAGGGTCTTGAGCCAGGCCTGCCGACTCCTGTGATCATCACTGTTTACAGTGACCGCAGCTTCACTTTCGAAACTAAGAGCACCCCCGCTTCGGTTCTGCTGAAGAAAGCTGCTGGCCTGACCAGCGGTTCCGCTCGTCCAAACACCGTTAAGGTTGGCACTGTTACCCGTGCTCAGCTGGAAGAAATCGCGAAAACCAAAAACGCGGATCTGACTGCAGCTGATATGGATGCAGCCGTGCGTACTATCGCCGGTTCTGCTCGTAGCATGGGCCTTAACGTGGAGGGTGTGTAATGGCTAAGCTGACCAAGCGCCAAAAGGCTATCGCCGGCAAGATTGAAGCAGGCAAGGCCTACAACTTCGTAGAAGCCGCCGCTCTCCTGACCGAGCTGTCGACCGTTAAGTTCAGCGAGTCCGTAGACGTTGCTGTGAACCTGGGCGTAGACCCACGTAAATCTGACCAGGTTGTTCGTAGCGCTACTGTGCTGCCACACGGCACTGGCAAGACTGTACGTGTAGCTGTGTTCACCCAGGGCCCAGCAGCTGAAGCTGCTCTGGCTGCCGGTGCAGACCGCGTAGGTATGGACGATCTGGCTGCCGAAATGAAAGGCGGCGACCTGAACTATGACGTGGTTATTGCTTCCCCGGATGCAATGCGCGTTGTGGGTCAGCTGGGTCAGGTTCTGGGTCCTCGCGGCCTGATGCCTAACCCGAAAGTCGGTACCGTTACTCCAGACGTAGCTTCGGCAGTTAAGAACGCCAAGGCTGGTCAGGTTCGCTATCGCACCGACAAAAACGGCATCATCCACACTTCCGTTGGCAAGGTCGGCTTCGACGCCGTCAAGCTGAAGGAAAACGTTGAAGCCCTAATCGCTGACCTGAAGCGTATCAAGCCAGCTTCTTCGAAAGGCATCTACGTCAAGCGCGTTACCCTGAGCACCACTATGGGCCCAGGTCTGGTCATCGACCAGGGTTCGCTGGACGTATAAGACACAAGCGCGTGCAAGCAATTGCGCGTGCTGAAAAATTGGGGTCCCTGCCTGGCGGGGGCTATCCAAGACCGTAGGCGACGCAAGTCTTAAACCTCAAGCCTACGCAGATGGTGCTCCCGGTTCCTTACCGAATCAGACACCAAAACGACATCCAGCTCCGGTTGGATGAAACGGTAACAAGCAGGAGTTAAACCCGTGGCAATTAAACTCGAAGACAAGAAGGCCATCGTCGCTGAAGTCAACGAGGCTGCCAAAGCCGCTCTGTCCGCTGTCGTGGCTGATGCCCGTGGTGTGACAGTAGGCGCTATGACCGGACTCCGTAAAGAGGCCCGCGAAGCTGGTGTTTATGTACGTGTCGTACGTAACACCCTGCTCAAGCGCGCTGTTGAAGGCACTCAATATGACGTGCTCAACGACGCGTTCGTCGGCCCTACCCTGATTGCATTCTCCAAGGAACATCCGGGCGCTGCCGCTCGTATTTTCAAAGAGTTCGCAAAGGGTCAGGAAAAGTTCGAGATCAAGGCAGCTGCGTTCGAGGGCAAGTACCTCGCAGCAAACGAGATCGACGTGTTGGCTTCGCTGCCAACTCGCGACGAAGCTATTGCGAAGCTGATGAGCGTGATTCAAGGCGCTACCAGCAAGCTGGCTCGTACTCTGGCGGCTATTCGCGACCAGAAAGAAGCTGCTGCTGCCTAAGGCACTGCAAGCCCTTTCAAAATCATATGTTTAATTTGATGGCTGCGTAGGCTGTCACCCCAATACAGGAATTTATAGTCATGTCTCTGACTAACGAGCAAATCATCGAAGCAATCGGCCAGAAAACCGTTCTGGAAGTTGTTGAGCTGATCAAAGCAATGGAAGAAACCTTCGGCGTTACCGCTGCTGTTGCCGCTGCTGGCCCAGCTGCTGCTGCCGCTGTTGTTGAAGAGCAAACTGAATTCAACGTCATGCTGACCGAAGCTGGCGAGAAGAAAGTTAACGTGATCAAGGCTGTACGTGAACTGACCGGTCTGGGCCTGAAAGAAGCCAAGGCTGTAGTTGACGGCGCTCCTGCCATGGTTCTGGAAGCTGTTGCTAAAGAAGCAGCTGACAAAGCCAAAGCAGCTCTGGAAGAAGCAGGCGCTAAAGTCGAGCTCAAGTAAGCATCGACTTTGTGTCTCCAGCCCAAGCGTTAAGCGAACGGCTGATGGCTGGTGGCTTTTGCCACCGGCCTTTTTCCGTTATTGGCGACCGACTGGGTCGGTGCCAGTAACGTGCTGTAGCCCACCCTGTGCGGTGGCGCAAACCAAAGGGTTTGCACGATTTTCTGGCTGCTCCCGTCGGGAGGAGCCGAATAAGCAGGTGACCAAGCTGGGGAACGCTGATGGCTTACTCATATACTGAGAAAAAACGTATCCGCAAGGACTTTAGCAAGTTGCCGGACGTCATGGATGTGCCGTACCTCCTGGCCATCCAGCTGGATTCGTATCGTGAATTCTTGCAAGCGGGAGCGACTAAAGATCAGTTCCGCGACGTGGGCCTGCATGCGGCCTTCAAATCCGTTTTCCCGATCATCAGCTACTCCGGCAATGCTGCGTTGGAGTATGTCGGTTATCGCCTGGGCGAACCGGCGTTTGATGTTAAAGAATGCGTGTTGCGTGGTGTAACTTACGCCGTACCTTTGCGGGTAAAAGTCCGTCTGATCATTTTCGACAAAGAATCGTCGAACAAAGCGATCAAGGACATCAAAGAGCAAGAAGTCTACATGGGTGAAATTCCCCTGATGACTGAGAACGGTACCTTCGTAATCAACGGTACCGAGCGTGTAATCGTTTCCCAGCTGCACCGCTCCCCTGGCGTATTCTTCGACCACGACCGTGGCAAGACGCACAGCTCCGGTAAGCTGCTGTATTCCGCGCGGATCATTCCTTACCGCGGTTCGTGGCTGGACTTCGAGTTCGACCCGAAAGACTGCGTGTTCGTCCGTATCGACCGTCGTCGCAAGCTGCCGGCATCGGTTCTGCTGCGCGCGCTGGGCTATACCACTGAAGAAGTGCTGGACGCTTTCTACACCACCAACGTATTCCACGTGAAAGGCGAGAGCCTGAGCCTGGAGCTGGTGCCTCAGCGCCTGCGTGGTGAGATTGCCGTTCTGGACATCCAGGATGACAAGGGCAAGGTTATTGTCGAGCAGGGTCGTCGTATCACCGCTCGTCACATCAACCAGCTGGAAAAAGCCGGTATCAAAGAGCTGGATGTACCTCTGGACTACGTCCTGGGTCGTACCACCGCCAAGGCTATCGTGCACCCGGCTACCGGTGAAATCCTGGCAGAGTGCAACACCGAGCTGAACACCGAGATCCTGGCAAAAATCGCCAAGGCTCAGGTCGTTCGCATCGAGACTCTGTACACCAACGACATCGACTGCGGTCCGTTCGTCTCTGACACTCTGAAGATCGACTCCACCAGCAACCAATTGGAAGCCCTGGTCGAGATCTATCGCATGATGCGTCCTGGCGAGCCACCGACCAAAGATGCTGCCGAGACTTTGTTCAACAACCTGTTCTTCAGCCCTGAGCGGTATGATCTGTCCGCCGTTGGCCGGATGAAGTTCAACCGTCGTATCGGTCGTACCGAGATCGAAGGTTCCGGCGTTCTGTGCAAAGAAGACATCGTTGCCGTACTGAAGACTCTGGTCGACATCCGTAACGGTAAAGGCATTGTCGACGACATCGACCACCTGGGTAACCGTCGTGTTCGCTGTGTTGGCGAAATGGCCGAGAACCAGTTCCGCGTTGGCCTGGTGCGTGTAGAGCGTGCGGTCAAAGAGCGCCTGTCGATGGCTGAAAGCGAAGGCCTGATGCCGCAAGACCTGATCAATGCCAAGCCAGTGGCTGCGGCAGTGAAAGAGTTCTTCGGTTCCAGCCAGCTGTCCCAGTTCATGGACCAGAACAACCCGCTGTCCGAGATCACCCACAAGCGCCGTGTTTCTGCACTTGGCCCAGGTGGTCTGACCCGTGAGCGTGCAGGCTTCGAAGTCCGTGACGTACACCCGACCCACTACGGTCGTGTATGCCCGATTGAAACGCCGGAAGGTCCGAACATCGGTCTGATCAACTCCCTGGCGGCCTATGCGCGCACCAACCAGTACGGCTTCCTCGAGAGCCCGTACCGTGTGGTGAAAGACGCTCTGGTAACCGACGAGATCGTGTTCCTGTCCGCTATCGAAGAGGCCGATCACGTTATCGCCCAGGCTTCGGCGACGATGAACGACAAAGGTCAGTTGGTCGATGAGCTGGTAGCTGTTCGTCACTTGAACGAATTCACCGTCAAGGCGCCGGAAGACGTCACCTTGATGGACGTTTCGCCGAAGCAGGTAGTTTCGGTTGCAGCGTCGCTGATTCCGTTCCTCGAGCACGACGACGCCAACCGTGCATTGATGGGTTCCAACATGCAGCGTCAGGCTGTACCGACCCTGCGTGCTGACAAGCCGCTGGTAGGTACCGGCATGGAGCGCAACGTTGCCCGTGACTCCGGCGTTTGCGTCGTGGCTCGTCGTGGCGGTGTGATCGACTCGGTCGATGCCAGCCGTATTGTGGTTCGTGTTGCTGATGACGAAGTTGAAACCGGTGAAGCCGGTGTCGACATCTACAACCTGACCAAGTACACCCGCTCCAACCAGAACACCTGCATCAACCAGCGTCCGCTGGTGAGCAAGGGTGATCGGGTTCAGCGCAGCGACATCATGGCCGATGGTCCGTCCACCGACATGGGTGAGCTGGCACTGGGTCAGAACATGCGTATCGCGTTCATGGCGTGGAACGGCTTCAACTTCGAAGACTCCATCTGCCTGTCCGAGCGTGTGGTTCAGGAAGACCGTTTCACCACGATCCACATCCAGGAACTGACCTGTGTGGCTCGTGACACCAAGCTTGGCCCAGAGGAAATCACTGCAGACATCCCGAACGTGGGTGAGGCTGCACTGAACAAGCTGGACGAAGCCGGTATCGTTTATGTAGGTGCTGAAGTTGGCGCAGGCGACATCCTGGTGGGCAAGGTCACTCCGAAAGGCGAGACCCAGCTGACTCCGGAAGAGAAACTGCTGCGTGCGATCTTCGGTGAAAAAGCCAGCGACGTTAAAGACACTTCCCTGCGTGTGCCTACTGGTACCAAGGGCACTGTTATCGACGTACAGGTCTTCACTCGCGACGGCGTTGAGCGTGATGCTCGTGCACTGTCGATCGAGAAGAGCCAGCTGGACGAGATCCGCAAGGACCTGAACGAAGAGTTCCGTATCGTTGAAGGTGCGACCTTCGAACGTCTGCGCTCCGCTCTGGTTGGCCATAAAGCCGAAGGCGGCGCCGGCCTGAAGAAAGGCCAGGAAATCACCGATGAAGTTCTCGACGGTCTTGAGCATGGCCAGTGGTTCAAACTGCGCATGGCTGAAGATGCTCTGAACGAGCAGCTCGAGAAGGCCCAGGCCTACATCGTTGATCGTCGCCGTCTGCTGGACGACAAGTTCGAAGACAAGAAGCGCAAGCTGCAGCAAGGCGATGACCTGGCTCCAGGCGTGCTGAAAATCGTCAAGGTCTACCTGGCAATCCGTCGTCGCATCCAGCCGGGCGACAAGATGGCCGGTCGTCACGGTAACAAGGGTGTGGTCTCCGTGATCATGCCGGTTGAAGACATGCCGCACGATGCCAATGGCACCCCGGTCGACGTAGTCCTCAACCCGCTGGGCGTACCTTCGCGTATGAACGTTGGTCAGATCCTCGAAACTCACCTGGGCCTCGCGGCCAAAGGTCTGGGCGAGAAGATCAATCGCATGGTCGAAGAGCAGCGCAAGGTCGCAGAACTGCGTACCTTCCTGGACGAGATCTACAACCAGATCGGCGGTCGCAACGAAGACCTGGACAGCTTCTCCGATCAGGAGATCCTGGATCTGGCGAACAACCTGCGCGGCGGTGTTCCGATGGCCACTCCGGTGTTCGACGGTGCCAAGGAAAGCGAAATCAAGGCCATGCTGAAACTGGCAGACCTGCCAGAAAGCGGCCAGATGCAACTGACCGACGGCCGTACCGGCAACAAGTTCGAGCGTCCAGTTACCGTTGGCTACATGTACATGCTGAAACTGAACCACTTGGTAGACGACAAGATGCACGCTCGTTCTACCGGTTCGTACAGCCTGGTTACCCAGCAGCCGCTGGGTGGTAAGGCGCAGTTCGGTGGTCAGCGTTTCGGGGAGATGGAGGTCTGGGCACTGGAAGCATACGGTGCTGCATACACTCTGCAAGAAATGCTCACAGTGAAGTCGGACGATGTGAACGGTCGTACCAAGATGTACAAAAACATCGTGGACGGCGATCACCGTATGGAGCCGGGCATGCCCGAGTCCTTCAACGTGTTGATCAAAGAAATTCGTTCCCTCGGCATCGATATCGATCTGGAAACCGAATAACACGTGACGCGAATCGAGAGCGGGGCAGGATTGCCCGCTCTCTGCTCCGCCAGGAGGAAAGGCCTTGAAAGACCTACTGAATTTGCTGAAAAACCAGGGTCAAGTCGAAGAGTTCGACGCCATCCGTATCGGATTGGCCTCGCCTGAGATGATCCGTTCGTGGTCGTTCGGTGAAGTTAAAAAGCCGGAAACCATCAACTACCGTACGTTCAAGCCTGAGCGTGACGGCCTGTTCTGCGCCAAGATCTTTGGCCCGGTAAAGGATTACGAGTGCCTGTGCGGTAAGTACAAGCGCTTGAAGCATCGCGGCGTGATCTGCGAGAAGTGCGGCGTTGAAGTTGCGCTGGCCAAGGTTCGTCGTGAGCGCATGGCGCACATCGAACTGGCTTCGCCGGTTGCCCACATCTGGTTCCTGAAATCGCTGCCGTCCCGTATCGGCTTGCTGATGGACATGACTCTGCGTGATATCGAGCGCGTTCTCTACTTCGAGAGCTACGTCGTTATCGATCCAGGCATGACCACCCTTGAAAAAGGTCAGCTGCTGAACGATGAGCAGTACTTCGAAGCGCTGGAAGAGTTCGGCGATGACTTCGACGCCCGCATGGGTGCCGAGGCTGTCCGCGAGCTGCTGCACGCTATCGACCTGGAGCACGAGATTGGCCGTCTGCGTGAAGAGATTCCGCAAACCAACTCGGAAACCAAGATCAAGAAGCTGTCCAAGCGTCTGAAGTTGATGGAAGCCTTCCAGGGTTCCGGCAACCTGCCAGAGTGGATGGTGCTGACCGTTCTGCCGGTTCTGCCGCCAGATCTGCGTCCACTGGTCCCGCTGGATGGCGGTCGTTTCGCGACTTCCGACCTCAACGATCTGTATCGTCGAGTGATCAACCGTAACAACCGTTTGAAGCGCCTGCTGGATCTGTCCGCTCCGGACATCATCGTGCGCAACGAAAAGCGTATGTTGCAGGAAGCTGTCGATGCACTGCTCGACAACGGTCGTCGTGGCCGCGCTATCACCGGTTCCAACAAGCGTCCTCTGAAATCCCTGGCTGACATGATCAAGGGTAAGCAAGGTCGTTTCCGTCAGAACTTGCTCGGTAAGCGTGTTGACTACTCCGGTCGTTCGGTAATTACCGTAGGTCCGACCCTGCGTCTGCACCAGTGCGGTCTGCCGAAGAAGATGGCTCTCGAGCTGTTCAAACCGTTCATCTTCGGCAAGTTGGAAATGCGTGGCCTGGCCACCACCATCAAAGCCGCCAAGAAGATGGTCGAGCGCGAACTGCCAGAGGTTTGGGACGTTCTCGCTGAAGTGATCCGTGAACACCCGGTTCTCCTCAACCGTGCACCGACCCTTCACCGTCTGGGTATCCAGGCGTTTGAACCGGTACTGATCGAAGGTAAGGCTATCCAGCTGCACCCTCTGGTCTGTGCTGCGTACAACGCCGACTTCGACGGCGACCAAATGGCCGTGCACGTACCGCTGACACTGGAAGCCCAGTTGGAAGCGCGTGCGTTGATGATGTCGACCAACAACATTCTGTCTCCAGCCAACGGTGAGCCAATCATCGTTCCGTCGCAGGACGTTGTATTGGGTCTGTACTACATGACCCGTGAAGCGATCAACGCCAAGGGCGAAGGTCGTGTGTTCGCGGACCTGCAGGAAGTCGACCGCGTATTCCGCGCCGGCGAAGCGGCTCTGCACGCCAAGATCAAGGTTCGCATCAGCGAAACTGTCAATGATCGTGATGGCGGCAGCGTGAGCGCCACCCGTATCGTCGACACCACTGTCGGCCGTGCTCTGCTGTTCCAGGTTGTGCCGAAGGGCCTGTCGTTCGACGTCGTCAACCTGCCGATGAAGAAGAAGGCGATCTCCAAGCTGATCAACCAGTGCTACCGCGTGGTTGGTCTGAAAGAGACCGTGATCTTCGCTGACCAGTTGATGTACACCGGTTTCGCTTACTCGACCATTTCCGGCGTTTCCATCGGTGTTAACGACTTCGTTATCCCGGATGAAAAAGCTCGCATCATCGGTGCTGCCACCGACGAAGTGAAAGAAATCGAGAGCCAGTACGCCTCCGGCCTGGTAACCCAGGGCGAGAAGTACAACAAAGTGATCGACCTTTGGTCGAAGGCCAACGACGAAGTATCCAAGGCGATGATGGCCAACCTCTCGAAAGAGAAGGTCATCGACCGCAATGGCGACGAAGTCGAGCAAGAATCGTTCAACTCGATGTACATGATGGCTGACTCGGGTGCGCGGGGTTCCGCAGCACAGATCCGTCAGCTGGCCGGTATGCGTGGTCTGATGGCCAAGCCGGACGGCTCCATCATCGAAACGCCGATTACTGCGAACTTCCGTGAAGGTCTGAGCGTACTCCAGTACTTCATCTCGACTCACGGTGCTCGTAAAGGTCTGGCGGATACCGCGTTGAAAACTGCGAACTCCGGTTATCTGACTCGTCGTCTGGTGGACGTTGCGCAGGATCTGGTTGTAACCGAGATCGATTGCGGCACCGAACACGGCCTGCTGATGACTCCGCACATTGAAGGCGGCGACGTTGTAGAGCCACTGGGTGAGCGCGTATTGGGTCGTGTTATCGCCCGTGACGTATTCAAGCCGGGTACCGAGGACGTCATCGTTCCTGCCGGCACCCTGGTAGACGAAAAGTGGGTTGAATTCATCGAGCTCAACAGCATCGACGAAGTGATCGTGCGTTCGCCGATCAGTTGCGAAACCCGCTATGGCATTTGCGCCAAGTGCTACGGCCGTGACCTGGCTCGTGGTCACCAGGTGAACATTGGTGAGGCGGTCGGCGTTATCGCTGCCCAATCCATCGGTGAGCCGGGTACCCAGCTGACCATGCGTACGTTCCACATTGGTGGTGCGGCAAGCCGTACTTCCGCAGCCGACAGCGTTCAGGTGAAGAATGGCGGTACCGTCCGTCTGCACAACCTGAAGCACGTTGAGCGTGTGGATGGCCACCTGGTTGCTGTGTCCCGTTCCGGTGAGCTGGCAATCGCTGATGACTTCGGTCGTGAGCGCGAGCGTTACAAGCTGCCGTACGGTGCTGTGATTTCGGTTAAAGAAGGTGACAAGGTCGACGCTGGCGCTATCGTGGCCAAGTGGGATCCGCACACTCACCCGATCGTTACCGAAATGAAAGGTACCGTGACCTACGTGGGCATGGAAGAAGGCATCACGATCAAGCGTCAGACTGACGAATTGACCGGTATGACCAACATTGAAGTGCTTGACGTCAAAGACCGTCCAGCTGCCGGCAAGGACATCCGTCCTGCTGTGAAGATGGTGGGTATGGATGGCAAGGATCTGCTGCTGCCAGGTACCGACGTACCGGCACAGTACTTCCTGCCGGCTAACGCCCTGGTCGGTGTTGCCGACGGTGCGCAGATTGCGATCGGTGATGTTATCGCTCGTATTCCGCAAGAAACTTCGAAGACTCGTGACATCACCGGTGGTCTGCCGCGTGTTGCCGACCTGTTCGAAGCTCGTCGTCCGAAAGAAGCGTCGATTCTGGCTGAAGTCAGCGGCACCATCGCGTTCGGTAAAGAGACCAAGGGCAAGCGCCGTCTGGTCATTACTCCGAACGACGGTAGCGATCCGTATGAAGAGCTGATTCCGAAGTGGCGTCACCTGAACGTCTTCGAAGGCGAACAAGTGAACCGCGGCGAAGTTATCTCCGACGGTCCGAGCGATCCACACGATATCCTGCGTCTGCTGGGTGTCAGTGCGCTGGCCAAGTACATCGTCAACGAGATCCAGGACGTTTACCGTCTGCAAGGCGTGAAGATCAACGACAAGCACATCGAGACCATCCTGCGTCAGATGCTGCGTAAGGTTGAAATCGCCGAGTCCGGCGACTCCAGCTTCATCAAGGGCGACCAGATGGAACTGACTCACGTACTGGTAGAAAACGAGCGTCTGAGCACCGAAGACAAGTTCGTCGCCAAGTTCACCCGCGTACTGCTGGGTATCACCAAGGCGTCCTTGTCCACCGAATCGTTCATCTCGGCGGCCTCTTTCCAAGAGACCACCCGTGTACTGACCGAGGCGGCGGTAACTGGCAAGCGCGACTACCTGCGTGGTCTGAAAGAAAACGTGGTCGTGGGTCGTCTGATCCCGGCCGGTACTGGCCTGGCGTACCACAGCGAGCGTAAGCGTCGTCGTGATGCAGACAAGCCGCTGCGCGTAAGCGCAAGCGAAGTCGAAGCAGCACTGACTGAAGCGCTGAACTCCAGCGGTAATTGAGGTCTGCAGTAGATTGAGACGGGGCCCCGGCTTTTTCGATTGAGAATCAAGACACTTTTTGTCGAGGTTCGCTGATCGGGGAGGCCGGGGCCTTGCCTTGACTGGGGGCAAGATCCTCTTTAGACTCTTGTACCCCTAAATTTGGTGGAGCTCCTGCTCTGCCATTTTGTTTATGTCGAAAGACAACAGTGGAGCTAGTAGATGGCAACTATCAACCAGCTGGTACGTCAGCCGCGTAAGCGTATCGTCGAGAAATCCGACGTGCCTGCGCTGCAGAACTGCCCGCAACGTCGTGGCGTGTGCACTCGCGTGTATACCACTACGCCGAAAAAACCTAACTCGGCACTGCGTAAAGTGTGCCGTGTGCGTCTGACCAACGGTTTCGAGGTTTCCTCGTACATCGGCGGTGAAGGCCACAACCTGCAAGAGCACAGCGTCGTACTGATTCGCGGCGGCCGTGTAAAAGACTTGCCAGGTGTTCGTTACCACACCGTTCGCGGCTCCCTGGATACTTCCGGCGTTAAAGGTCGTAACCAAGGTCGTTCGAAGTACGGTACCAAGCGTCCGAAGTAATCGGTCGTTTTGCAGTTTTTAATTATATTGAGTCGATAAGAGTAAGGTCGGGCACGCGTCCATTGGATCAACTGTCCCGAGCTAACCTGAAGACCGTTTGAGGGCTTATCAATGCCAAGACGTCGCGTAGCAGCCAAACGTGAGATTCTGGACGATCCGAAATACGGAAGCCAGATCCTCGCCAAGTTCATGAACCACGTAATGGAAAGCGGCAAGAAAGCCGTTGCCGAGCGTATCGTTTATGGCGCGCTGGAAAAAGTTAAAGAGCGCAAGAACAGCGATCCCCTGGAAATCTTCGAGAAAGCTCTCGACGCCATCGCTCCGCTGGTCGAAGTGAAGTCGCGCCGTGTAGGCGGTGCTACTTACCAGGTTCCGGTCGAAGTTCGTCCGTCCCGTCGTAACGCTCTGGCAATGCGCTGGTTGGTAGACTTCGCCCGCAAGCGCGGCGAGAAGTCTATGGCTCTGCGTTTGGCTGGCGAACTGCTGGACGCTGCCGAAGGCAAAGGTGCTGCAGTTAAGAAGCGTGAAGACGTTCACCGTATGGCTGAAGCCAACAAGGCTTTCTCGCACTACCGCTTCTAATATCGGCATCATTCATTTTGCGAGGGCTTTATGGCTCGTACTACAGCAATCAACCGCTACCGTAACATCGGTATCTGTGCCCACGTTGACGCGGGCAAGACTACCACTACCGAGCGGATCCTGTTCTACACAGGTCTCAGCCACAAGATGGGTGAGGTGCATGACGGCGCTGCGACCACCGACTGGATGGTGCAGGAGCAGGAGCGGGGTATCACCATTACCTCCGCTGCTGTAACTACCTTCTGGAAAGGTTCGCGCGGCCAATACGATAACTATCGTGTAAACGTTATCGATACCCCTGGCCACGTTGACTTCACCATTGAAGTAGAGCGCTCTCTGCGTGTACTCGACGGCGCGGTCGTTGTGTTCTGCGGTACTTCCGGTGTTGAGCCTCAGTCTGAAACCGTATGGCGTCAAGCCAACAAGTACGGTGTTCCACGTGTTGTTTACGTGAACAAGATGGACCGTGCTGGTGCCAACTTCCTGCGCGTTGTTGGCCAGATCAAGAACCGCCTGGGTCATACCCCGGTTCCGGTCCAGCTGGCTATCGGTGCTGAAGATAACTTCGAAGGTCAGGTTGATCTGATCAAGATGAAGGCTATCTACTGGAACGACGACGACAAGGGTACTACCTATCGCGAGGAAGAAATTCCTGCCGATATGCTGGACCTGGCTAACGAGTGGCGCTCCAACATGGTTGAAGCTGCTGCTGAAGCCAACGAAGAGCTGATGAACAAGTACCTTGAAGAAGGTGACCTGACTGTCGAAGAGATCAAGGCCGGTCTGCGTGCGCGCACCCTGGCTAGCGAGATCGTTCCGGCTGTCTGCGGTTCGTCGTTCAAGAACAAGGGCGTTCCCCTGGTTCTCGATGCCGTTATCGACTTCCTGCCTGCTCCTACCGAGATCCCGGCGATCAAGGGTATCCATCCGGATCTCATCGAGAAGCCGAAGGATGAGCTGGTAGAGGCTGACTACGACGAGCGTCATGCTGACGATGCTGAACCGTTCTCGGCTCTGGCATTCAAGATTGCTACCGACCCGTTCGTTGGTACTCTGACTTTCGTGCGCGTTTACTCGGGCTTCCTGAGCTCGGGCGACTCCGTGATCAACTCGGTCAAGGGCAAGAAAGAGCGCGTTGGTCGTATGGTGCAGATGCACGCCAACCAGCGTGAAGAGATCAAAGAAGTACGTGCAGGCGACATCGCTGCTCTGATCGGCATGAAGGACGTCACCACTGGTGACACTCTGTGCGATCTCGACAAGCAGATCATTCTTGAGCGTATGGACTTCCCTGAGCCTGTAATTTCGGTAGCGGTAGAGCCGAAAACCAAGCAGGACCAGGAAAAGATGGGTATTGCACTGGGCAAGCTGGCTCAGGAAGACCCGTCGTTCCGCGTCAAGACCGACGAAGAGACTGGTCAGACCATCATCTCCGGTATGGGTGAGCTGCACCTGGACATCCTCGTTGACCGCATGAAGCGCGAGTTCAACGTCGAAGCCAACATCGGCAAGCCGCAGGTTTCGTACCGCGAGAAGATCAGCAAGAGCAACGTTGAGATCGAAGGCAAGTTCGTTCGTCAGTCCGGCGGTCGCGGTCAGTTCGGTCACTGCTGGATCCGTTTCTCGGAGCCAGACGTCGATGCGAACGGCAACATCACCGAAGGTCTGGTCTTCACCAACGAGGTTGTTGGTGGTGTGGTTCCTAAGGAATACATCCCGGCTATCCAGAAGGGTATCGAAGAGCAGATGAAGAACGGCGTCGTTGCCGGTTATCCGCTGATCGGCCTGAAGGCTACCGTGTTTGATGGTTCCTACCACGACGTCGACTCCAACGAGATGGCGTTCAAGGTGGCAGCCTCCATGGCGACCAAGCAGCTGGCCCAGAAGGGTGGCGGCGTTGTGCTCGAGCCGATCATGAAGGTTGAAGTTGTAACCCCAGAGGACTACATGGGTGACGTGATGGGTGACCTGAACCGTCGTCGTGGTCTGATTCAGGGTATGGATGACTCGGTGTCCGGCAAGGTTATCCGTGCTGAAGTGCCACTGGGTGAAATGTTCGGTTATGCAACTGACGTTCGTTCCATGTCTCAGGGTCGCGCGAGCTACTCCATGGAATTCTCCAAATACGCCGAAGCTCCGTCGAACATCGTCGAAGCTCTCGTTAAAAAACAAGGCTGATTCAGTCTCCCCTTTAGGCTAGGAGTTAATTGTCGTGGCTAAAGAAAAATTTGAACGTAACAAACCGCACGTCAACGTTGGCACTATCGGTCACGTTGACCACGGTAAAACCACTCTGACCGCTGCTCTGACTCGCGTTTGCTCCGAAGTTTTCGGTTCGGCTCGTGTTGA
>ERZ1032387.174-NODE-174-length-15094-cov-12.613937_pt1 | contig 15094 bp, 15 predicted proteins | sample MGYA00516710_ERZ1032387 | MGnify/ENA primary metagenome ERZ1032387 (study PRJEB33718, sample SAMN03160192) | human skin metagenome | collected 2014-02-25 | study: EMG produced TPA metagenomics assembly of the PRJNA266117 data set (Human skin bacterial metagenome...
GATCTACACCTCTCTATTCGTCGGCAGCGTCAGATGTGTATAAGAGACAGTATCAACCCCTCCCCCATCGAATACGCCAATGTCCGAAGCCAGTCCGTGTCTGAATTGCGGTGCCTGCTGTTCATACTTTCGTGTGTCTTTTTTCTGGGGCGAATGCGCCTCATCCGGCGGGACTGTCCCCGACGAGCTGGTGCAAAGTATCAGCCCCAGCCGGGTGGCAATGCTCGGAACCGACTGCAAATCCCCGCGCTGCATCGCCCTTGAAGGCGAGGTCGGCCAGGGTGTGAGCTGTTCGATCTATGACCAGCGCTCCAGCCCGTGCCGCGAGTTCGAGGCTTCCTGGACCGACGGCCAGCCCAACAGCGACTGCGACGCCGCCCGCGCCGCCTTCGGCCTGGCCCCCCTGGAACCGGCGGACACCGAGCCCTGGTACGAGGAAAGCGCTTAGCACCTTTGGCGATAGGGCCCATAAGCAAATCATTAGCAGCAGCGTGCCACCTCCCATTGCAGCCAGCGGGTGCCTTCTATACTCCAAGCACTCGTTGGCGCGCGGCTCCGCCGACCTCAGATGACTCAGAGATGGGCAGGCTATGGACTGGCTGGGCGTGCATTTCATTACCGAGCTTCCTCAGGCCGGGCAAGTGGTCCTGCATTGCACCCACAACCCGGTTCTGGTGCTTCTGGCCTACCTGGTAGCCTGTGCCGCCAGCTTCGCCACCCTGGACATGGCCGAACGTGTCAGTCATGCCGAACGACCGGCCAGCCAGCGCCTGTGGCGCTGGGTCGGAGCCTGCTGCCTGGCCGGGGGGATCTGGGCCATGCACTTCATCGCCATGCTGGCGTTCGAGGCGCCGCTGCAGATCCACTACGACCTGCCCCTGACCCTGCTGTCGCTCCTGATCGCGCTGGTCGCCGCCTGGCTGGCGATGAACACCCTGAGCCACGCGCACATGCCGCTGTGGCGCTATGGCGTTGCTTCGATCTGGATCGGCCTGGGCATCGCCGCCATGCACTACGTCGGCATGGCGGCCATGCGCAGCAGCGCCAGCCTGTACTACGACCCCTTACTGATGGCGCTGTCGGTGCTGGTGGCGATCGCCTGCAGCCTGGCGGCGCTGCTACTGTCCCGTCACCTGCGCGAAGGCAGCGGCATGTTCCACCAGTTGCTCAAGTACGCCAGCAGCCTGGTGCTGGGCGCTGCCATCGTGCTCATGCACTTCACCGGCATCTGGGCCATGACCCTGGTGCTGCCCGCCGGCAGCCTGCCCGCCCCCGCCACATCCGACGGGCATCTGCAAACTAGGCCTGACCCTGAGCGCGATCGTGCTCTTGATCATCGGCAGCGGCATCAGCGCGGCCCTGGCCGACAAGAAGCTGCAACACAAGGAGCGGGACCTGCGGCGGGTCAATGCCCTGCTTTCGCAACTGGACCAGGCCCGGGTTTCCCTGCAGCAGGTGGCCCACTACGACGCCCTGACCAACCTGATCAACCGCCGCGGCTTCAACCAGCTGTTCGCCGAAAAGCTCATCGAGAAAACCACCTTTGGCGGCATGCTGGCGGTGATGTTCCTCGACATCGACCACTTCAAGCGCATCAATGACAGCCTCGGCCACGATGCCGGGGACGAGTTGCTGAAAGTCATCGCCGGGCACATCAAGAGCTCCACCCGCAGCCATGAAGACGTGGTGGCACGCCTGGGCGGCGACGAGTTCTGCATCCTCATCAATCTGTACAACCGCGAAGAAGCCCGGCAGATGGCCCAGCGCATCATGCTGAAAATGAAGGAGCCGATCGAACTGGGAGGGCGGCGCATGGTGATGACCACCAGCATTGGCATCAGCGTCTTCCCCGATGACGGCAAGACCTGCGAGGAGTTGCTCAAGAACGCCGACCTGGCCCTGTATCAATCCAAGGATTGCGGGCGCAACAGCCTGCATTTCTTCAACTCCCACCTCAAGACCCGGGCCACCCTGGAACTGCAACTGGAAGAGGAATTGCGCAACGCCCTGCGCGACGACCAGGGCCTGCTGCTGTATTACCAACCTATCTACGACCTCAAGAGCGGCAGGGTCACCAAGCTCGAAGCCCTGATCCGCTGGCAGCACCCGCAACATGGGCTGCTGACCCCGGATCGCTTCATCTCCATTGCCGAAGCCAACGGCATGATCGCCGAGCTGGACAACTGGGTGCTGCGCAAGGCCTGCTCGGACCTGGCCTACCTGTCGCGCCATGGCTGTGGCGAACTGAAGATCGCGGTCAACTGCTCGGCCCTGAACCTGACCCGCGAAGAGCTCGCCGGGGAGATCGAAAGCGCCCTGCGCCAGGCCCAGGTGGCGCCGCAGCGGCTGGAGCTGGAAGTCACGGAAAACGCCCTGATGGGCAATATTGCCAGCACCCTGGCGCTGCTCAAGCAGATCCGCGGGCTGGGGGTGTCGCTGTCGATCGACGACTTCGGCACCGGCTACTCATCCCTGGCCTATCTCAAGCGCTTGCCCCTGAACACCCTGAAGATCGATCGCTCGTTCATCCAGGACATCCCCAAGTCGACCCAGGACATGGAGATCGTCCAGGCGATCATCATCATGGCCCACACCCTGCACCTGCAGGTGGTCACCGAAGGGGTCGAAACCCCGGAACAGCAAGCGTTTCTCCAGCACCATGGCTGCGACTACCTGCAGGGCTACCTGCTCAGCCATCCGGTGCCGCTGCGGGAGTTGCGCGGGGTGCTGGAGGAGCTCGACCAGCGCCACGCCGCGCCGATCAATCCGCGGGCGCCGGGTCCCGATAAAGGCGAACCAGGGTCGCTGGATCTTTTTCCAGATAGCCCTGCCCACCATGCAGACGCATCAACTGCGCAGCTAATCCGCTGATCGGCGTCGCCGAGCCTTGTTCGCGGGAAAACTTCACCGCTCCATCCAGGTCCTTGAGCAGGGTGCGCACATGCCACTTCACCGGCTCGAACCGGCTTTCAGCCATTTGCGGGGCCAGGATCTGCAAAGGTTTCGAGTCGGCAAAGCCACCGGCCAGGGCCTCGGCGATCAGCCGCGCATCCACCCCCGAGCGCTCGGCCAGGGCCACCACCTCGGCGATCACCAGGGCGTTGCAGGCGACGATCATCTGGTTGCAGGCCTTGGTCACCTGCCCGGCGCCCACCGCCCCCATGTGCGTGACCCGCTGCCCCAGGGTCAGCAGCACTGGCCGCACCCGCTCGACGTCCGTCGCCTCACCGCCAACCATGATGGCCAGGCTGCCGGCCTCGGCGCCCGGGGTACCGCCGGACACCGGCGCATCGACCCAGGCCACGCCGCGGCTTGCGGCCAGTTCGGCGGCCATTTCCCGGGTAGCCGTGGGTTCCAGGCTGGACAGGTCCAGCAGCAGCTGACCGGCCCGGGCGCCCTGGGCGATACCCTGGGGGCCAAACACCACCTCGCGCACCACCTCGGTATTGGCCAGGCACATCAGCATCAGGTCGGCATCGGCGCACAGCTGCGCCGGCGTGGCAACTTGTCGCGCCCCGGCAGCCACCAGGGGCGCGCATTTTTCCGGGTTGCGGTTCCACACCGTCAGCGGATAGCCCGCCGCCAGCAGCCGGCGGCACATCGGCAAGCCCATCAGGCCGATTCCGGCAAAGCCGAGTGAAGGTAACGCTGACATCATATTGCCCTCATTTGATTAAAGATCACCGAATACTGGCCGATTCATCATGATTCAGGAAAGGATTCCCCCGAGCGTCGCTCAGAAAAAACCCTGACGCCTTGGGCAAAATTCGCGCTCCACGCAGCGACGAGGTCCCATTCCGTGATGGTTCGACGACACCTCGTCCACGAGCCAACCTGACCAGGCATATGGCGCACAATGACTTCTAAAAACAAACCTGCCAACGCAGTCTCCGAGATGACGCTGACCTCCCCCACAACTAGCCCCTCAGACCCGAAGCCATTGTCCAGTTCACGCCCCCTGTCGACTCAGCAGTACCTGTATTTCACCGAAACCAATACCGACCGCATCCTCGACAACCTCGACGGTCTGCGCGACACGGTGTTCCCGCGGCCACCGCACCTGGAAGGCGAGCCGGACAACCGCCGCGACCAGGAATTTCCGTCAGTCTGCCTGATCGGCCTGGGCCGCTGCGGCTCCAACATCGCCCTGGATGTGGCCGAACTGGTGTACAACGCCCGCAAGTTCTACCTCAACGAATTCAATAACGAAGACAAGGCCTACGAAGGCGGCTACAGCCCCGGCCAGTGGATCCGCCAGAACCTGCGCCTGGGCCAGAACAAGGCCAGCAAACCGGTATTCCTGGTGGAGCCTTTGGTGATGCTCGGCGACCTGGACAAGGACATCGCCGGGCGCATCCGCTTCTCGCGCAAGGGCGAGAAAAGCGGCTTCATCCGCGATTACAGCAAGATGAAGATCATGGACCTCTCGGAAGTCCACGCCGGTGGCGCCGGTAACGCGCCAATCCTCGGCCAGTACCTGGCCAAGATCATCCTCAACAAGGACACCCAGCGCTTCTCCAGCCCCGACTGGAAGATGATCCACTCGTACCTGATCGACTCCTGCGGGATCAAGGCCAACCAGTCGCGCCTGTACTTCTCGATCTTCAGTGCCGGCGGCGGTACCGGCTCGGGCATGGCCTCGGAATTCGGCCTGGCCCAGCAGTACTCGTACATGAACAAGACCTTCGACACCAAGCCAATGGACGAGCACGACAGCAAGAGCGGGCACTCCTTCGTCTTCGAGCCGATCTTCACCAGTGGCATCTGCGTGCTACCGAACATTTCGGACCATCGCAGCGAAATGTCCGAGGCGCTGCACATCAACGCCGGCCGCCTGCTGTGCAAATACCTTTCGGAAGAGTGGGACTTCTCCTACAACTTCGACAATGAAGACAGCAGCGAAGCCAGCGTCATGGGACGGATCCGCCCCTGGAACGCGATGATGCTGATCTCCAACGACATCATGCGCTACGCCGAAGAAAGCGATGACGGCAACATCCAGAACATCGACGTCAACGCCATGGAGAAGCACGCCAACCAGTACATCTCCCAGCAGATCTTCAACATCCTCACCGCCCAGGCGGTGACCACCGACTACGACCAGAACTACTTCCGGCGGGCCGGCATCGACATCGGCGAAACCATCCGCCTGGATGCCAACGACCTGTTCATGAGCCTGGCGGGCCCGGTGGCGATCGCCTACGCCGAATCCGTGGTGCCGGAGCAGCCGGTGCCCACCGGCGACAAGTTCAAGGTGTTCGAGAAAGAGCCGCAGCGCCTGAACATCGACGACCTGTTCTTCCGCTCCATCGACCTGCCGCACTTCAACAAGGTGACCCAGGCCATCGAGGGCATCAGCCTGCTGCCGATCGAGTCCAAGCGCTACCGCGCGGCCCTGGAGCAATACAAGGCTTCGGGTTATGACGCCGCGGCGCTGCATGACCTGCACTTCTTCAAGAACTGCTCGTCGGTGGTATCGATCGTGTCCCTGCCCAAGGACTACAAGCTGTCCTACATGGACCTGAACCGGCTCAAGACCCACCTCAACAGCCTGTTCCCCAACACCACCCTCAAGCGCTATGCGCTGGTGATCGGCGCTTCGGCCAACCTGTCGCTGACCACCCTGATCGCCAAGAGCCCGTGCCTGTCGGACGACTTCCTGACCCTGATCGTGGCCTTTATCAAGCGTTGCTTTGCGCGCAATCCATACCGTTTCGACGACACCCTGGACAACTCGGTGCTGGATTTCATCGTCAGTGACCAGTTCGATGAAGACCGCATCGACGATCTGCTCAACGAATTCGAGAACCCGGCGAAGATCCTCGACACCAACTGGTATGCGATCAAGCCGATGTACGAGAAGAAGTACCGCGAGCTGATCAACGACAAGGACAAGTTCGTCTCGATCAACGACATCCGCCTGTCCCGGGATTGCGTGAAGAAGGCCATCAAGTACCTGCGGGAAATCTACCGCCACCGTATCGGCAAGACCCGGGTCATCTCGCTCAACAGTCACACGGGCAAGACCGCGTATTAAGAAGGGCTTCGCCGGCCAGCCGGCTCCTGCACGGCAGGGAAAAACCTCCTGTCCTGTGGGAACCGGCTGGCTGGCGAATGGTCAATTTGCTCACATCGCGAAACAATTAAGCAGCTCGTCGGCTGGGCTTGAAACTGTTCCCCTTCCGTGAACGTCACCCTGAGGGAAAAGCCCGTGGGGCCTTTCTCTACGGCAAGGTGCCATCACTGGATTCACGGTTACTCGGCTACACACTTTTGTCCGACAAAAACCCGCCCCTTATCGGTGCACGCTCTTAGCGCGATGCCCTTTCCTGGATCAGGATCCAGGGTGAAACCACCACCGCCCACAGCGTCGGATCACGTTCCAGCAGATCGGATGCCCGCGTCGCAGACAGTTTCTCGACCTTTCCTTCGGCCAGCCAGACCGCCACTTTTTCTGCCTGGTTCTCGGCCACGGCCTGGGCCGCCTCGATCAGATCCAGGTCAGCCTCGACCCACAATAGGGCACCCTTGGCGAAGAACGGCTCCAGTTCCTTCCAGCTGATAGATGCGGTCTCACCAAGCAGCTTGGCATAGAGGGTGCTAGGTTCTTGAGTCATGGGACTGTCCAGAAATGAAATCGGCGCAATCATAACGTCGGGGCTCTGGCAGAAAAACCCAGAAGCAAGCGCGACACCGATCGAGAAGCTCAGAAGCGCCAGGGACTGACGCCGAACCGGGCGCAAGCCACGCCGCAAATCTGTCTTTTTCTTTCAATTAAGCGACGCCCCGCGTTTTTGCCCCCAGCAGCCAGCTTTTCAAGCGAACAACCGGCGCTCTACACTGTACCGGTACAGTTGCCAGGGGCATTTTCCGACGGGTATTCACGAAATATCTGATTCGGTTCTGCGACCAAGGCCGCCGGAACTATAAAAATTACAACAGTAAGAGTGGAGCACTATGAATAAGGCTACTAAGCAGATTTCCAAACTGTTTGCCGCTATGGTCCTGGCCGGGGTTGCCAGCCATTCGTTCGCAGCTGACACCATCAAGATCGGTATCGCCGGCCCCAAGACCGGCCCTGTAGCCCAATACGGCGACATGCAGTTCAGTGGCGCGAAAATGGCCATCGAACAGATCAACGCCAAAGGCGGCGTCAACGGCAAGAAGCTCGAAGCCGTTGAATACGACGATGCCTGTGATCCCAAGCAAGCCGTGGCAGTCGCCAACAAAGTGGTCAACGATGGCGTCAAGTACGTGGTCGGCCACCTGTGCTCCAGCTCCACTCAACCTGCTTCCGACATCTACGAAGACGAAGGCGTGATCATGATCACCCCGGCTGCCACCAGCCCGGACATCACCGCCCGTGGTTACAAGATGGTGTTCCGCACCATTGGCCTGGACAGCGCCCAGGGCCCTGCCGCCGGTAACTACATCGCCGACCACGTGAAACCCAAAGTGGTTGCCGTGCTCCACGACAAGCAGCAGTACGGTGAAGGCATCGCCACCGCCGTGAAGCAGACCCTGGAGAAGAAAGGCACCAAGGTCGCCGTATTCGAAGGCATCAACGCCGGCGACAAGGACTTCTCTTCGCTGATCGCCAAGCTCAAGCAGGCCAACGTCGACTTCGTCTACTACGGCGGCTACCACCCTGAGCTGGGCCTGATCCTGCGCCAATCCCAGGAAAAAGGCCTGAAGGCCAAGTTCATGGGCCCGGAAGGCGTGGGTAACGACTCCATTTCGCAGATCGCCAAGGATGCTTCCGAAGGCCTGCTGGTCACCCTGCCTAAATCCTTCGACCAGGACCCGGCCAACGTGGCCCTGGCTGACGCGTTCAAGGCCAAGAAAGAAGACCCGAGCGGTCCTTTCGTATTCCCTTCCTACTCCGCAGTTGAAGTCATCGCCGGCGCCATCACCAACGCCAAGAGCGAAGACGCGGCCAAGGTGGCTGAAGCCATCCACGCCGGCACCTTCAAGACCCCTACCGGCGACCTGAGCTTCGACGCCAAGGGCGACTTGAAAGACTTCAAGTTCGTGGTCTACGAGTGGCACTTCGGCAAACCTAAAACCGAAGTTTCCCCTCAGTAAGGCGCGGCCTGACTGACTGCCAATAAAGCCCACGGCGTGCCGTGGGCTTTGTTTTACGAATGTATGGGCCTGTGTTCCGTGATCCGGAATCCCGCCCACCTGAAAATCTCAAAACCGTCATCAGCGGTTCGCTGGCAAAACCCAGCCCGAAGTGGGTGCAGATCCACGGGGCCTGGGCGGGAAAATGACTCCACCAGTGAAATGCGTATCAGGTTTTTAGGAGCGTTGTAATGCCTGACATCTATCACTTTTTCCAACAGCTGGTTAACGGTCTCACCGTTGGCAGCACGTATGCCCTGATCGCCATCGGCTATACGATGGTTTACGGCATCATTGGAATGATCAACTTCGCCCACGGCGAGGTGTACATGATCGGTTCCTACGTGGCGTTCATCGCCATTGCCGGGCTGGCCATGATGGGACTCGACAGCGTCCCGCTCTTGATGACCGCAGCCTTCATCGCGAGCATCGTCGTCACCAGTGCCTACGGCTACAGCATCGAACGGATCGCCTACCGCCCCTTGCGGGGTAGTAACCGCCTGATCCCGCTGATCTCCGCCATCGGCATGTCGATCTTCCTGCAGAACACCGTTCTGCTGGCGCAGGACTCCAAGGACAAATCCATTCCCAACCTGATCCCGGGCAACTTCTCCATCGGGCCGGGCGGCGCACATGAAGTGCTGATTTCCTACATGCAGATCGTGGTATTCGTGGTGACCCTCATCGCCATGCTCGGCCTGACGCTGTTCATCTCCCGTTCTCGCCTGGGTCGCGCCTGCCGCGCCTGTGCCGAGGACATCAAGATGGCCAACCTCCTGGGGATCAATACCAACAACATCATCGCCCTGACCTTCGTGATCGGCGCCGCGCTGGCGGCCATCGCCGCCGTGCTGCTGAGCATGCAATACGGTGTGATCAACCCCAACGCCGGTTTCCTGGTGGGCCTCAAGGCCTTCACCGCAGCGGTCTTGGGCGGCATCGGCAGCATTCCGGGCGCGATGCTCGGCGGGCTGGTGCTGGGGGTGGCCGAAGCCTTTGGTGCCGACGTGTTCGGCGACCAGTACAAGGACGTCGTGGCGTTCGGCCTGTTGGTTCTGGTGCTGTTGTTCCGTCCGACCGGCATTCTGGGCCGTCCGGAGGTTGAGAAAGTATGACTAGGAATCTTAAATCGGCGCTGTTCAGCGCCTTGTTGGTCTGGGCTGTCGCCTACCCGGTGCTGGGCCTGAAACTGACCATCGTCGGCATCAACCTGGAAGTCCACAACACCAGCCCGACCATTCTTGCCACCATCGCGGTGTGCTCGGTGCTGATGTTCCTGCGGGTGCTGTTCCATAGCCAGATCAGCGCCGCCTGGAAGTCCTCTCCCAGCATGCCGTTGATCCCGGCCAAGGCCAGCAACTTCCTGACCCTGCCCAGCACCCAGCGCTGGATCATACTGGCGTTGATCCTTGGCGCCCTGGTCTGGCCGTTCTTCGGCTCCCGCGGGGCGGTGGACATTGCCACGCTGATCCTGATCTACGTGATGCTGGGCCTGGGCCTGAACATCGTGGTCGGCCTGGCCGGCCTGCTGGACCTGGGTTACGTGGGTTTCTACGCCGTCGGCGCCTACAGCTATGCGCTGCTGTCGCACTACTTCGGCCTGAGCTTCTGGATCTGCCTGCCGATCGCCGGCCTGATGGCGGCCACTTTCGGCTTCCTGCTGGGCTTCCCGGTGCTGCGCCTGCGGGGTGACTACCTGGCAATCGTGACCCTGGGCTTTGGCGAGATCATCCGTCTGCTGCTGCGCAACATGACCGATCTCACCGGCGGCCCCAACGGCATCAGCAACATCGAGAAGCCGACCTTCTTCGGCCTGACCTTCGAGCGCAAGGCAGCAGAAGGCATGCAGACCTTCCACGAGTTCTTCGGCCTGCAGTACAACTCGATCAACAAGGTGATCTTCCTCTACCTGGTGGCCCTGCTGCTGGCACTGGCGGCGCTGTTCGTCATCAATCGCCTGCTGCGCATGCCCATCGGCCGTGCCTGGGAAGCCTTGCGTGAAGACGAGATCGCCTGCCGTGCCCTGGGCCTGAACCCCACCGTGATCAAGCTCTCGGCCTTTACCCTGGGCGCCGCGTTCGCCGGTTTCGCCGGCAGCTTCTTCGCCGCGCGCCAAGGCCTGGTGACCCCGGAATCCTTCACCTTCATCGAGTCGGCGATCATCCTCGCCATCGTCGTACTGGGTGGCATGGGCTCGCAGCTGGGTGTGATCCTGGCGGCGATCGTGATGATCCTCTTGCCTGAAATGATGCGTGAATTCAGCGAATACCGGATGTTGATGTTCGGCGCCATGATGGTGCTGATGATGATCTGGCGTCCTCAAGGTCTGCTGCCCATGCAACGTCCTCACATGGAGCTGCGCAAATGAGCCGTGAGATCCTCAAAGTAACCGGCCTGTCGATGCGCTTCGGCGGCCTGCTGGCGGTCAACGGCGTAGCCCTGACCGTCAAGGAAAAACAAGTGGTGGCATTGATCGGCCCGAACGGTGCCGGCAAGACCACGGTGTTCAACTGCCTGACCGGTTTCTACCAGCCCAGCGCCGGCAGCATCCTCCTGGACGGCGAGCCGATCGAAGGCCTGCCGGGCCACAAGATCGCCCGCAAGGGCGTGGTGCGTACCTTCCAGAACGTGCGGCTGTTCAAGGACATGACCGCGGTCGAGAACCTGTTGATCGCCCAGCACCGGCACCTGAACACCAACTTCCTCTCCGGGCTGTTCAAGACCCCGGCGTTTCGCAAGAGCGAGCGCGAGGCCATGGAGTACGCCGGCTACTGGCTGGACAAGGTCAACCTGCGGGAGTTTGCCAACCGCCCCGCCGGCACCCTGGCCTATGGTCAGCAACGGCGCCTGGAAATCGCCCGCTGCATGATGACCCGCCCGCGGATCCTCATGCTCGACGAGCCAGCCGCCGGCCTCAACCCCAAGGAAACCGAGGACCTCAAAGCGCTGATCAGCGTGCTGCGCGAAGAGCACAACGTCACCGTGCTGCTGATCGAACACGACATGAAACTGGTCATGAGCATTTCCGACCATATCGTGGTGATCAACCAGGGCACGCCCCTGGCCGACGGCACGCCGGAACAGATCCGCGACAATCCCGAAGTGATCAAAGCCTACCTGGGGGAAGCGTAAATGCTGCAGTTCGAAAACGTTTCCACCTTCTACGGCAAGATCCAGGCGTTGCACAGCGTCAACGTCGAGATCCGCCAGGGCGAGATCGTCACCCTGATCGGCGCCAACGGTGCCGGCAAGTCCACCCTGCTGATGACCCTCTGCGGCTCGCCCCAGGCCCACAGCGGCAGCATCCGTTACCTGGGTGAAGAACTGGTGGGGCAAAGCTCGGCGCAGATCATGCGCAAGAGCATTGCCGTGGTGCCGGAAGGCCGCCGGGTATTCGCCCGCCTGACCGTGGAAGAGAACCTCGCCATGGGCGGCTTCTTCACCGACAAGGGCGACTACCAGGAGCAGATGGACAAAGTCCTGGAGCTGTTCCCGCGGCTCAAGGAGCGCTTCACCCAGCGCGGCGGCACCATGTCCGGCGGTGAACAGCAGATGCTCGCCATCGGCCGTGCGCTGATGAGCAAGCCCAAGCTGCTGCTCCTGGACGAACCGTCCCTGGGCCTGGCGCCGATCATCATCCAGCAGATCTTCGACATCATCGAACAGCTGCGCCGCGACGGCGTGACGGTGTTCCTGGTAGAGCAGAACGCCAACCAGGCGCTGAAGATCGCCGACCGTGCCTATGTGCTGGAGAACGGCCGGGTGGTGATGCAAGGCACCGGTGAATCGCTGCTGACCGATCCGAAGGTGCGTGAAGCCTACCTGGGCGGCTAAGCACCTGCGTCACTGAAAACGGCCCTTCGGGGCCGTTTTTTTTATTCCGGGATAAAAAACTGCCCCGGGCTGTAACGAATCCCCATGAGCCTTCTCTAGAGGGGTAAGCAAGCACAGATGCTTCCTTACCCCAACCGCACTGGAGAAACATCATGAGCAACACTCGTACCCTGTCCGCCACTGCCCTGGTCCTGGCCCTGGGCTCTGCCCTCAGCGTCGCCGCCCTGCCCACCACCGCCCATGCCGCGGACGACATGGAAAAGTGCTTCGGCGTGGCCATGAAGGGCAAGAACGATTGCGCCGCGGGCGCCGGCACCACCTGCGCCGGGACCTCCAAGGTCAACGACCAGGCCAACGCCTGGAAGCTGGTACCCAAGGGCAGTTGCGAGAAAACCGCCAGCAGTACCTCGCCTACCGGTTTCGGCCAGCTCGAAGCCTTCAAAGCCAAGTCCTGATCCTGCGCCTGCCTGAGTGTCGACGATGAACACCGCCCCGCTGCACCACCCTGGCCACGACATTCAGGCGCGCGCCTCCAGCCTGCCGCCCCGCGCCGGGCTGGGGCTCAAGACCGAGCATTTCAAACACGTGCTGGAACAGCGGCCCGACATCGGTTTCTTCGAGGTGCATGCGGAGAACTACATGGTGGCGGGCGGCCCTTTCCACCATTACCTGGGCCTGATCCGCGAACGCTACCCGCTGTCGCTGCACGGTGTCGGCCTGTCCATCGGTGGCGAAGGCTCCCTGGACCTGGCTCACCTGGAGCGGCTGGCCGGCTTGATCGAACGCTATCAGCCCCAGTCCTTTTCCGAACACCTGGCCTGGTCCAGCCACGGCCCGGTGTTCCTCAACGACCTGCTGCCCCTGGCCTACGACGGGCCCACCTTGCGCCGGGTCTGCGAGCACATCGACCAGGTGCAGAACCAACTGGGACGAACCATGCTGCTGGAAAATCCGGCCACCTACCTGCAATTCCAACGCTCGACCCTGGACGAGACCGACTTCATCCGCGAAGTGGTCCAGCGCAGCGGCTGCGGCCTGCTGCTGGACGTCAACAACCTCTATGTGTCGTGCATCAATCACCAGCGCGATCCCCTGGCCTACCTGCAAGCACTGCCGCTGCAGGCGGTGGGCGAGATTCATCTGGCCGGGTTCGCCGAAGACCGGGACAGCCTCGGTGACCGGCTGTTGATCGACGATCACGGCGCCCCGGTCGACGCTGCGGTCTGGGCCCTGTACCAGGAGGTGCTGGGGCTCATCGGCCCGATGGCCACCCTGATCGAGCGCGACAACCACCTGCCGGCCTTTGCCACCCTGATGGCCGAGGCCAGCCAGGCAGAAGCGCTGTTGCTCGGCGCCCAGGTGCAGCCATGAGTGGCCAGGGGGAATTCGCCAGGGCCCTGCTGAGCGCCGAACCGGGCTGCCCACAGGGGCTGTCCAGCAGCAACGGCGCCGATCCGGCCAGCCGCTTCGCGGTCTATCGCAACAATGTGCAGGCCTCGTTGAGCAACGCCCTGGCCGAGTCATACCCGGTCGTCATGCAATTGGTTGGTCGCGAGTTTTTCAACGCCATGGCCGCGCTCTACATCCGGGACTTCGCCCCCGCCAGCCCTCTGCTCAACGACTATGGCCGGGACCTGGGCGACTTTATCCAGGGCTTCGGGCCGGCCGCCGGCCTGCCCTACCTGGCCGACATGGCCCGCCTTGAACGGCTGCGGGTCGAGGCCTACCACGCCGCCGACGCCCGCCCCCTGGAGCCGTCACGGCTACTGGCGGCGATGAACCAGCCCGACCGCCTCGGCCAGGCGCAACTGCTCCTGCATCCGTCACTGCGCACCCTGCACTCCGGCTACGCCGTAGTGAGCCTGTGGGCGGCGCACCAGAGCGATCAGCCCTGGCCGGCTTTCGACCTGCAGCAGGGGCAGAACGCCCTGGTGCTGCGCAACGCCCTGGAGGTCGAGGTGATCGCCGTGGATACCGGCGCCATGACCTTCATTGAAGCCCTACGCAACCACTGGCCGCTGGAAATCGCCGCGGCCCATGCCCTGGACGCCCAGGCCGACTTCGACCTGGGCCAGTGCCTGGGCCTGCTGCTCGGCCACGGCGCTCTTATCGACCTGCAACCCCAGAAGAAGGCCTGACCATGAACACCCAGACAGAAACACCCATTGCCGGACTGGTGAATCGGATCATTCAAGGGTTTGAGCGCATTCCCTACAGCCTGATCGCCTTTATCGCGCGTTTTTCCATTGCCGCGGTGTTCTGGAAATCCGGACAGACCAAGGTCGAGGGGCTGGCCGTCGACCTGGTCGATGGCACCTTCCAGCTGGGCTGGCCGCGCCTGGCGGACTCGACCATTCCCCTGTTCAAGAGCGAGTACCACGTGCCCCTGTTGACGCCGGAAGTGGCGGCGCACCTGGCGGCCTTTGCCGAGCATTTTTTCCCGATGCTGATCCTGCTGGGCCTGGCCACGCGCTTTTCCGCCCTGGCGTTGCTGGGGATGACCCTGACCATCCAGCTCTTCGTCTACCCGGACGCCTACCCGACCCACGGCACCTGGGCGGCGATCTTCCTGCTGTTGATGGCCCGCGGCCCGGGCGTGTTGTCCCTCGACCACCTGCTGGCCCGGCATTTTCGCCACCGTCCTCTGTAGCCGCTGCCGCAGGCTGCGAAAAGGGCCGCAGGCCCATCAAGTTCACAAACGACGGTAAAGCCGGAGGAAGCTACAAACGATCCAGCGCCTCACCGCTGCGACGAAACCAGTCCATCAGGTAATCGGCCAGCACCTGGGTACGCTTGGGCAGGCCGCCCTGATAGGAGTGCACCAGGTACATCGGCATGCTGCGGGTCTGGTAGTCCCGCAGCAGCCAGCGCAGGCGGCCGTCCGCCAGTTCGCTGTGCAGCACATAGGACGGCAGCCGGGCGATCCCCGCGCCCACCAGGGCAGCCTTCTTCAGCAGGTTGTAGTGGTTGCTGGCGAAGGGGCCGCTGACCCGTACCCGCAACAGTTCATGGCGCTGGTGGTACAACCACTCTTCCCGGCCGCTGTAATGGCTATTGAGCAGGCAGCGATGCCCGGCCAGCTCCTGAGGCGTGCGCGGCTCGCCGTATTGCTCCAGGTAGGCTGGGCTGGCGCAGG
>ERZ1032387.187-NODE-187-length-13892-cov-12.391848_pt1 | contig 13892 bp, 19 predicted proteins | sample MGYA00516710_ERZ1032387 | MGnify/ENA primary metagenome ERZ1032387 (study PRJEB33718, sample SAMN03160192) | human skin metagenome | collected 2014-02-25 | study: EMG produced TPA metagenomics assembly of the PRJNA266117 data set (Human skin bacterial metagenome...
GATCTACACCTCTCTATTCGTCGGCAGCGTCAGATGTGTATAAGAGACAGAGCCCCAGCAGCACCAGGCGAAGGTCGTCAGGCAGAGCAGCAAGGGCAGGGCATCAAGAAATTCATTCATACCGGCACATTCCATTCGGACGGGTGCCGGCAATTTAAGGTGGCTGCTGTTATCTGTCTGTTGCGATTCTGTGAATTTTCAACGCTATTTTGTTGAATGCTTCACGAAGCATTGCAGGTGCGTGGCTGGCACCTTTTTTTCGCGGCTCCAACACTGATGGAGGCCTTCCAGAAATCTGTCCTGAAATCCAAAGACTCAAAAAAAGTGTGGATATTTAATGACTTAGGTGATTTTATTTGTGGTTTTTTTCTCAAAAAATGTTGTTACAGAATGTACGATTCCGTTACTATAGCCCTGCGTTCACCTACCACGGTTTATGCATTTTTAGCCCCAAGTGTCCATCAGCTACTTGGGCTTTTTTTTGCCTGGAATTTGTCACGGGCCGCTTTTTCCCATGGGCTGGATGCACAGGATTCACGATCGGGCACCTGGCTCACCCGACCGTGACTGCCGATACGCCTAGTGCCGGACGATGTGCAGCCCTTCCTCCTCCTGAGGCGGCACGAAGTAGCGGCTAATCCGTTCGAACTGCTCGTCGCTGGCGGCAAACGGGTGATCGCCCAGACGATTGCGCTCGCGCAGCCTTGCCTTGCACTGGGCTTCATCCACATCCAGTACATGCAATTGATGAGGGGTGCCGGCCTGGTCCGCCAGCGCTCGCAGCCAGGTTCGCTGGGCGACGGTATTGGCGGGAAAGTCCAGGACGACACAGGTTCCAGCGCGCAACATGGCGATCACCAGCGGTTCCAGCGCACTTGCCAGGCGCTGGGCGTGGAGCAGGTAGTCGGCGATCGAATGAATCTGCTCCGGATACAGGCCTGCCAGCCACTGGTCTTCAGAGATCAGGACGCTACCGTGCGCCTCTGCCAGCTGCCTGGCCAGGGTGGACTTGCCCGAGGCGATCTTGCCGCACAGTAAATGCAGTACGGCGGGTGATGAGTGCTTCATGGTTTTCTCCTGGGGTAGTTGCCTCAGAAGAGTGGTGGTCAACCCCGCCTCCGAGGCGGGTTTTTGACAGCCTGGACGGCCGCTAGCCCACCTTGCTGATGAAGGGGGTAATAATCGCTGCGAGGCCAGGCCGGGGGATCGGGTTCATGTTGTGGAAACTACAGAGTCGCCACGAAAAAAAACAGCCCGGCCATGCACAAACCTTCATCATTTCGAAGCGCTGAGGCATTGCGCAGGCATTCGATAACTGCGGGGTAGTTAACATTTCTCTGTGTTTTTTCTGATACACAAAAGCGTATACAGGCCTATCCTGAACGGGCGAACTTCACCTCCCCCATACAGGCGAGAAGCCATGCTCTCTACCAGCGAGCTTTGCCACATATTGGAGTCCGGCTTTCTCCCGCTGTCCTGCGCCTGCGCCCTGAACCCCAACGGCTCCCTGACCATCAAGATCTACGATGCAGAGTCGGGCCGGGTGGACTTGCTGCTCACCGGTGTCTCCACTGCCGAACTCACCAGCGTGCGCGACATCTCCAATCTGATTGGCGAGCTGCGTACCGAATTGCGGGCAGGGCGCCGAGCCTTTGCCGGGGCCTTCACCCACTACGCCGGCTGAGGGGGCGGGGAGGCGCGTATTGCTGACAGTTGAACATGTCATTGCGAGGGCATAGCGTTACAGCGTTCGCCCAGTATCTATGACTCTTTACCGGTTCATGGATGGCGAGGTCATCTGTACTGGGCGAACTCCACAGGCGCTTGATGTACGTCTTTCTGGTTATAGCTGTTAACCTCCCTCGCCATTTTCACCCAAGGGTGCGCAACTCGGGCGGTACCCGAGGCTTTGTGCACCTGGCTTGGTCTTTACCCATTCAAGGAAGGTCTTCATGAACATCGGCAATACGCCTCCCGCCAACTACAGCTACGCCCAACTCTCGAAAGTACTGGAACACAACCGCTCGGTTGCTCAAGTCAAAGGTCCCGAGGCGCCTGTGGAGCAGGAGTTCGCGGCGCATCTGGAGGCCGAGCAGGCGGTCGCCAAGGACGACGCGCTCAAGCTCTCCTTGAGTTTTTCCGCGCAAGCTTGAGGGCTGCCCGGGGAGGAAGCTCTTCCTGGACATTGCTGGCAGGAGCTTCGTCCGAGGCTGTCATTTCAGGATAAGTCTTTAAAAATCAGTTGGTTGGCTTATAGCGCCATGTTAGTCTTGCCGCCGCTGAGGGAATTGGCGAGAGGCCGTGCGGCCCCTGGTTGAACCTCGGGATGACGCTGTAGATCTCTGATTTACCGTGTTTTTTTACCCTCGACAGCGAGTCGGGAACCGGGCTTTTTTGCCGGCTTCGACCTTGCTTCACAAGGACTGGATGTATATATTCCACTCCCTGCTTCAAACACTGGACGGCCTGATGCCGATTGAATGTTCCAGTGCCGCGTTATCGCGCTACCGCCCGAATGGCGAAACTGGTAGACGCATGGGACTTAAAATCCCCCGCTCGTAAGGGCGTGCCGGTTCGATTCCGGCTTCGGGCACCATCTATTTCAAGGGCTTGCACGGTTTTTTGAGTGAGCCTTACTCTGAATCAATTCGCAACTTCAAATACTGCTCCGCAATTTACTTTGTGGGTGAGACCTTCTTGCCCTTGCGATTGCGCGTGCACTGTTCGGTCATCTCCAAAGCGGGAGGGCTAAATGAGCTGGAAGCGTTTTAAGGTGGCGATCCTGTATGTCGGTGCTGTCCTCATGCTCGTGCAGGCCGGGCGACATTTGGCCGATGGTGCTACAAAGCTCGATAACGTGGGGCCCGCAATCATTGCCTTGGGGATCGCCTACTACTTGATCAGGCGAGCAAGAGTGTGTGCCGGATAGCATGGCGGCAACTTGATCTTGATTGATAGATCACACTGTCACTAGTTGTCGAGTAGGCGGGTAAATCAACTCAGCGCTCGGATACTTGGCATGCTCTTGCGGCAGAGAAGGGCTTGCGCCCCTTCAGCATCGATGAATCCGCTATGTGCGTCTATTTGTTGGCGCCCTGATCGCCAGGTATTTGCCGGCGGTTCTTTGGGGAAGTTCACAAGTAGAGGTGGTGAAAAAAGCCTGGTAACTCTAGGCCGAACTATCTGGCAGTAGTGGTACCGTCTACGCTACATCTCTGGAGCCTGCTAGATGAATGGTCAAAGTCCGCCTCACCGCATCGCAACGCCTCTAGTTGCGTCAAGCGCTGAAAGCCCTGCCGTTCACCCACCTGTTTGGCATCGCGGCCCGGACTTGCTGAACCTTGGAAGCACGGGTGCGGCCATTTTGGGTTTCTGCTTTGTGGTGCTTGGGTTGTTGCCGGGCTTGGTGCTGACGCTACTGCTCCTACTCGGGTTCGAAGCGATCCCAGCTGAACCGAGCCGCGATGGGTCTAGCCTCACAACGTCGTCGTTCATCCAGCTCCTGTGTGGGTCTGTTGTGCTCATGGGGCTGGTCTTCGCGTGGATTTTTTCTGCATCTAGAGTGCTGGCCTTCACGTTCGACGAAAACCAGCAACTGCTTACTCTCACGGTCACCCGTCGCGCTCGCAAGCCCGCCGAAGTGCAAGTGCCATTTAGCGACATCATTTGTATCTGCCCTTACGTGCTCGCCAGTTATGACCGCGATGGCCATTTTAGTGTCGTGTGCCAGGGACCGAGGGGCAAGGAGTTCGTATATCGATTGGCCGAGGGTACTTCCCTGGAAGACATGGAGTTTCATGCTGCGTGGTTGCGGGGAATGATAGGGGACCGAATGCAGGAACCATTGAATCTGGATAAATGAACGAAGCACGTCTCTCCAGCCACTATCGAGGTGAGGCGGCTCTGCGCTCGACTGCCCGGGGTGTTTCAAATGGATTGTTGAACGGCCTGCACCGGCCAGGACGAGCGCCAATTGGCATGTTTCATAGGGTGCTGATCGTATCCGGGGCTGGACTGTTCAAACTGCTCCACAGGTCGCCAAACTCTGCAATTCGGTCGGGCCGGGATCGTGACGGGGTTGCAGAATTTAGGTAACTTGGCATTTTCCATTCATGGATGACGGATTCATGCCAATCACCAAGCGTATTGCAAAAATTTCCCTGAGCATCTCCCTGCTGGGCCTCGTAGGCGCTAGCCCATTCTCCCTGGCGGACGACACCACTCCGGTGAGCGAGTTGCTGCGTAGCGGCTATGAGGTCAAGGCGGCCTACCAGGCGCCAGCACGAGTCGGCCTGGTGCACTTTCTGATCTTGCAAAAAGGTTCGTCGGCGTTCCAGTGCGTGACCTATGGCGCCGAAATAAAGCCACGTTTCCATGACTACTCCAACACCTACTCTTGTGCTCAAGTTCAGGACCTGATTCCCACCCAGCCTAACCCCCGGCAATAATCCCCAAGCGTGTTCGTGGCTCCATTGTCCCCCAGCCCTACGGCTAGGACTGGGGAGCTCCAGGCTGCACAGGCTCGTGTAGTTCCCAGTCATCGCGTAGTAATTGGTCCTCTGCTACTTCGTCCCTGGAGCATGATCTATGTGAGTTGACCAACGGCGCGTTGGGGCTCTACTCCGGCACCTCGGCACCGACCGGTATCGGTGATGAATCCAAGCCCATCATCTTTGCGGGGAACGGCAATACAGCTGCGGGTTCCGGCTCTGAGCTGTTGATGCCTAACCCACTCTTTGTCTCTGCGGGACAAGGCCTGTGGGTCGCTGCAAACGTCCCGGCTGCGGCCGTCGCTCTGACCTGGGATTTGCTTGATTGATCCTGATGCCGTGAAAGCGAGCCCTGCGATTGTGCAGGGCTTTTTCGTTTCCTCTCCCCGCCACGCTCCTTGCTTTAAGCGGGGTTACTGGTGGGCCACTTTTAAGTTGAGCCTTGGGAGGCGAAGGGCCTGGCGCTCACCCAGCCCCGCCCGTAGAGGCGGGGCGGGTGAGATGGAGCAAGGCGTTGCGGCCAAGTGCAGATGCAGCGTGAACAGGCTGAAAGTGAGCCTTGCAAGCAAGGACGAGGCAAAGGAGAATGGCCAGCTTTCAATGTTTGTAACTAGAAATAACAAAATAAAATCAATAAGTTACTTTCTGGTTTTTGAGGCGGCATGGAATGCGGAACTGCGTTTGAGCTGAAGTTCACCTCTGGCAAACACACGCCTGTTGCTGACCAACACTCTCGGTTCAGATGTGACCCAGAGCGTTGCTGCGCCGCCTCCGGGATCTGATTTCTACAACAAGGCCAGATGCAAAAATGAACATAAAAGCATTGCTTATCGCTTCGCTGGGGGGGCTCTCGCTGATTCAAGCAACGCTTTCCTTTGCGGACAACACCAATGGCAAGAGTCTCTATGTGCAACGATGTGCCATGTGTCACGGCGCCGATATCAAGGGAACTGGGCCGCTGGCCAATAAGAGCAATCCTCCTACACCCGATCTGACGACCCCTGCTTTTAAAAAGCGACTCAATGAGTATCCGGGTGTGATTGTGTCGTCGGTAATACTGCGCCCCAATGGAGACTTGATTCCCAGAACTTTGCGGGAGAACGGTGTGAAGGTGCCCCCGCATGCTTGGAGCGTTAAGGATTTTCGCGATTTGAATCAATACATGAGTGACGTGATTTCAAAGATTCGATGAGTTCTTCATATGCGCTGGCATAGCGTTCCAAGAGCCACTTGCTCCGAGACGGTGGCCAATCAATCTTCGCTTCAGCCTTGAGGCTCATCGCTGCCCGGGTCGGGCTGCACCAGGTGCTGCCAGGGAAATACCTGTCGGGCGAAATTCTTCACGTAACCGCCAGTGGTGGCCTGGATCACCATGATCGGCAGTTTGGGTCGCTGGCGCTGCAGGGCTTCGAGTTGTTCCAGGCTCAGGCAGGTATTGCGCAAGCGCAGCGCCCGCAATGGGTCGCACGCGTGGCTGGCAAACAATCTTTCATAGCTGGTAAAAGACGTGATGGCGTGCTCCTCGCGGTCTTTTGCCCAGCTTTGCTGAAGTGCGCTGGATTCGCTGAAATCCAGGCTGCTCAACCGCGGCAGGTTGCTGGAGCCTGCGAGGTTGTCGATAAAACCCTGGGTGTCGAAATGGGCGCCGATACGCAGTTGCGCAAGGTGTGGCAGGTCGACCTGGAAGAAGTCCGCGTTGGGGGCATTGGGCAGGGTCAGTTCGCTGAGGTACGGGGTCTTTGCTACCCAGCGGGCGATTTCACCGGCTTCTTCCATGATGGTGCCGGCCTTCTGGATCAACGAAGCGTTATGGTCCTGAGGTTCGGTGGGGCGAATCGCCAATGACCTGAGGCGGGGAAATTGCACCGCACTGTCCAGCAAGGGGCTGAACTCCCACTCGCGGGTACCGTTCGCGCCTTCATCGGCACCGGAAAACAGCAGCGAGCTGAGGGTGTCCGCCACGCTCTGCTCTGCCAGGCATTCCAGGGTCCAGGCAAAGGGCTCGTCCCATAGCTCGCCGTAGTACTCCAGATGCAGGCCGTCACGCATCGGCGCCAGGGCCAGGTAGTTGTAGTCGCTGGCCCACAATGGGCCGGCCGGGTCTTCGCCGGTGTCGTCGTGCTCGGCGGCCTGCTCCCGAGTGAACTCATGGATGCGTTGCTGCAGGGCCAGCAGCCGCTGGTAGCCAGGGGAAGACAAGGGATTGGACATGGGCTGGGTTCCGCGGGTAACGCAGGCGCGGGCCTGCTGGATAAACGCTGGGCATGGTGAGGGCCGATCATAACAAAGCGGCGAGGGCGGCCCGCTGTGAAGCGAGCGCTGGGCGGTACACATTTTTCCAACAAAGAAACTCTGTCCTCAGGGCCTGACCGGACGCTAGGATCCGTCGCCGACCTGCCGGCCTAGTGTTTTCCAGGGGCTCCACAGCATGCAATCAAGGCTACTGCCGTCATCAGCAACCGGGCTCGCGCCCAGGGAAATCACCCTGGATGACGCAGCGCTGTTGCAGCGTTTCTTTGTCGAGAACCCGGAGTATTTCCATATCGTCCACGGTGCAGCGCCGCAGCCGGACGAGGCGCGCGACGAGATCGATGATGCACTGCCAGCGGGCTGGTCCTACACCCACAAGTGGAAAATCGGTTACTTCGACAGTGAAGGGCGCCTGCTGGCGTTCGTCAGCATTGTCACCGACCTGTTGGCACAAGGGGTCTGGCACATAGGCCTGTTCATGCTGGCTACCCCCTGTCATGGCAGCTCCCTTGCCCGGCAGTTGCACGCTGAGCTGGAGGCCTGGGCTGCGGGCGAGGGCGCACGCTGGCTGCGCTTGAGCGTGGTCCAGGACAATGCCCGGGCACAGGGCTTCTGGAATGCCTGCGGTTATGCCCAGGTGCGTACCCGTGACGGGATCGAGCTGGGGCGCTTGCAGCACCAGGTGCGGATCATGATCAAGCCCCTGGCCGGGGATGCGCTGGCCGACTACCTGGCCCTGATGCCCCGTGATCGCAGCGAGGAGCAGGTACCTTCCTGACAAGGTGCCAGGAGCATCCGGACGGCGTGACTACCGCAAGGCAACCCCCCCAGCCAGGTGCTAGGCGTGGCTGAGCGACAGCTGGCTGATGATGCAGGCCGAGCCATCCTCCGCCGGAGTGCTGGGGGTGAAATCGATCTGGTTGTAGATCCCGCCATGAAAGTCGAATACCTGGCCATCCCAGGTCGAGTCCAGGGCGTGCGGGGGAGAGCTGGCTTGCTGACCATTGCAACTGGCGCCGATGGTGATCAGCCCAGCGTAGGTGCAGTGGATGCTGAGCTGGAACAGCGCGTCGAGCGGGACGCCGCCGAGCAGCGGTAGCGGCCTGGGGTCGGCGCCGTTGAAGCTCTGGCGCAGGGCATAGGTCAGGGTGCCCTTGTCCCAGAACACCTTGACGGCCGGATTCACGTCATCGCGTACATGCATTTGCGCAACCACCACTTTCTGCGCCGAGTTGACCTTGGTCAGGGTCATCTGCTGGCGGTTCCAATGATCGGCGGCGCTGCTCAGGGCCCAGTAGCGGGACTCCTTCCACTCGCAGCGGGTTCGATGGGTGCTTTTGCTCGCCGCGCCCCGGGTCGGCGCGCACAGTTGTATCGAGCCATCTGCCAGGCGCGAGATCACGCTCGGGCATTGGGCCAGGGCGAGGTTGCCGTTGAGCTCCAGTGCCAGCGGGTTGCTGGCCGAGGTGGGCAGTGGGGTGGCGATGTCGAGTGTGCTGATGTCTACCGGCATGTGGAGGTGTCCTTGTCGGGGCGGTCGGTGGGCCAGCGTCCAGGGCGATGCTCGCGGCTGCGGGGCCGCGGCATCAGCGGGAGCTGTTTCCCGGAGCGCCCCCGGAGCCGCTAGACCGCGGTGCCGATGTGACTGTCGACCCCGTTCCTCACCGACCCGCAGTTCTATCTCGAGCTTTGCCGCACCATGGTCCGAGGGGCTTGATCAGCCTGAACTAAAAACGCCCCTGCCAGTCCCATTGGGCATCTTTGAACGACTGGGGGAACACCATGAAAATTCATCCTGCAATGCTCTGCGCCGCAGTTCTGGCTTCAAGCCAGGCGCTCTTGGCACAGGCTGCCCAGACCACTACCGCCGAGCCGGCCTACCAGAGCCAGGTAGCGCGCTACCAGTGTGAAGGGCAGGTGCGCATCGACGCCGCCTACCTGAACATCGACAACGGCTCCTCGTTTGCCACGCTGTATTACAAGGACCAGTTGATCCCCATGCACATCGCGCGTTCCGCTTCCGGCGCCCTGTATGTGGCGGACGACGAGCAGAACAGCTTCCGCTGGCACACCAAGGGCAAGATGGGGGTGCTCTCGTTCCTGGAGGCGGACCACACCGCCACGGAGCAAACCCTGCTCAAGGACTGCAAGGAACTCGAGCAGGACTGAAAAACCGCCTACGCACTTTCCCGCGGGCAAAAAAAAGCCCGCGGGGAGTGCGGGCGAACGTAGTTGCTTGAATGAGCGAGGCGACTATACACAGCGCTTTTTCGCCGCTGGGTGAAAGAAGTTTCATCTGGCGCCTCAGGGGCGCACACCTTGCCCAGTCCCGTACTCGGCCAGCACGCTGGCGTGCTTCGGTTTCAGACGAAGGGCTGGCCGTGAAAGCCCCGTGGCAGACGCTGCAGGCCCGGCAGGGCGGTCAGGCGTTCGGTCCAGGCGTTACGCCAGAGTTGGCCGCCATGGCTGGCCTTGGCCTTGCGTACAGCCCGACGAGCGGCATTGCGCTGGTTGCGTCGGGCCTCCTTGTAGACCTCGGTGTTTCGGCAACTGCGGCATTTGACCCGGTTCAGTTCGCCGGTGGAGGCCAGTTGGGTGCCGTGATGACCGCAGGCCAGGTGCCCGGCGACCTTGAAGTGAGTAACCATCGCGTTTCTCCTTCGGAGTGAGTATGGAGCACGCGTCGTGTGTTCGATGCGTCTCCATACTTTTACGACCGCAGGGCACAGGCGACGTTCGTTGTTTTGTCGGCAAACCCCGAGCCACCGGCAGATCTGTTCTAACCTGCTAAGGCGAGTGAAAAATCCCTTCAGGAAGAGAGGTGGGCATGGCAACGCAACAGCAACGCCCTTACGAGCAGGAACGCAGCGATGAGACGGCACCCTACGAGGTTGAACACAAGGAGCCGCCTCCGCAGACCTGGAAGCATCCGGATGATGGCAAAAGCCTGTCGGAACTGGATGAAGAACGTCCCTTGAAACCGTGACCCACAGCCCCGCTCCAGAGCGGGGCTGTCGTTTGTGGCAAAGCCTTGGGCGGGCTCTGTTACCATCCCCGGTTTTGCCGCCCCGAAGCGCCGGGGCGAGTGGTCCGTTCAAGGGAGAAACACATGATTGTCACCACCACCGCCCATATCGAAGGCCGGGAAATTGCCAGCTACCTGGACATCGTCAGCGCTGAATCGGTCCACGGCATCAACGTGGTCCGTGACCTGTTCGCCGGCATGCGCGACTTTTTCGGCGGCCGCTCCCAGACCCTGGAGCGCGCCCTGAAGGAAGCGCGGATACAGGCCACCAATGAAATCAAGGAGCGCGCCCGGCAATGCAACGCCGATGCGGTGGTCGGCGTGGATTTCGAGATCAGCATGCCGGCAGGGCGCGGTGGCATGGTAGTGGTCTTCGCCACCGGCACCGCCGTCAGGCTCAAGTAGCGTTCAACGCCTCCGGGCGTTCAGGGCGCGACCGGGGTGCACAGCTCCACTAAAGTGCCGTCCGGGCAGCGCACATAGGACACCGTCTGCCCCCAGGGCTTGCTTGTGGGGGGCGCCAGTTCCCGGGCACCGTGCTCCAGGGCCCGGGCATGGGCCGCCTGCACGTCTGCGGTGACCAGCCCCAGTTCCATGCCCAGGGGCTTGGGCGAGGAGTGAGCCGCCACATGGCCGGCCGGGAAATTCATTTCTGCCAGGTCATGGTCGGCGAAGGCCAGGGTAGTGCTGCCGGTTTCCAGCTCGCCATAGGTGCCGGATTCGTGGAGAAACCGCCGCTTGAAACCAAAGGCCTGCTCGAAAAAGCGCAAGGAACCTTCGACTTCGGGTACGTAGATGATGGTGTATCCGAACTGCATGGCGTGACGCTCCTGTCCATGGATTGTGAGGCGGCGAATCTAGCACGGGCCTGCGGCTGCGCAGGGCCCGTCGTTGTAAGCCGCTGTTTCATGGCTGCTGCTCCCTGAGGTGCCAGCCCAGGGCCGAGCATTGCAGCTCATGGGTCGGCGCCAGGGCCTGGAGAAAGGCCTGATCGTGGGAGGCCACCACCAGGGCCCCGGGAAAGTCCCGCAGGGCGCATTCGAAGGCCTGCACCGATTCCAGGTCCAGGTGGTTGGTGGGTTCGTCGAGCAACAGCAGTTGGGCTGGGTTGCCGCCCCACAGGGCCAGGGCCAGGGCGGCTTTCAGGCGCTCGCCGCCGCTCAGTTGCGCGCAGGGTTGCAGCACCCGCCGGGCATCCAGTTGCAGGCGTGCCAGGCGGGTACGCAAGGCGCTTTCCTCCAGGGGCGTGGCGGCGTTGCCCAGTTGTTCGAGCAGTGAGCGTGCGGGATCGAGTTGCGCCAGATGCTGATCCAGATAGGCACTGGCTACCGCCACTCGGCATTCGCCGCTCAGTGGCTGCAACTGGCCGGCCAGCAGCTTCAGCAAGGTGGACTTGCCGCAGCCATTGGGGCCGACCAGGGCGATGCGTGCCGGGCCGACGACGTTGCAGGTGAGGCGGCTGGCCGGGGCTTGCGGGTCCAGCCAGGGCAGTTGCGCCTGCAGTAGACTGAATACCGGCTGGCCGGCCTGCAAGGTGGTGGCGGGCAGAGTGAGCAAGGTCGGTGACTGCGCGCCGACCCGGGCAAAGGCGTCGCGCACCTGCTCGTCGAGCTCGCTCTTGTGCCCCTGATGGGCGTGGCGTACCTGGCCCATGATGTCCCGCGCGGCGCCGAGCAGCTTGGCCCGTTCGAAGCCTGAGACGTTGGCGGTCTTGGCGTGCCGGCGCGAGGCCGCGGCGTGGCGCTGGATGGTGTCGTGTTCCCGTTGCAGGCGCTTGTGCTCGCGGCTGCGCTGGGTACGCGCATGGTCCAGCGCCGCCTGCGCCGCCTCGCTGTGGGCCTGGCGCTGCGCCTGGTACAGCGCATAGTTGCCGCCATAGACCTGGGCGCCCTGGGGGCCGAGTTCGACGATGCGTTGCACCTGCATGAGCAACTGGCGGTCATGGCTGACCAGGATCAGCCCGCCACGCCAGCCTTGCAGTTGTTCCGTCAGCCAGCGCCGGCCGTGGCGGTCCAGGTGATTGCTGGGCTCGTCGAGCAGCAGCAGGTCGGCGTTGCCCAGCAGGGCGCCGATCAGCACCACCCGGGCCAGTTGGCCGCCGCTGAGGACGTCCGCCGGGCCCTGCGGTTCCACGTGCTCCAGGCCGGCTTCATCCAGGGCCAGGCGCAGGCGCTGGGCCAGGTCCCAGCGATCATCCACCCGGTGCAGGTCTTCCAGGCTGGCGCTGCCGTCGGCCAGGCGCTCCAGGGCGCCCAGCGTCTCGGCGAGGCCGGCGACCTGGGCCACGCTCTGCCCCGGCTGTACCTGCGGGTCCTGAGGCACATAGGCCACGCTGGCAGTGTGGCTGATGCTCCCGGAGGAGGGTTGCAGGTCGCCGGCGATCAGGCGCAGCAGCAGGGACTTGCCCACGCCATTGCGCCCGACGATGGCCGTGGGCAGGCGATCGAAACTCAGGTTCAGGGCATCAAGCAGGGTTTCGCCATTGGCGAATTGATAGGTCAGCTGGTTCAGGGAAACCAGTGCGGGCAGCCGGGTGACGTGAGTCATCAGCACCTCCGGAAAATGTGGCAACAGGCCAATGAGCGCTAGCAGTGCTCATCGCGGATACATTTTTGGAAGGCTTAGTTGTTCACGTCGGCAATCGTCCTTGGACGGGAAAGAAGGTGCGTAGCCTAACCTCAGAATTCTCTGGCTGACAAGTACGCAAATTCGAAGGTGGCCGTCGTCAGCCCGGTTGGGCCTCCTTTGCCAGGCGCCGCAGAAAGTTCGCCAGGCCCGCTTCCTCGGCCTTCAGGCCCTGGCGGGCCCGGGCCTTGGGCAGCTGCGCCAACTCACCGAGGACGAAGCGCTCCAGCAGCGCCGGATGGATGTAGCACTTGCGGCACACCGCCGGAGTGTTACCCAGTTCCCGGGCCACTTCCTTGACCGTTGCCACTATGTGTCTCTTCGCCTCGGCCTGGGGCTCCCAGGGCTGCTGGCGCAACCGTTCCAGGGCCAGGACGCTGCCGGCCCAGGTGCGGTAGTCCTTGGCGGTGAAGTCGGCTCCGGTCAGTTGCTGCAGGCAGGCGTTGATGTCCGACGAGCTGACGTGGTGCCGTTGACCGTCTTCGTCCAGGTACTGGAACAGCTGCTGCCCAGGCAACTCCAGGCAGCGTTTGACCACCCGTGCCAGGCGCGGGTCCTTGACGGTGATCTGGTGCTCGACCCCGCTCTTGCCACGGAACTGGAAGTGGATGGCGCTGCCGCTGACCTGTACATGGCGGTTGCGCAACGTGGTCAGGCCGTAGGAGCGATTGTCCCGGGCATACTGGCTGTTGCCGACGCGGATCAGGGTTTCATCCAGCAGCAGGATCAAGGTGGCCATGACCTTTTCCCGGCTGAAGCCTGGCACCGCCAATTGCGCCTGCAACTGCCGGCGCAGCTTGGGCAAGGCGTTGCCGAACGCCAGCAGGCGAGCGTACTTGTCACCGTCGCGCACTTCGCGCCAACGCGGGTGGTAGCGGTACTGCTTGCGGCCCCTTGCGTCGCGGCCGGTGGCCTGCAGATGGCCCTTGGGGTCGGGGCAGATCCACACCTCAGCGTAGGCCGGGGGAATCGCCAGGGCGTTGATCCGCTGTACCTCGGCGGCCTGGGTGAGGCGCTGGCCCTGGGCGTCGTAGTAGACGAACTTGCCCCGCAGCTTGCGCCGCCGGATGCCCGGCTGGCGGTCGTCGGTGTAGTGCAGGTCGGCGGGCAGGGCGGGAGTATCGCAAGCGTCGGGCATGGCGGCAGGTCCTGGGCAAAGTGCGGGCCGGTAGACCATGGACCGCGGCCTCGGCCAAGGGTGCCGATTTTCTCTGCGGGTTACGCCAGGACGGCCACTGCCTTGATCTGTGCCCAGAGTTGCTGCCCGGGGTGCAGGCTCAACTGGTCCCGGGAGAAGCGGGTGATGCGCGCCAGCAACGGGCTGCCCGCCACGTCCAGACGCACCAGCACATGGGCGGCGTTGTCCGCGGGGATTTCGTCGCGCACCGTTACCGGCAGGCGGTTGAGGATGCTGCTGTGCTCGCTGTCCTGCAGGCTCAGGCTGACGTCCCGGGCTGTCTCTTATACACATCTGACGCTGCCGACGAATAGAGAGGTGTAGA
>ERZ1032387.190-NODE-190-length-13791-cov-12.398224_pt1 | contig 13791 bp, 10 predicted proteins | sample MGYA00516710_ERZ1032387 | MGnify/ENA primary metagenome ERZ1032387 (study PRJEB33718, sample SAMN03160192) | human skin metagenome | collected 2014-02-25 | study: EMG produced TPA metagenomics assembly of the PRJNA266117 data set (Human skin bacterial metagenome...
TTGTGGTGGACGCGCAAGAGGGGGAGGCGCGGGTGCTGGGCACCCAGTTCGAAGTGCGCCTGCAGCCGGGCGGGGCCCAGGTCACGGTGCTGTCCGGCCGGGTGGGGGTCACGCCGGCCAAGGGCGCGGCGCAGCAGGTGCTCGGCGCCGGGCAGCAAGTGGCCTACGGACATGGCGTTGCGGCCCCGCTGCACGCTGTCGACAGTGAGGCGCAACTGGCCTGGCGCCAGGGCTGGCTGAACTATTACCACGCGCCTCTGGCCGAGGTGGTGGACGACCTGCGGCGCTATTTCCCCGGGCGTATCCTGCTGCTCAACGATGAACTGGCGGCGCGGCGCATCAGTGGCAGTTTCTCCAGCAAGGACCCGCAGGCGGTCCTCGATTCACTGCAGGCGGTGCTCGGCTTCCAGCAGCATCGGGTTCTCGGGAGATTCATCGTCCTGCGCTGAGAACCGCGTCCCAGAGCTCCCGAACATTCATCGTTATCACTCCGTTCTGTCACCAAACCGTTACATCAGACGGGGATGATCTGCGCATTCCTGAGCACATGGTCAGGATCGGCGAGGGTTGTGATTCAGCTCTCACAAGGGAGGGATGGCTGAAGCGGGAGCAAGACGATGCGCAGCTGGGATGTAGCTAAAAAGAAAAAAGCTCATATCGAGATCATTCCGATGATCGATGTGATGATGTTTCTGCTGGTGTTCTTCGTACTCATCAGCCTCAACGTGATCCCGGCCGTAGGGATCAAGACGCAGTTGCCGGTCGCCAGTACCGCGCAACAGTTGAAGCCGCAAAACAAGGCAGTGATTACCCTGGGTCTGCAAGAGCGCCTGCAACTCGATGGCCAGGACCTGGATGAAAGTGCATTGCTGGCGCAACTCAAAGTGTTGAACGACAGCAGTGAAAAGTTGGTGATCATTATCAACAGCGATCAGGGCGTGGAAGTTAAACGCCTGGTTTCGGTGATGGACTTGCTCAAGGGCAATGGCTTCTCTTCCGTCTCCATCGCTACACGCAAGTCCTGACGCCATGTTCAGTCTCTATAGAACTCGCAAGTTGCTTGCGTGCCTGCTGCCGGCTGGCCTGTTGCTGCTGGTGATCTATACCAGCCAGTTGCAGCAGTTGCAGATCAAGCCGGTGTATGACGAAAGCACCGTGGAAATCGCCCTGGTCGATGCCGCCGAACTGCTGGCGGCGGCCGAGCCACCACCGCCACCGCCTGAGCCGTTGCCCATCGAGCCCGAGCCGCCGCAGGTGGTGCCGGAGGAAGAACCGCTGGTGATCGAGCCGCCGAAACCCAAGCCGGTGGTCAAGCCCAAGCCGCCGGTGCCCAAGCCCATGGTGGCCAAGCCTGCGCCACCCAAGCCGGCCCCGGCCGTGGCCCAGAACGCCCCCACCGCGCCGCAGCCCGCAGTGGCCGCTGCGCCGAAACCGGTGGCCGCACCGGCTCCCGTACCTGCTCCGGCCACCGCGCCCGCGGCGCCCAGCAGTGCAATCAAGGAAAGTCTGTACACCGCCGCTTTGCGCAAGGAACTGGAAAAGCACAAGCAATACCCCAGCGGCCGCGAGGCCTCGCTGCAACGTCCCCAGGGCGATGTGGTGATCTGGCTGGAAGTCGATCGGGCCGGCAACGTGCTCGACAGTGGCATCGAAAACAAGGCGCCGAACATGTTGCTCAATCGCGCGGCGCAAACCAGTTTGCGCCGCGTGGAGAAAGTTTCGCCGTTTCCCTCGGACGCGTTCTCCGGCAAGAACAAGCAACGTTTTACCGCGACCTTTAGTTACAACGTGGAATAAACCCATCACCTATTAACGAAAGTTGTAAGCAAGGGATTGACCCGTGAAGATCAATAAACTTTATGCCCTGCTTCTGGCATCGGGCCTGGGCAGTTTTGCGCCACTGGTTTTGGCCGACGATACCGTGGACGTAGGTTCGGTGAACGTTGCCGGTAAACAGACCCTGGGCAACGGCCACATGATCAAGGAAGAAAGCGCCAAGGGCCGCTCCACCGTGACCAAGGAGGCCATGGATCAGATGGCCCCCACCGCCAACGCCGTGGACAAGCTCAAGTACACCCCGGGGATCAACGTTTCCAGCACCGACGCCTCGGGCCTGAGCGGCACCAACTTCACCATGCGCGGGATGAACTCCGACCAGGTCGGGCTCTCCGCCGACGGTTTCCCGATCAACGACTCGGGCGACTACAGCATCTACCCGAACCTGATGGGCGACCCGGAGAACTTCAGTGAAGTCTTCGTCACCCAGGGTTCGTCCGAAGCCGACGGCCCGCACATCGGTTCCAGCGGTGGCAACATCGGCCTGGTGACCGTGCGCCCGACCAAGGATTTCGGGGTGTTCGTCAAGCAGTCTGTGGGTTCCAACAACCTGCGCAAATCCTTTGCCCGCCTCAACACCGGCGAGCTGGGGGGCTTCAAGACCTGGGTCTCGGCGTCCCATACCGAAGGTGACAAGTGGAAGGGCAAGGGCACCTTGCGGGCCGACAAGATCGAGTGGAACACCCTGTTCGAAGACGGCAACGGCAACTCCACCAACGCCATCGTCAAATACAACCTGCAGGAAAACTACAACTACAACAGCGTCAGCAAGTCCCAGTTCCAGACCCAGGGCCGGCGCCTGGACTACTCGGAAAGCACCGTGTTCAAGAACGGCAGCGTGTCACAGTCCTACAAGCTCAACCGCAACCCCTTCGAAAGCGTGACCGCCTCGGTGACCCAGCGCTTCCAGCTGCGCGACGACCTGAGCCTGACCTTCAACCCGTACTACGTCTGGTCCAACGGCGGCAGCTTCAGCGGCCAGACCGCCACCACCTTGTCCAGCACCTCCAGCCGGGCCGGCAACTATGACCTGAGCGGGCTGCCCAGCGGCACCTACTACCGGCCTTCGTGGACCGAGACCTGGCGCCCCGGCATGACCACCAAGCTCAAGTGGGACCTCAACGAAGAGCACAGCCTGGACGTCGGCTACTGGTACGAGCGCGCCCGCCAGCGCCAGACCCAGCCCTTCATCGGCATCAAGGGCAACGGCGCTCCGGAAAACGTCTGGGGCGACTACAACGGCTCCGACCAACTGGTGGACCGCAATGGCGCGACGGTCCAGGGCCGCCACCAGTACACCGTGACCCCGGCGCAGAAACTCTGGGTGCAGGACACCTGGCAGGCGACCCCGGACCTGACCCTCACCGGAGCCCTGGCCTACCAGTACGTGGAGCGCGATGGCAACAACCTGGGCAGCCTCACCGACAAGCCGGAAAAACGCGACGCCAAGTACCACGAGTTCCTGCCCAGCTTCAACGCCAAGTACCAGGTGGACCCGAACAACCAGGCGTTCTACAACGTCACCCGCAACATGCGCACGCCGCCCAACTACGTGCTGTACAACAAGGGTGATTCCATCAGCCTGAAACCCGAGCTGAGCTGGAACCAGGAACTGGGCTGGCGCTACAGCGAGGAGAACATGGCCCTGAGCGCGACCCTGTTCTACATCACCTTCAAGGACCGGCAGATCTCCACCACCGATCTCAATGGCGACTACGTCGTGGCCAACGTCGGCGAAGTGAAGAACCGTGGCCTGGAGCTGGAGTGGAGCGGCCGCTTGCCACACAACTTCAACTACTACGCCTCGTACACCTACACCAAGTCCGAGCAGATGGATGACCTGACCAACAAGAACGTGCTGCTGCCGACGTCCGGCAAACAGCTGACCAACGTTCCGGAAAACATGTTCAACCTGAGCCTGGGCTACGACGATTCGCTCTACTACGGCAACGTGGTGGGCAAGTACGTCGGCGCCTTCTACGGCGACCTGACCAACGACGAGAAGATCTCCGGACGCACCGTGTTCGACCTCAATGCCGGTATCCACCTGCCGGTGGACAAGAAGGTGCTGAAGTCCGCGACCCTGCGCTTCTCGATGCTCAACGTGTTCGACAAGGAATACCTGGCGTCGGTACGCACCGTGTCTTTCAACTCGGTAAGGACCAATGGCCTGGCGCCAAGCACCGCCTATTACAACGTGGGTGAAGAACGCACCGCGATGGTCTCCCTGGAAGCTGCGTTCTGATTCGATTCAGGCACAAGAGGAAATGACGATGGACATGAATCTGCTGCACGACATCACCTTCTACACCATGTACGGCGCTGCCGCGATTGCCGCCTTCATCGCGGTGGAGCGGGGCATCTACTTCAGCTTCAGCCTGCGTCAGGCGAAGAAACTGGAGACCGTGCTCAACCCGAAGATGCACAGCGTCGACGATCTGCCCGCCCCGCTGCGCGAGCGCAACAGCCTTCCCCTGGAAATGGTCGCCGAGCTGTTTGCCCACAAGCAGGGGCTGGCCAGCCACAAGGACCTGGAAGACCTCAGCGAGTCGATCTACATCGCCACCCGCAGCAAGCTGATGCATGGCCTGTGGCTGCTGGAAACCGTGGTTACCGCTGCGCCCTTGCTGGGCCTCTTGGGCACCATCCTGGGGATCATCGACACCTTCAAGGCCCTGGCCGAGACCGGCGTCAGCGACCCGGGCGAAGTGTCCAAGGGTATCGGCACCGCGCTGTATGCCACGGCCCTGGGGATCGCCATTGCCCTGGGCAGCATGATCTTCCACAACCACTTCCAGGACCGGGTCGAGCGCATCACCGACCACCTGAAGATCCTGCTGCTGCGCGCCGGCATGGGCACCGCGCTGAAGGCCCCGCCAGCACCCCAGGTGGTCCACGGCAGCCTGCAACCTGCCTGATGACCTGACCTGTAGCCGCTGCCGCGGGCACGGGTTGCGATCGACGGCGAAGCCGGCGCTGTTCCCAGCGCTGTTCTCTGCCTGATCGGCCTGCGCCAGCGGCTTTTTTTTCGCTGATCTACCAAGGATTTCTTTCATGTCCCGTCTTCGTCCCATGCCCCGGATGCTGGGGGCACTGACCCTGGCCCTGGTCACCCTGGCCGGTTGCAGCTCGCTGTCTGAACCGCCGCAACCGGTGGCGGTGAACATCGTCGCCATCAACGATCTGCACGGCTACCTGCAAGCCAACCCCTTCAGCTACAAGGACCCCCAGGCCCCGGGCGGCGTGCGCAAGCTTGCGGCCGGCGGCATCGCCACCCTGGGCGGCATGCTTGCCCAACTGCGCCAGCAGGACCCGCAACTGCTGTTCATCGGCGCCGGCGACCTGGTGGGAGGCAGCCCGCCGCTGTCGGCCATGTGGGCCGACGAGCCGACCTTGGACGCCCTGCGCCAGATGGGCATGAAACTCAGCGCCATCGGCAATCACGAACTGGACAACGGCAAGGCCGAGTTCCTGCGCCAGCTCAATGGCGGCTGCCAGTCGTCGCGGCCGGACAAGGCCTGCCAGTTCCGCCCGAACTACCCCGGCAGCGGCTTCCCCTACCTGGCGGCCAACCTGCTGGACAGCGACACCGGCAAGCCGTTGCTGCCGGCCTACCGCATCGAAGAGGTGCGCGGGGTCAAGGTGGCCTTTGTCGGCGCGGTGCTGCGGGACGTGGCCTCGGTGGTCAGCGCCAAGGGCATGCGCGGTTTGCAGGTGGCCGACGAAGCCGAATCCATCAACAAGCTGATCCCCGAACTCAATGCCCAGGGTGTCAACGCCATCGTCGCCGTGGTGCACCAGGGCGGCTCGACCCCGGAGCCGTTCGACAAGCAGGACTGCTCGCAGCTCGGCGGCGATATCGTCGACGTGGCCAAGCGCCTGGACCCGGCGGTGGACGTGCTGATCAGCGCCCACTCGCACCAGGGCTACCTGTGCAAGGTCGGGCCGCTGCTGGTGACCCAGGGCAATTCCTACGGCCACCTGCTGACTCACCTGACCCTGCAAGTGACCCCGGGCCAGCACCGGGTGGCGAGCATCCAGGCCCTCAACCTGCTGGCCGATCCGGCCCGTTATCCACAGGACCCGGCCCTGGCGCAGTTGCAACAGGAGGTCGAGGCCCGTAGCAACCAGGTGCTGCTCAAGCCGGTGGGGGCGATTGCCGCCTCGCCGATTGCCCGGCGTGCCGACGCGGCCGGGGAAATGCCCATCGGTGACCTGATTGCCGACGCGCATCTGGCCGGCGGCCGGGCCAATGGCGCACAGATTGCCTTCATGAACACCGGTGGCATTCGCAGCGACCTGGCCCTGGAGCCCGGGCAGTCCCGGGTCAACTACGGGCAACTGGCGACCTTGCAGCCGTTCAACAACAACCTGATCGCTTTCGACCTCACGGGCCGGCAGATCGAACAGGTGCTCAACCAGCAATGGAAGGGCGCGGACGATGCCAACATCCTGCAAGTGTCCCAGGGCTTCACCTATCGCTGGGACCCCAAGCGCCCGCCGGACAGCCGTGTCGTCCCCGGCAGCGTGCGCCTCAACGGCAAGCCGCTGCAGGCCGGCGCGAACTACCGGCTGGTGATGAACGGCTTCCTGGCCGATGGCGGCGACCGCTTCAGCCTGTTCAAGAGCGGCCTGAACCGCAGCGACCTGGGGGTCAGCGACCTGGAGGCGATGCTGCACTACCTCAAGGACATGGACCAGCAGGGCAAGCCCGTGGGCTCCAGCACCAGTGCCGGGCGCATCCAGCGATCCCTGTAACGAGCGCTGTAGCCACTGCCGAGCCTGCGAGGCTGCGAAAAGGTCCGCAGGACCTTGCTTGACGGTCTCCCGTCAAACCTCCTGCGGCCTCACGAGCGCCGCGATCTTCGTCGGAGTGCCGCCCAGCCCGATCGCAGCCTGCGGCACTGGCTACAGGGGATGCATCGGGCGGGGGGCGTTTTCGCCGCCCTGAAAATATTTTCAAAAAAATGCTGAGGTCTTTGCCTGCGACATACGTGTAGTGCTTGAAAGTGCGACTAATTCGCATTCACGGCGCTTTTACACACGAGTCTCCAGCATGAAGTCCAGGGCAAATTCGGCGGTAAACGGTTCGGTCAAACGGTGGTTCGGCGCTTCGGCGCTGGTGGTTTCGGGGTTGGCCCTGCTGCCCCTGAGCGTGGCATTGGCGGCCCAGGCCGGCAGCGAGCAGCACAGTGCGCTGTTCAACTTCGCCATCGCGGCCAAGCCGCTACCCCAGGCCCTGAGCGATTTCACCCGGGTCACCGGGATCAGCGTGGTCTACACCGACGAGGCGCCCTACAACCTCAAGGCCCCGGCCGTCACCGGCCAGCTCAGTGCCGAGCAGGCCTTGCAGCGTCTCTTGGGCAATTCCGGTTTCACCTATCGCCGCAGCGACGCCCATACCCTGGTTCTCGAACCCCTGCCCCAAGGTGCCGGGCTGAACCTGGGGACTTCCAGCATCACCACCCAGGGTGTCGACGAAAGCACCAGCTACCAGCCGCCGGCCACCACCTCGGTGGCCCGCTCCCAGGCGCTGAACCAGGAAATCCCGCAGATCATCAACGTGATCCCGGCCCAGGTGCTGCGCGACCAGACCCCGCGCAACCTGGATGACGCCCTGAAGAACGTCAGTGGCATCACCCAGACCAACACCCTGGGCGGCACTCAGGACGCGGTGCTGCTGCGCGGCTTCGGCGACAACCGCAACGGCTCGATCATGCGCGACAGCATGCCGGTGGTGCAGGGCCGTGCCCTGAACGCCACGGCCGAGCGCGTGGAAGTGATCAAGGGCCCGTCGTCCCTGCTCTATGGCATCCAGGACCCGGGCGGGGTGATCAATATCGTCAGCAAGAAACCCGAGTTGCAGCAGTCCACGGCCCTGACCGTGCGCGGCTCGACCTACGGCTCGGGCAAGAACGGCAGCGGCGGCAGCCTGGACACCACCGGGCCGCTGGGGGATTCCGGGCTGGCCTACCGGCTGGTCGTGGACCACGAAGACGAAGACTACTGGCGCAACTTCGGCACCCACCGCGAATCCCTGGTGGCGCCGTCCCTGGCCTGGTACGGCGAGCGCACCAAGGTGCTGCTGGCCTATGAGCATCGCGAATTCCTGACCCCGTTCGACCGCGGCACGGCCATCGACCCCAAGACCAACCACCCGCTGGACATCCCGGCCACCCGGCGCCTGGACGAACCGTTCAACAACATGGAAGGGCGTTCGGACCTGTATCGTTTCGAGGTCGATCACGAGCTCAGCGACGACTGGAAGGCCCACTTCGGCTACAGCTGGAACCGTGAAACCTACGACGCCAGCCAGGTGCGCCTGACCGCGGTGAACGCCAACGGCACCCTGACCCGGACCATGGACGGCACCAAGAATGCCCTGACCACCGACCGCTATGCCACCGTCAGCCTGGAGGGCAAGGTGCAACTGGGCGGCATGCAGCACGACCTGGTGTTCGGCCTGGACGACGAGTACCGCAAGATCTACCGTGCCGACCTGATCCGCGGCAAGAACACCAGTTTCAACTACCTCAACCCGGTGTATGGCCAGCAAGTGGCGGGGACCAACGTCAGCGCCCCGGACAGCGACCAGACCGACCTGCTGCGCAGTGACTCGCTGTTCTTCCAGGATGCCATCCACCTCACCGACCAGTGGATCCTGGTGGGCGGCGGGCGTTTCCAGGAATACGACCAGTACGCGGGCAAGGGCCGGCCGTTCCACGCCAATACCGACAGCAACGGGCAGAAGTTCGTGCCCCGCGCCGGCCTGGTGTACCGCTACACCGACCAGCTGTCGTTCTACGGCAGCTACACCGAGTCGTTCAAACCCAACTCCAGCATTGCCCAGCTGGCCGGCGGCAGCGTGGTGCTGGACGGCTCCATCGCACCGGAAGAAGCCAAGTCCTGGGAACTGGGGGCCAAGCTCGACATTCCAGGGCGCATCACCGCCAGTGCGGCGTTGTTCGACATCACCAAGCGCAACGTGCTGGTGACCACCGCCACGGCCTCCGAGACTGTCACCAGCGTGGCCGGTGAAGTGCATTCCCAGGGCCTGGAGCTGGACCTGACCGGGCAGCTCACCGACCAGTGGAGCCTGATCGGCAGCTACGCCTACACCGACGCCGAAGTGACCAAGGACACCCAGTACAAGGGCAAGCAACTGCAGAACGTGGCCAAGAACACCGGCTCGCTGTCGGCGGTCTACGACTTCGGCAGCCTGATCGGCGGTGACCGCCTGCGGGTCGGCGCCGGTGCCCGTTATGTCGGTGAGCGCGCCGGGGATGCGCCCAACAGCTTCGACCTGCCGGGCTACACCGTGGCCGATGCCTTCGCCACCTACGACACCAAGGTCGAAGGGCAGAAGGTCAAGTTTCAGCTCAACGTGAAGAACCTGTTCGACAAGACCTACTACACCTCCTCGGTGAGCAAGTACTTCGTGTCCCTGGGGGACGCTCGCCAAGTGTCGCTCTCCAGCACCCTGGAGTTCTGATGAAAGCCCTGACCCTGAGTGTGCTCCTGGCGTTCTGTGGCGTGGCCCAGGCGGCTGCGCCGGCAGATGAGCGCCTGTACCACCGCGAACAGCAAGTGCAGCTGCCGGGTTCCGGCAGCAGTTGGGGCTTCATCGCCCTGGACCCGACCCGGCCCTACCTGTTCCTGGCCCGTCGGGAAAACGGCCTGAGCGTGTTCGATGTGGACAAGCAGCGCCCGGTGCGCACCCTCGAACAGTCCCGGGGCGCCAATGGTGTGGTGTTGGTACCGGAGCTGGACCGCCTGCTGGTGCTCAACACCGACGGCAGCCTGGGGGTTGTGGAGTTATCCACATTCAAGCCGCTCAAGCGCATCATCGTGACCCAGAGCAACCTCAACAGCGCGGTGTACGAACCGCGCACCGGGCAGGTGATCATTGTCAGCGGGCGCCGGGCCGATCGTTCCACCCTGTTCGTCTTCGATCCCAAAGAAGAGCGCATCACCGCCGCCCATGAGCTGGCGGTGAAGAAGATCGACCCGTTGCTGCTCAAGGGCGATGGCAGTTTCTTTCTGCCGATGCGCGATGAGGGCATCGTCGCGCGGTTGTCCTCCAGCAGTTTCAAGGTCCTGGACCGCTGGCAGTATCCCGACTGCCCGCGGCCCAGTGCCCTGGCCCAGGATGAACAACGGGGGCGGTTGTTCGTCGCTTGCCGTGGTGAGCGGCCAGTGCTGCTGGTGCTCGACCGCGACAACGGCGCGCTGAAGGCCAGCCTGCCGATCACCCGGGACGTCAACGCCCTGGCCTACGACCCGCAGGCCCAGCGCTTGCTGATCGCCAGCGGGGTGGACGCCAACCTCAGCGTCGTCGCCCAGCTCGATGCCGACCGCTACCAGCTCCTGGGTAGCGTCAGCACCCAGCCCATGGCCTACAACATGGCGTTCGACCCGCGTACCCGGCGGGTCTACCTGGCGGCAATGGACTTCACCCAACCGGCCGCGAGCCCGGCCGAACCCAAGCCGGACCCGCTGTTTCATGCCAATACCTTCAAGGTCCTCACCCTGGCACCCTAGTCGGCGTCAAGTGCCAGGGCCTGTGCTTGCGCTGCACAGTCAGCGCCGGCGGTCAGGCCCTGGGCCCGAACGGCCAGCAACTCTTGCCGGGCGACGGCGAAATCGGCCTGGAAGGTCGGGTCGGCGTGCAAGCGTGCCACGGTGGTCGCGCCTATTTCACGGCCTTCACGGATATCGCTGTACCAGTGCACGTTGCACACCATGCGGCTTTGCGAGTAGGCCCGGCCGCGGGCCCAGAGCGCATTGCCGTGCTCGGGGGACAGTTCGCTCAGCAACAGCGCCCAGGCCCAGCCGATTGCGCTGTGGCCCGATGGGTAGGAACCATCTGCGGCCAGTTTCGCCTCGTCTTCCGGGGTGCAGCTGGGTTGCTGGTTGTAGACGAAGGGCCGGGTGCGCTGGTAGCGCTTCTTTGCGCTGTAGGTGGCCAGCCCGGCGTCGGCCAGGGTCCGCCGCAGGACTCTGTACAGCGTAGGTGTCAGCTGTTCGCTGATCGGGGCATTCAGGGCACAGGAGAATGTCTGCGCGGCGGCAGGGAACTTCAGGTTGGCATCGCTGACGGCCAACTCCCAGCGTTTGCTGCCCCGCAAGGCCTGGTTTTTCTCGGCCATGTTCTGGTCCAGAGCGAAGGCTGGGGTCCCCACCGCAGGAGGGGGCGGCAACAGCGACAGACTGTCGGGCAGATCCTGCTGTTTCAGATAACCGATCAAGTAACCCGGTCGGAACTCCGGGACGCTTTGCGCTTGCAGGGGCTGTTTCGCCGCGACCGGGTTGAACAGGCTTAAAAACAACAGGCTGGCCAAACTTTTCGATAATAGACGTTGCATGGAGATAGTCCTCTAGGCATTTGATCCGTTACATCGGTTCTGGTGGTCTGCTTACTTGATATTCCAGGTGTAGTTGAACATCAGTCGCGTATCATCAGTGTCGCGAATGAAGTTCTTGGCGTAGTTGGAGCGATAGAGCGCACTGCGCAGGCGTACACTTAAGTTCTTCAGCGGGCCTTGTTGCACGACATAACGCAATTCATTATCCAGCTCCCATGACTTGCCAATTCTTTGGCTGCCGGTTATCTCGGCATGGCTGCCGGATATATAGCGGCTATTGATGGTCAGGCCCGGCCAGCCCAGGTTGGCAAAGTCATAGCCATAACGAAGTGCCCAGGAGCGCTCCTTGGCATTGGCGAAGTCACCCAGTACGGATAAGTTGATCAAGTTGGCATCGGTACCCAGGATGTTGGCATAACCGGTGTCCCCCAACATTCGCTGATAAGTCAGGCCAAGGCTGTGGCCTTTATAGGCATAGCCGAGCAACCCCTGCAGGGCGCGGTTGTCGATCTTGCCGCCTTTGGCATTGCCATAGTCGTTCATCAGGCTCAAGCGCAGATCGCTGCTGAACGTCCCCGCTCCCCAGGGGCTCTTGTTGACCAGGGTGAAGACCTGCTGGCGGTAGATATCCTGCAGCTGGGCGACATGCACGCGAGCCAGCCATTGCTTGCGGAACCGATAGTCGAGGCCCGCCATGTCGAAGTGTTCCGCGGTGGCCCCCAGTTTCTCGAAGCGCCGGTTCAAGGGGCTCAGGGTCAGCGGTGTGTACTGCGTGGCGTTGCGCTGCAGGACCCGGCTCAGACGCCCGGCGGTAAACTCCAGGTCTTCGATTTCATTGGAGGTCAGCAGCCCGCCTTCGAACATCTGCGCAAACAGGCGGCCGTCATTGGGTCTGAGTGTCGGCAGTACCGGCGGTACCAGGGTTCCGAACTTGAACAGGGTCTTGCTGGTCTTGAGCTTGCCGGCCAGGGCCAGTTTCGAATAGTCATCCTCTGCCCGGCCATTGCGCGCCACCTTCAACAGCCCGGTGCCGGTCCGGCCAGGAGCGGAATCCAGCTTGATCCCGAGCATGCCGATGGCGTCGGCACCGACGCCGAGGCGGCCTTCGGTGAACCCCGAATCCAGGCGCAAGAGGAAACCTTGCGCCCATTCTTCACGGGTAGGGGCAGTGCCTTCGCGGTAGTCCCGATTGAAGTAGTAGTTGCGCAGTTCCAGGCGTGCGCTGCTGTCCTCGAGCAGTTCGGCTTTTACCGGAATGGCCAGTATCGAGGCACACAGCAGGGGCGAGTGTCTGACCCATTGCCGTGGCAAACTTTGTGAAAGCATTTCATCGTCCTCTGTTTTTGTTGTTTTGGAGTAAGGCGATTAACGGCTTAGTTGTTGCTGGTTTGTTCAACGACCAATGGTCGAAGGTTGGGTTGCCTCAGGGGTGTGGTGAAAGTTGTGTGTCAATTGTTGTGGGCAAGAGTCTGCCGGGTATTTCAGGTAATTGGCTCCTGTAAGGGGGTGGATATTTATGGAATGCCTGGCACTCAGGGTTCGAAGACTAAGTTGAAACTGGGCTTAAACAATAACCATCAGCTCCATGAATGAAGTGGTAAATAAAATATTAAAATAATTACCTGATTATGTTCTTGAGTGTCATATAAGAACTTGCCGGGCGTGATCTTTCTGAGAGAGATATGTAGGGGGTTTTTAATTGGCTTGTAAGAATTGTCTTATTTAAGTAAGGAACTTTAACCGTTCACTGACTCAGGCGTGTCAGCCTGGGCTTTGGCATAAGAAGGAGCATGCAGAGGCGGGTTTTGGGTAACCCTGGCCTCAGCGCAGGAACGCCAGGCGGTAGTCTCCCGGCGTGCCCCCCAGGGCGTGGCGGAAGCGATTGCTGAAGTGGCTGGCACTGGCAAAACCACAGGCCAGTGCAATCTCGCCCAGGGGCTGGGCGGTGGTGCGCAGCAGGTGCCGGGCCCGGCTCAGGCGTCGGGCTAGCAGGTATTGGTGGGGCGGCAGGCCGAAGCTTGCACGGAACATGCGGGCGAAGTGGTATTCGGAGAGGGCGCACAACCCCGCCAGCTGGCCCAGGCTCAGGGGCGCGTCCAACTGGCTGTCGATGTAGTCCACCAGCAGCCGTCGCTGGTGTGCGGCCAGCCCGCCCTTGAGCCGGGCCCCCTGGCGCTGGCCCACTTGATTGAGCAGGGCATGGCTGAGCATCTCGTGGGCCAGGCTGCTGGTCAGCAGGCGCTCGCCGGGTTCGTCCCAGTTCAGGCGGACCAACTGCGCAAAGCGCTGGGTCTGCTCGGGGTCGTCGAGAAAGGTGCTTTCGCGCAGTTGCAGTTCCCGGGGCTCGCGATCCAGCAGGGTGACGCAGCCCAGGGCGAACTGCTCCGGGCTGAAGTACAGATGGGCCAGGCGAATATCACCGTTGATCACCCAGGCCGACTGGTGCTCGGCGGGCAGGATGCACAACTTGCCCGGGCCGCCCTTGCTGCCCGGCTGGTCGCGGCGGAAGGTGCCGGTGCCGCCGGCCAGGTAGCAGGACAGGGTGTGATCTGTCTCTTATACACATCTGACGCTGCCGACGAATAGAGAG
>ERZ1032387.193-NODE-193-length-13757-cov-11.265582_pt1 | contig 13757 bp, 9 predicted proteins | sample MGYA00516710_ERZ1032387 | MGnify/ENA primary metagenome ERZ1032387 (study PRJEB33718, sample SAMN03160192) | human skin metagenome | collected 2014-02-25 | study: EMG produced TPA metagenomics assembly of the PRJNA266117 data set (Human skin bacterial metagenome...
CCTCTCTATTCGTCGGCAGCGTCAGATGTGTATAAGAGACAGACCCTGTACATGTACGACGTCGACCATGACCAGGAAGAAGGCGGCGAAGTCGAGACGCCACTGTCCGACGCCTACCTGGACCGTGAACTGCACGGGGTGATTTTCATCAGCCTGGCGGTGTTCATACCGGCGCTGATCATCATTGCCCTGCTGGTCTGGTGGCTGGTACGGCCCCTGGGCCGCCTGTCCCAGTGGTCCAGTACCCTCAAGGACCCCGACACGGTGGCCGGCGAACGGCCCAATTTCAGCTTCAAGGAATTCAATATGCTGGCCGACGCCCTGGCCCAGAGCATGCAACAGGTCCAGGCTGCCAGCCTGCGTGAAGGTCGGCTGCTACGCTACACCAGCCATGAACTGCGTACCCCGCTGGCAGTGCTCAAGGCCAATATCGAGCTGCTGACCCTGCAATCCGGCGGCGCCCTGCCGCCGCCCCTGCAACGTATCGAACGCTCGGTACTGAACATGCAGCGCATCGCCGAGACCTTGCTGTGGATGAGCCGCGAGCTGCCCGAAGCCCTGCCCGAGGAGCCCATCGACATGAGCGGGCTGGTCAACGAGCTGATCCAGGAGCAGCGCTACCTGATCGGTACACGGGATATCGAACTGACCCTGGACATCAGCACCACGCCCTGCCGCCTGCCCCTGACAGCCTGCCGAATCGTGGTCGGCAATTTCCTGCGCAACGCCCTGCAATATGCCGATGACGGCACCATCGAGATCCACTTCGACTACCCGCGCCTGCGCATTCTCAACCGCATCCGCGAAGCCAAGCAGATCGAGCCTTCCAGCGACTACGGCTACGGCCTGGGCCTGGAACTGATGCGCCAGTTGTGTGCCCGCCTGGGCTGGCGCATCGACGTGCTGGTGGAGGAGCAACGCTTCAGCGTCACCCTGGACTTCGACGCCAGCCCGACCGAGGAAGCCCCGCCCGCCGATCCCGGCGAGGAGAGTGCCTGAAGCCAAGCGAGGAAAAATGTGCTCGCAAGCGATGAAAAAACTGCCTTGGCCATGCCCTCCCTCCCGGCACTTGTGAGTATTGTTGCGGGACAAAAAAACACGCCGGGGGAGCCTTGCCGGTGCGTAACTTGCTTGCATCAAGCGCACTGCATGCGCGGTGATGCATGCAAGTCCCGGGTCACCCTGACCCGGCCGCCCTTCCCCCGTGCCCGGGCAAAGAACGAGGTTCGCTGTGGCTGCCTACAATCTGCGTCAACTGAAGTACTTCATCACCACCGTCGAGTGCGGCAGCGTCGCCGAGGCATCACGCAAGCTGTACATTGCCCAGCCGTCGATCTCCACCGCCATCAAGGGCCTGGAGGACAGCTTCGGCGTGCAATTGCTGATTCGTCACCATGCCCTCGGCGTCTCCCTGACCCCCAGCGGGGCACGTTTCTACCGCAAGGCCCAGGAGCTGCTGCGCATGGCCAAGGAGTTCGAGCAGAACGCCCTGGCAGACAACGACGTGGTCGCCGGACAGATCGACATCGGCTGCTTCGAAACCGTGGCACCGCTGTACCTGCCACAGCTGATCGCCGGCTTCAGCGCGCTCTATCCCGGGGTGGAAATCCGCATCCGTGATGGCGAGCAGCAGGAACTGGTACAGGGCCTGACCGGTGGCGCGTTCGATCTGGCGATCCTCTATGAGCATGACCTGGACGGCACCATCGAAACCGAGCCACTGATGCCGCCGCAACGGCCTTACGCCTTGCTGCCGGCCGGCCATCGCTACGCCAAGCAGCCCCAGGTATCGCTGCGCGACCTGTGCCTGGAGCCGATGATCCTGCTGGATGTGCAACCGAGCCGCACCTATTTCGTCAGCCTGTTCGAAGAATTGGGGCTGACGCCGCAGATTGCCTTCAGCTCACCGTCCATCGAGATGGTGCGCGGGATGGTCGGCCAGGGCTTCGGTTTCTCGATCCTGGTCACCCGCCCCCACTCGCCTTTTTCCTACGATGGCAAGCCGGTGGTGTGTGTCGACATTGTCGAGGACGTCACAGGTTCAGGCCTGGTGGCCGCCTGGCTCAAACGTGGCCAATTGACCAAGCCGGCGCGGTTGTTCGCCGACTACTGCAAGGAGCACCTGGCCCGCTAGCCCCGGCAGCCAGTGGCGCAGCGCCTACCCCAGCAGCCCCAGCTCCTGGGCCCGGGCCACGGCCTGGGTCCGGCGCTCTACCCCCAGCTTGCTGTTGATATGGCTGGCATGGGTCTTCACCGTATGCAACGAGATGAACAGGCGCTCGCTGATTTCCTGGTTGGAGCAGCCCTGGGCGATCAACTGCAACACTGAAAGCTCCCGGGAGCTCAAGGACTCGTTATGGGCCACGATCTCCTGAGGTTCACGCGATGCTGCCGGCAACCGCTCCAGCAACGCCTGGGTCAGGGCTGTCGATACGCCCTGCTGCAACTGCTCACGCATCCAGACGGGATGGCCATGGAGCAATGCCATGAACGGCTGCACCGCGCCTCCAACCCCGGCCTCCAGAGCCTGGGCCAGGTCCTGGCGGGCCTGCGGACCGCGACCGGCCGCCAGCAACAGTGCGGCTTTCTGGGTCAGGGCCATGACGCTCAGCAACTGCCGGCCGCTTTGCTGACCATGCTCGACCAACCGATTCAAGCGCTGCTCCGCCCGGCCCAGATCGCCCTTGATGCTTTCAAGCTGGGCTTGCTGCAATTCAATGTGCAACGGCAGTTGCGGGTGGAACTCCGGTGGCGCCGCCGCCTGTTCGCCGGTGTAGGTCTGGCCCAGGCGGGCCAGCCAGGCTTCGGCCAGATCGGTACGCCCCTGGGCCAGCCACAGCTCGCATTTCACCAGGGTGATCATTGCCAGGTAATAGATCGGTGGCACGTCCCAGATGTGCATCAAGCGCTCGGCTTCCGCCAGCTCGGCGAAGGCTCGGGAGAACTCGCCACCCAGGCCTTCCTGCTTGGCGATCACGCAGTGACCGATCAGCACGCTGATATCGCGACAGGCCCGGGCCTCCACCAGGCCGGCCTGCAAGCGCAACAGGCCGGCCTCGGGCTGGGCACGCAGGGTCAGCAGATAACCGTCATACAGGGTCAACCGGGCCCGCACCGCATACAACCGCTGGGCCGACAGGCCCTGCAGGCGCCGCAGCCCCTGGTGTACCTCCTCCTGCGCCCGCAGCACTTCGCCGCGGGCCTGCAGGACCCGGGCACGGTCGTAGTGGGCCAGGGCTTCGAACAACGGATTGCCGACCCGTTGCGCCAGCTCCAGGGATTCGCGATTGAGGCTGCGGGCCCGCCACAGATCGGCATCGGTAATGGCCAGGTTGGACAAGGTCGACAGGCACATCAGGCGCTGCCCATAACGTTTGGGCGGTAGGCTTTCCAGGGCCTCGCTGCAATAGGCCAGGGTGTTTTCCCGCTGGCCGCGGCCACGGGCGATGATTCCGCTCAGGGCCAGCCATTGCGCCAACATCGACTTCTGCGCCGTGGCCGAAGGGGCCGGCAGGAAACGACTCAGGTGATTGGCCAGTTCCTCCGCCGCATCCAGCTGGCAGGCCAGGCCCAGGGCCCAGCTGTAGAGCACGATCAGCCGCGGCGTGCTGATCAGCAGGCTGTCGGGCAGGTCCATCTTCCAGCGCAGCAGCATGCCGACGTTCTGTTCCGCCAGCAGTTGCTCTTCGGACAGGTTCTGCACCAGGTTGGCCGCCACGTCCAGGTGCCCGGCGCGCAGCGCTTGCTCCACCGCCTCGTCGAGCAGCCCCTGGGCGTTGAACCAGCGGCAGGCGCGCAGGTGCAGGCTGGCCGCTGGCACCAGGGCATTGGCCGTGGGCCGGGTGCGCAGCAGGTCGGAAAACAGGTGGTGATAACGATACCAATGGCCGTGTTCATCCAGGGGCACCAGGAATACCTGGTGGGCCTGGAGGAAACCCAGGATCTCGGCGCTGTCATGGGCTTCGCGAAGGGCATCGCACAGCTCGGCGCAAAACCGCTCCTGGGGCGCCGTGTCATACAGGAATGACTGCACTTCGGCGGGCAGGCAGTCGATGACCTCTTCCAGCAGGTAGTCGCGGATCAGCCCTTCCCCGCCATGCAGGCCCTGGGGTAGCGCGCCCCCGGCTCCCGCCTCGGATGCCGCCAGCAACCAGAAACGCAGCCCGGCCACCCAGCCTTCGCTGCGCTGAATCAGGTTTTCCAGGGCTTCGCCGCGCAGCGAACTGCTGTGCCGGTCGAGCAGGCTCAGGGATTCGTCGTGGGTCAGGCGCAAATCCTGCTCGTGCAGCTCCAGCAGTTGCCGGGACAACCGCAGCCGCGCCAGGTGCCAGTCCGGGCGTTGGCGGCTGGTGACCAGCACCAGCAAGCCATCGGGCAGGTGATTGAGAAAAAACTGCAGGCAACGATCGAGGACCGGCCCCTGGGCCAGGTGATAGTCGTCCAGCACCAGCAATAACGGACTGGCACCGGTCAATTGCACCGCCAGCTCATCCAGCAGGCCGTCCAGCCACTCTTCAAAGGCGAAGGGCTGGTGACGCTGACGCATTTTCAACAGGCCCAGGGACTGCCGTCCCAATTGGGGAAAGTACTGCTGCAGACCGGCCAACAGACGCTCGAGGAAACGCCCGGGATCGCTGTCCCGGCGGCTCAACCCCAGCCACAGGCTCTGCCAGTTATCCGGCAGCCCCTGGCAAAACTCCACGGCCAGCGAGCTCTTGCCAAACCCGGCAGGCGCACAGACCAGCAGCAATCGCCCCTTCAACCCGGCGCTCAGACGCTCGCAAAGACGCGGCCGCTGCACGTATCCATCGGGCAGGGGGGGTCGATAAAAACGCCCCTCCAGAGCGGGGATCACCGCGCTGGCAGGCCGTTGCAGGGGGGACAGGTCAGTCATGGCCAACTCTTATTGATGTACGGTTGTCGGCGTAGCAGATGTCCGCAGACTAGCGGTAAAAGGCCACCTGTTGAAGATTTTTGCGACCATTCGGGCGAAAAAGACTATGAGCAAATTGGTCAGATAACTCTGAATGATTAAAAGATATTTCGTTTATTTATTGATTAAGTGGCTAATTAGCTTCGAGAAAGCCGTCTGCACCCGGATGGATTCCAAGGCCGGGCCCTCAGGCAAAAAAAAGCCCCGAACCAGGTCGGGGCTTTTTCCGAGGATGCGGCCTCTATTTGCAGCGGCTCAGCGAACCCCGTCCTGACGCAGGGCGGCTGGGGTGAAATCGCTGGTGGTGGCGGTGAAACCGAAGTCGTAGGCCTGTTTCTCTTCGTTCTTCATGCCTAGGGCCAGGTAGCGGCCGGACTGCAGGTCGTAGAGGGTTTCCAGGGCGTACCACGGCACTTGCTTGTCGTAGTAGTTCTCGGCGTGAGCCTCGGCCACGCGCCACAGCTGGCCACGACCGTCGTAGTGGTCGATCACCGCTGCCTGCCAGGTGTCTTCGTCGATGTAGAAGTCACGCTTGGCGTAGATATGGCGCTGGCCTTCCTTCAAGGTTGCCACCACATGCCAGACCCGGCGCAGCTCATAGCGAGCCAGGTCCTGGTTGATGTGGCCGGCCTTGATGATGTCGGCGTACTTCAGGGTCGGCGAGTCGAGCTTGTAGCTGTCGGAAGCGATGTACATCTCCTTCTTGCCTTCCAGCTTCCAGTCGTAGCGATCCGGCGCACCGTTGTACATGTCCAGGTTGTCGGAAGTACGCAGGCCGTCGGCAGCGGTACCCGGACCGTCATAGGACACTTGCGGGGCGCGGCGTACGCGGCGCTGGCCAGCGTTGTAGACCCAGGCCGAGCGCGGCTCCTTCACTTGGTCGAGGGTTTCGTGCACCAGCAGCACGCCACCGGCCAGGCGCGCCGGCGCGGTCACTTTCTGCTTGAAGTAGAACAGGATGTTGCCCGGGTTCTTCGGATCGTAGTCCTTCATCTTGTCGCGGAACACGAACTGGTCCTGGAAGTACACCAGGCTGTAGGAGCCGTTGGCCTGTGGCGTGGCCTGGGTCACCAGGCGGGTCACACTGCCACCGCGATAGCGGGTGATGTGGTTCCAGATGACTTCCACGCCGCTTTTCGGGATCGGGAACGGAATCGCGGTTTCGAAGTTCTCCAGGCCGTTGCCGCCGGACACCAGGTTGGTGCTGGTGGCGTTGCGCTTGATCGCGGCGAACACGTCAGCCGGCACGGTGGCCCCGCGATGGGACGGGTAGACCGGCATCTTGAAGGTTTCCGGGTAGCGCTTGAACATCGCGTACTGCCCCGGCGCCAGCTTGTCCTTGTACTGCTCGACGTTCTGCGCGGTGATGGTGAACAGCGGCTGCTCGCTGCCGTAGGGGTTGGACAGGAAACCCTTGCTGTCCACGGTGCCAGCATTGGTCGCCAGTGGCTTCCAGGCCGGAATGGTGCCGGCGGCATTGCCGGCCATTTCCGCGCCCATCGGCGTCAGGCTGGTACCCAGCTTGGCGGCTTCATCGGCCGAGACCGCGGCCATGACCCCGGTGGCCAGCAGTGACAGTCCCAGCACACCGACGTGCAACAGACTCTTGGTGATTTTCATATTGTTGTTCTTCCTGAAAATGCAGTGTGCTTAGAAGTTCACGCCAACGCTCAAGGCGAGGAAATCCCGGTCATCCACGGTGCTGTAGTCGCCACCGAAGAAGTTGGTGTAGGCCAGGCTCGCGGTGTAGGTGTTCTGGTACTCGGCATCCAGCCCCAGGCTGATGGCCTTGCGGCCTTCTTCGAAGTTGCCGCCAGGACCTGGCGAGTAACCCTTGACGTCATGGGACCAAGCCACGTTCGGCTTGAGGTTCACACCAGCGAACACATCCGGGTACTCCCAAATGGCACGGCCGCGGTAGCCCCAGGAGGTGGCGGTGGTGAAGCCATCGTTGTTGCAGTTGGCGCTCAGATTGCTGGCGTCTGCGCCAGGACCTGCACCGGCAATGGTGGTGGAGTTAAGCGCACGACAGGTGTTTTGCCCGCCGGTGGCTGGCAAGGCGCCAGGACCAAACACCGGATCACGTCCATAGCGGACATCCGACTTGCTCTCAAGGCCTCCGACATGGGTAACCCCCACCTCACCCACCAGCGTCAGACGGCTGGCGCCCATGACCTGATCGAAGAAGTGCGTGAAGGTAGTCTGGAACTGAGTGACTTCCTTGCGGCGATAGCCGTGAAGGTCCTGCCCCGCTACACCTTCAAGCAACGAGGCGTTGGCAAATGCCCCCTTCAGAGGTCGAACGGCGGAATAGAGAATATCGGTAGAGTTGAGTTGTACAGGCGCATTCGGCCGGTAGCTGATTTCACCGCTCCAGGCCGTCCCCGTAGGCAGGGTGGTGGAGAAACTCAAGCCATACAGGCGAATGTCTTCTGGATACTCAACGAAGTACTTCGAATTACCGGCGATCCATACCGGCGCCAAAGTGCCGAAGCCAGGAGCAATGTTGTAAGCCGACTGTGGTGCCGCCGTGGCACTGAAGATCGGCGCTCGGCTGTGATAGTTCATGAAGTAGGCGCCGAACTCGGTGTCCAGCGGCTCGAAGTTGTAGTGGAACGCCGCACCGAACTGGCCGCTGTCACGGGCATCGCGGTCGCCACTGCGACGCACCAGCGTGCCTTCTTCGTTGACGTCGACACCACGAGCCTGCATCGCGGCCAGGGCCGCGCGCCCCGGTGCCGTGGCGGCGATGGTCGAACGCTTGGCCAGCAGTCGCAGGTTGTCGTCACAGCCATCGGAAATGTTGTCCGGCTGCGAGAAGAAGGTGCCGCAGTTATCGGTAACGGTCTGGTCCCATTCCAACTGGTAGAACGCTTCGGCCGACAGGTTCTCGGTCAGGTTCTGGGAGATGTAGAACATGTTGACCGGAATCAGACCTTCCTTGACCTCGGCACCAGGACGGCGGAACGCCGACACGTCGATCGGGTTGATCGAGTTGATACCGCCACCAATGAAGGTACTTTCGCCCCAGCTCACCACCTGCTTACCGAAACGCACGGAGCCCGGCTCATCGGCAATGGAATAGTTGTGATAGATGAAGGCATCGAGAATCTGCCCGCCGGAAGACTTGGCGCCCTCTTTACGGTTGTCGTTGCTGACGTTCTTGAAGTCCAGGTCTTCGTCCTGGAGCTTGAAGTCATACCAGTACTTGCCACGGACAAACACACCGGTATCGCCGTACTTCAATTCCAGGTCATGGATACCCTTGAAGATCTTCGAGAAGGTCTGGCCCTTGTTGAAGTTCAAGTGGCCGTCATCGGTGGTCTGGGACAGGCCCTTGCCGCCGTTGTTGACCCCGATCAGGTCCTTGTTGCGCCCGGCGGTCGACCAACTGGCCCCCACCGACAGGGACGAATCGAAGCTGCCTTCGATTTCACCGATATTGAAGCTGACGCCGAATGCCGGCCCGGCGAGCGTGGAGGCGAGACCGACGGCCAGGGGCAGTTTCGCCCGGCGCCAGAACTGGTTTGCTGATGTCATCGACGCTACTCCATGTGCATTATTGTTATGGCAGTACGCTCTTCTGAAAACGCTTCGAATACCGGTTGAATGAACACTTGTCCCGGCTCCGAAGTTGCGTGGCGCGAGCACCCCGCAATGCTCCGTCGTTCAGAAAAATCCGTGAACGGACTATATCCAGCAGGGATTACTGCTTGATCCCTCTAAAGTGTGATTTGCAGCCACCCACCGCACTGGAACAGCCCTTTGCCATAACCTCTGAAAAACGGCGCGGCAAGAATGACTGAAAAATCCGTGAGCACAAGGCAAAGGCTTGCCGGGTGGGCATGCCGTGCCCGAGCGGGCACGGCAGAGGACGCTCAGAGCGTGGAGAGGAAGGTGCTGTTGCTGGCTTGCCACTCGCTGATGTCGACGCGGATGCGCTTCTTGTCGAGCTTGCCAACGCTGGTCTTGGGAATTTCAGTAACAAGGGCGATCTGACTGGGAATCGCCCACTTGCTCAGGTGACCCAGCTCGACGAAGGGCTTGAGGTGTTCCTTGAGCTCGCGGGCGCCAATCTCATGGCCCTCACGGATGACCAGCAGGGCGAATGGGCGTTCGCCCCACTGCGGATCGGCGATGCCCACCACTGCTACTTCACGTACCGCCGCGTGGCGGCTGATGAGGTCCTCCAGGTCCAGGGAGGAGATCCACTCGCCACCAGTCTTGATCACGTCCTTGATCCGGTCGCGGATGTCGATCACCCCCATGCTGTCCAGGGTTGCCACGTCACCGGTATGCAGCCAGCCGCCTTCCCAGAGCTCGGCGCCTTTTTGCGGCTCGTTGAAATAACCTTCGCTCAGCCAGGGCGCCCGCAGCACCAGCTCGCCCTGGGCCTCGCCGTCCGCCGGGAGGAAGTTGCCTTCGGCATCGATGATCGCCGCCTCCACCAGCGGCCCCGGCACCCCGGCCTTGATGCGGTAGGTGGTGCGCTCGTCCTCGCTGCCCGCCATCAGTTCATCGTTCAGGTGCGCACAGGACACCAGCGGTCCGGTTTCCGACATGCCGTAGGCAGCCGTCAGCTGGATGCCCTTGGCCTTGGCCGCCTCGTACAGCGCGCGGTTCAGCGCACTGCCGCCGATGACGATCTTCCAGCCGCCGAAATCCGTACCCTGGGCCGCCTTGGCATTGAGCACCATCTGCAGGATGGTCGGCACGCAGTGAGAGAAGGTGACCTTCTCCCGGCGCCACAGCTCCACCAGGTACTCCGGGTCGTAGCGCCCGGGATAGACCTGCTTGAGCCCGAGCATGGTGGCCACGTACGGCAAGCCCCAGGCGTGCACGTGGAACATCGGGGTGATGGGCATGTACACATCGTTGGTGCCCAGCAGGCGCACGCTGTCGATGGCCCCCATGATGGTGGACACCCCCAGGGTGTGCAGCACCAGCTGGCGGTGGGTGAAGTACACGCCCTTGGGGTTGCCGGTGGTGCCGGTGGTGTAGAAGGTGGTGGCCACCGAGTTCTCGTCGAAATCCTCGAACGCGTACTGGGGGCCGGCGGCGGCGAGCAAGGTCTCGTACTCGCCCACCAGGTTCGGCAGCTCGGCAGTTTTCTCCGGGGCATCGGTGAGCAGCAGGGTTTTCTCCACCGTGGTCAGGTGCCCGGCAATCGCCTGGTACAGGCCGACGAACTCGCTGTTGACCAGCACGAAGCGGTCCTCGGCATGGTTCATGGTGTAGAGAATCTGCTCCGGCGACAGACGCACGTTGATGGTGTGGATCACCGCACCGATCATCGGGATGGCAAACATGCACTCCAGGTAGCGATGGCTGTCCCAGTCCATGACCGCCACGGTGTCCCCCGCCCTGACCCCGGCCGCGGTCAGCACATTGGCCAGGCGCGCCACCCGCTCGATCAGGGTCGGATAGGTGTAGCGCAACTGGTCACGGTAGATGATCTCGCGGGTTTTTTCGTAGCGGGTGCCGGACATCAGCAAGCGCTTGATCAGAAGTGGGTATTGGTAGGCGCCTTCGGCGGGAGGAATAACGCGAGTCTGCAACATAAGAATCCCTTTTCTGACGGCTCGGTCGTGACTGGAGGATAACCACTCTAGAGCTCCTGCGCGCCCGCTAAATCAGCCAAAGGAATGATTTGCAGGGCCGTACAAATACTAGCTTCAGGCCAGTATTGTTACGGCCCTGCACGACCTCAGGCGCTTTGCCCCACTGCCGCTTCCGCGGGGGTGCGGGGAAAGGCCAGCGCCGCGGCAAACGTCAGCGCCGCGACCCCCGCCAGGACCAGGTACAGGCCACTCAGGCCCTGACGCGGTTCCACCAGAGCAATCAGCGGAATCGCCGTGGCACTGGCACCGAACGACAGGCAGTAACGCAAGGCGAAGATTCGCGACTGCCACTGGGGCGCAACGAAGTTGGCGACCATGGCATCGTTCACCGTGACCTGGCCGAACACCACGAACATGAAGGCCGCACCCAGGACGATCAAGCCCCAACCCTGGCTGTCGGCCATCGCCAGCAGCAACGGGGCCTGGAGCAGGGTCAAAATGATGAACGGCCACTTCAGGCTGAAGCGGTGCAATACCCGGCCGATCAACAACTGCGCCACTGCGCCGAAGGCATAGGCCAGGCTGACCACCACCCCCAGGGTCTGCGGCGAGGTGAACAATTCATGCAGGCGTTCCTGGAACAGCTTCGGGTAAGTCATGGTGGTGGCGTTGAAGACCACCCCGCCAGTGGCTGTGGCCAGGGCCAGCACGCCGAACACCAGGAACATGGAGATCTGCTGCCCGCCCTTGCCCTTGAGCGGCACATGGGCGCGTGCGGGGGCAGGCTCGTCACGCACCTGCAAGGCAAAGCCGACACCCAGAAGGATGGCCACGCTCCCCGGCAGGATGAACGCCGAGCGCCAGCCGAACTGCGCCACCAGCAAGCCGGTAATCAAGGCCGAGAAGGCCACGCCGAGGTTGCCCCACATACCGTTGATGCCGATCTCGCGCCCGCGATTCTGCGCATAGGCCACCAGCATCGCGGTGCCCACCGGATGATAGATAGCGGCGAATATTCCCATCAGGGTCAGCCCGATCACCAGCATGCTCGGGCTATTACTGAGCCCGGTGAGGATCGAAGCGCCACCGATGCCGAAAAAGAACAGCAGCATCATCTGCCGCCGACTCCAGTGATCCCCCAGCCAACCGGCCGGTAGCGAACAGGCGCCAAAAGCGATGAAACCACCCAGGGACAGACCGATCAGCCCGGCATAGTCCAGGCCAAAGGCCTGGGTCATGCCCAGCACGGCAGCGGGAAAGATCAGCATGAACATGTGATCGATGACATGGGCGGCGTTGACGTAGCGGATGACGTTTCGGGCTTGATTCATGGCGACACACCGGGGGTTGGTTGTTGTGCCGCCTATGCTAATTTGGCAATCCACCGCATTTCTGACAACAAAGTCATTGGACCGGACATGTTAATCGACCACTTCCACCATGGGCCGGTCAGCGCCTATCCCCGGGACTACCCCGACGCCGGGCATCAACCATTGCACCGCCATCGCGAGGCGCAGTTTCTCTACGCCGCCTGCGGCACCATGCGCCTGGTCACCGCCCAGGGCGCCTGGGTGATCCCACCGAGCCGGGCGGTGTGGATCCCGCCACTGGTGGAGCATGAAATCTTCATGGTCGGCGAGGTGCGCATGCGCTCTCTGTTCATCGACCCGGAGCTGTCAGCGCCCGCATTGCGCCAATGCTGCGTCCTGGCGGTCACACCGCTGCTGCGGGAGTTGATCCTGCGTGCCGTGCAAGGTCCGGAACAAGCGGAAAACCCCTTGATCCAGCAATTGATGCTGGAAGAAATCGCCGCCCTGGAAAACCTTCCGCTGCACATTCCCATGCCCCAGGACCGGCGCTTGCAAGCCATCTGCCGGACCTTGATACAGACCCCGGATCACCCCCACACCCTGGAAGACTGGGCGCAGCAGGTCGGCGCCAGTTCACGAACCCTGGCGCGGCTGTTCCAGCAGCAGGTGCAGATGAATTTCAATGCCTGGCGCCAGCAGGTGCGCCTGATGGAAGCCCTGCCACGCCTGCTCGCCGGGGAAAGCGTGCACAGCGTGGCCGACTCGCTGGGATACGGCAGCGCCCGGGCCTTCAGCGCGATGTTCTGCCGTTTGCTCGGGGATACGCCACGGCATTACGTGGCGGCCTTGAATCAGCTCAGCGCAATCAATGCATCTCGGTGAAGGCCAGCTTCACGCCGATGGCGATCAGCACTGCGCCCATGGTGCGGTCGAACCAGTGGCCCATGCGGGCAAAGCCGGCACGAACCCGCTGCTGGCTGAAGAGCATGGCCACCAGGCAGAACCACACAGCGGTGGCCACCGCCAGATACACGCCATACCCGGCCTGGATCGCCAGCGGCGTATGCGGGTTGATCACCACGGTGAACAGCGAGAGAAAGAACAGCGTCGCCTTGGGGTTCAGGCCATTGGTGACAAAGCCTGAAGTGAAGGCCCCACGCGCAGTGCGGACCCCGGCTTCCTTGTGCAGGTCGTCGGCCGCCGGTTTGGCCGGCTGGGCACGCAGGGCCTTGTAGCCGATGTACAGCAGGTAGGCCGCAGCCAGCCACTTCAGTGCGTTGAACAGAACGATGGACTGGGAAACGATCAGGCCGATCCCCAGCAGCGAGTAACCCACGTGCAGGAAGATTGCGCAGCCCACGCCCAGCGCGGTCCAGGTGCCGGCTCGACGGCCGTGGGTCACGCTTTCACGCACCACCACGGCGAAGTCCGGGCCGGGGCTGGCCACTGCCAGAAGATGGATGAGGGCAACGGTCAAGAACTCGGTGAAGTACATGCAGGCTCCTGTGTATGTCTAATTATTTCATCTGTTAGGCTCGGCAGATTACGCCTTAGAACCCTCGTGCAAAAGGTACAGTTCATGACTAACAATCGCCGCGCCGTCTTCCTCGATCACAGCTCACTGGACCTCGGTGACCTGGACCTGGGTGCGCTGCATGACAGCTTCAGCCCTCTGCAAGTACATGCCCACACAGCGCCGGAACAGGTCGCCGAACGCCTGCAGGGAGCCCGGGTGGCCATCAGCAACAAGGTGGCACTGACAGCCGAAACCCTGGCCGCCTGCCCCGACCTGCAACTGATCCTGGTGGCCGCCACCGGCACCAACAATGTCGACCTGGCCGCAGCCCGCAAGCAGGGGATCACCGTCAGCAACTGCCAGGGCTACGGCACTCCCTCGGTGGCCCAGCACCTGTCTCTTATACACATCTGACGCTGCCGACGAATAGAGAGGTG
>ERZ1032387.197-NODE-197-length-13570-cov-11.523492_pt1 | contig 13570 bp, 15 predicted proteins | sample MGYA00516710_ERZ1032387 | MGnify/ENA primary metagenome ERZ1032387 (study PRJEB33718, sample SAMN03160192) | human skin metagenome | collected 2014-02-25 | study: EMG produced TPA metagenomics assembly of the PRJNA266117 data set (Human skin bacterial metagenome...
AGTATGTCCTCGCGCTCAAGGCTGTAGATCAGCAGCATCTCCACGGTCCAGCGGCCAATGCCGGGCAGCTGGATCAGGCGCTCTATCAACTGTTCGTCATCCAGGCCACGGGCGCTGGCGGCATCGGGGACGCGGCCGTCCAGGGTGGCCTGGGCGATGCCCTGCAGGGTCGCTACCTTGCGTGCGGAAAAGCCGCAGCCGCGCAGGCTCTCCAGGCTGGCATCGGCCAGTTGCCCGGGCGTAGGGAAGTCCTGCCCGGGAAACAAAGCGCGCAGGCGGCCGAGTATCGCGTCGCCCGCGCGGGCATGCAGTTGCTGGTAGGCCACCGCGCGCACCAGCGCCTGATAAGGCTCGCGCTCCGGGCGGGGCTGGTGCAGGCAGGGGCCGACGGCGGCGATCAGCGCGGCCCAGTCGGCATCCAGTGCGGCAAGAAAACGAGTGGCGGGGCAGGTGGGCATTGGTGATCCGGAACAAGTGGCGGGGCGAGCGGCAGATTAGCCCGCCGCCCCAAGGCTTGCACCCTGTCTCTTGCGCTGGAACTCGCGGCCCGGGCCTTGCACCCGGGCGCAGGGTTCTCAGTTCTTGGCCGTCGGCAGGTACAGCCGCTGCAGCACGTAGTGCAGGGAAGCGGCCAGGGTTTCGCCATGGCTGAGTTTTTCGAAGCTGTGGTAGTCCAGGGCCAGCCCCGGCACCTGGGCCAGCTGCCCCTGCAACTGCCTGGCGCGCTGGTCGGCCTCGGGCCCCGGCGGCTGGCGCGGGTTGCCCGGTTCGGCGCCGCCACGCATCAGCAGCAATTGCGCACGATGGCCCTGCAGGCGCTCGGCCAGGCCCTGGGCCTGAGCCAGGATCAGGCCATCGCCCCACCACAGCGAAGGGCTTGCCGCCGCGTAGTGACGAAACGCCTGGGGCTGGCTGAACAGCGCCTGCAGCACCAGCAGGCCGCCGTAGGAGTGGCCCCACAGGGTCTGTTGCGCGGTATCTATCGGTGCCTGGGCCGTCACGGCCGGGCGCATGCGTTCGCGCAGCAGTTGCAGGAAGGCTTGCGCGCCGCCGCTGGGTTGCCCGGTCAGCGGGTCTTGCTGCTGCGCCTGGCCCGGTTGCTGCGGGGTGTAGTCATAGGTGCGGGCGTTGCGCTCGATACGCAGCGGGGTCTGGTAACCCACTGCCACCAGCAGCGGCGCCTGGCCCTGGTCCAGGCGCTTGAGCTGCTCGGGGTCGAGGGCGCCGATGGCGGCGTTGCCATCGAGCATCCACAGCACCGGGTAGCCCTGTGGCGGCGGCGCCTGCAACGGCTTGCCGATCCACAGTTGGTAGTGCCGCTGGCCGTCGGCGGAATCCAGTTGCAGGCTAGTGAAGCGGTAGGGCAGGTCCTGGCGTTGCAGCAGGCTGCGGTCCATGGGCTGGTCCGGGGCGGGGGCGGCCAGGGCCGCTCCCGCAAGGCCCCAGGCCAGGGCCAGGGGCAGGAAAAAAGTTCTCATCAGGCGTTCTCGGCAGGCTCTTGGTGATGGCTCTTGGTAATGGCTCAGAACGAAGCGGTCAGGCTGGTGTACAGGGTGCGCCCGGGTTCGTTGTAGGTGGCGGCGCCGGCCCCGGCGATGTTGTTCACGCCCTGGGCATTGCCTTCACGGAACAGGCGTTTGTCGAACAGGTTGTCGACCCCGGCGGTCAGGCTCAGGTTGCGGGTCAGGGCGTAGGTGCCGCTGACCCCGGCAATGGCGTACGGCGCCAGTTGCTGGGTGGCGCTGCCGGTGACGCGGTCGCCGTGGTAGTCGTATTTCTTCGGCGTCTGCTGGCCGTACCAGGCCACGGTCGCCTGCAGCGACAGGTCCTGGGTGGCCTGCCAGTCGAGCATCGAGTTGAGGGTGTAGCGCGGGGTCACCGAGAGGTAGTCGCCGGTTTCCTTGTTCTTCGATTGCAGCATGTAGGTGAAGTTGTTGTTCCAGGTCAGCTGGCTGGCCAACGGAATGGTCAGGGTGCCTTCCAGGCCTTCCACCAGGGCCTTGGGCACGTTTTCCCACTGGTAGATCGCCGAGTTGCGGTAAGCGCCGCTGCCGCCGCTGGCATGGCTCACCGGGGCCAGGCCGGATTCCACCTTGTTCTTGTAGTCGTTGCGGAAGTAGGTCAGGCCGGCCACCCAGCCGTCGGCCTTGTATTCCAGGCCCAGTTCCTTGTTAACGCTGGTTTCCGCCTTGAGCTTGTCGTTGCCCTGCAAGTAGCAGCTGGTGCTCTGGCCATAGCAGCCCTGGCCGCGGCTGTAGAGCAGGTAGTCGGAGTTGAGCTGGTACAGGTTCGGCGCCTTGTAGGCCCGGGCGATGCCGGCCTTGAGGGTCAGGGTGTCGCTCAGGGCGTGGGACAGGTTGAGCGATGGGCTCCAGTTGTCGCCGACGATGCTGTGGTGATCCAAACGCAGGCCCGGGGTGAGCATGGTGCCCGGCTGCAGTTCGATGTTGTCTTCGGCGAACAGCGAGAAGATCTGCGCGCTGGACTGGGTGCTGCGGTTGCTTGAGCTCAGGCCGCCCACGGCGCCGCCTTCGCTGGTGCTCTGGGTGTTGGCGCTGGGGTCGTCGAGCTTTTGCTGGGACCATTCGCTGCCCAGGGTCAGGGTCTGCTCGAAGCCGGCGCGCAGGGGCAGGTTGACCTCGCCATGGGCGGTCAGGTCGCGCAGCACCGCGGTGTAGAACTCGCTGTTGCTGAAGATGCCTTCGGTGCCGCCGGCCAGGCCTTCGTTGATCCGCGTGTTGCGGGTCTTTTCGTATTGCAGGTAGGCCATGGAACTGCCGAAGTCCCATTCGCCACGATGGGTCACCGAATAGGTCTCGCGGTAGCTGCGGTTGGTCTCGTGGCCCAGCAGGTTTTTCACCGTGCTGTTGCTGTTGGTGTTCTGGGTATCGCCGGTGTAGATGTTGCCCTGGCGGCTGAAGCCGGCTTCGAAGTCCAGGCTCTGGTCCGGGGTCAGGTGCCAGCTCAAGAGGCCGTTGAGGTCCTTGTTGCGTACCCCTTCGCGGCCGGCGGGCAGGGTGCCGACCTGGTTGCCGGTGCGCAGGGATTCATGGCCGGCGTTGATGTCGGCGTCGTCGGAATCGGTCTTGGCCACGTTGCCATAGACCCGGTAGCTCAAGCTGTCGGTCAGCGGGCCGTTGAGGCCGAAGCTCATACGTTGGGTGGCGCCTTCGTCCTTGTGGGTCGGGAACGAGCTGTAGATCGTCGCGTTGCCGTGGGTCTGGCTGCCGGCCTGCTTGGTGATGATGTTGATCACCCCGCCAGCGGCGCCGTTGCCGTAGCGGGCCGCCGCCGGGCCGCGGATCACTTCGATGCGTTCGACCTGGTCGGCCGGTACCCAGTTGGTGTCGCCGCGGCTGTCACGCTCGCCGCGCCAGCCGTAGCGCACCGAGTTGCGGCTGCCCACAGGCTTGCCGTCCACCAGGATCAGGGTGTTTTCCGGGCCCATGCCGCGGATGTCGATCTGCCGGTTATTGCCGCGCTGGCCGCTGGTAGAGTTACCGGTGAGGTTGACCCCGGGCATGGTGCGGATGATCTGCGACAGGTCGTTGGCCGGCGGGCGCTTCTGGATGTCCTCGGCGGTGATCACAGAGACCCCCGGTGCCTGCTTGGTTTCTTCCTTGGCGGTGGCGATGACGCTCTGGGGTTCCAGCTCCAGGACCGGCTGGGTCGAGCCTTCATTGGCAGCCTGCACGGCCTGGCTGAGCAGGCAGCAGGTGGACAGCAGGAAGGGGGCGAAAGGACGCATCGAGCGCATGGACATCGGTGATCTCCGGGACAGAGGCAGAAACAGAAGATCACGAATGATAATGACTGCTATTTGCGAGTAAAGCGCATTAACTTTCTAAACACTTCCAGGTCGGTACGAGGTTCTGTCAGGGAGCCGGGCGCGCTTGTGCCGGGCCTAGGCGGCGGGCAGCAGCAGGTGCATGCACAGCCCGGGGTGGCCGTTGCTGGCCCAGATCCGCCCCTGGTGCAGCTCCACGGCGCGCCGGGCGATGGCCAGGCCCAGGCCGAAGCCGTCGCCCTGGGCCGAGTCCAGGCGCTGGTAGGGCTGGAAGATGCGTTGCAGGTCCTGTTCGGCGACCCCTGGTCCCTGGTCTTCCAGGCACAGGTGCCAATAGGCGCCTTCGCGCCAGCCGCGCAGGCTCACCCGGCCGCCGGCGGGGGAGTAGCGGATCGCGTTGCGCAGCAGGTTCTCCAGGGCCTGGGCGATGCTGTCCAGGTGCACCTGGACCCGGCACTCGGCGTCCAGCAGGCAGGGCAGGCGCTCGGCGTCCCAGGCGCTTTCGAAGCAGGCGTCCTGGCGCAGGGCTTCCCAGATCGACAGCACCTGCACCGGCTCGGTGGCCAGTTGCGGGCGCTCGGTGTCGAGCCAGGCCAGGTCCAGGGTGTCTTCCAGCAGGCGCTGCATGTCGGCGATTTCCCGGTCCAGGCGCTGGCGCAACTGCTCCGGCGGCAACCGGCTGTCATGGGCGATGCGCAACCGCGCCAGGGGCGTGCGCAGCTCATGGGACAGCGTGCGCAGCAGCAGGCGCTGCTGGGCCAGGCTCTGGCGCAGGCGCTCGGCCATGTGCTCGAAGGCCAGGGCCAGTTCCCCCAGTTCGTCGTGGCGGTTCACCAGGGGCGTGCCCAGGCCCTGGCTTTCCAGGTCGTCGGCGCGCAAGGCATCGGCGCGGTCGCGCAGGCGGTTCAACGGCAGCACCAGGTGGCGGTAGAGCAACAGGCCGAGCAGGGCGGCCAGCAGGGTCGGCACCACGCCATGGCTGAGCAGGTGGGTCCAGGGCGTCAGGCCGCTGGGCAGCAGGCGTTCGGGCAGTTGCAGCACCAGCCGGCCTTGCTCCGGGTGCTCGGGGAATTCGATGCTGACGTAGGGCAACTCGTCCTGCAGGCGCCGGCTCATGGGCCAGTCGAGCTTGCGCATGAAGGTCAGGTGGCTGGCTTCCTCGGCGGTCAGCGGCGTGCTGCCCAGGCTCTGCAGGCGATCGCCGATCACCGCGACCCAGGTGTCTTCCCGGGTTGCCAGTTGTCGCTGGAACTCATCGACCGCAGCCACGCCGCCCTGGCGCCAGGCGTGCTCGGCCTGCTGGGCGTAGCTGGCCAGGTACTGGCGGTCGGCGGGGTCGAGAAAATAGGTGCTGCGCTCGGCCGACAGGCCCCAGGTCCAGATGATCCAGGTCAGCAGCAGGCAGAAGCCGATCTGCAACAGCGCCAGTTTCCACAGCAGGGGGTGACGGCGCATCAGTGGCGTTCCGCTTCCACCAGGATGTAGCCCGCGCCGCGCACCGCCTGGATCTGCAGGTGCTGCACCCCAAGGTCGGCGAGTTTGCGCCGCAGGTTGCATACGTGCACATCCAGGCCACGATCGAGCCTCGTGTAGATGCGGTGCAGTACGTGCTGATAGAGAAACGGCTTGCTCAGGGTTTCCCCGGGGTGCTCGCGCAGGGTCACCAGCAGCCGGTATTCCGAGCCGGTCAGGCCCGCTGCGCGGCCCTGGTGCAGTACGTCCTGGGCCTGTTCGTCGAAGCTGAGGATCGGGTCCTGGCGCGTGGCCTGCAGCTGTTGCACCCGGGCCATGCGCCGCAGCAGGGCGTCGGCGCGGGCGTCCAGTTCGGCCAGGCTGAAGGGCTTGGGCAGGTAGTCGTCGGCGCCTCGGGTAAAGCCGGTGATGCGGTCCTGCTCGGCGCCCAGGGCCGACATCAGCATCACCGGCGTGCCCTGTTCCTGGCGCAGGGTTTCCAGCAGGGCCAGGCCGTCCATGCCCGGCAGCATGATGTCCAGCAACACCAGGTCGAAGTGGCCGGCGCGCACCGCGGCCAGCCCCTGGCGGCCGTCGGTGCAGGTGGTGACGGTAAAGCCGCGCTGGCGGAAATGCAGGTCCAGGTCGTCGCGCAGTCGGGCGTCGTCTTCCACGAGGAGCAGGTTGGGGGTCATGGGGCAGAGCACTTGAATGGAAGTATTTAATGAGAACGTTTTACATTTGCGAATATTGCAGCAATGCCCTTGGCTATGCAATTGCCATGATGGGCGGGCATGACCGGGATCAACTAAACAAGAAGTTGAATATTCAACAAAGTGTTGATATTTTTCCTGGCCGTTCACCTTGGTAGTCACCCATGAACCGATCTTGCGCTTCCCTGCTTGCCGAACGTCAGCTGGTGCTGCAGGTGCTGCACAGCACTTTGCAGATGCTGGGCAGCGTGGTCGGCCGGCACGTGGAGATTGTCCTGCATGACCTTGACCGTCCCGAGTGCTCGATCGTCGCCATCGCCAATGGTCATGTCACCGGGCGCCGGGTAGGCGACTCGGTGCTGGTCGGGCCGCGCCAGGACCTGGGTTTTGCCGCGGTGCGACGTGCCCTGCAAGACCGCTCCGCGGCGACCCCGCTGGTGCTGGAGAACTACCCGACCCTGGCCCCCGACGGCCGCGAGCTGCGCAGTTCCACGGTGATCTTTCGCGACAGCAGCGGGCAGCCCTTCGCCAGCCTGTGCAGCAACAGCGACCTGAGCGGTATCGCCGCCGCTCATGCCTGCCTCGGGCAGTTGCTGGGCCTGGGCAGCGCGCCTGCGCCGCGCCGCGACGAAGCCCCCGACATGGAACAGTTGCTGGCCCAGATCATCCAGGGCGCCTGCCCGGGAAACGGGGCGCGCATGAGCAAGCAACACAAGCTCGACGCCGTGCGCCAGATGCAGGAGCGCGGGGTGTTCATCGTCAAGGGCGGGATCGAAAAGGCCGCCGCGGCCCTGGGGGTGACCCGCTACACCATCTACAACTACCTGGAACAGATCCGCGCCCAAGGCGCCGAGGAATGACCGCGATGCAGCTCGATATCTTTCAAGTGGATGCCTTTACCTCCCACGTCTTCGGTGGCAACCCGGCGGCGGTGTGCCCCCTGGATGCCTGGTTGCCGGACGAGGTCCTGCAGCGCATCGCCCTGGAGAACAACCTGTCGGAAACCGCCTATTTCGTGCCCCGGGGCGAAGTCTTCGAACTGCGCTGGTTCACCCCCACGGTGGAGGTCGACCTGTGCGGGCACGCCACCCTGGCGGCGGCCTGGGTGCTGTTCGAGCAGTTGGGCGAGCGCCGCGACGTGCTGCGCTTTGCCACCCGCAGCGGCGAGTTGCGGGTGAGCCGCGAGGGCGGCCTGCTGTCCATGGACTTTCCCGCCAAGCAGCCCGAGGCCGTGGCGATTCCCCCGGCCCTGCTGCAAGCCCTGGGGTTGCCGGCGGCCGAGGCCCTGTACCGCACCGACGATTACCTGCTGGTGGTGGACGACGAATCTCTGGTGGAGGCGCTCAAGCCCGATTTCGCCGCACTGGCCGCCTTCGATGTGCGCGGCATCGCCGTGACGGCGCCGTCCCGGGCATTCGATTTCGTCTCGCGCTGGTTCGGCCCGCGGGTCGGGGTCAATGAAGACCCGGTCACCGGTTCTGCCCATACCTCCCTGGCGCCTTACTGGGCCGCGCGCCTGGGCAAGCGTCAGCTGCGGGCGCAGCAGGGCGGGGCGCGCAAGGGCCAGCTGGAGTGCCAGGTGCTGGACAACGGGCGGGTGATCATCAGCGGCTACGGCGCCTTGTACCTCAAGGGCCGTATTTTCCTCTGAACCGGCTGTGGCGCCGCTCTGCCATGCAGGCCTGGTGCCTGCAGGCGGATTTGTCTCGGCGGTGCCGGCGGGAGTAGAGTCGCGTTTTTTTCGCCTGCTCAGGATGCTCCAGACCATGCAACGGACGCGCACCTTGCCCCGCCTTTCCACCTCACCGCTGTTGGCCTTGCTCCTGGGCTTGAGCGCCGGCGCTGCCCAGGCAGCGAGCCTCAGCCAGAGCCTGCTGGAGTGCCAGCCGAGCTTTTTCAAGGCCCTGTATCAGCAGCGCGCCGAGCTCGGGCAGGTGGTGAAACTGGCGGAGAATCAGCGCCAGGGCATCGCCTGGATTCCGGTGGCGGAGCGCCGCGACAGCGCCACCGCGCTGATGGCGTTTTCCCGGCCGCTGCTGGATCAGGGCCTGCCCCTGACCGCCTACTACGACCGCCAGTTCGACCTGGGCGAGCAGGGCACCTTTCACTTCTGGGGCTTTGAAATCGATGCCAGCCGCGAGGCCGTCATGGCCGCGCTGCCCCAGGCCGGTTGGCAGGAGACTGGCGAATACTTCGTCTCCCGGCCGCAGATCAAACTCAACGCCGCGGCCCCCTGGCAGGACAACCCGGCCGCCGCTTCGGGCATCGCCCCGGCGCCGGGCTCCGCGGAAAAGATCCTCATGCTCAGCCAGGAAGACGGCAAGACCCGTTTGCTCTGCTCGCTGCAGGGCACTGTCGATCAGCCATTGCTGGAGCAGGAGCGGCCGGACCTGGCCCAGGGAGCGGGCCGATGAACAAGCTGTCGAGCTTGAGCGCGGCGCTTTTGCTCGCCGGTTGCGCGCATTCGGGTACCCCCGGGGAGGCCCCGGCGCCGCAGCGTCCGGACGGCATGTTCAAGGTGCTGGAAAGCCCGGAACTGGCCACCTACTTTGCCGCCAACTCGCTGGCCCTCTACCAGAACAACCCGAACCTGCGGCAGTTCTATCTGGTCAACAACTACGCCAAGCCTGCTGCGCTGGGCGGTGGCAAGCCGCCGATCTACAGCTCCCGCGCGACCCGGGTGATCAACTGCGAGAAGGATGAGTCGGCGCAGTTCGGCCGGGTGTACTTCTCCGAGCCCTTCGCCCAGGGCGTGGAGGTCATGCGCAAGGAAGATCTTGCGCAATGGGCCGCCTTTCCCCGTCAATCGTTGATCGGGGAGCTGCGCAACATGGCCTGCGCGGTCGATCCGACCCGGCTCAAGCTGGCTCCGGCACCGAGTCGGTGAGCGGTGTCAGCCGGGCCTGTTGTTCAGCCCGGCCAGGCCATGATCAGCATGGGCGGTGGCCTGCCTGATTGAAGCGCGCGCCGCACGCCGCCCAGGCGGCGTTCTGTCCAACTGTTGAGCACCAAGGAAGTTTCGATGCTGGAAAGCAACCGCACCATCACCCTCTCTGGCGAGCAGGCGCTGCAGGCCCTGGCGGAGCTGGAGTTCGTCTTGATCTCGTTGCACAAGATGGGCGCCTACTACATGGATAAACCCGTGGCCGACTACCAGCGCGCCACCACCGATTTCATCGATAACCAGCAGGTCACCCAGCGCCTGGCCCAGGTGCGCAGGATTCTCAGCGAACCCTTCGACCGTACCCTGGGGGAGGACGACATGGACGACATCGAGCGCCATGTGGAGGGGCTCGAACTGTGGCGGCCCGAGTAGCAGCGCGAAGGCTGCCCGCCGATTTATCAAGGAACCTGCCATGTCCAGAATAAGCATCGCCGCCGCGACTCCCAGCACTGACCTGGCGCTGGTCAAGTTTCTCCATCAGCGCCTGGGCCTGTCCCTGCGTATTGCCCAGGGCTATCTGCGCCGTGGCGCCGAGGGTTTCTTCTACAGCGCCAAGCTGTTTCACAACGACCATGTGGAACGTGAGCAGGAACTGCGCGACATCCTCGCCTTCTGCAACAACGCCCAGGTGCCGCTGCTAATTGTCGAAAGCGACCCCGATGAGGAGTGGAACGGGGTTGCGCCCGAAGCGCTGGAGGACTGCGCGATGCCCCAGGAGCACTTGTTCAATCTGCTCCAGGCCTATGAAGAGGACTATCAATAAGGCCCGGGAGCGGGCCTGTAGCGCCCAACCGAATGCGAGGTTTTCCTAAAGTTCTGGGCGCCGGGGTCGAGACGTTGGTGCTGTCCGTCCCTCAATAAGGATATTTCGTGTTCAGAACCCTCCTCAGGGCCACCGCCCTTGTCGCCACCCTGGCGCTGACCGGCTGTGTGTCCTACAACGTCACCGGCCCCCTGGGCGCACCGCTGCATCCCGCGCCTGCCAGCAGCCCGCGCACCGCGCAGATCGCCGATGTGCAGGTTTCCGCCGCCGGTATCGACGAAGCCACCCGCACCGCCATCAGCCGCTCCCTGACCGCCCAGCTGACGCCCTACGTCAAGAGCGCCGGCTACTTCCAGCAACTCAGCGAATTTCCTACCCGCCTAGGGGAAAACGACGTGGTGCTGAAGTTCAACATGACCTCCCTCAAGGGCCATCGCGGGCCGCATCCGGGCTATGTACCGGGGGCTCTGCTGACCCTGACGCTGTGGATCTGGGTCAATGGCCCGATCTACGTCGACAGCTTCGACCTGGCCGGTGATCTGTCGATCGTCGATCGCGACGGCAAGGAACTGGCCAGCGCCAGGGAGCAGCTCAAGTTCGAGCGCAATGTCGGTCTCTATGGGCGCGAATACTGGGCCCCGACCCAGGGCGCCAAGCAGCTCAACGAGCTGGTTGCCAAATTGCTCGACAACGCCACCGCCCGGTTGGCGCACTAGGATCAAGGAGCGTCACATGTTCGGTTCCATCAAGCACGTACTGGTGCTGGCCGCGGTACTGCTGAGCGGCTGCGTGTCCTATTCGCAACACGAACTGGCACCGGTCACGGCCTGGCCACCCACCGCCCAGGCGGAGCAACACAAACCCACGGCCTTCGTGCGCACCACCGCGATGAACCAGGTCAATGGCGGCCCGGCCAATGCTGCCGCCGGCGCCCCGGCCGCCGCCTGGGAAGCGGCGGTGGCCGATACCTACCGCCAGTCCGGGCGCTTTGCCCGGGTCAGCACCGACAAGGTCGAGTCGGACCTGTACGCCGAAGCCACCCTGTACAACAACGAGCAGTTCAGCATGGCCTCGGCCATCATCACCGGCGCCACCTTCTTCATCATCCCGTCCACGGCGAAGAACACCTTCACCCTGGAGACGGTGTTCAAGGACAAGGACGGCAAGGAACTGGGGCGGATTCGCAAGAGCGAGTCGGTGCGCACCTGGATGCAACTGCTGCTGATCGTGGCGATTCCTTTCCAGGCGGATACCCGCGACGTGGTCCAGCAACTGGCCCGCAGCACCCTGGATGAAGCGGTGCAACGCAAACTGCTGTAAGCCTCGCGCTGCTGGCAGGACGCAGACAAAAACGCCGCGGGCCCTGATTGGAGCCCGCGGCGTTTTTTTTGGATGCGGTTTACTTCAGCGCTGCGCCGCCCAGTAGGCATGCAGCGCCCGCGCCGCCGGTTCGATGGCCGCTACCTGCTGGCGATGCTGGTCCAGGTCGAGGTCGGCCGGCAGTTCGAAGTTGTCCTGTTCGGCACAGTCGATGATCGTCTGCAACAGGCCGGTCTGTAGTGTCGGCATCTGCGGCCAGTTGCCCACGGCCACGCCACGCAGGTAACCAAAGCACCATTCTTCGGCCAGCAACAGGTCCTGGCCCTGGTGTTCGGTGGTTTCGAAACGTGCATGGAAACCCTGGGCATCACTGGCCAGTTGTTCGGCCAGGGTGTTGATGTGGCGCACGCACAGGTCGATGAACTGCCGGCACTCTTGCGGGGTTTCCCAATTGGGGTTCTCGCCGCCCCAGATCGCCGGGAACCATTCGGCGATATCCACCTGGGTCGGGCCCGACACCAGCGCGGTGAAATAGCCGTCCAGCTCGCAGGGGTTGAGTACCGAGTGGTCGTCGCCGTACTTGAGCAGGGTGTCTTCGAGGGTTTCGAAGTCGGCGGCGTTCAATGGGGTGTTTTGCATGAGAGAAGTCCTGGAAAAAGCAGCGGCAAGTTTCCGGGTTCAGGCCCCGGGCTGCAAGCCTTGAACGGTATGGGCGGCGCTTGAGTGCGCGGCCCTCAGGTGCCGCGCAACAGGTCCTGGGAGTCCAGCAGGCGGTAGGCGATTTCCGGGCGCTGCTCCATGGCCCGGCGGATGGCGGCCGGGATCGATTGCCGGGTCTTGCGGCACAGGCCGGGCAACTCGCCCAGGGAAATGGCGATGCCGCGCATGCTGCGGACCACGTTGTCACTGGGGCTGATCTGGACGCGGATGCCCAGTTGTTCGTACATCCGCCGCTGCATGTGTTCCAGGTCCGCCAGGTCCTTGAGGTTTTCCAGGCGTTCGAGCAGGCGCTTTTCCTCCTGGCGCGTCAGATTGAGGATGCGCAGGTCGGCTCCGGGGGTGTCCAGCAACTGCTCGCGCTCGCAAATGCAGGCGCCGGGCGGACAGGGTTGGCGGATCGCGGGGCTGGGGTTCATGGTGATCCATCATAGCGATCCCGTAGCCGCTGTCAGAGAAAATTCTGTGCCCGGCCAGCTCCAACGAGATGGCGTGGTGGCGGGGCTTTGTGTAGGAGCTGGCTTGCCAGCGAAGGCGTCTTCGGGTTCGCCGCAGGGCTTGAGGGCCTCTTCGCCGGCAAGCCGCCTCCTACGAGTTGGCGTGGTGGCGGGGCTTTGTGTAGGCGCTGGCTTGCCAGCGAAGGGGGCTTCGGGTGCGTCGCAGGTCTTGAGGCCTACCGAGCCAGGGGGTTGCCCGGGTCGCCTTCGGCGAGCATCTGGCTCAGTAACTGCCGTTCCTGTTCGCCGGGAAGCACGCCGCGGGTTTCGCCTTCGAGCACGATCACGCCATCTTCGTTGCTCAGGGTGATGACCGCCGTAGCCCGCCCCCGGGCATCCACCTCGGTGATCAGCCAGCGGCAGGTCACGGTATCCCCCGCATAGACCGGGCGGCGGAACTGGAAGCTCATCGCCGAGGCCAGCCAGCCGATCTGCCCGCCGATCTCGGTCACCAGGCTGGCGGTCAGCAGGCCATGGGCCACCGGTTCGCGAAACCCTCGGGCCTCGGCGAAGGGCGGGTGGTAGTGCACCGGGTTGTAGTCCCGGGAAATCTCGGCAAAGCGCTGGATGTCCTGGGGAGTGAAGCATCGCGACAGGCTGAAGCTGTCACCGCTTTGCAGCCCGTGAGCCGCCCGTTGTCTGAAGCTGTGCATGGGTCTTCCTCAAGCCAGGAGTTGTTCCGCCAGCAACACTAGCGCAATCAGGACCATCAACCCGCCCGACAGGCGACTGATCCACAGCGCCGCCACCGGCCGCGCCTGCAGAACAGTGCGCGAGCCGAAGCCCACCAACAGGTAGATCACCGCGCAACTGAAGGCATGCAGCAGCCCCAGGGCGAGGATCTGCAGCGACACCGGCCAGGCGGCCGCGGGGCTGGTGAACTGTGGCAGCAGGGCCAGGAACAGCAGGAAGACCTTGGGATTGAGGCCGCTGACACACAGGCCCTTGAACGACCAGCGCGCCCAGGAAGCATCGGCCTGGCCTGCGCCGGCCTGGGGCGTGGACGGGTGGCGCAGCAGGCCGACGCCCAGCCACAGCAGGTAGCCGGCACCGGCCACGGTCAGGCCCGCAAGGGCCAGGGGGTAACGCACCACCAGCCCGCCGACCCCGGCGGCCACCACCAGGGTCGCCAGCAGGTGCCCGCTCAGCAGCCCGGATACCGCGGGAATCACCACCCGGCCGTTGAGCCCGGCAGAGATGGCATAGGCCCAGTCGGCGCCGGGGGTGATCACGAACAGCAGCGACACTGCCCAGAACGCGGCCAACATGCTCGGTTCCATGCTGGCTTACCTCGGCTGGCTGCAGGTAGCGTGGGCGGGGCAGGCAGTCGCGCTAGGCCTGTCTCTTATACACATCTGACGCTGCCGACGAATAGAG
>ERZ1032387.215-NODE-215-length-11775-cov-6.587543_pt1 | contig 11775 bp, 6 predicted proteins | sample MGYA00516710_ERZ1032387 | MGnify/ENA primary metagenome ERZ1032387 (study PRJEB33718, sample SAMN03160192) | human skin metagenome | collected 2014-02-25 | study: EMG produced TPA metagenomics assembly of the PRJNA266117 data set (Human skin bacterial metagenome...
ATTTGGCGCCCGGTAGACAAATCATCAAGCCGGGTTGCGGTGCGTGGTATGAACAGGCCTCAGACGCCAACCTCATGCACTCCATGCAGGTGGCCCTGCCGCAGGTTCCCTATGAGAGATACCGGATGTCCATCCAAACCGAGCTGCGAAAGTCGCAGTCCAGCAAGACCTACGAAAGGCCCGACACCTCGGCTGCCGACCTGCCCTCCTCGACTGGCAGGAATTCCCGCGCCTCGACCTCCGACCACACGCTGATCCGCGATAAGCTGCAGCGCATACAGAACGGCGGAGAGATCCGCTACATGGATATGTTCGCCGGATGTGGGGGCATCTCCCTGGGCTTCCTGACCGCCGGCTTCACGCCGGTCGCATCCATCGAAATGGACCCGTGGGCTGCAAAGTCACACGGAGCCAACTTCGGCTCACGCTCTGTCGGGGGTGACAAGGAAGCGCACCATACCCCCCGCGACGCGGTAACCGAAACCGCAGACACCGTCTTCAGCGATCTGGGGCTGCAGGGCGCCGCGGACCGCCAGATCGACGTCCTCGTCGGCGGACCACCCTGTCAGGCGTTCGCCCGTGTAGGCCGTGCCAAGCTCCGCGAGCAGGCGCGCCTGCGTGAAGAGGTTACGGCAGACCAGGCATTCCTCGTAGACGGTCGGGTGAGCCTGTGGGAGCGGTACGTCGCGTTCATCCGGGCGACAAAGCCTGTCGCGCTATTGATGGAGAACGTGCCAGACATCCTGAACCATGGCGGCACCAACGTTGCCGAGCTGGTTTCGAAGAGCCTTGCCGACGAGGGCTACGACGTTGCCTATACGCTGCTGAACTCCGTCTGGTACGGGGTTCCTCAGATGCGAGAGCGGATGATTCTTGTCGGCATCCACCGGTCTGCCGGCATGAAACCCCGGTTTCCCGTGCCGACGCACCACCTCGTTCTGCCCTCCGGCTATACCAGCTCCAAGAATGCCGCGCGCCGCGTGCTGAAGGCCGAAGGCTCAGCGCACCACCGCTGGATCCCGGACCCCGCACCAGACTCTCCCGCGGCCACCTCGGCCTCCGACGCCCTTGCGGATCTCCCGCCCCGGTTTGCCAGAGAACTGCTAAGTAGCGGCGCCATATGCCGCGGGGCAAAGGATCCGGCAGAGCCCGTCGAGTACACGACAAAGAACCCGACAACACCCTACTCACGTCTGATGCGGGAGTGGAAGGGCTTTGCGACCAAGTCCACGACCGGCCATGTGTTCCGATACCTCCCCCGGGATTACAAGATCTTTGCCGAGATTCAGCCTGGCTGGGAGTACCCGCAGGTGCATGCCTATGTCGAGCAGAAGATCGCTACTTGGCTAGCCAACCGTAAGAAGCGCGGCTTGCCTACAGATCCGCGAAACGTGGATGTTAGTTCCTATATCACGGCTTGGCGCATTCCGTACGACCCGGGAAAGTTTCCGAACAAGTGGTGGAAGCTCCGCGCTGATGCCCCGGTACGTACGCTCATGGCGCACCTCGGCAAGGACTCCTATTCCCACATCCACTTTGACTCGGATCAGGCACGCACCATCACGGTACGCGAGGCTGCACGGCTCCAATCTTTCCCGGACGGTTTCGTTTTCAAGGGATCCATGAACCCGGCATTCAAGCAGATCGGGAACGCCGTGCCGCCGCTGTTTGCCTATGCCATCGCTCGTGGAATCCGGGAGTGCCTGGGCGCCCCCAGGACGCCAGACATGCGCGTATCTCTGCTGGGCCTGGACCCGTCACAGATCAAGACCACAGAGGGAACGAAGTGAAGTTCACCATCCTCCGACTGCTGAAACCGTCCGAACTGGGCATGTTTCATGAATACCGCCGTCAGGGGAAGGAACGCGCCAAGCAGCGCGCCATCAACTTCGACTGGGATGTCGTCGACACAGTCTTTCCATCCGCCGAAGACCAGGACATCATCGCCATCAACTGCCGGCGCCTGGAAGACGAGCACACCGTCGTAGAGGTTGCCTCTTGGCTGAAACGGCAGCACCGAAACTGGAGATTCGAAGGCGACTGCCCGACGAGTCCCTTCTACAGATTTGTCGACCCTGGCGTTCTGTTTGCAATGGTCGTAGACGCCTCGACTACCCCGGCCAATGCATCCTGGGTTGTCGTCCCCGCAGACCACCCGGCCCGTTCTTCAATTCTCGGCCATGGAGAAAGCGCCCGGCTAGGCAAATCCGCAATGATCGCGTTGTACGGTGATGAGGGCCAGCACAGCCAGGCAGTGCTCTCGGATCACTTCCCGCAGCTATTTAAGGAGGTAAAAGCAGTGTCCGTGACGTCATACAAAGAAAACGACAACAACCGCAACGACGATGACGCTGCACCGGACCCGCTCGGTCTTTTCAAGATCCTGGCACGTGCCGGGCACAGCCTGCCCAGCGCCGTGGCCGATCTGGTAGACAACAGCCTGTCACATGGGGCTCGGGAGATCGACATCACCTTCCCTAATCCCAATGCGAGCGGCCGGTGGATGTGTATTCGCGACGACGGCACAGGCATGACCCCACCGGGTCTGCGCGACGCCATGACGATCGGGCACCAGCGTGAATATGAGAATGGAGACTTGGGCAAGTTCGGCTATGGGCTGAAGGGTGCCGCCTGGTCCCAGGCTGATCGACTGACAGTAGTGTCGAGGGCTGCTGGAAACGAGAGCGCGACCCTCACCTGGGACAAGGAACATCTTGCCAAGACGCGCCGCTGGGCGATGCTGAGCGACCCGGTAGCTCCCGAGCATGCCTCGGCAGTAGACATCGGCGACTCGGGCACAGCCGTGCTGCTCACGCAGATGCGGCCCTCAATGGAGCCTGCCAGGGGCAAGGCAGATTCCCCCTATGCGCAGGAGCTCGCTGCGATCAAGTCGCACCTCGAACTGGTCTTCCACCGATACCTTGAAGGCAAGGCGCGCGGGCGCGAGAAGGTCGTCATCAGGCTGAACGAGGACGTACTGCGCGCCAATAACCCCATGGGGCACCCGCTAACGAAGGAGTATGACCAGCATCGCATCGAGCTTCCGGGCCTCACGCCGGATAAGACGCCGGCACTCTATGTTCGAGCTTATGTCACACCGAATGAGGCAGAGTTCGACGAGTACATCAAGGATTTGCCACCACTGGAGCAACGCGTCGAACGCGACCGCCACACCCTGAACGGCCGGGCTAACGATGCACAGGGGTTGTACTTCTATCGGCTTGACCGGCTTATCAAATGGGGGGGCTGGGAAGATCTCTTCGCCAAGGATGAGCACACCAAGCTGATTCGCGTCGCAGTCGACTTCGACAGGCTGGCAGATGAGCAGTTGCAGGTAGATATCAGCAAGCAGCTCATTCGCCTGCCCTTTGCGATCACTAAGCCCCTCGAAGCCCTGATCAAAGGCCCTCGCGCAGCCGCCCGCCTCCGATATAACAAAAAGGAAAAGCCAGCGCCGGCACCGAAAGGAGGCGGCCGTGCTGTATCGCCGACAATCACGCCAGCGCCGGGCGGCTTGATCCCTCCAACAACAGCTGCGGGAGCCCCCCCTGCTACAGCCCCAGCAACGAAGAAAGACAGGACTTCAATCCGCCTCGTCAGCAGCGGCGACAAGCCATGGCAACGCAAGACCGGATTCAAAGGCGAAGAAGTCGAGGTCACCCCGCTGATGCCGACGCTGGTGACGCTCGTGCAGCTCATCGACAAGGATGCCGAGGTCAAAACTGCTCTCTCTGAATTCCTTCGCGCACTGGAGACAGCCGGTGTCCCGGACCAGTTTTCGGACAAGGCCTGATGCAGGTCCGACTTCCGCTTCCCCTCACGCTGAAGCCCAGGCTGGCCCTGTGGACCGACGGAACCGCCTGGACCAACTGGTCCCGGCATGAAGCTTATCTGAGGTCTCAGCCCAAGTGGAAGCCGCACCAGATTGCGTCGATCGCGGAAGAGTCACTGCGGATCATCTCAAAGACAACGCCCATCGCTCGTCCGGAATTTCAGTGCCGCGGGCTGGTCGTCGGCTACGTCCAGTCCGGCAAGACGGCCAATTTCACCGCTGTAGCAGCGCGAGCGGCTGATGTTGGCTATCGCCTGATCATCGTTCTTTCCGGCATCCACGATTCGCTGCGGAACCAGACACAGCAGCGCCTGGACCTGGAGCTTGCGGGAACCGGCGTCGACTGGATCACGCTGACCGATGAGGCTGCAGACTTTCGCGAGCCGAAGGTGGCCGACGGATTCGCATCGACGGGTACCGTTCTGATCGTCGCCAAAAAAATCACGCCGATCCTGAAGCGGCTCAATCAGTGGTTCGGAAAACTCGAAGGCCGCCTTGCTGATGTACCGGTTCTTCTCATCGATGACGAGGCCGATCAGGCTTCCATCAATACACGCGGAAATCGACGTGATCCCAGTATCGACGCGGACACCGAACCGGATGCCGACACGGCCCCGTCACTGACCAACGCGCTAATTCGCGACATTCTCAGCAAGATTCCGCGGGCTACATACATCGCCTACACGGCGACGCCATTCGCCAACATCCTTATAGACCCGGACGCCAGCGACAACCAGGTCGGAGAAGACCTGTTCCCCAAGGACTTCGTCGTGCAGCTTCCGCGGCCTGACGGCTACACAGGGACCGAGGAGCTTTTCGGCATCAGTGCGCAAGGGCGTGACGTACTCCGCCCCGTAGACCCGGCGGATGTGAAGGCTCTGAAGCCGAAGCAGCGCAAAAGGAGTGAGACGATCGTTGCCCGGGGTCCGCTGGATCTACCCCAGTCGCTCGCCGATGCCCTTCTGACGTTTGCACTGGCCGGCGCCATCAGGTTGCTGCGCGGCCAGTCGGGCAAGCCGAACACGATGCTGGTGCACGTATCCCAGCTCCAGCAGGACCAGTTGCGCATTGGTGAAGCGATCGAGGAACAGATCAGCAACTGGTTCCATCATGAGAGTGCCGAACCCGGTGTACTCAAGCAGATGTTCCGGTCAACGCTCACAGGACTGGGACAGGTCGATCTGCCCTGCAGCGAAGAGGCTCTCCTGGAAGAGGCAGTGACGAACTTGGCCCGTCTGATCGTCGTTGTGCTCAACAGCACGACGGGCGACGAACTGGAGTACGACGCTAAGCCTGGGCGACAGCTCGTTGCAGTGGGCGGCAATCGGCTGTCGCGCGGCCTGACTCTTGAGGGACTGACAATCGCCTACTTCCTGCGCACCACAACGCTGGCGGACGCGCTGCTGCAGATGGCCCGCTGGTATGGTTTCAGGACAGGCTATGAAGACCTGATCCGCATCTGGACAACCGAGGGCATCGCTCAGTGGTTTGTGGAACTGGCGCTTGTTGAGGAATCCCTGCGGGATTCCATCACAGCACTGAACAAGGCCGGCCGCAGGCCAGACCAGATGGCCATCCGGATGCGCGCCCATTCAAAGCTCCTGCTCACCAGCAAGAACAAGAGCAGGATGCAGGCTGATGAAGCTCAGTCATGGTCTGGCGAGAACCCGCAGACAATTCTGTTTCCCATGCAGGATCGGGAATTGCTGGAACGGAACATCGACCTAGCGTCTGCCCTGCTGCGCCAGCATCCTCCGACGCAGGATGCACACGGCGGCGCCATCGCCCACGATGTGCCGGCCGAGGACATCGCACTGTTCCTGCGGCGGTATGAAGGACACCCGAACAGCATTGCGTTTCAGGGCGCAGAGATTGCTGACTGGATCCTGGAACGCGCTGAAGGGGGGGAGCTGACGAACTGGACCATATTCGTAGCCAACCCGCAGCGGGAACGCGCGGTTCTGCTAGGTGGAAGGCCGTTCGGCCTTGTTCAACGTTCGTTGCAGGCCAACGAATCGATCGGCATCCTTATCGATCCTCGCCATGAAGGTGTTGATCTGCATGGCGGGCCGGAAAACTACCGTGCTGCCTTAGGCTTCAATGCACGCGCAATGCGCGAGGACCGACCTGCGCAGCAGGGCTTGCTCCTGCTCTATCCCCTCGATCCCGAACCGCTCCGCGCGCCAACACAGGCCGTGCTGGGCCTCGCGTTATCGCTGCCCCGCACAGCAGACGGCGATCAAAGGTTTGTCGTGAACCGTGGGGTCCGCAATGGTTGAGATAACACAGGACCGCTGGGCAAGCTTGCGCGAGCAGCGGCTTCCACACGAGCCCATCTACGAACAAGCTGCAGAAGACATGGAAGCGGCGTTGATCGGCGTGTCAGACGACGGACGGCTGCACCTGCTGCTGGCAATCGACATCTCCCCGAAAAACCTGCCGCCAGACCTGCAAAGCCTTCAGGTCCGCACCCTGGAAGGCGAACAGACCTGGCTGGATGTCTCCGCCCGCAGCCACCACGAAGAACTGCTTACGCTGGTCACCAACAAGGTCCTCCATGCCATCCGCATCGAAGGCCGCGATCCTGCTGCCTCAGTTGAACGGATCATCGACGACGTGCGCGCGGCATTGCGCCCGCTCACACCTGAGCTCAGCACGGCAGAGCAGATCGGCCTATTCGGCGAACTCTGGGTGCTCTCGAATGTGCTGTTTCCGACCCTCGGCAGCCGGGTCTGCCACCTCTGGAGCGGCCCGGAAAGCGAGCGACACGACTTCGTCGGACAAGGCGTCCACGTCGAAGTAAAGACCACCACGCGATCGGAGCCGAAACATGAGATTTCCCGCCTCGATCAGCTCAAGGCCCCCGCCAGCAAACGCCTTCTGTTCGTGAGCGTGATGCTGGAGAAAAGCCTGGGCGGCGATGAAACCCTGGCAGACCGCGTCGATGAAATTCGAGAGAAGCTGGGATCGGATGGGCGTGCGCTCGATGCCTTCGATTCACGCCTGGCTCAACTCGGCTGGCATGAAGGACTTCGGCAGACGGGAGCCTTGCTGCGGTTCACATTCCGCGACGTTCACGTCTTCGAGGTTACCGGCGACTTTCCCAGGCTCCCCGATGACTACTTGCCGCCACTTGGCGTGACGGGAATCAAGTACAGCATCAACGTCGGAAGCCTCCCGTCGCTCGAAGTTTCCGAAGTCCGGGAAGTTCTTTTGACCGCCTGATGCGCCACCGCGGGGCTGTCCACCTTTTTACCGTGCAGCATCGCAAAGGCATAAACCTTCTTCAGGATGTCACGGACATACACCGCGGCTGCGGGAGCCACACGAACCTTTATCTTTATTGCAGAGAGCACGCAGGTCATCTGCGGTGATCTCGCTGAGCTCTCGGTTCTCGAAAGCCGGCAGGATGTCCCGATTGGCGATGCTCTTTCGCATGGCCCAGTGCTATTAGCCATTCGAGCAGCCACAAGCCACTTTCCGGTTATCTAGTAATTCCCCATAGAAGTGTCGCTAAGAATATGGAGATCACTGTTGTGTACCAGCAGCCTCCATGCCGTCGAGAAATATCCGCGCACGAGCAGAACATCGCGATACCACGGGAAAGCCATTTCGGGAGATCCCGACAGATCAAGCCGATGAAGAGGACCTGAACTCCGCAGCAAATAGAGCATGTCGGAGTCTCAGCTCAGGTCCGGTGCTCTTCCCGCGTATGCCGGCCGTCATCCGGTTGCGTTGTGGCGTGGTCGGAAACTTCATTAGCGAATGGCACGCCCCACCCAGGAACGCCAGCTTGAACGCGCCTTGGCATCAGCAAATCACCTAATAGTCGCAACATGTGGTTACTATCATGTTACTTTAGGGGGAAATTGGTTCAGGAGGGGCGTCCGAGGAAATGCTTTCGAAATTCTCTGGCTGGTTATCGGCCATTCGGAAAACCGCTGTGGCGTTCGACCTTGATCGGTCATCAAAGTTGATGGCAGGCTAATGGCACGCGATTACCCGCTTCCGCCAAGCGCGGCCAGTCTGTCGGCATCAATGCGTGACCTTGGCTACTCGTTGGAGACGGCGGTTGCCGATCTGATCGACAACAGCATTTCCGCAGGCGCCACGCACATCGATATCCTCTGCGATGCAACGGGTTCCGAACCGATTCTGGCCATCCTCGACAACGGCAACGGTATGGACGCCAGCGAGCTGTTGAAGGCCATGCGGCATGGGGCAGTCAATCCGAGGCAGCAGCGTTCCCCGAAAGACCTCGGGAGGTTCGGGCTGGGCCTGAAGACAGCATCCTTTTCCCAATGTCGTTCCCTCACGGTGGCAAGCGCCAAGGACGGCTCGATCAGCGCGGCAGAATGGAACCTGGATCGAATCGACGCGGCGGACGAATGGCTTCTATCGATTCTCGATGCCGAGGACATCACTGCCCTGCCTTATCTCCAGCGCGTCGGCAGTCATGGAACAGCAGTCATCTGGAAGAACCTCGACCGGTTGACCGAAGATGAGGCCGGCAGCAGACGCGACGAGATCATCAGCGAAAAGCTGGATGTTCTGGAAAGGCATCTGGGTCTCGTCTTCCACCGATTCCTCGCAGGCGAAATCCGAGGCGCACAGAAACTGGCGATCTCCGTCAACGGACATCCCGTGGAAGCTTTCGATCCATTCTGTCGAAAGAACAATGCCACTCAAATCCTGCCGGAAGAGATCGTCCGCATAGGTTCGGCCGCGGTTCACCTTCAGCCATACGTTCTGCCTCACCATTCCCGGCTGGGGGTGCGCGAATACGACTACTACCAGAGCCGCAGCGACTTCATCTCGAATCAAGGAGCCTACATCTACCGAAACGGTCGACTCATGGCTTGGGGCGACTGGTTTCGCTTGATACCCAAGGGCGAGGCAACCAAGTTGGCTCGAGTCCAAATCGACTTCCCCAACAGCCTGGACGAGTCTTGGACCATCGACATCAAGAAGTCGCGTGCACGGCCCCCATTGCCCGTGCGCGAACGGCTGCGCCAAATCATCGGGCAGGTATCAGGAAGAAGCACGACGGTTCACCGCGGTCGAGGACGACGCCTGTTCGAGGAAGTATCGGCACCTGTGTGGGAACGCTACGCCGATCAGGGGGGCATCCGCTATGCGCTGAACGGTGCTCATCCGCTGGTTCAACGTCTGGCGGAAAGACTCGACGAAGCCGGCCGCAAGAACGTTGACCTGCTCCTCGAATCGATATCCGCCGCACTGCCGATCGAGATGATCTATTCCGACTACTCCAGCCACCCGCGTGAAGTCAGTCAGGTACCAGTCGACGATGCTGCCCTGCAGCATCTTCGCGATCTGCGGACCGCCCTATGGGGAGATGGACCAGGGACCGCCAGCATGTTCCTGGAAATAGTCCGATCCACGCGCCTTTTCGAGCGGCACGAGGGAACCGTCGAAAGATTCATGAGGGAGGAATTCAGGTGACAGCAAGACAGCACGAGAAGGAAAAGGGCTTGGTTCAGGCCTTGATCACGGCGTTCGAGGACCAGAAGGAGGTCCCCTCGAAGGCAGACGTCGAGGCCAGAGCCGCACTCCTTGCACCGTTGCTCGGTTACAGCGGCGATCTCCGCTCGGCGGTGGAAGAAGCGATGATCGCCATCGACACCTCGATGGGAGAAGGCGTGTCCCTGGTCGATCCGGATGCCAATCACGATGAAGATTGGGTCTACAAGCGAAAGGGCATCGAGTGGACCTACTCGAACGCCTACGAGGACTATCTGAGGGGTGAAAAGTGGCAGCCGACGCTCGTTCAATCACTGAGCGACGTGGCAACCAAGATTCTCGGGCTGCTTCAGGATCCCAAGAGCGAGGGTGCATGGAATCGGCGGGGGCTCGTGATCGGCCACGTTCAGTCCGGCAAGACGGCCAACTACATGGGCGTGATCGCCAAGGCTGCGGACGCGGGTTACAAGTTTATCGTCGTCATTGCCGGCATTCACAATAACCTGCGGAGGCAGACTCAGGAGCGGATAGACGAGGGCTTCATCGGGCGTTCGAGCGATCCAAAAAACAGGGTTGCGATCGGCGTTGGAAAGAGAAAGGGCTATCCCCAGCCTGCGACGCTCACCAATGTCAACGAAGACTTCAATCAGAACACTGCGGACAACAGCGGCTGGAAGATCAACGACTTCAGCAAGCCCATCATCCTGGTGATCAAGAAGAACGTCAAAACGCTGGAGGCCCTGCACAACTGGTTGAAGGGTCTGAATGCCCAGGGTGATGGCCGCATCTCCGATGTCCCCATGCTGTTGATCGACGATGAGGCCGACAACGCGTCCATCAATACCAACAAGGAAGATCTCAAGCCGACCCGTACCAACGCAATGATTCGCCAGATCCTCAGTCTGTTCGCGAAGTCCTGCTATGTCGGCTACACGGCTACTCCCTTCGCAAACATTTTCATCAATCCGGATGCTTTCGACAGCGACGTCAGGGAGGAACTGTTCCCACGGGACTTCATCTATTCGCTCGACGCGCCAACCACCTATTTCGGACCAGAGAAAGTCTTCCTGAACCCCATTTCCAGCGCATCGATCCTAGGCAAGATTACGGATTGCGAGGGCTATCTTCCTTTCTCTCACAAGAAGGATGATCCTGTCGTCGAGCTGCCACCTAGTCTCTACCGCGCGTTCGACCAGTTCATCGTCGCCAGGGCGATCCGGAATCTGCGGGGGCAGACCGGAAAGCACTGTTCCATGATGATCAATGCTTCGCGCTTCGTCTCCATTCAAAAGGAGATCAGAAACTTCATCAGCATTCGCGAACGCCGGCTTCGCGAAGCGGTCAAGGCAAACTACATGATGCCGGAGGAGGTGTCCTCCAAGAATCAGTACATGTCGGCGCTTCGGGAAACCTTCGAAAGCGAGTTCGGCGATTGCGAGTTCGATTGGGACGACGTGAAGACCGCCCTTTGGGGGGCATTCGAACATCTTCGCCTCTACGTCGTGAACAGCAAAACCGAGGACGTCCTTGACTTCAAGCGATACGAGAAGGAAGGCATCGGTCTCACCGCAGTTGCGATCGGTGGTCTGAGCCTTTCGCGGGGCTTGACCATAGAAGGGCTGACCGTCAGCTACATGTACCGGAACACTCGCATGTACGACACCCTCATGCAGATGGGCAGATGGTTCGGCTACAGACCAGGCTTCGAGGATCTCTGCAGAGTGCATCTCGGCGGTGATTCGATCAATTGGTACGGATTCATCGCAAACGCTTCCGACGAACTGCGAGAGCAGATCAGGCAAATGCGCCGGGATGGGATAAGCCCGAGAGACTTCGGCCTGTATGTTGAGCATCTTTCGGACAGCCTGCTGATCACGGCAGCCAACAAGATGCGCGACGGCGAAACCGTCATCCTCAATCAGAACTTCACAGGAAAACTGGTCGAAAGCAGCACGCTTCCCACCAACAGGAAGACCAATGAGGATAACGAAGAGCTGATCAAGGAGTATTGGAAATCTGGCTTCGGCCGTTCAGTGACGCCGACCGAGAAGGGCTGGTTCATTCACGACGTTGACGTCGAACAGATCGAGTCATTCATCGTCCGCTTCCGAGCGCACAGAAAATTTGCCCCCACTAAGTCACATGCTCTGACCTATTTGCAGGCCATATCGGACAAGTTCGACAGGAAGGGCGACGTTCTTCTCGTGTCTAAGGGGCCAGGCATTCCCGAGGAGTTCGTGCTCGGTGCGCAGGATCGCACGGCAGAAGGCGCCAAGGACGGTGAATGGCTGCTTGCAGGGTATCGCCTAGCCAGTCGGGGCGATGAGAAGCTGGGATTGACCAGCGACCAGGTTGCGGACGCTATTCGCGTCGCTTCCGGTGACGAAAAAAGCAAGACCAAAAAGACATCGGATCTCCACTACCGCATGGTGCGAAACAAGCCCTGTCTCTTATACACATCT
>ERZ1032387.218-NODE-218-length-11592-cov-11.678166_pt1 | contig 11592 bp, 7 predicted proteins | sample MGYA00516710_ERZ1032387 | MGnify/ENA primary metagenome ERZ1032387 (study PRJEB33718, sample SAMN03160192) | human skin metagenome | collected 2014-02-25 | study: EMG produced TPA metagenomics assembly of the PRJNA266117 data set (Human skin bacterial metagenome...
TCTACACCTCTCTATTCGTCGGCAGCGTCAGATGTGTATAAGAGACAGTTGCAGGCCCGCAGCGAAGAATTCATTGCCGCCGCCGGCGAGACCGGGGCCATGGCCAACTGGTACGGCTTCAACGTGCGCCTGGCGGCCAACATGCTGCGTGAAGCGGCATCGATGACCACCCAGATCACCGGTGAAGTCATCCCTTCGGATGTCCCCGGCAGTTTCGCCATGGCCCTGCGCCAACCCTGCGGCGTGGTGCTGGGCATCGCCCCGTGGAACGCCCCGGTAATTCTCGCCACCCGGGCCATCGCCATGCCCCTGGCCTGTGGCAACAGCGTGGTGCTCAAGGCTTCCGAACTGAGCCCGGCGGTGCATCGCCTGATCGGCCAGGTGCTGCAGGACGCCGGCCTGGGCGATGGCGTGGTCAACGTCATCAGCAATGCCCCGGCCGATGCCGCGGCGATTGTCGAGCGGCTGATTGCCAACCCGGCGGTGCGCCGGGTCAACTTCACCGGTTCGACCCATGTCGGGCGGATTGTCGGCGAGCTTGCGGCGCGCCACCTCAAGCCGGCCTTGCTGGAGCTGGGCGGCAAGGCGCCGCTGCTGGTGCTGGACGATGCCGACCTGGACGCGGCCGTCGCGGCCGCGGCGTTTGGCGCCTACTTCAACCAGGGACAGATCTGCATGTCCACCGAGCGCCTGATCGTCGATGCCAAGGTGGCCGATGCCTTCGTCGCCAAGCTGGCGGCCAAGGTCGAGAGCCTGCGCGCCGGCGACCCGGCGGCCGCAGATTCGGTGCTCGGCTCGCTGGTGGATGCCAGCGCCGGGACACGCATCAAGGCGCTGATCGACGACGCCCTGGAGCAGGGCGCGCAGCGGGTGGTCGGCGGGCAACTGGACGGCAGCATTCTGCAGCCGACCCTGCTCGACGGCGTGACCGAGTCGATGCGCCTGTACCGCGAGGAGTCCTTCGGCCCGGTGGCGGTAGTACTGCGCGGCAACGGTGATGAAGAGCTGTTGCGCCTGGCCAACGATTCCGAGTTCGGCCTGTCGGCGGCGATTTTCAGCCGCGACACCGGGCGGGCCCTGGCCCTGGCGCAACGGGTCGAGTCGGGTATCTGCCATATCAACGGGCCCACCGTGCATGACGAGGCGCAGATGCCGTTTGGCGGCGTCAAGTCCAGCGGCTACGGCAGTTTTGGCGCCAAGGCCTCGATCGAACACTTCACCCAATTGCGCTGGGTCACCTTGCAGAACGGCCCGCGGCACTACCCGATCTGATCCGTCGCCACGGGCGCGGTGCCTTGAGCACGCGGCCCGTGTGCAGGCCAGGCATAACAATAACAAGGCCGCAGCCACCGGCTGCCACGCTTGCCAGCCGTCGCCCTGCGTGCGCGGCGCAGGCGTGCCTTGATGGAGGACATGTACGTGAGTTGCCAATTCAGAGCGCCATCCCCACCCGCGGCCGAGCCGCCGCGTTACCGTCAGGTGTCCATTGGCCGGCCGGCAGTTGCCGTCAGTGAAGAGCAGGGCGTGCTGCATATGCGTTCCCTGGAACCCCTGGCGCCCTTGCCGCAGCGCTTGCTCGATCGTCTGTTGCACTGGGCCCGGGTGCGTCCCGAGCAGACCTTCATCGCCGCCCGCGAGGACGGCGGCGACTGGCGCCGGGTCAGCTACGGGCAGATGCTCGATAGCGTGCGCGCCATCGCCCAGGGCCTGCTCGGCTACGGTTTGTCGGCCGACAAGCCGCTGGCGCTGCTCTCGGGCAATGACATCGAACACCTGCAACTGGCCCTGGGCGCGATGTACGCCGGGATTCCCTATTGTCCGGTGTCGCCGGCCTATTCGCTGCTGTCCCAGGACTTTGCCAAGCTGCGCCATGTCTGCGACCTGTTGCAGCCGGGGCTGGTGTTTGTCAGCGATGCTGGCGCTTACCAGCGGGCCATCGACGCGGTGCTGCCGCCCGAGACGCCGCTGATCTGCGTGCGTGGCCAGGTGCCGGGGCGGCGCCAGGCGAGCTTCGCCAGCCTGCTGGCCGAGCCCGGTGCTGCCGAGGCCGATGCGGCCTTTGCCGCCACCGGCCCGGACAGCATCGCCAAGTTTCTCTTCACCTCGGGCTCGACCAAGCTGCCCAAGGCGGTGATCACCACCCAGCGCATGCTCTGCGCCAACCAGCAGATGCTGTTGCAGACCTTCCCGGTGTTCGGTGAAGAGCCGCCGGTGCTGGTGGACTGGCTGCCCTGGAACCACACCTTCGGTGGCAGCCATAACGTCGGCATCGTGCTCTACAACGGCGGCAGTTTTTATCTGGACGATGGCAAGCCCACGGCCCAGGGCTTTGCCGAAACCTTGCGTAACCTCAAGGAGATTTCGCCCACCGCCTACCTGACCGTGCCCAAGGGCTGGGAGGAGCTGGTCAATGCCCTGGAGCAGGATGCCGAGCTGCGCGAGTGTTTTTTCAAGCGCATGAGCCTGTTCTTCTTCGCCGCCGCCGGGCTTTCGCAAAGTGTCTGGGACCGCCTGGACCGGGTCGCCGAGCAGCATTGCGGCGAACGTATCCGCATGATGGCCGGGCTCGGCATGACCGAGGCCGCGCCGTCTTGCACCTTCACCACCGGGCCGCTGTCGATGGCCGGTTACATCGGCCTGCCGGCGCCGGGTTGCGAGGTGCGCCTGGTGCCGGTGGACGGCAAGCTCGAAGGGCGTTTTCGCGGGCCGCACATCATGCCCGGCTACTGGCGCGCGGCGCAGCAGACCGCCGAGGTGTTCGATGCCCTGGGCTTCTACTGCTCGGGGGATGCGCTCAAGCTCGCCGACCCCCACGACCCGCAGTTGGGGCTGATGTTCGACGGGCGCATCGCCGAGGATTTCAAGTTGTCGTCCGGGGTGTTTGTCAGCGTTGGCCCGCTGCGCAATCGCGCGGTGCTCGAAGGCTCGCCCTATGTCCAGGACCTGGTGGTGGCCGCACCGGACCGCGAGTGCCTGGGCGCCCTGGTGTTCCCACGGCTGTATGAATGCCGGCGGCTGGCGGGGCTGGCCGCCGAGGCCAGCGACGCCCAGGTGCTGGCCAGCGCGCCGGTGCGCCAGTGGTTCGGCGACTGGTTGCAGCGCCTGAACCGCGACGCCAGCGGCAATGCCAGCCGCCTGGAGTGGATCGCCCTGCAGGTAGAGCCGGCGTCCATCGACCGCGGGGAAATCACCGACAAGGGCTCGATCAACCAGCGCGCGGTGTTGCAGTGGCGCGCCGAACAGGTCGAGGACCTGTATCGCGGCCGCGAGCCGTCGATCCTGCGCGCCGAGCCCAAGCCATGAACGGCGCCGGGCAGTACAGCGGGTTTGCCGATGTGGCGATCCTTGAGGCGTTGCGCACGCCCTGGGTCGACCTTGGCGGGGACCTGGCCGAGATCTCGCCGATCGATCTGGGGATCAAGGTCGGGCGCGAGGTACTGCTGCGCGCCGGCATCGATGCCCGGGCGGTGGACAGCGTGCTGGCCGGTTCCATGGCCCAGGCCAGTTTCGACGCCTACCTGCTGCCTCGGCACATCGGCCTGTACAGCGGTGTCGGGCAAGCGGTGCCGGCCCTGGGGGTGCAGCGCATCTGCGCCACCGGTTTCGAGCTGCTGCGCCAGGCAGCCGAGCAGGTGCGGGGCGAGGTGCAACTGGCGTTGTGCGTGGCCAGTGAATCGATGTCGCGCAACCCGATTGCCGCCTACACCCATCGCGGCGGCTTCCGCCTGGGGGCGGCGGTGCAGTTCAAGGACTTTTTATGGGAGGCACTGTACGACCCGGCGCCGGGGCTGGACATGATCGCCACCGCCGACAACCTGGCCCGGCGTTACGGCCTGACCCGCGAAGCCGTGGACGGCTATGCCTGCGCCAGCCATCAGCGGGCCCTGGCGGCCCAGCAGGCGGGCTGGTTCGCGCCGGAAATCGTCGCCGTGAGCCAGCAGACCTTCGAGCTCGACGGTTATCGACCGCGCGGCATTTGCCTGCCGCGTGGAGTCGAGACAGTCAGCCAGGACAGCCATCCGCGCCCCAGTGAGCTTTCTGCCCTGGCGCGATTGCGGACGATTCACGAAGGCGGGGTGCAGACCGCCGGCAACAGCTGCGCGGTGGTCGATGGCGCGGCGGCGGCCCTGGTTGGTCGGGCGTCGGCTTGCAGGGACAGGCCCCTGGCGCTGTTGCGGGCCAGTGCGGTGGTCGGGGTGGCGCCGGAGCTCATGGGTATCGGTCCGGCCCCGGCGATCCGCCTGCTCCTGCAGCGCAGCGGCTTGAGTCTGACGCAGATTGGCCGCCTTGAAGTCAACGAGGCCCAGGCGGCCCAGGTGCTGGCCGTAGCCCGGGAGTTGGAACTGGACAGTGATCGCCTGAATGTCCAGGGCGGCTCCCTGGCCCTGGGTCATCCCCTGGCCGCCAGCGGCCTGCGCCTGGTGCTGACCCTGGCCCGGCAACTGCGCGAGCACAACCTGCGCTACGGGATCGCCGCCGCCTGCGTGGGAGGTGGCCAGGGCATGGCGCTGTTGATCGAAAACCCGGCCTGGCGCGGCTGAGTCCGACCGGCCCGCCGCCCCTGGCGGGCCACTCTATTTCTACTCGATGAGGTGTCCCCATGTGGAGCTACCAGGCGCCGCTGCGCGATATGCAATTTGTCCTTGAGCACTGGCTGGAGGCCCCCGAAGCGTGGCGTCGCAGCCCGGCGTTCGAGGCGCTGGACCTGCCCCTGGCGCTGCAGGTGCTGGAGCAGGCCGCGCGTTTCAGCCAGGACGTACTGGCGCCGCTGAATGCCAGCGGCGATCGCCAGGGTTGCCAGTGGGCAGACGGGCAGGTCAGCACCCCACAGGGTTTTGCCGAGGCCTATCGGGCCTATGTCGAGGGCGGCTGGCCGGCCCTGGCCTGCGCCGAAGCTTTGGGTGGCCAGGGCCTGCCGCAGCTGCTGGACGCGGCGCTGCAAGAGATGCTCTATGCCAGCAACCACGCCTGGGCCATGTACACCGGCATCGCCCACGGCGCCTACTTGTGCCTCAAGACCCACGGCGCGCCCTGGCTCCAGGAGCGCTACCTGCCCGAGATCATCAGCGGCGCGAGCCTGCCCACCATGTGCCTGACCGAGCCCCAGGCCGGCAGTGATGTCGGCCTGTTGCGCTGTCGTGCCGAGCCCCAGGCCGATGGCAGCTATCGCCTCAGCGGCAGCAAGCTGTTCATTTCCGGCGGCGAGCATGACCTCACCGACAACATCCTGCATCTGGTGCTGGCCCGGCTGCCGGGCGCGCCGGAGGGCAGCCGGGGAATCTCGCTGTTCCTGGTGCCCAAGCGCTTGCAGCAGGGCCAGGGCAACGGCGTGCGCTGCGACGGCATCGAACACAAGATGGGGATCAAGGGCAGCGCCACCTGTTCCCTGGTGTTCGAGGCGGCCCAGGGCTGGCTAGTGGGCGAGGCCCATCGCGGCCTGGCAGCGATGTTCGTGATGATGAATTCGGCGCGCCTGCACGTGGGCCTGCAAGGCCTGGGGCATGTCGAAGCGGCGTGGCAGAACGCCCGTGACTACGCTGGCGAACGCCAACAGATGCGTGCGCCATTGCGCCCCGCCGGTGTCGCCGCCCAGGCCGCCGACCCGATTCGCTACCACCCGGCCATGCGCCGCGTGCTGCTGGAATTGCGCGCCACCAGCGAAGGCCTGCGGGCCATCGGCTACTGGGCCGCGCACCTGCTGGACCAGGCCGAGCATCACCCTGAACCCCAGGTCCGGCGCCAGGCCGATCAGCTGGCGCAACTGCTGACGCCGATCATCAAGGCGTTCTTTACCGAGCAGGGCTTTCGTCAGGCCAGCAACGCCTTGCAGGTCTTCGGCGGCTACGGCTACGTCGCCGAGTTCGCCATCGAGCAGACCCTGCGCGATAGCCGCATCGCCATGATCTACGAAGGCAGCAACGAGATTCAGGCCAACGACCTGCTGTTGCGCAAGGTGCTGGGGGATGGCGGGCAGGGCTTCGCGCTGTTGCTTGAGCAATTGCGCGATGAGGCCGGGCACGGCGCCCAGGTGCCCGAGTGCGTGGGGTTCGCCCGGTCGTTGGCGGATCTGGCCGAGGCGTTGCAGGCACTGGTTGCCCAGGTGCAGCAGTGGGCGCTGGAGGATGCCGAGTACCCGTATCGCGCGGCCGGGGATTTTCTGGCGTTGTGTGGCCTGAGCCTGCTGGCGCTGGCCTGGGCTCGGGCGGCGCGGGTCTCGCACAGTTTGCCCGAGGGCGATCCGCTGCGTGGGGCGAAGCTTGAGACGGCGGGGTTCTTTTTCAGCTACCTGTTGCCCCAGGTCGAACAGCGGATGACGGCGGTGCGCGGCGCCCGGGCGGCGCTGGCCTTTATCTGAGGCGATGCAGGCTATTGGATCCAATATCGAAGCGAACCACGCCACAGGCTTGCTTAGCAGTGAGCCTCGTAGTGGGGCTCGTCGCCTGCCTGAACGGTGATGGTCGATAATCGCCCGCTAATCCCGGTGCCTTGTCGGGCACCTAAGCATTTGATCCCTATGGAAATTAACCCCGACCCTGGTTGGTCTGGGATCTTTTGCTCAGCCGTTTCAGCCCGTTCGTCTCTTGTTATTGGATCCATTAAGCGCTTTATTGGCGACCTGGCGATGGCAGGAGCCCTCCTGACCGTCGGCAATAAAAACAACAATAAGGGTTTCGTCATGAATGTCTTATCGACGGTGTGCAGCCGCCTGGCTGGCGCGCGCTGGCTGTCTGTGTGCACAGGTTCTTTGGGTGTTGCGCTTCGGGTCCTGGCCGAATGGCAGGTGCGCCCATGAACCTCGATCTCAAGCAACGGGTCGACCAAGGCCCGATGGGCTCCTTCCAGTGCCTGGCGATCGGTATCTGCATTGTCCTCAACATGATCGACGGCTTCGATGTACTGGTGATGGCCTTCACCGCCGCTTCGGTGTCCGCCGAGTGGCAACTCAACGGGGCGCAGATCGGTCTGCTGCTCAGTGCCGGTCTGTTCGGCATGGCCGCCGGTTCGCTGTTTATCGCGCCCTGGGCCGACCGCTTCGGGCGCCGGCCGCTGATCCTGTTCTGCCTGCTGCTGTCGGGTGTCGGCATGCTGCTTTCGGCCGGCAGCCAGAGCCCTTTGCAACTGGCGCTGTTGCGCGGCCTGACCGGCCTGGGCATCGGCGGCATCCTGGCCAGCAGCAACGTGATCGCCGCCGAGTATTCCAGCCGCCGCTGGCGCGGCCTGGCGGTCAGCCTGCAATCCACCGGCTATGCCCTGGGCGCGACCCTGGGCGGGCTGCTGGCGGTGTGGCTGTTGACTCATTGGGGCTGGCGCTCGGTGTTCCTGTTCGGCGGCATCGTCACCTTGCTGGTGATCCCCCTGGTGCTGCTCTGGCTCCCCGAATCCCTGGACTTTCTCCTGGCCCGGCGGCCGGCCGATGCCCTGGCGCGAATCAATCGCCTGGCCGGGCGCCTGGGCCATCCGCAACTGCTGCAAATGCCCGCGGCAGCGGTACGCGAGCAGGGCGCCGGCAGCGGTTTTGACCAACTGTTCGCCGGGCCGATGCGGCGCACCACGCTGCTGATCTGGCTGCTGTTTTTCCTGGTGATGTTCGGTTTCTACTTCGTCATGAGCTGGACCCCGAAACTGCTGGTGGCCGCCGGGCTCTCGGCGCAGCAGGGGATCACCGGCGGGGTGCTGCTGAGTGTCGGCGGGATCTTCGGCGCGGCGCTGGTTGGCGGCTTGTCCTCGCGCTGGCCGCTGACCCGGGTGCTGTCGCTGTTCATGCTGGTGACCGCCGGGCTGCTGGTGCTGTTCGTCGGCTCGGCCTCCTCGATTGCCGCGGCCCTGGGCCTGGGGCTGCTGATCGGGCTGTTCGCCAACGGCTGCGTGGCCGGGCTCTACGCCCTGTCACCAGTGGTCTACGACGCTTCGGTACGGGCCACCGGGGTCGGCTGGGGGATCGGCATCGGGCGCATTGGCGCGATTGTCTCGCCCACGGTGGCCGGGGTGTTGCTGGATGCCGGCTGGCAGCCGCTGCACCTGTACGCAGTGTTTGCCGTGGTCTTCGTGCTGGCGGCGGGTTGCCTGTTGTTGCTACGCCCGGCGCCGCCGCAGGCGCAAGCGGCCCTGGCTTAGCCCGCGGAACCGGATAAGGCGGCGGGCGCTGTTTCAAGACTGGCCGTCGATGATCGCCGCGGCCACGGCCTGGCGGAACCAGCTCAGGGCGGCGGAGCTGTCGCTGTTGGGGTGCCAGTGCAGCGAGACTTCGAACTCCCCCACGGAAAACGGCAGTTCCAGTTGCCGCAGGCCGCCTTCGAGGGTGAACAGGCGGGCGATCTGCGCTGGCAGCACGGTCAGCAGGTCGGTGCCGGGCAGCACTTTGGGCAGCACCGAGAAGTGCGGCACGTGCAGGCTGATGCGGCGCCGGGCGCCCATCTGCTTGAGCACGTCCTCGACGCTGCCGTGGCCGGTGGTGCGGGTCACGGCGATGTGCCGCTCGGCGAGGAACTGCTCCAGGCTCAGCTGGGTGCCGATGCGCGGATGACGGTCGCTGAGCAGGCACACGTAGCGCTCGCGGATCAGCACCTGGCTGCGGGTGCCGGTCAAGGGTTTGCGGCAGATCAGCGCGTCGACCTTGGCGCTGCTGAGCCACTCGCCGGCCTGGTCCACCTGCAGCGGCAGGACTTCGACTTCAGCCTCGGGGGCCTGCTGGTTCAGGCGCGCCAGGATCAGCGGCAGGAAGCCCATTTCGCCAAGGTCGGAGAGGGCGATGCGAAAGCGCCGTTCGGTGGTCGCCGGGTCGAAGCGCCGGGTGCTGTGCACGGTGTTCTCGATCCGCGTCAGGGATTCGCGAAAGGCCGGGTACAGCTCATCGGCCAGTTGGCTGGGCTGGATGCCGTCCCGGGTGCGGCTGAACAGGCCGTCGTCGAACAGCTCGCGCAGCCGCGCCAGGCCGTAGCTGACCGAGGGCTGGGTGACGAACAGGCGCTCGGCGGCCAGGGTCACGCTGCGGGCTTCGTAGAGGGTGACGAAGGTGCGGATCAGGTTCAGATCGATGTGGCTCATGCTGCCTCATGGATATAGACGGGTCTTATTTTTAATAGAGATAGTATCGATTTGATCAATTTCGTGGCGGCTGCAAGAGTAACTCAAATTCTAAAAAACAGCGGCAAAGGTCCATATGAAAACCGTCCATAGCGCCTCCTACGACATCCTGCGGCAACAAGGCCTGACCACCGTGTTCGGCAACCCGGGTTCCAACGAGCTGCCCTTTCTCAAGGGCTTCCCCGAAGACTTCCGCTACATCCTCGGCCTGCATGAAGGCGCGGTGGTGGGCATGGCCGACGGCTTCGCCCTGGCCAGCGGCCAGCCGGCCTTCGTCAACCTGCACGCCGCGGCCGGCACCGGCAATGGCATGGGCGCCCTGACCAATGCCTGGTACTCCCACAGCCCGTTGGTGATCACCGCCGGCCAGCAGGTGCGCTCGATGATCGGCGTCGAGGCGATGCTGGCCAACGTCGATGCACCGCAGCTGCCCAAGCCCCTGGTCAAGTGGAGCGCCGAGCCGGCCTGCGCCGAGGACGTGCCACGGGCCCTGAGCCAGGCGATCCACATGGCCAACCAGGCGCCCAAGGGCCCGGTGTACCTGTCCATTCCCTACGACGACTGGGCCCGCCCGGCGCCGGCCGGGGTCGAGCATCTGGCCCGGCGCCAGGTGGCCACTGCCGGGCTGCCCTCGGCGGCGCAATTGCGTTCGCTGGTGCAGCGCCTGGCGGCAGCGCGCAACCCGGTGCTGGTGCTGGGGCCGGATGTGGATGGCAGCCAGAGCAACCACCTGGCCGTGCAACTGGCGGAGAAACTGCGCATGCCGGCCTGGGTCGCGCCGTCCGCTTCGCGCTGCCCGTTTCCCACCCGTCACCCGAGCTTTCGCGGGGTGCTGCCGGCAGCCATTGCCGGCATCAGCCGCTGCCTGGCGGACCACGACCTGATCCTGGTGGTGGGGGCCCCGGTATTCCGCTACCACCAGTTCGCCCCGGGGGACTACCTGCCCGCGGGCACCGAGCTGCTGCACATCACCTGCGACCCCGGCGAAGCGGCGCGCGCGCCCATGGGCGATGCGCTGGTGGGGGACATCGCCGAGACCCTGCAGGCCCTGGTCTGGGCGCTGCCGGATTGCGACCGGCCGCAGCCCCAGGCCTTGCCGCCGGCTGCTCCGGTCGAGGAGCTGGGCGGCCTGCTGCGCCCGGAAACCGTGTTCGACGTGATCGATGAGCTGGCGCCCAAGGATGCGATCTACGTCAAGGAGTCCACCTCCACCGTAGGCGCCTTCTGGCAGCGGGTGGAAATGCGCGAACCCGGCAGCTACTACTTCCCGGCCGCCGGTGGCCTGGGCTTCGGCCTGCCAGCGGCGGTGGGGGTGCAACTGGCCCGGCCGGAGCGGCGGGTGATCGGGGTCATTGGCGACGGCTCGGCCAACTACGGTATCACCGCGCTGTGGACGGCCGCCCAGTACCAGATCCCGGTGGTGTTCATCATCCTCAAGAACGGCACCTATGGCGCCCTGCGCTGGTTCGCCGGTGTGCTGCAGGTCAGCGACGCCCCGGGCCTGGACGTGCCCGGCCTGGACTTCTGCGCCATCGGCCGCGGCTATGGCGTGCACTCGGTGCAGGCCAACACCCGCGAGGCGTTCGCCCAGGCCCTGAGTGAGGCCCTGGCGGGCGACCGCCCGGTACTGATCGAGGTGCCGACCCTGACCATCGAACCCTGAGGGCTGCCTTGTCGCCGGGCGCGAGCCCGGCCTTGCCAACCGCAACCTGCGGACTCACCAGAAGAATAAAAAGAGGTGGTTATGAACACGACTTCGGTCACTGCTGTGATAGATGACGCGCCCCAGCCGGCGCGTTCCGGTTCCACCCACGCCGACATCGGCACCTTGCTCGACCATGGCCCCTTCACCGGCATGCAGAAGCTGGTGGTGTTGCTGGCGGCGCTGTCCATCGTCATGGACGGCTTCGACGGCCAACTGATCGGCTTTGCCATTCCGCTGATGATCAAGGAGTGGGGCATCACCCGCGAGGCGTTCGCTCCGGCGGTGGCGGCCGGGCTGATCGGCATGGGCATCGGCAGTGCCTGTGCCGGTCTGTTTGCCGACCGGTTCGGCCGGCGCATGGCGATCATTGCCAGTGTCTTCGTGTTCGGTGCGGCCACTTGCGCCATTGGCCTGGCGCCCAATGCGCTGGCGGTGGCGGCCCTGCGTTTTATCGCCGGGCTGGGCATCGGTGGCGCGCTGCCCAGCGCCACCACGGTGACGGCCGAGTTCACCCCGGCGCGGCGGCGTACCCTGGCGGTGACGGCCACCATTGTCTGCGTGCCCCTGGGCGGGATGCTGGCGGGGTTGTTCGCCTCCCATGTGTTGCCGCTGTACGGCTGGCGCACCCTGTTTTTCATCGGCGGCAGCCTGCCCATCGTCCTGGGCTTTGCCTTGCTGGCGACGCTGCCGGAGTCGCCGCGCTTTCTGGCGCGCCGGCCCCAGCGCTGGAACGAGCTGGGCACCTTGCTTGGGCGCTGTCTCTTATACACATCTGACGCTGCCGACGAATAGAGAGGTGTAGA
>ERZ1032387.219-NODE-219-length-11451-cov-6.773605_pt1 | contig 11451 bp, 10 predicted proteins | sample MGYA00516710_ERZ1032387 | MGnify/ENA primary metagenome ERZ1032387 (study PRJEB33718, sample SAMN03160192) | human skin metagenome | collected 2014-02-25 | study: EMG produced TPA metagenomics assembly of the PRJNA266117 data set (Human skin bacterial metagenome...
AGATCTACACCTCTCTATTCGTCGGCAGCGTCAGATGTGTATAAGAGACAGTGGGGCACCTGCGCGGACAGGTCGGGACCCAGGTCGGTAGTGATCATCGATGTGCTCGCTGACAGGCCGGCTTGCGCGAAGGAATGCAGAGTGCGCGCGGACGGCGGGGGTGATGAAGAACGGATAGGCTATTTCAGTGGATTGATAGAGGTCAATCTTGATTTGAAATCAATGTATAGCTGGAAAGCGGCGGACGGCATGGCGCGGCCGGTCGGCCTGATGGCGCGACAACAGGGGCGAGGTGTTCCGAAGAGGGGGGAGGGTGGCGATAGCGGCGCAGCGGGCCGCTGAGGGAATCCGCAGGGACATCGCGGGGCGTCGTCCAAGGGGTAAAGCGCAGGGCAGACGACGAAAGTTGATTGTAAATCAAGCTGTTCGCACATTGATTTGAATTCTAGGATGGTGGCAAACTTTCCTGGAGAAAAACCCATGCCCGCAGACACTTCAGCGCGCGACTTTGCGCCCATCGTCAACACCGCCCAGGAATGGCGAGACGCGATGGCCGAGATGGCGACACGCAAGACGCCAAGCTTCTTTCACATTCGCGCCAGGCTGCCGCGGCAGGGACGAACCAATCAGGTGCTGGGCGCGTCGCCCTGCATGAACGTCGTGGTGAAGACCTATGCCGGCGGCGGAGAGAACGAGATTCACGCCCATACCAACGAGGATCACGTCTTCGTCGTGCTGCAAGGCGGCGCGATCTTCCACGGCCCCCGGGGTGAGACGCGGCGAGTGGGGCGCAACGACTGTGTGCTGATACCCGCCGGTGCGTTCTATTCGTTCCAGGCCGACGAGACGGAACCGCTGGTGATGCTGCGCGTGGGCGCGGCCAGGGATCCGGGCGCGGACGTGCTGGCCCGAGTCGACGACCAAGGCCAGCCGTTCGACGGCTATTCCGAGCGAAACAGGGAAGTGCCCGTCGTCCTGGACGAGACCCGGGTTTTCGAATGACGCCCGAGTATTCGCGAGATCCCTCTGCCGAGGCCACTCGGATCTAGAGCGTGTTGTGAGCTTTGGAGCTGGCCGGCAGCATTTTCCGGCAACTGAAAGCCTGGCCCTGCGGGACATCAAAAGAGGGCAAGATGCGTGCAAAAAACCCGGTGTTGCTCCCCAGAGCTGACAGGCGAACTTTTTTCCCGCCGTTCAGGGTATGAGCAGCAGGAATAAAGTTCGCCTTTTTGGACGAGCGAAGTCTTAATCGCAACCCATGTCGATCGACGACTGGGGAGCTCCGGGGTTACGCCCGTTCTCGGCCAGAAGCGAAATCCCAACTGACCGATGCCAGCATAGGCTTCAGACTGACTGAGTCATTCACGTAAGATGGCTCAAACGATCACTGCGTTCGTGACCAGACACTCAACATGCTGCGGCATGTATGACTGCTGTACATCCTAAAGCGGACTGAATCGACCAGTGCCCCGAGGCTATACGCTTAATTGCCTTCAACAATAGTCACCACACCATCGCTAACGCGCAGCTGGGCGATTTTCCATTCGTGTGTTGTCGTTGATAGACCCGGTGGGAAGGACAGGGATTTCGCCCCTTGATCCGTGACAACTCTACATCGCAGCGCCGTTGGTGTGAGCTGACCGGTCCGCGAGTAGTTCGTCGCGATCAGTTCGTAGTGAGCGAAATTCCAGGCGCTAATGTTGATGTACTCCGCCCCCGGTCCCTCGCGCACATCTTCGCCAAGCTGCGCGAAAGGTGGTGCATCGAGCGCACCGGGGGTGCAAAAATCGATAGACTGGATGACTTGCCCGTGCGAGTCGACGACCCGTAGTGCGAGGTCAATGTCCTGAAGACTGTCGTCCCATTCGAGGTGCACGCATCCCACAAGGCCGGTCGCCAATGTATTGGCTTCCTCTTCAATCTCAGCAACGGAGGAGGCAGAATCTGGCGCGGCGAGCGGCAAGCCTGGGAACAACGCTCTCTTGATCTTGTTTCTTAAGACGCTGTCCACGGCTTCCTGCTGAGGTGTCGCGCTGCTGATGAATTCGGCATTGGCCTGCAGTTCCGTGGGCAATGCGGTTGTCAGCGCTAGTACATCTGTCAGCCCATGATTGACGACATGGACCATCGCGTTCGGACAACTGCGCGCGTAATCGCGGGCGGCCTGAACGAAATTCGATTTATTGGCCTGGAGATAGTGCTTGCATTCAAGAACATAGACTGTCTGAGCATTGGTGGACTTAGAGAGGTCAACCTGCAGGACACGGAAGTCTGGCTGAATACCTTTTTTCCTCTTCGTACTGAGCCCGACCAGATCGGATCGAAGCTCTGCCCACACATCGAACTGCTCGTTGTCCCAGCTATAGGAGGCCAGTCGACTGCCCCCGAACTCGAAGGTAAGGACGCCATCGACGGGATGGAAATGTATGTCTGGCACAACGCTAGAAACCACTTGCAGTAGACGTGTTCCTACCCATACCGAATACAACTCGTGCCGTCGCTGCCATGCTGGCAGGGTCAGCAAATCCAGCAATTCCTGGATTGTGTTCTCAATCCAGGCACTCCCCCACTGGATATTTTTAAGCGCTTCGTCCAATACTTCAATTGCGTCGTCCGAGGCCAATTGCTTCGACACCACCCGATTAGCGATTTCCTGCGCACCCGCGAGCACACCGACGTCCCAGAAATCAGTTGCCGCGTACAACTGGCCTCGCAATACCGTCGCATCGGCGTCGTCGGATTTCATATCGGTCGCCTTCTTCCCTACCTGAGTACGTGTTTCTCCATAGATTTTCCAAAGCGTCCTGAAGTCGGAAACGAGGTGGTTCAAGAGTTCCAGACGCGAATCGACGTCGGCATTGCCAGTCGACGCTATTGCGGAAACAGGAGGAAAGCCAATCGGTTTGGTCGTTGGAAAGCTTGGCAAAAATTGGCGCAGAATTTGGGATAGTGGCCACATAACATTGTCGTTGGGAAGCTTCGGGCGCCTCACCAGGACACGCTGAACACGCTGTACCAACTCTCTGAATTGCTCCAGGGTGGCCTTGATTGGGTCGTTCACCTTGTCGAATTGGAACTTAACGCTCAGGTGATGCGCCGACTTTCGCGCGTCTGCAGTAATCAGGACACTAAGGATGTCCTCCATCATCAAGGCAAACCCGCCCTGACTCTTCAACACCGCGATCAGCAACTGCTCGGTGCTCACCCTTGGCGCAGATGAAGTAGCGTCTATAGCCAACCAATCGGCTAATGAAGCAGCCGTGGCAGGCACGCTAAGGCACTTTCTCACGTCGTCTTCGATATCGGCGTCCCGGCCAAGGGCACCTCCTTTGAGTCGAAGTTCTAAACCTGCGCTTGTGCAAAGATGCTGCCAAAGATCTTTTGGCGTCGCGATAGTCGTCATGCAAGCCCCTCCCCGGAAAGAACACCATCGGAACGATGGCGGTATTTATTGGGTGTATTCTGCACACGGCTCGTGTGGCCGACAACCTTCACTCTCAGAGACACTCGACTTCGAGGAGGTCTGTGATTGCCCTGCCGTGCAGAGATATCTTCAGAAGCATGCAAGTTTATGGATGGATATGTAGCGCGAAGCTTTGAGCTGCTCGCGCATGGACAGTTGTATGGTGCATCACATATCTACGAACGAAAGTTCCCTGCTCCCAACTCGAGGATGCAGGTGACCATTCAACTTTGCTACTGGCTGCCCAAAAACCGTCTTTCTTGCCGTCACCTTCTAGTCGCTGAGGTTTTTCCCATAGTTGGGACTGATCGAACCTTGGATGACCGGGTATTCCAAACAGCTGCCGTGGCGATCGAAACCACCAAGGGTAAGCAACAACATTCAGCACCAGTTCGGCCGCATTGACCTCGGGGGATTTTAGCCTAGACTCTTGTTGCGCTTGGCTCAATAGGTAGTCCCAAGTGATCAAGATGAATCGGAGGTCTTTCTGTTTCTGAACGCGCTCAAGAAATCGCATGAGACTGCGGTAAACGCTCCTGATGGTGTCAGTGCTCAAACTGACCTGACCCAGAAAGTCGTCAAAGACGACCAGCCGCTTGTCGCCGGAGGTGAAGACCTCCATGGCCTCAGGTAGATCTTCGACCGCAAAGACTTGCCAGCCCTGTTCCAAATGCATGCACATCAGCATGCGCATCAGTGTGGTCTTTCCGACTCCCGGGTGACCGGAGATGATGAGAGAGCCCCGCTGTTCAAGGATAGCCTCAACATCGGCCACACTCTTGCTGTGGACGTACCGGGAGATGTTCCCTTTGACTACCTCTAACTCGGCATCGGTACGGTTGTAGATCCCAGCATGCACAATGTGTTCCAGGGTCTGGGTGTTTGTGAGCCAGAGTTTGAAGTGCTGCCGCAGAACCCTTGGGTGTCACGTAAGTAGGTCGTCGATGTCCTCGCGCGAGATGATGTCAGCCGCCCGCAGCGGCACGCCTGGCATTGCCTCGAGCAGCTCGTTCTTCTGATTTGGGCTTAAGGGGAGGGACGTCGCGAAGATGTAGCGAGCAGGCTGCAACTTGATAACTTTCGGCATCTCCATCTTTGCCGCGGCGACTAGCTTGCGATGACCGCTCTCCAGGTAGTGTTTGACCTGTACGATGGTCGCATCTGTGTCTCGTGAAAACGAAAATCTGTACCACTGTCTCGCCCGGGGCCGAAGCCTTCCAGCACTATCCCAAACTCTTCTTGAAGTGAATCTCTCACAAGCAGTTCAAAGTCGAGGGGGGAGAGCAACCTGAGTTCATGCATTCTTTAGTCTTCTGCTCAAGCTGCAGCTTGATGAATAGCAGGGATTTCAGCGAACAAGCAACTGAATACCTCTTCCAGCTCTGTGAGACGCCCCGCAACTAGTGGGCCGGCGAGTGCGACTGCCTGTTCCCGAGTCGTCACGGCGGAGCAGGCCGCCAAAGCTCGATCGGGCTTGCTGCCTCCCTGAGCGATATTTTCCGGGTAGTAATCTTCGATGGCGCCTCGAGCTAGAACACAAATTCCTTGCTCTCGCAGTGAGTCCAGAAGAGGGACAAGTGCCGCGGCCGCCTCAGCATCCTGAGTACAAATTTGCAGCCGCGTGGTGTCTTTCTCCCACGCGAATAGACCATCGAGCAGTTCAATGGTCGCGCCATCCACAGTCGCCCCCTGTTGGACCTTCCGTAATGCTTCTCGTGCAGCGACGTATTGAGTTCGCCAGCTGTCCTTGACAACGCGTTTCTTGATCTGCCGCGCACTAGGGTCCGCTACGGTTTCTAGGGCTGCGATCCGAGCATCCAGTTTTTGCAACGCTGCGTTCTTCAGACTCACTGTCGCTTCGGTAGCGCCGAGGTGTTGGAATCCATCGAAAAGCGCGTCAAGATCAGCGACGATCTTGACTGTGATGCCGAAGCTCTCGAAGAACGTCCTGAACTTCTGGAAATTTCCTTTCCCGGAAACCTTCACCATCGCGATGTTCTTCTTCTCAAAATCCCACGCAGCGTCGATCTTCTTGGCCACATGTCTGCAGTATGCATCGTCCGACTCGCCCTCAAAAAGCACCACGCCTTGGCTGAAGAATGCAGCGTCAGCGTGCTCAAAGCGAGCAAGGCGAAATGTTTCAGCATCGGCCGCGTTGAGCTCGAAGTTGACTGGATAGAGCCTGGCGACGGGCTTGGGCAGTTCAGGCCGCTTTGCGACACGCACGAAGGAGGCTGTGACGCCCGGTTCGAAGAACATTGGCGAGTGCGTCGTCACCACCACCTGATGGGTGTTTGAGATGCGAGCCAAGGTACCGAAAAGGACTCGCTGAGAGCGTGGATGCAGGTACAGCTCAGGTTCTTCGAAGAGAAACATGAGCGGACGAGCTGCTATTCCCCGATCAAAAAGCGCTTGCGTGTTCCCCTCGAGTTTTTTGACATAGGCCTGCAGTAGAGCAAACGTCAGCGACCGCTTGATGCCATCCCCCTTGTTGTCGATCAGGTCGTAAGATCCATCGTCGATGAAGATTTGGGCGGTGTTGAGGATCGTCTTCAGCTCAGGCGGTGGGATATGCAACTGAACCTTGACGTTCGGGAAGTTTTCTCCAAGGAGCCCCTCAACCTCGCCCTCGAGTTGCCTAACTTTATCGTGCCGGTTGTCGGTTTCTTCATCAGCCACCTTGACGCGGTTGAAAAGTGCGTTGAGGTTTCGTAGAGACTGATTTATGTTCTCGAGGTCAGCAGTCATGTCCTCAAGTAGGAGCCCGAGGAGCCGTCCGAACGATGTGGATTGGGTAGTCTTCAGGTCATCGTTCAGGTTCTTGACGGCAGGGATGTAGATGGCCTCCGGCAGCAGAGGTGTGATCGACGATGCAATACCTGTCGGAAGTGGGGCGTATGAAAGTTTGAACTGGTCCTTTTCCAATGTTTCAATTTGCGCACTAATGAACGCCTTCGCTGCGCCGATTGTCTTCACGGGCTCCAATTGCGCTGCCTTGAACTCAGGATAGATCTCTGCGATTACCTGTTCGATGGGGCCTTGGCCTCTCTTTCCGGCAAACGCGTCGTCGATCGCATTGCTCTGATATCGAGCTTCAATAGGTACCGACCGTAGGACAGTGACTGCAATCTTCTCGTTTGGTGCGTATTGCACTCGCAGGGAGAAAACGCCATCAATTACCAGGGCAGCGATTTTATCCCGTGCCTCTTCAGCCAGCCTTGCAATGTGGCCAGCATCTACGCCGGAGAATTGAAGGTCGAAGATGACAGGGATCGCTGGATCGTAGAAGTTTGATGGCGGCAACTGCGCTGGCCTGTTCAACCCATAAACAATCGCCTGCATCACCGTGGACTTGCCGGCGTTGTTTTCCCCCACCAGGCAACTGAACTTGCTGGGCTCAAAGCTTTGGAAGCGTATGCCCTTGAAGTTGCTAATTGAAATCCGCTCAAGCTTCATATTCTATCCCTGTAGTCTTCGGATGCTTTTTATCACAGCCAAGCTGGGGCTCTGTGCGCAGGTTGAACTGTGTGCGGTCGCGAAACTCTCAGCGACACACTGCTTTCTTCGGCCTCTTGTAGTGCCCGACCAAACTATGCAGCCTACGAAATCTTCGAGCTTCCCATCGAGCAAGTCTGCTTGATACACGTGATGTGGATGAGCCAACAAGCGGCCCCTATTGCGATAGCTGGGTCTAGACCGACGATGATGGATTTCCATACCACTTGCAGGATGGTGACGGTCGTTAATCGTTTCAATGCAGAAAGTGAACCGCCTCTGGTGAATTCTCGCTTCTGGTCGAAAGCGGCAACTGACCGCACGGGCCTCTGGACCTTCAATACAACGTATGGTGCTTCCCACTCTGATATCCGAACTCATAGCAGCCCCTCGAGACGTCCGAGTCTCGTCCGCAATGCCCGTAAGGGCAAGTACCAGATCTGTGGGCTTAGACAGTCGAGCCAATTTAATCGCGCGTATAGCGAAGTTCGCCTTTCTTCAACTTGAAGGCGGTTCATCTGCGCAGAACAGAAGAAGATGTCCGCCCAATGGCTGGTGTTGCCCAGCAAAGCCAAAAGGCGAACTTTGTTCCCGCCGTTCAGGGTATCCCCCAATCAAATTCCTCTTGCGGAAAATCAATAGCCTATAGGACACTTTGTGTCATAGCCGCATCCAAGCGGCGGACACAAGGGGAATGGCATGAAACGCAAGATCATGGCGGTCGCGCTGGCGTTGGCCGCGGGGCTGGGCAGCACGGCGCAGGCGGCCTTTCCGGATCATCCGGTCCGGCTGGTGGTGCCTTTCGGGGCCGGCGGCATCACGGATATCGTGGCGCGGCAGGTGGGCAAGGGCATGGGCGATGCGCTGGGCCAGAGCGTGGTGGTGGAAAACCGGCCGGGCGCGGGCGGGGTGATCGCCGCGCAGGTGGCGGCCACGGCGGCGCCTGACGGGTATACGATTTTCATGGGCACGGTGGGCACGCAGGTGGTGAACCCGCTGATCTACGCCAAGCTCAGCTACGACCCGGACAAGTTCGTGCCGGTGGGGCTGGTGTCCGGGTCGCCGTATCTGCTGGCGGTGCGCGGCGATCTGCCGGCCGCGAATTTCGGCGAGTTCGTGGCGTATGCCAAGGCGCATCCGGCCAAGTTGAATTTCGGGTCGGCGGGCACGGGCAGTTCCCCGCACCTGGGCCTGGAATTGCTGAAGCTGACGGCGGGTGTGGATATCGTGCACGTGCCGTTCAAGAGCGGCAGCGAAGCGGTCAATGCGGCCATCGGCGGGCAGGTGGATGTGGTGATGGACGCCAGCCCGGTGATCATGCCGCACGCGGCATCGGGCAAGCTGCGGGCGCTGGCGGTGGCGTCGGACCAGCGCTTGCCGTCGGCGCCGCAGGTGCCGTCGTCCAGCGAGGCCGGGGATGCCGCCTTGCAGATCAGTTCGTGGAATGCGTTTTTTGCGCCCGCGGGTACGCCGCCCGCGGTGCTGGAAAAGTTGAACGCGGCGCTGCGCCAGACACTGGCCTCGCCCGACCTGAAGGCGCGCCTGGCGTCACAGGGCACGCAGCTGTACACCGGCGCGCCTGACGAATACGCGCGTTTCATCGCGGCCGAGAAGGCGAAGTGGAGCGAGATCGTGAAACGCGCCGATATCAAGATGGATTGACGATGGCAACGTCCGAGACGAACCCGATGATGCCGCAGACAGAGACTACGCCGATGAACACGGTGAACGAGACGACCCCGGCCCTGCATCCGCTGGCCGGCAAACCCCTGGAACTGGCCGACACGCTGCGCTCGGGCAACGCCTGGAAGATCCGGCTGGCCTGCGGTTTCATGGGCCTGGCGCTGACGCGCCGCACTTTCGACATCGTGCAAGGCGATCTGGAAACCGAGGCCTTTGGCCGCATCAACCCGTGGCGCCAGGTGCCGGCGCTGCTGACGCCGGAAGGCGAGTGGCTGGCCGAGTCGCAGGCGATCCTGTGGTATCTGGGCCGCGGCACGCCCTGGCTGCCGGAAGGCCGGCTGGAACAGGCGCAGGTGGCCAGCTGGCTGAGTTTCGAGCAGACGCAGCATATGCATGCGTACGCCCAGCCGCGGCTGTTGATCCATCTGCGCCGGACGGCGCGGGTGGACGACCCGGCGATGGTGCAGTGGCGCGCCATCGGCCTGCGCGCGGCGGCCTGGATGGACGCGCACCTGGCGGGCCGCTCATTTCTGGTGGGCGATGCGCCGACCATCGCGGACATTGCGCTGTATCCCTATACCAGCATGGCGGACGAGGGCGGCTACGACCTGTCCGCCTTTACCCATATCAGTGCCTGGCTGGCGCGCATTCGCGCCTTGCCGGGCTTTACGCCGTTGTTGGAAACGGCATAGAAAGGAGTCGAGATGGCCGATACGATGCACTTGGGCAAGGACGAATTGATACAGCGGGCGCAGGCCGACATGCAGCGCAAGCTGGATACGCCGGACTGGACGCTGCGCGAGCGCCTGGCGCTGACCTGCCGCATTCTGTTCGACGGCGGGCACGATTCGGGCCTGGCGGGCCAGATCACGGCGCGCGCGCCGGAGCCCAACCGCTATTACACGCAGCGCCTGGGCCTGGGCTTTGACGAGATCACGGCAGGCAACCTGCTGGTGGTGGACGAAGACCTGCAGGTGCAGGAAGGCGGCGGCATGCCGAACCCGGCCAACCGCTTTCATTCGTGGATCTACCGGGCGCGGCCGGACGTGAACTGCATCATCCACACGCACCCGCTGCATGCCGCGTCGCTGTCGATGCTGGAAGTGCCGCTGGAAGTCTCGCACATGGACAACTGCCCACTGTATGGCGACGTGGCGTTCCTGAAGGACTGGCCGGGCGTGCCGGTGGGCAACGAAGAAGGCGTGATCATCTCGGGCGCGCTGGGCGACAAGCGCGCGATTCTGCTGTCGCACCACGGCATGCTGGTGGCGGCGGGCACGGTAGAAGAGGCCTGCGTGCTGGCATTGCAGTTCGAGCGCGCCGCGCGCATGCAGCTGCTGGCGATGGCGGCGGGCAAGATCCAGCCGATTCCGCCGGCGCTGGGCCACGAGGCGCATGACTGGATCCTGACGCCCAAGCGTTCGCAGGTGGGCTTTGCGTATTACGCGCGGCGGGCGCTGCGCCAGCATCCCGACGTGCTGGGCTGAAACTCGACGAAGCCTTCGGTTTAGGGCATGCTTACCGGTCGTTACCGTGCCCTTTTCCGCCCATGATCGACCTGCCTCACCGTTTGCGCACGTTGCGTCGCCAGCAGTCCCTGTCCCTGGAACAGCTGGGCGAACGCACGGGCCTGACCAAAAGTTATCTCTCCAAACTCGAACGCGGGCTGAGCGAGCCGTCGATTTCGACCGTGCTGCGCCTGGCCGAAGCCTATGGCGTGGGGGTGTCGCAATTGGTGGGCGGGGGCGACGGCGAAGCGCAGGACGAGGTCGTGAGCCTGGTGCGCGTGGCCGACCGCGAGGTCCTGCAACGCCGTGGCCTGGGTAGCGAATACCACTACGAGTCGCTGGCCGGGCGCCGCAAGGTCAAGGCCATGGAGCCCTTCCTGGTGCATCCGCCGCGCGAATTTCCCGATGCCTCGGCGGTGTTTCCGCACCCGGGCGAGGAATTCCTGCTGGTGCTCAAGGGCGCCATCGAGGTGCAGGTGGGCGAACGCGAGTTCCGCCTGGATGCCGGCGATTCGCTCTATTTCGATTCCGAACTGCCGCATCGCATGCGCACGGTCAGCCGCGGCGCGGCCGAAGTGCTGGTGGTGGCGGCACATTGATTTCCAAGGAAAGCGCTTTGAAGCACGATCAATCGCGGCTGGTCCGCATCGATGCCGGCCCCATGAAGAACCCGGTGCCGGGCAAGCCCAAGCGGCCGATTTCCGGCGATGCGGCGTTTCGCACCGTGACGGCCTTTGAAGGCAACGCGGGCCGCGCCGAAGCCGGCGTGTGGGAAAGCACGGCGGGCAGCTTCCAGTCCAACACCACGGGCTACATCGAATTCGGCTACATCGTCGAAGGCGCGGCGCGCCTGGTCGACCCGGACGGCACGGTGCACGCGCTGACCGTGGGCGAGGCCTTCGTGATGCCGGAAGGCTATACCGGCCGCTGGGAAGTGGATACGTTCGTCAAGAAGATCTATTTCATCAGCCGCACGGCGTAAGGCCTGGCTACGGCGGCGTCGGCCGCTGCGGATACGCCGACGTGCCGAAGGTATTGCCCATGCGGTTGCCGATGGTGGCCGGCGTGGGCAGGCCCATCTGGTTGGGCGGCTTTTGCGTGATGGCCTCGGACCCCAGCGTGGCCGGCGGCTTGGGCGCGGCGTCGGGCGCCATTTTCTGGTTCAGGCAGTCATACGACAGCGCGCGGTAGCCGTTGACCTCGGTGTCGATGCAGGCGCCGGGGGCGGGCTTGGGTGGCGTTGCCGTCGACGCGGCGGGCGCCACGGGCCTGTCTCTTATACACATCTCCGAGCCCACGAGA
>ERZ1032387.220-NODE-220-length-11368-cov-13.666225_pt1 | contig 11368 bp, 9 predicted proteins | sample MGYA00516710_ERZ1032387 | MGnify/ENA primary metagenome ERZ1032387 (study PRJEB33718, sample SAMN03160192) | human skin metagenome | collected 2014-02-25 | study: EMG produced TPA metagenomics assembly of the PRJNA266117 data set (Human skin bacterial metagenome...
GGAAACTGCCCACGGCGGTGCGGGTGGCGGCAACGATTACGACGTCTTGCATGATGGGGCTCCTCAGGCGAACTGCATTTCAGGCACGTGGTCCGGCACGATCAGCTTGCCGGCGGTCTTGCTGACGATTTCCTCGACGCTGACCCCGGGGGCGCGCTCCTTGAGGATGAAGGCGCCGTTCTCGATCTCCAGGTACGCAAGGTCGGTGAGCACGCGCTTGATGCACTGGGCGCCGGTCAGCGGCAGGCTGCAACGGCTGAGCAATTTGGATTCGCCGTCTTTCGAGGCGTGGGTCATGGTGACGATGATGTTCTCGGCACCGGCCACCAGGTCCATGGCGCCGCCCATGCCCTTGACCAGCTTGCCCGGGATCATCCACGAGGCGATGTTGCCCTGCACGTCCACTTCGAAGGCGCCGAGCACGGTCAGGTCGATATGGCCGCCGCGGATCATCGCGAAGGATTCGGCGGACGAGAAGATCGAGGCGCCGATGCGCGCGGTCACCGTCTGTTTGCCGGCGTTGATCATGTCGGCGTCGACTTCGTCCTCGGTGGGGAAGGCGCCCATGCCCAGGAGGCCGTTTTCCGACTGCAGCATGACTTCCATGCCGTCGGGGATGTAGTTGGCCACCAGGGTCGGGATGCCGATGCCAAGGTTGACGTAGAAGCCGTCCTGCAGTTCGCGGGCGACGCGCTGAGCCATTTGTTCGCGGGTAAGAGCCATGTTTGTTGTCCTTTTAGTCGGGCTGGGGAAGGGCGATCACTTGCGCACGGTGCGCTGTTCGATGCGCTTCTCGAAGGTGCCGCAGATGACCCGGTCGACGTAGATGCCGGGGGTGTGGATCTGCGTCGGGTCCAGCTCGCCCGGTTCGACGATTTCTTCCACTTCGACCACGGTGATCTTGCCGGCGGTGGCCGCCAGGGGGTTGAAGTTCTGCGCGGTGTGGCGGTAGACCACGTTGCCAAAGTGGTCGGCCTTCCAGCCCTTGACGATGGCGAAGTCACCGGTGATGGACTCTTCCATCAGGTAGGTGCGGCCCTTGAATTCGCGGGTCTCCTTGCCGTCGGCCACCGGGGTGCCGACGCCGGTGGCGGTGAAGAAGGCCGGGATCCCCGCGCCGCCGGCGCGCATTTTTTCCGCCAGGGTGCCCTGGGGGGTCAGTACCACTTCGATCTCGCCGCTGAGCAACTGCTTCTCGAACAGGGCGTTTTCACCCACGTAGGAAGCGATCACCTTGCTGATCTGGCGGTCTTCCAGGAGCACGCCCAGGCCGAAACCGTCGACCCCGCAGTTGTTGGACACCACGGTCAGGTCGCGGGTACCGCGGCGCTTGATCTCGGCGATCAGGTTTTCGGGGATACCGCACAGGCCGAAGCCGCCGGCGATCACGGTCATGCCGTCTTGCAGACCTTCCAGGGCTTCCTCGTAGGACGCCACGCGCTTGTCGAAACCTGCCATTTGCACCTTCCTCTTTCTTGTTCGTTGGCGGCTGGCCAGCCGTTTGTGGGCCAGTGTTGCGCTGCGGGATTGATTTGTTAAGTTGATTTTTAAGGTTGATTGATTTGAAAATCAGCATAATCCAGGGCGGCATACACCCAAGAGAATGGCAGATGACGGTTAAACAGATACGGGCATTTCTGGCCGTGGCCCACAGTTTGAGCTTTGCCCTGGCCTGCGAACGGCTGCACCTGTCGCAGTCGGCCCTGAGCCTGACGATCAAGGCGCTGGAGGAAGGTCTGGGTGGGCGCCTGTTCACGCGCAATACGCGCAATGTGGCCCTGACCCCGGAAGGCGAGGCCCTGCTGCCCCTGGCGCGGCGCCTGATCGCCGACTGGGACAACGCCGAGGACGAACTGCGCCAGCGTTTCACCCTGCAGCGAGGCCGGGTGACCCTGGCGGCGATGCCGTCCTTTGCCGGCAACCTGCTGCCGCCGATCCTCAAGCACTTTCGGGCCCGCTATCCCCAGGTCAACGTCACGGTCAACGATGTGGTCAACGAGCAGGTGCTGGAGATGGTCCGTGATCGCGAGGTGGAGCTGGGGGTGGCGTTCGAGCCCCAGGACAGCACCTCGCTGGTGTTCACCCCGCTGTACATCGACCGCTTTGTCGCCGTGGTGCCCCGGGATTCGCCCCTGGCCCGGCGCAGCGAGATCGACTGGCAGGCGCTGTTGCAGGAGCCCTTCATCACCTTGCAGCGGCCGTCCACGGTGCGGGTGATGCTCGAAGATCACCTGCGGGCACGGGGCGTGCAACTGCCGGTGGAGTTTGAAAGCCACCAGTTGGCGACCGTGGGGCGCATGGTCGCCAGCGGCCTGGGGGTGAGTGCGGTGCCGGCGTTGTGCGCCCAGCAGATGCGCGAGCTGGGCGGGCACTGCCTGACCCTGCACGATCCGGTGGTGGAGCGGGCCATTGGTGTACTGACCAAGCCGGGGGACGAGCTGTCCACCGCGGCCCAGGCGCTGTTCGACATCCTGCGCGAGGAAAACCTCGGCCAGCGCCTGGCGCTACTCTGAGGCTCAACGCAGCAGGCGTTCGGCCAACTGGGGCAGCAACAGGTCACAGGGCTCGCCGAGCTTGAGGTCCAGCAGCTCGTCGGCGCGGGTCTTGCCGAAGTTGATGGCCAGCAGCGGCTTGCCTTGCTCGGCCACGGCGCGGCACAGGCGGAACGCCGAATAGGCCATCAGCGACGAACCCACCACCAGCAGGCCTGCGGCTTCGTGCACGGCGCTCAAGGCCCGGGCAGCGGTGGCCGCGGCCACGTTCTCGCCGAAGAACACCACATCGGGTTTCAATCGCGAGCCATTGCAGTAGGGGCAATGGGGCACCTGGAAGCGTTCCTCGAAGGCCGGGTCCAGCAGGGTGTCGCCGTCCGGCGCCTGCACCGCGTCAACGCCGGCCAGGTAAGGATTGTGCGCCTCCAGTTGCTGCTGGATGGTCTCCCGCTGGCTGCGCTGGCCGCAGTCCAGGCACAAGACCCGCTGCAGGCTGCCGTGGAGCTCGATGACCTCCAGGCTGCCGGCCTCGTCGTGCAGGGCATCGACATTCTGAGTGATCACCCCGGCGATCCGGCCTGCGGCCTGCAATTGCGCCAACGCCTGGTGCGCGGCATTCGGCCGGGCCTGGCGAATGCGCGGCCAGCCGAGCATGGCCCGGGCCCAGTAGCGGCGACGGGCTTCGGGCTGGGCGAGGAATTCCTGGTACATCATCGGCTGGCGGCCACGGCGCACGCCCTCGCTGTCGCGGTAGTCGGGGATCCCCGACGGGGTGCTGATACCGGCGCCGGTGAGGACCATGAACGGCTTGCCGTGCATGGCGGCGGCGAGTTGTTCGAACGGAGGGGCAGTAGGGCGGTCGATCATGGGCTGCACTCGTTTCCAGTGGCCAGGGACGCCTACCAGAAATAGACGCAAAGCCCTCGCGGCGCCAGTGTTTTACCCAAGGTTCAGCGCCGGGGACCGAACACCGACTTGGGTGGCTTGCCATAGAACCGGGTAAAGGCCGCACTGAAATTGCCGGGAAAGCGGTAGCCCACCTGATAGGCCGCCTGGGCCACCTGGCACCCGCCCTCCAGCAGGCGGTGGGCATGGCCCATGCGGATTTCCAGGAGCATGCGCTGCGGCGTGGTGTGGTAGTGCTCGCGCAGGCCCTGCTTGAGCTTGAACTCGTTGAGACCCACAGCGGCGCACAGGTAGGCCACGGTCAAGGGCTGGTGCATCTGCTCGAACATCAGGTCGCGCACCCGCTGCAGCCGTTCAAGTTCGGCGGCCTTCAGGCGCCGGCCCGGGACGGCAGGGGCGGGTGCCAGGGCCTGCAATTGCAAGGACAGCAGGCTCAGGGCGTGGATATGCAGCTCCAGCGTCGGTGGCTGTTGCAGGCCCAAGGGTTGGGCCAGTGCACTGAGATGGCCGGCACTGGCCCGGGAAGTGGGCCCGCAGGCCAGCAGTTGCAAGGCGTCCTGGCCCAGCAACTCACAGGCCCGGGCGGGCCCCAGGTACTGCTGGAGCAGGGCTTCGCCCACCAGCAGGCGCAGTTGCTCCACCGTTTCATTGGCGCCATAACGGCGTTCGCCTCGGCTGGCCTGGAAGGCGGTGACGGTGGTGTGTCCGGCGCGAAACGCCAGGCTCGAACCCTTGGTATCCAGGTAGCCCGAAGTGCCTTGCAAGGCGCAGGTGATCACCAGCAAACGGCCTGCGTGGCAACTGCTGGCCTCCTCGATCAAGGGGCGATTGGGGTGATAGCGCGAGTGCACCAGGGTCAGGCCCTGAGCCAAGGGCAGGCTCTCGAAATGGCAATCGCCCAGAATCTCGGGCAACTGCAGGCGTAACCCGCCGCCCGGGGCCTGGCTGTGCTCGCGTGGTGCGTGGCACGGCAAGCGATAGGACTGGGAAGAACCGGGTGCAACGGCCATGTTCGCGCTCCTGCAAGGGATGTTCTGCGTTTGCCATGGGAATGGATCCGTTTCCCATATGAACACGCATGATAAGCATTCTCGCTAAAAAGTAAGCTGTTTCCCAAGCAGGGGCGAGCCTCGCAATCTTGCGGCGCCCCACCTGCAAAGGAGCAAGCAATGAACCTGCAGAACTTGAAAACCGCCGGCCCCCGGGGGCTCTGGCTGCGCACGGTACTGGTGTGTGCCATGGGTCTGCCGATGCTGATCTTCTACGCCATCGGCACCCTCGGGCCCTTGCTGATCGCTGATCTTGGGGTGGCGCCCCACTGGCTGGGCTGGCTGGTGATGAGCGCTTTTGGCCTGGCGGCATTGCTGTCTTTGTGGGCGGGGCCGCTGGTGAACCGGCTCGGCACTCGGCGGGCCCTGGCCTTGCTGTTCTGGGCGACCCTGGCGGGGTATGGCCTGCTGGTCAGCCTGCCGGGATTTGCCGGGGTGCTGCTGGCCCTGGCGATCTGCGGAGTGGCCCAGGCCCTGGCCAACCCGGTGACCAATCTGCTGGTGTCCGAGTGTGTCGAGGCTCGTAGCAAGGCCGCGGTGGTGGGGCTGAAACAGTCTGGGGTGCAGCTGTCCGCGCTGATCGCCGGCCTGTTGTTGCCGCCTCTGGCCGGGTCTCTGGGTTGGCGCGCGGCCCTGGCCTGCCTGCTCCTGCCGACCTTGCTGCTGGCCCTGTGGGGGCCAAAGGTGGCGGCGGGCAGCGCAGCGGGCAAGACCATGAGCCTGAAGATTCCCCGGCCGAATTCACGGCTGGCGCTGCTGCTGAGCGTGCAGTTGTGTGTCGGCCTGGTGCTTTCGTCCTTCGTGACCTTTCTTGGGGTATTCGCGGCTCGCCAAGGGGTGGCGGTCGGCGAGACCGGAGCCATGGTCGCCGGGTTCGGGGTCATGGGCATCCTGGCCCGGACCTTGTTGACGCCACTGGCAGCACGTATGGCCGAGGAATCCTGGCTGCTGCTGACGTTATTGCTCCTGGCCAGCCTGGCCCTGGCGGTGACTGCCCAGGCCACGCCCCAGGCGCACTGGCCCTTGTGGTTCGGCGCCCTGGGCATGGGCTTGACCGCCGTGGCCACCAATGCCATCGCCATGAGCATGCTGCTGCGCGATCCGGCCTTTGGCAGCCCAGCCTCGGCCTCGGGCCTACTTTCGGCGGGCTTCTTCGCCGGGTTCGCCCTCGGGCCGGTACTGTTCGGTACCGTGCAACAGGGCGCGGCGGGTTTTGCCAGCGCCTGGCTGATGCTGATTGCGGTCCTGCTGCTGGGGGCGGGGCTGAGCCTGATGCTGGTGCGTGCCCGAGCCCGAGCCCTTCAGCCGGTCAGCCCTACAGCCTGAACACGTTCACCTGCTGTTCCAGGTTCTGCGCCAGTTGCTGCAGGGAACGGGCGGTCTCGGTGGTTTCCTCCACGGCCTGGCTGTTCTGCTGGGACATCTGGGCAATGCGCTCGACGTTGCGCGCCACATCCTGGCTGGCGGCGGTCTGTTCCCGCAGGGCCAGGGAGATCTGGTCCACCACCCGCACCACATTGCCGGAGGAGGTGCGGATATTGACGATGGCCTCGCCGGCCTGCTGGGCCTGTTCGACGCCGCTTTTCACCTGATTGACTCCGACGTCCATGCTGCTCACCGCTTCCCGGGTGCCCAGCTGGATCTTGTCGACCATCTCGGTGATCTCCTGGGTCGAATTGGCCGTGCGCTGGGCCAGCAGGCGCACTTCATCGGCGACCACGGCAAAGCCACGGCCTTGCTCGCCGGCCCGGGCGGCCTCGATGGCCGCATTGAGGGCCAGCAGGTTGGTCTGCTCGGCAATGCCCTTGATCACACTGACAATGCTGGAGATCTGTTCGGCATGCTGGCCCAGCTCACCGATCTGGGTGGCCGAAGCCTGCACGGTCTCGGCGATCAGGCGCATGCTGCCCAGGGTGTCCTGGATCACGCTGCCGCCTTCCTCGGACTGGCGCCCGGATTCGCTGGACAGGGCATGAGCGTCCCCGGCGTTGTCCGCCACATGGTTGATGCTCACCGTCAGTTCTTCCACCGTGGCGGCCATGGATGAGGCCGAGTGGGACTGTTCCTGGGCCGATGCCGAGAGCTGCAGCGAGGCACTGGAAATGCTCTGGGAGGCGCTCACCAGTTGCTCGGCTCCCAGCTTGATCTGGCTGATCATCGACCGCAGGCGCTCCTGCATGGCGGCGAAAGCCTGCTGCAGTTCGCTGACTTCATCGCGCCCCTGGGTGCTGATGCGGTTGTCCAGGTGGCCGGCGGCGATGGCCTCGGCCACTTCCACGGACTGGCGAATGCGTCCGACCAGGTTGCTCGACAGCGACCAGGCAACGAGCATGGCCAGCAGTGCCGCCAGCATGCCGCCGCCGAGCAGGATCGCCAGGGCCGAAGCCTTGGCGTTGTCCATGGCCTGGCTGCGGGCGTCCTGCAGGCTTTTTTCCGCTTCGCGCAACTCACTGGTGAGCTGGCGCATGGCGTCCATCTTGGCCTTGTCGCGGCCGGCGCTGATCTGCTCGGCCATGGCAGTGGCCGGCTGAGTCCCGGCATTGATCGCCCGGCGCAGGGCCAGGTTGCCCTGGATGTCCTCGCGCAGCCACTGGTCGTGCAGGGCCTTGAGTCGCTCCAGGCGCGCCTGCTGCTCGGGGTTGTCGGCGGTGCTGCTCTTGATCCGGGCGTAGTAGTCGGTAAAGGCTTTTTCGCCTTGTTCCAGAGGTTCGAGGAAGCTGTCGCGACCGGTCAGGGCATAACCGCGCATGCCGGTCTCGATATTGATCAGGCTGCGCAAGAGGGCGTCGGACTGGTTCAGCACTTCATGGCTGTGGATGGTGCTTTTGACGCTGCTGCTGACTTGATCGAAGCCGCGCAGGGCCGCCAGCACCAGCAGCAGGAGGATCAGCAGGACGACGCCGAAACCGGCATAGAGCTTTTGCGAAATGCTCAGATTGGAAAACATAGGAAGGACCGCTCCTAAACCGTTGACTGAATGCTTCACAGGGGCGTGCCTCGATGAGGCAGCGTGATAGCTCAATGATGTTTAAATGACATCAACGGTCCGACTTTTCCTGTACAAAAAAAGTTTCATGTACAGGAAAATATTTTTGCGGGGCATGCAGAAGGGCGCGCCGAGCATCGCCCCAAGGGGGGCGGCTCGGCGTGCGGCAGGGGTCAGCTGGAGTGGGCGTTGCTGTCTTCTTCGGGGTCGACGCTTTCGGTCTGCCCCGGCAACTCGGTGATCACGCTGAAGTCGCTGACTTCCACCGCCCCCAGGCCATAGCCCAGCAGGTGGAAGGAGAAGGCCTTGCGGGTTTCCGGGTTGTCGAAGCTGAAGTCCATCTGCAACGGCTGGTCGGGTGTGACCAGCATTTCTTCCGGCAGGCCCAGGGGCACGTCCTGTTCCAGCTCCTTGCCCTTGAGCAGGATGTAGGCGTTTTGCTGCGGGTCGGCGGAGCGCACGGTGAAGCGCACCCGGGTCTGGGAGCCCTTGGGCATTTCCAGGTACTGGGCGCCGATCAGGTTGTCGGCCCAGTCGTCCTTGATCTGTGCCTGCAGCGGGATGATCGCCGGGCTGCCGAACTGGTAGTGCTGGTTCAGCGGCGACTGCAGCAGGCTGCGGTCCAGGTTCGCCGCACGCGCGCTGATCTGCCGGGCCCGCAGGCCGCCGTACTGGCCTTGCAGGCTGGCGCTATCGGCGATGAAACCGGGGCTGGCGTAGTAGCGGCAGCGCTGTTGGAAGTCGCACTCGGTGAAGGTGCCCTGGCCATCGTGGTAGCGCAGCTTGCCGTTGGTGTAGGACATGATTTCCCGGCCCTGGGCATAGTCGCGCAACAGCGAACGGCCGCTGAGGCTGGCGGGCACCGGCAGGCCGAAGTAGTCCAGCACCGAGGCGCTGAGGTCGACGTGGCCGTAGGTGCCGGACTTGAGATGGGGCAGCAGGTCCTGGTCCGGGGCGAGCATCAGGTTGAAGCCCCAGGACGAAGCCAGGCGCACGCCGTCGATGCCGTGGGACTCATCGGAGGTAATGATCACCAGGGTGTCCTTGAGCACGCCCTTGCGCTCCAGGCCCGTGAGGAACTGGTCGATGGCGTCGTCCAGGTAGCCCACGGCGGCCTGCTTCGGCGTCTCATAGCGCTCCAGGTAGTCCTCGGGCGCCGAGTAGGGCTGGTGGGTGCCGACGGTCAGCAGGGTGAGCATCCACGGCTTCTTGTTCTTCTTCAGCTGGTCGACGTAGCCCAGGGCGCCTTCGAAGAAGGCCTTGTCGTCCTTGCCCCAGGGGAACTCCAGGTAGTTGTCGTTCTTGAACCACTCCAGACCATGGGTCGAATCGAAGCCGATGTGCGGCATGATCTTGTCCTTGGCCATGAAGCGCAGGCCGGCGCCCTGCAGGTAGTGGGTGTTGAAGCCGAACTTGTGCATCTGCGCCGGCAGGCAGGCCTGGTTGCGCTGGCTCTGGGTGAGCATCTCGACGCCCTTGGGGGTGCCGTTGTCGAGCTTGTCGTAGTCGCCGCAGAGCATGGCGTACAGGCCGCGGATGGTCTGGTGGCTGTGCAGCACGTAGTCCGGGGTGTTCATGCCGCGCTCGGCCCAGGCGCTGAGCTTGGGCATCAGGTCTTCCTGGTAGCGGCTGTTCAGGGCTTCGCGGTTGGTGCGGATATAGGCACCGGGAATGCCTTCGAGGGTGATCAGCAGCACGTTGCGCGCGCGGCCTGCGCTGGGCAGCAGCGGCTGGCCTTCCAGGTCCAGGCGGGTGAGCCCGGCCATGGGCGGTGGGGCATCGGCGACGTCGCCTTGCAGCCAGTCTTCCACCTGCATCTGCGCCTGGCCGGTGGCGGTGGCCAGGGCCTGGTGGGGCAGGTTGAACAGTTGCCACTGGTCGGCTTCGCTGGGCTTGAGGTACTGGATGCCGCCGTGGGCCACCAGCAACAGCACCGGCAGGCTCCAGCTATGGCGCGGCAGTGCCGGGGGGCGCACCCCGCGGTGGGCGCGCTGGACCACCAGCCACAGCACTAGCCCCAGCAACAGCGCCAGGCCCAGGTCCGGGTGGGTCAGGCCGCCGCCGGTGGAGTTGCCGACAAACTGCGGGTCCACCAGGTAGTGCAGGTCGGCGAGGTTGGGCATGCGCCCCACGGCGCTTACCAGCTCGGCGCTGACCAGGGTCAGCAGGGCCCAGACCAGCAGCACCGGCAGCGCCAGCCACCAGGGCCGGCGGTACAGGAGTACGGTCAGCAGGCTGGCGCTGGCCAGGTCCGACAGATAGCCCAGCGGGTTGGACCAGCCCAGGGCCAGGCGCGCGCCCATGGGCAGCAGCAACAGCAGGCCGAACAGGGCGCACAGGGGTGCAAGAGGGTGTTGTAGGCAACGACGGATCAACTTCACAAATAACCTGCCTGTCATCAAATCTTCACGCAAATGTGCGCGATCTTAACAAGAGCTGACGGCAAGACGTTTCTTAATCGTCAAGGAAAGACCTGGGGACAGGCTTTGCGAATCGCCCCCCAGAGGCTGTGGAAACCGTGCAAAGCCCCAGCCTGGAAGGCTGGCGGCGAGCAGGGGCAGGTTTCACACCGCTTGGATTTACTATTTCAGGTTGTTAAAAAAATGTGCCTTGGGTGCTGATGCCGATCAATCAAGGGCAAGCACTGTAGGGGGGGCAGGGGAGCTTGCTCCGGCACCTATCGCGACCACTTGATGATCAGCCGGGCGAAAAACGCGCCGCTGACAATCACCGCGAACAGGCGCAGGGTCTGCATCGCCAGCACCAGGCCGACATCCGAATGGGTGTCCACCGCGATGATCGCCATGGCGTCCAGGCCGCCGGGGCTGGTGGCCAGGTAGACCGAGAGAAAGTCCTTGCCCATCCACAGGGCCAGCCCCCAGGCAGAGAGGGCACAGAGGGCGATCAGCAGCAGGGCGCCGCCGATCATCGCCGGCAGGTGGCCGAACACATAGCTCAGGGTCGGGCGGTCGAAGCGCAGGCCGATATAGCCGCCGATGGCGCCGTAGGCACAGGCCAGCAGCCAGGACGGCAGGCTGATCTGCAACAGCTCGCTGACCTGCAGCGCGCCGCCCAGCAGCAGCGGCACCAGCAGGGCCCCGGCAGGCACCCGCGAACCCAGGAGCACACCGCAGACGATCGCCACGATGCTCAGGCCAACATTCGGCAGGCTCATGCCGTGCAGGGCCATCTGGCTGGCGTGGGCCTCGCTGCCGCTGGCCGGAGCGCCGATCCAGTGGCTGACGAGGGCCCCGACCATCACCACGCACACCACCCGCACGTATTGCATGGTGGCCACCACCCGTGAGTCGGCGCCGAACTCGTCGGCCATCGACACCATGGCCGAGGCCGCACCGGGCGCCGTGCCCCAGGCCGCGGTGCTGGCGGCAATCCCACCGAAGCGCACCAGCACCAGGCCCACCAGGGCGCTGAGGCTGACGGTGAGCAGGGTGGCCACCAGCATCACGTGCCAGGACTGGAGCATGGCCGTGAGCACGGCGAGGGTCATGGAGTGGGCGGCGAGCATGCCCACCGAGCCCTGGCCCAGGCGAAACGCCAGGCGCGGCACGCGGATGCTGGCACCGCACACGCCAAACAGGATCGCCGTGAGCATTGGCCCGAGAAACTGCCCGGCGGGAATCTCCAGGTACTTGAGCAACTGGCCGCTGATGCCGGCCAGCAACAGCCAGGCCGGCCATTGCAGCGCCTGGGGCCAGGTACTCAGGGATAGACGAAGCGATGGCGACAAGGGACGACTCTCCAAGACGCTGGCCACTCCTGTTGCGGGAGCGGTAAAACCTGCGCCGGAGCAAATTATTGATAGCGCGATTGATCAAGTCCAGTTTCTAATTGTGATCAACTCATAACTATTGTTGATCGATCATGGACCCTGTCTCTTATACACATCTGACGCTGCCGACGAATAGAGAGGTGTA
>ERZ1032387.223-NODE-223-length-11124-cov-11.800163_pt1 | contig 11124 bp, 12 predicted proteins | sample MGYA00516710_ERZ1032387 | MGnify/ENA primary metagenome ERZ1032387 (study PRJEB33718, sample SAMN03160192) | human skin metagenome | collected 2014-02-25 | study: EMG produced TPA metagenomics assembly of the PRJNA266117 data set (Human skin bacterial metagenome...
GCGTGCCGGCATACCGCATCGCCCAGCGCGACTCCGGCGGCGCTGGCCATGGCCAATGCCTGCTGGCTGGTATTGGCTTGGCGGATCGCCTGTTGCAGGGCTGGGTCGGCCCCCGCATCGGCGGCCCATTGCGCCAGTTGCGGCAGGTCGATACTGGAGTGGCGGCTGTGCAAGTCCATGTGCCCGGCGGCCAGCTTGCTGATCTTGCCGAAGCCGCCGCACAGGCTGAGTTTATCCACCGGTACTTTGCGCAAGTGCTTGAGCACCGCGCCGACGAAGTCGCCCATTTCGATCAGGGCGATTTCCGGCAGCTCGTAGACCCGGCGCATGGTGTCTTCGCTGGCGTTGCCGGTGCAGGCGGCGATGTGCAGGTAGCCATTGGTTTTGGCCACGTCGATGCCTTGATGGATCGAAGCGATGTAGGCCGCGCAGGAGAAGGGCCGGACGATGCCGCTAGTGCCCAGGATCGACAGCCCGCCAAGAATCCCCAGGCGCGGGTTCATGGTTTTCAGGGCCAGTTCCGCTCCGCCCTCGACGTTCACCGTGACCTCGAAACCGCCGGGGTAGGCCCGTTCTTCGGCGAGCCGTTGCAGGTGCTCGCCGATCATCCGGCGCGGTACGGGATTGATCGCCGGCTCGCCCACCGCCAGCACCAGGCCGGGGCGGGTCACGGTGCCGACGCCCTGACCGGCGACGAAGCGAATGCCCGGTTCAGGGGTCAGGCGCACCCGGGAGTACAGCAGGGCGCCGTGGGTCACGTCCGGATCGTCGCCGGCGTCCTTGATAGTGCCGGCTTCGGCGCCGTCGGCGGTGTGGCGGCAGAATTCCAGGCGCATCTGCACCTGCTTGCCCTTGGGCAGGATGATCTGCACCGCGTCGGCATTGCTGCCCTCGAGCAGCAGGCGCGCGGCGGCCAGGCTGGTGGCGGTGGCGCAACTGCCGGTGGTCAGGCCGCTGCGCAGGGGCGCGGGCTGTTCCGCTGTTTCTTCACGCATGTCCCAGCCCTCGAAGGGGCGAGCTTGCTCGCCAAGGGCGTACTTCGGTCTCTTGGGCGGACGTATTCGCGAGCAAGCCCGCACCTGCAAGGTTCATGGCAGGTCCCGGGGCTTGTGCAGGTCCAGCAGGGTGATCGGCAGGGCCTGGCGCCAGGTGTCGAACTCTCCCAGTGGCTGGGCCTGGGCGATGTGAATGCGGGTCAGCTCGCCGCCGTGGCGTTCTCGCCAGTCCATCAGGGTCATTTCGCTTTGCAGGGTCACGGCATTGGCCACCAGGCGCCCGCCGGGCTTGAGTTGTTCCCAGCAGGCCTGCAGCACGCCTACGCGGGTCACGCCGCCACCGATGAAGATCGCATCCGGGCGTTCCAGCCCGGCCAGTGCCTGGGGCGCGCGGCCGCGTATCAGTTGCAGCCCGGGCACGCCGAGTACCTCGCGGTTGTGTTCGATCAATTGCTGGCGGCCGTCGTCGGCCTCGATGGCTAGGGCGCGGCAGCTGGGGTGGGTACGCATCCACTCGATGCCGATGGAGCCGCTGCCGGCACCCACGTCCCAGAGCAGCTCGCCGGGCACCGGTGCCAGGCGCGCCAGGGTCATGGCCCGCACGTCGCGCTTGGTCAACTGGCCGTCGTGGCGAAAGGCCGAGTCCGGCAGGCCGGCGAGCCGCGACAGGCGCGGGGTGCTGGCTTCGGCGAGGCATTCGATGGCCAGCAGGTTGAGGTCGGCGATTGCCGGGTCGGCCCAGTCATTGGCGGTGCCGTCGATGCGCCGCTCCAGGGGGCCGCCCAGGTGTTCCAGCACGCTGATCCGGCTCGGGCCGAAACCGCGCTCGCGCAGCAGGCCGGCGATGGCGGCCGGGCTGTGGCCGTCATTGCTCAGCACCAGCAGGCGTACCCCGCCGGACAGTTGGGCGCTGAGTGCGCTGATCGGCCGCGCGACCACAGAGAGCGTGATCACCTCCTGCAAAGGCCAGCCCAGGCGCGCAGCCGCCAGGGAATAGGACGAAGGAAAGGACAGTACCTGGATTTCCTCTGCGGGCAGCTGCCGCGCCAGGCTGGCGCCAACGCCGAACAGCATGGGGTCACCGCTGGCCAGGACGCAGACTGCAGCACCACGCTGGCTCAGCACCGGCTCCAGGGAAAACGGGCTGGGCCACAGCTGGCGCTGGCCACGGATGCAGGGTGGCAGCAGGTCCAGCTGGCGTTGGGCGCCGACGATCTTTGATGCGCCCAGCAGGGCATGCCGGGCATTTCTGCCAAGGCCCTTGAAGCCGTCTTCACCGATTCCCACTACTGTCAGCCAGGGCGACATCTCTATTCCTCGAACGCAAAACCTGTTGTTCCGACAGGCAGGCTTTTCATGCCTTCGGACAAAGCAGGCATAATACCGCGCCTTCGCTGACGAAGCGCTTTTCCCACATGGCCGGTCACCCCTTGAACGAACGCTCGATGTCCACTGCCATCCGCCCCTCGGCCTGCCCGGGGTTGCTGCGCATCGTCCCGGCGCTGGACGGTGGCATCTGCCGGATCAAGCTGGCTGGCGGCGTCATCAGCGCGGAGCAGGCCGTGGCAGTGGCCGAGGCGGCGCAGGCTTACGCCGGTGGCGTGATCGAGGCGACCAACCGCGCCAACCTGCAGATTCGCGGCATCGGCCCGGAGCATCAGGCACTGATCGCCGCACTGCTGGCTGCCGGGCTTGGGCCGACTACTGCCGCCGGTGACGATGTGCGCAACCTGATGCTCAGCCCCTGCGCCGGGATCGATCGGCAGTGCTTGATGGATACCCGGCCCCTGGCCGCGCAGATTCTCGACACCTTGCAGGGCCATCCGCGCTTTCACCAACTGTCGGCCAAGTTCGCCGTACAGCTCGACGGTGGCGAAGCCCTGGCCATGCTCGAACATCACCATGACCTGTGGCTGTCGGCCCTTGAGCGCGACGGCCAGGGGCTGCTGGCGTTCGGGCTGGCTGGCTGCCCGGTGGATGAACCCCTGGCGGCGGTGGCGCAGGACCAGGGCCACGAGCTGCTGGTGGCCGTGCTGGAGCTGTTTCTCGACCTGGCGCGGCCGGAACAGACGCGCATGCGTCACCTGCTGATGGACATGTCGCGGGAGGATTTCCTCGCTCAACTGGAGCCCCGCCTGAGCCGGCCGCTGTTGAATATCGGTGGCTGGCGGCGTCAGGCCAGTGTCGCTGGACTGCATATCGGTACTTATCCACAGGCTGCGCCCGGGCAGGTTTATGTTGGCGCGGGCACGCCCCTGGGGCGGCTCGATCCGGCCATGCTCAAGGGCGCGGCGCAATTGGCCCGACAGTACGGTGACGCCAGCCTGCGCCTGACCCCCTGGCAGAGCCTGCTGCTGCCCTCGATCGCCGCGGCGGATGCGCCGGCGGCCACTGCCGCCCTGGAGCAACTGGGCCTACTGTGCAGCCCGCAACAGGCCTTGGCTCACTTGATTGCCTGCACCGGTTCCAGTGGTTGCGGCAAGGCCCTGGCCGACACCAAAAGCGACGCCCTGCAACTGGCAGGACTGCTCCAGCGCCATGGTCGCCAACTGGATGTGCACCTGTCCGCCTGCCCGCGTTCCTGCGCCGCCGCTCATGTGGCGCCGGCCACCCTGCTGGCGGTGGCCCCAGGGCGCTATGACTTGTATTTGCGCGATGCAGGGCAGCCGGGTTTCGGCACGCTGCACGCACGCAACCTTTCTATTGAAGCGGCAGAGGCATTGCTCGATGCCCGCCCACGGAGCAACCTTGATGCTTGATTACATCCGCGACGGTCAGGAGATCTATCGCAACTCCTTCGCGATCATTCGCGAAGAAGCCCGGCTGGAGCGCATTCCCGCCGACCTGGAGAAACTCGCCGTGCGGGTGATCCATGCCTGCGGCATGGTCGAGGCCGTCGACGGCCTGCAGTTTTCCGAGGGCGCCGGCAAGGCCGGGCGCGATGCCCTGGCGGCCGGTGCGCCGATTCTCTGCGATGCGCGCATGGTTTCCGAGGGTATTACCCGGGCCCGCTTGCCGGCCAACAACCAAGTGATCTGCACCCTGCGCGACGACAGCGTGCCAGAGCTGGCTCGGGAGCTGGGCAACACCCGTTCCGCTGCGGCCCTGGAACTGTGGCGCCCGCACCTGGAAGGCAGCGTGGTGGTGATTGGCAACGCGCCCACCGCTTTGTTCTACCTGCTGGAAATGCTCGATGCGGGCGCGCCGAAACCGGCGCTGATCCTCGGCTTCCCAGTGGGCTTCGTCGGCGCCGCCGAATCCAAGGCGATGCTCGCCGCCGACAGCCGCGGGGTGCCCTTCGTGATCATGCAGGGCCGCCTGGGCGGCAGCGCCATGGCGGCGGCTGCGGTCAATGCCCTGGCCACGGAGGTCGAATGATGCAGCAGCCCGGACGTTTGATCGGCCTTGGCGTGGGCCCCGGTGATCCGGAACTGATTACCGTCAAAGCCCTGCGCCTGCTGCGCGAATCACCGGTGGTGGCCTACTTCGTGGCCAAGGGCAAGAAGGGCAACGCCTTCGGCATCATCGAAGGGCACCTGCAACAGGCCCAGACCCTGTTGCCCCTGGTGTACCCGGTCACCACCGAAGTGCTGCCGGCACCGCTGTCCTACGAACAAGTGATCAGCGACTTCTACGACAGCGCCAGCCAGGAGCTGGCGCAGCACCTGGACGCCGGCCGCGACGTGGCGGTGATCTGCGAAGGCGACCCGTTCTTCTACGGCTCCTACATGTACCTGCACGACCGGTTGGCCGAGCGTTACCAGGCCGAAGTGGTGCCGGGGGTGTGCTCGATGCTGGGCGGCGCTTCGGTGCTGGGCGCGCCCCTGGTGTATCGCAACCAGAGCCTGTCGGTGCTTTCCGGGGTGCTGCCCCATGAGGAACTCAAGCGTCGCCTGGCGGACGCCGATGCGGCGGTGGTGATGAAGCTGGGGCGCAACTTCCCCAAGGTGCGCCAGGTCCTGGAAGAACTGGGGCTGGCGCGGCGTGCGCTGTACGTCGAGCGCGCCACCATGGCCAACCAGAAGATCGTGCCGCTGGATGACGTGGAGCCGATGTCCTCGCCGTACTTCTCGCTGATCATCGTTCCCGGCGAAAGGTGGCAAGGCTGATGGCCCGTTCAACTCCGGCCATCGTCATCCTTGGCCAAGGCAGCCTCGACACCGCGCGGCAGATCCAGCGGCTGTATCCCGACTCGTTGATCCACGGTCTGGCGGAACGGGTCGAAGGCGCCGACCGGGTCTACCACGAATTCGGCGCGACCCTGCGCCAGTTCTATCAGCAGGACACGCCCATTATCGCCCTGTGTGCGGCCGGCATCGTGATCCGCACCCTGGCGCCGCTGCTGCTGGAAAAGGGCGCCGAGCCGCCGGTGCTGGCGGTGGCCGAAGACGGCAGCGCCGTGGTGCCGCTGCTGGGCGGCCTGGGCGGGGTCAATGGCATGGCCCGGGAAATTGCCGCGGGGCTCGGAGTCGCGGCCGCCATCACCACCAGCGGTGAACTGCGCTTCGGCACCTGCCTGCTCAACCCGCCCAGTGGCTATGCCCTGGGTGACCTGGAGCTGGGCAAGCGGTTCGTCTCCGACCTGCTGAGTGGCGAAAGCGTGCGCATCGAAGGCGCAGCACCCTGGCTGGCAGCAGCGAAGCTGCCCGAGGACGACCAGGCCCGCCTGACCATCCGGGTCGGTTCAGCCGAGCGCGAGCCCGTGGCCAATGAACTGTTGATCTACCCCCGCAGCGTGCTGGTTGCCTGCCGTGGGCAGCGACTGGCCGGCGAAGCTGATAGCGACCTGGCCACCCACATCCGCCAGGCTTTGCATCAGGCGCGCATCGCGGTGCAGTCGGTGGCGTGCCTGCTGGCCGCTGACCGCGACATGGCCGACCGTGCCCTGCACCAGGCAGCGGCGCAACTGGGCGTACCGTTGCGTTTCCTGCCGGCCGCCGACAGTGTCGCCGAACTGGCGCAACAGGCCGTGCCGCAATTGCTGCCGCCGCTGAAGGTGGGCGAGGACATCGCCATCGCTGTGGCCAACCAGCCCCTGGACCCCGAGCAGATTGGCCGCCCCCGTGGGCGCCTTGCCGTGATCGGCCTCGGCCCTGGCGCCGCCGAGCTGATGGTGCCGGCGGTGAAAGCCGAACTGGCCCGGGCCAACGACATTCTCGGTTATGAAACCTACGTGCGCATGGCCGGTCCGTTTCGCGCCGACCAGGTGATGCACTGCACCGATAACCGCGAAGAGATGCAGCGCGCCCGTCACGCCTTCGAGCTGGCGGCCCAGGGCCGTTCGGTGGTGGTGGTGTCGTCCGGCGATCCGGGAGTATTCGCCATGGCCGCGGCGGTGCTCGAAGCCCTGCACGAATCCAGCGACCCGGCCTGGCACAGCGTCGATCTGGAGATCCTCCCGGGCGTCTCCGCCTCCCTGGCCACCGCAGCCCAGGCCGGTGCACCCCTGGGCCATGATTTCTGTGTGCTGTCGCTGTCGGACAACCTCAAGCCCTGGGACATCATCGAGAAGCGCCTGGACCTCGCCTCCCAGGCGGATCTGGCCCTGGCCTTCTACAACCCGATTTCCCGCTCGCGGCCCTGGCAACTGGGCCGGGCCCTGGAGATCGTGCGCCAGCACCGTACGCCGCAAACCCCGGTGGTATTGGGGCGCGACATTGGCCGCCCGGGTCAGACCCTGCGGGTCATCACCCTGGGCGAGCTGACCCCGGAGCAGGTGGACATGCGCACCATGGTGTTGGTGGGCTCCTCCACCACCTGCGTCTTCCCCCGGGCGGAAGGTGGCGAGTGGGTCTACACGCCGCGTTGGTACGGCAATAAACCCCTGTAGGAGTCGCTGGGTTCGGCGGTCAGCAGCCAGGTGATGAATTCGAAGAAGCCGGCCCATCTGGCGGGGATGCGGCCGGCGACGAAAGCTTCCCAGTCGCCCAGGTCGAAATCCCAGACGCCGCCGCTGTCCTTGTCCAGCAAGTAGCCGCCTTCGCCTTGCAATGAGGTGAAGGCCACAAAGTCCTCTGGCAGCTCCCAGACCTCATGGATGAACTCGGTGCCCATGCGAACTTCCTCGCCGGGCCCGGCAATGTCGAGGAGCACTTCGTCGCTGGCGCGGCTGCTGAAATCGGCGGGGTGGCAGGCCAGGTAGATCTGTGCGAACTCGCTGTCCGGGGCAATGCCCAGGGCTTCCAGCGCCAGGGTGACCTCGGCGCTTTCAGGAAGCGGGCGGTAGCGGGGCTGGGCTTCGATCAGGGCAATCAGTGGCGCTGGAATCATGCAGGGTACTCGGTGGCGCGTGGCCATTTGTCCAGCGGCAGATGGTTCATGTCGCGGGTGAATTGTTCCCGGGCCTGGCCCAGGGTTTTATGGTTCGGCCCGCTCGGCACATCCAGCGCTTCGCTGCCGTCGTCTTCCCAGTGGCACAGGTCGCAGATCTCGTACGCGCCCCGCTCCGACAGGGTTCGATAGCCACAGCAGGGGCAGGCCTCCCGGTGTTCGAAGCCTGGGCTGACGATGCAGTCGCCCAGCCCGGCTTCACGCAGGCAGCGCCTCAGGTACAGATGGCTGACGCCGCGATATTCGGCGCGCAGGGCGATCAGCAGCAGCGCGTCGTAGCGTGGGTCTTGCACCTCTTGCGGGGGCTCCGGTTGGGTCAGGATCTGTTGTTGCAGGCTGGGTGCAAGTGCCGCGAATTCAAGGTCGTCGCTGTCTATTCCCCACCAGTTCAGGAGGTGGGAGAAGCGCGCGGCGGCGTCGAGGCCGGGCAACCTGTGGCGGCTCAGAAGGTCGATGGCTGCGTTGGCGGTGAGTTTTTCCATGGGGGGTCGGCTTTTCGAGGGGGCGGTTCAGGGCCAGGTCAGGGTCAATTGGTCAGGGCGCTGAATGGGTATTCGTACCCTGACCCCGGAGGTCGATTCGCCATGGAGGTACTGGTCCTGGATCTCTACCCGGTTGAAGGGGTTGGTGTCGCGCAGGGCAACCAGCCAGATCAGTGCATCCGAGCCTTTTTCCTGCAAGGCCAGGAAGCCATCGCCGCCGTAGCCTGCCGTCTCCCCACCCCGGGCATAGAACGACTGTGGACCGTCGGTGCACAAGCCCAGGGTGGTGACGAAGTCAGGCTCATCCTGTTGGGGATAGTCCAGGGCCGGCATCCAGACGTTGTTGATCAGCCGGGGATGTTCATAGGGCAGGTCGAACAGGCAGTAGAACCCGCTGCCGAGGACCAGGGTGTTTTCCCGGGGGAAACACCCGCCCAGCCATTGTTCCTGAATGAAAGCGGCATCGGCGCTGTAGGGCATTGGGTGGTTCCTGCTCCTGCTGGAAGGGGGTTTCTACAGGTTCGAGACCTGGCGAAAACCGGAGTTGTAGGCGCATTGCCCGGCGTACTCGGGGCGTGCATCACAGGCCTTGAGGCAACCCTGGACGCCCTTGGGAAAGCGCGCCTCCACCGACATCGCGAAACCGTAGGTCGGCGTGGTCACCGCAAAGCTGCTGTTGCAGGCCACTTGCGTGCTGTAGGTGAAGGTCATGGCCTCGCGCCGGCCGTTGTGGGCGAAGGCCACCTCGAAGCTGTCGAGGCTGTTCCAGCCCGACAGCGGCAGCACTACAAAACGGTAGCGGGTGCTGTCCAGGCGTTGGCCGATGACCCGCAGGTTCTTGCTCGATGAGTCGGCCTTGGGCGAAGGGTAGGGCAGGGCCAGCAGCGCCCGCGGGTCACCCACCACGCCCAGTTCGAAGCCGATACCTTTTTGGTAGAAGGGTATCTCCAGGGCCGGTGCGCCTTCGATCTTCACGTACTGGCTGGATGCATAGGGGCCGCGGCTTTCAGGCTTGTAGTCCGGCGCTTTGGCGAAGCTGACTTCAAGCTCCAGCACGGCGTCTGAGGCCTTGGCGTGCTCGGTGCGTATATCGCTGGGTTGCTCGCTGCCATGGCTGGCGCAACCGGCCAGCACCATGGCCGTAGTCAGTTGCAGCAGCTGTCGGGCGGGCCATGGACGTAGAACGGTCATCACTCAATGCTCCTTCTTCAGCGGGCTGGAGTTCAGGCCCAGCCCCTTGAGCTGCCAGCTTCCCTGCACCTGCTGCCAGCTGAACTGGCGGCCGACCCAGTCCACCTGCAAGGCGTGATGCAGGCGGCTCTGGTCAATGCGCCGGCCTTCGCCCAGGGCCTGTCGCGCGCGGTCGCCGGCTTGGTTGAACAGGGGCCAGAGCTGGCTCAGGTTCAGCTCCTTGCTGATCGGCAACTGGGCATACACGCCCTGCTCCGCCGAACTGAGCAGCAGCCCTTCCTTGCCGAGGAACGCAGCACTGCTGTTGTCCGGCGACACCGACACCAGCATGGCGTAGTGGGAGAACCCCCAGCCGGGCAGCCGCTCGTCGAACCACAGCACTTGCCCGGTGGAGGGCACCAGGGCCCGCGCGCCCTCGGGAAACAGCAGCAGGTCGCTGCGTCCGGGTTGCGGCTGGCCCCAGTCGGGTTCGCTCTTGCTCTTGACCGGGCTGAGGATGCGGGCCAGGGGCGTGTCGTTCTGCACGGCGATCAGCACCGTGCCGACGCCCATCCATTCGATGGTGGTGGCCAGCAGTACCGGTTGCCCGCCCCGGGTCGCCCCGGTGGGTTTTACATCGGTGATCTGCCAGGCGTTCAGCGGCCGATAGAGCTGGCCCTTGTAGGTGATTTCCCGGGGGCTGCTGCCGTCCCGACGGTGGTACACCTTGAAGTCGCCAAAGCGCTCAATGGATTCACTGGTCTTGTTCAGCCAGGCCTCGAGCTTGGCCTGGGGCGATTCGCCAGCCAGTGCCGGGAGGGGCATGAGCAGGAGCCCGGCCAGCAGGCAGGCCAGGCCGCGCCCGATCTGCGCAAGGCACAGGGCGCGCGCGGCGGCGGGGCCCGTGCCAGTGGGTCGTTGAAGAGTCTGCATTCCGTTGCCTGTCGCTTGATGGGAGGGTGGCCGGGGCCCTAAGGGACCAGGTAGCCCCTGACCCCAGTGAAGATGATCTGCGCCGCCAGGGCGCAGACGAACAGTCCCATCAACCGGCTGACGATCTGCAAGCCCTGGTCGCCGAGGATGCGTTCGATGCGGTTGGACAGGTACAGCACCACCCCCACGGTGAGGCTGGCCAGGGCGATGCTGAGGATGGCGGTGAGCTTGTCGTCCCAGTGCGGCTGGCTGACGCCCATCACCAGCAGGGCGCCGATGGTGCCCGGGCCCACGGTCAGGGGAATGGTCAGCGGGACTATGGTCACGTCCTGCTGCACGTTGTCGGTCTGCACCGCCGATTTGCCCTGGGCCATGCCCAGGGCAGAGATGAACAGCACGCTGCCGGCACCGATGCGGAAGGCGTCCACGGTGATGCCGAACACGCCGAAGATCACCCGGCCGAACAGGTACAGCAGGATGCTGGAGACCAGGGTCGCCAGGGCCACTTTCCAGGCCAGGCGCCGGCGCTCCTTGAGCGAATAGCCGCGGGTCAGGCTGATGAAGCACGAGAGCACGAAGAAGGGGCTGTAGAGCACCAGCATCTTCAGGTAAACGCTGAACAGCACGTGGAGCATGGTGGGAGCTCACGACTAAAGGAGGGCGAGCGAGAGTTTAACAGGCGCCGCAGAGCCTGTCGGCTCAACTGGTGTGCGCGGTGCTGCGCTCGCGCAGGTCGCGCTGGGTCACCCAGTGTTCCACCAGTTCCCGCAGTTGCGAGAGCTCCACGGGCTTGGCCATGTGCCCGTCCATGCCGGCCTGGCGCGCGCGCTCCTTGTGCTCGGCGAGGATGTGCGCGGTGAGCGCCACCACCGGGGTGCGTACCCGCTGGTTGCCGACTTCCCAGGCGCGCAGTTGCTGGGTGGCGGAGAAGCCGTCGAGCACCGGCATTTCGCAGTCCATCAGTACCAGGTCGTAGCGGTTGGCTTTCATTGCCTGCAAGGCTTCCTCGCCGTTGCTGGCGGTATCGGGCTGCAGGTTGAGCTTGCCGAGCATGCCGCGGATGACCTTGGTGGAAATACTGTTGTCCTCGGCCACCAGGATGCGGAAGTCGCTGGGCACGGTGACTGGCGCCGGGGCCTGGGCAGCGTGCGCCGGCTGGTTGTAGGCTGTCTCTTATACACATCTGACGCTGCCGACGAATAGAGAGGTGTAGA
>ERZ1032387.242-NODE-242-length-9805-cov-12.005949_pt1 | contig 9805 bp, 8 predicted proteins | sample MGYA00516710_ERZ1032387 | MGnify/ENA primary metagenome ERZ1032387 (study PRJEB33718, sample SAMN03160192) | human skin metagenome | collected 2014-02-25 | study: EMG produced TPA metagenomics assembly of the PRJNA266117 data set (Human skin bacterial metagenome and...
ATCTACACCTCTCTATTCGTCGGCAGCGTCAGATGTGTATAAGAGACAGAGCCGAAACGCATGCCATTGCCCAGGTTGACCCAGACCATCACCGCATAGATCGGCAGCGCCCCCTCGCCGCCTACCACCAGGCCGTAACAGGTGCCGGTGTAGTCATAGACCATGCCCAGGATGCGCCGCGCCGGGTAGTGCCCGGGCCAACGGGCAATGGCCATGCGCAGCACGATCGAACCCAGCATGAACAGGGAAATGTAGATCATCACCGGAACGTAGGGATCCACATCCTGCCCCGGCAGGAAGCCGATCACACCAAACCAGACCAGGGCGCATCCGGCGACGATAATCCGCAGGGTGGCCTGATCGAGTTCACTGTCTTTCTCAACTTTCATGCAATCACCTCCTTGTGCAATATGCGCTGCCGTGGTCTTTTGCCGTTCGGCAAACTGGCCCATCGGACACGACCAGCGGGCAGTTACAACGCCGTGCGCCAAGTTAGCATGCCCACAGGACTGGATGTTTCAAGGAGTTTCAAACATGACATGCCGGATTATCGTCGCCGACGACCACCCGTTGTTTCGCGAAGGCATGCTGCGCACCATCCAGCGCTTGCTGCCCGATGCCGTGCTCGAAGAGGCCGGCGACCTGGCTGCGGTAATGGCCCTGGCCGAGAGCGGCGAGGAGCCGGACTCGCTGATTCTCGACCTACGCTTTCCCGGCCTGACCTCGGTCAGCATGATTGCCGGCCTGCGCCAGCAATTGCCGCGCACCTCGATCATCGTGGTGTCGATGGTCGACAACCAGGACCTGATCGCCGAAGTCATGGCCGCCGGGGCCGACGGTTTCATCGGCAAGAGCATCAGCCCGGACGAGATCGGCCAGGCGATTCAGGCCATCCGCGAAGGCGACGTGGTGGTCAAGTACGCGCCTTCCGGCCTGCTGCTGCCCCTGGACGCCTGCGCCGAAGTGAGCCAGCTGACCACCCGGCAACAGGAAGTCCTGCGCCTGATCGCCCAGGGCAAGACCAACAAGGAAATCGCCCGAGAGCTGGATATCTCGCCGTTCACCGTGCGCATCCACGTGTCTTCCCTGCTGCATACCCTCAAGGTGCCCTCGCGCGCCGCGGCGGCGGTGAAGTTCGCCGGCACCTGGTAAACCGGGACAATCGGGGCCGCGCTATCGGGCGGCCTGCACCAGAATGCCAAGACACGGTTGGTCAGCGCGCGCCGTTAATGCTGGGAAGCCCTGCGCAAATGAGGCAGCATCGGTTCTGGCACGCCGGTATAAACGCCATGGCATTGGGCGGCACGCCAGGAACAGCGTGCTGGCGCGACCGCCCTCGCAGGAGAAAGACATCATGAGTACGGATAAGCGTGATGAGTTGTTTGAACGGTTACACCACTGGTTCGGTGACTCGGAAGCCGCCAACTGGAACGAATACACCACCGAGCAGGTGGCCAAGGGAGTCCTCCACGCCTTTACCCCGGCGCAATGGCAACGCCTCGGCGAAACCCTGCTGTCGCGCCCCGAGTACTGGCAGCACCGCTGCGCGGTGTCCCTGGGAGAGTTGCGCAGCCCGCCGGCCATCGAGCTGCTGAAACGCCTGCTGGTGGATTCGCCCTACCTGGACGTGAGGGTCATGGCGATCTATGAACTGGACTGGTCGGAAGCGGCCATCGAGCCCCGCTATGCGCCCTGCATTCTGGAAATCATGGACAACCTCAGTGAGGAAGGCATAGAACCGGAGCTGCAAAGCCTGTTGACCAAGGCCGAGTCCGCCGCCCCCTGAGCGCGCCCCCTGGATGGCCCCTCGGCCATCCAGCTTTCAGCTCGACACCCGGGAGTTCACCAGCCAGCGCTCAAAGGCCTCGGTCGGCAACGGTCGGCTGATCAGATAGCCCTGCACCGTGTCGCAGCCCCAGCTTTCCAGCAATTTCAGGCAATGCTCATATTCCACGCCTTCGGCCACCACCTTGAGCCCCAGCTTGTGGCTCATTTCAATGGTGGAACGCACGATCACCGCATCGCCGCTGGTTTCATCCAGATTGCGGATGAACGACTGGTCGATCTTCAGTTCCTGCACCGGCAGGCGCTGCAACTGCGCCAGGGATGAATAGCCGGTACCGAAATCGTCCACCGACAGGCTGATGCCGCAGCCGCGCAAGCGTTGCAGCACGGCCAGGGCCTGCTCCGGGTCGCGCATGATGGCGCTCTCGGTGATCTCGAACACCAACTGTTCGGCTGCCACCTGATAGCCCTCAAGGTAATCGCTGACCCGTACCTCCAGGCCGTCGTCCTCCAGGTCGCTGGCCGAGATGTTCAGTGACAGGCGTACGGGCAGGGCCCGGCGGTTCCACTCCGCCAGCTGGCGGATACAGGCTTCGATGACCCAGGCGGTGAGGCTGTGCATGCTGCCGGTGCGCTCGGCCAGGGGAATGAATTCCGCCGGCGAGACCACGCCGAACACCGGGTGCTGCCAGCGCAGCAGGGCTTCGGCCTGGTGCAGGTAGTCCCGGCGCAGATCGAGCTTGGGCTGGTACAACAGGAACAGCTCACCTTCGGCGGCCGCCCGGCGCAGGTCGCGGATCAGGCTGATCTGCCGCTGGTGAGCCAGGTCTCGGTCCTGCTGGTAGACCTGCAAGTAACCGGGCTTGAGCGAAGCATCATGGCGGGCGATGGCGGCGCGGCTGATCAGTTCCTCGGCGGACTTGCCGTCGGCGGGGTACACCGCCATCCCCATGCAGATCTGCCGGCGCACCTCATCGCCCTGGATCAGTTGCGGCCGGCTGAGCAGGTCATGCAGCCGGTCAGCCATGGCCATGGCCCCGTCCAGTTCGGTGTTCTCCAGCAGCAGGAGGAATTCACTGGCGGTGATCCGGGCCGCCGTATCGCCCTGGGACAATACTTCCCGCAGGCGCCGGCTGAGCTCGCCCATCATCTGGTCCAGGCCTTCTGTGCCAAAGCCTTCGTTGATCGCCCGATAGTTGTCGATGCCCAGGTAGAGCAGCACCACATTGCGCCGGGCGGCAATGGCCTTGGTCAGGCGTTCGATGGCCAGGGCCCGGTTCGGCAGCCCGGTCAGCGGATCATGCAGAGCGTTGTGGGCCAGTTGCCGTTCGCGGGTGGCAATGGCGCTCTGCATGGCGTTGAAGGCATCTGCCAGCACCCCGAACTCGTCGCTGCGCTTGATGGTTACCGGGGCCTGATAGTTACCGGCACCGATGCGCCTTGCCGCCTGGGCCAGGTCTTCCAGGGGCCGCGATACCCGCCGCGCCATCAGCAGGGCGCAGACCAGGGAGACCACCAGCGCCACCATGGCGATCCACATGAACTCCCGGTCCAGCGGGGCAAAGGCCTGCAACGCCTGCTCCAGGGGGCTTTGCAGCAAGGCCATGACCCGCGGATCGCCGGCATCCCCGGTATTGGCCAGTTGCAAGGCCTGGTTGAGGAAACGCTGGCCATGGGTCTCGCTCAACTGCGGCAGGGATTGCCACAGGGAGTCGGCCAGGACATTGATGATGGGCGACCAGAAGAACTCCGGCTGGGTGCTGAACAGCTCGCCGGGATGCTGACCATCGACCGTCAGAAACGACACTTCCAGGTTGCTCATGGAGCGCAGTTCCTGGGCAAACAGCTCATCCATGGGAAAGCCCATCACTACCCGGGCGATGGGTAGCGACTCCAGCACTTCCCCCTGGACCAGCAGATAGGGCCGGCCCTTGATTGCGACGAAGAGCATGTGGGTGTTGTGCCGCATGGCCCGGCGCAGGGCCTGGTCGTAGGGAAAGTGCTGGTCCCGGGCGATCACCGGCAGGGTGCTCGCGATGACCCGGCCCTCGGGGCTGAGCACGAACATCTCGCTGGAACGGATGCCGCCGCTATGCTGGGCCAGGGCGGCAAGGATATCCACCGGCTTGCCGCTGAGCACCGCCCGGCGAAACTCGGAATCCACCACCAGCCAGTCGACACCGTACTGCAGGTTGCGACCGCGCAAGTCCAGCAGCCGTTCGAATACCCGGGTGCCGATCTTCAGTTGCAATTGCGCCTGGCGCTCCACCGCTTGGGTGGTGGCGGTCTTGACCGCGAAATACACCGCGGCAATCAATACCAACAGCAATAGCGCCAGCACCCCGACAATCCTTGCCTGAAAGGTTCGGCGCCACTTCATAAGGCTGCTCTCAGTCGCTCCAAGTCCCCGGCGGGCCTTGAAAAGGCCGACGCGGATAACCCCTGCCGGAAGCTGAAAAATCCCTTCTTCATACCCATCCCTCTGAGAAGCTGAATGCGCGCGTCAAATAAATGCCAGCTTCATTCCGGCATTCCGGGCAATCAGATTAATCCTCAAATTACACAAGATCACGCAATAAAACAGGTGACATCGCAGTCATTTTATTGACAACCCATGTCAAACAGCCCCTTCAAGTGAGCTTGAATCCCTTCGCAAAAACCCCCAGGCATGCAGCAAGAACAGCCTAGACCGCGGCTATGCAACGCTTCTCTGCCAGGGCAAGAGGCGATGCAGCGGTATTTCCCACCGCTTCGGAAAAACGCTGAAACCAGTCCCCCATTGAAACCCGCGGCGACCTGCCCCATCTAAGCTGCATAGTCCATCGCGCAGGAGCCTCCATGAGCGACCAGCAAGAATTTCCCGAAGATCCACGTGACTACGTCGATCCGGAAAACACCGAACACCAGGCTGCCCATGGCACCGGCCTGGCCCTGCCCGGACAGAATCTGCCGGACAAGGTCTACATCATCCCGATTCACAATCGTCCCTTCTTTCCTGCGCAAGTATTGCCGGTCATCGTCAATGAAGAGCCCTGGGCCGAAACCCTGGAACTGGTGAGCAAATCCGAGCATCACTCCCTTGCCCTGTTTTTCATGGACACCCCGCAGGAGGACCCGCGGCACTTCGATACCTCCGCGCTGCCGGAGTACGGCACCCTGGTCAAGGTCCATCACGCCAGCCGTGAAAACGGCAAGCTGCAGTTCGTTGCCCAGGGCCTGACCCGGGTGCGCATCCGCACCTGGCTCAAGCACCATCGTCCGCCCTACCTGGTGGAGGTCGAGTACCCCCATCAGCCCAGCGAGCCCACCGACGAGGTCAAGGCCTACGGCATGGCGCTGATCAATGCGATCAAGGAGCTGCTGCCGCTCAACCCGCTGTACAGCGAAGAGCTGAAGAACTACCTCAACCGCTTCAGCCCCAACGATCCGTCGCCCCTGACCGACTTCGCCGCCGCCCTGACCTCCGCCACCGGCAACGAACTGCAGGAAGTGCTGGACTGCGTGCCCATGCTCAAGCGCATGGAAAAAGTCCTGCCGATGCTGCGCAAGGAAGTCGAAGTGGCGCGCCTGCAGAAAGAGATTTCCGCCGAGGTCAACCGCAAGATCGGCGAGCACCAGCGCGAGTTCTTCCTCAAGGAGCAGCTCAAGGTGATCCAGCAGGAGCTGGGGTTGACCAAGGATGACCGCAGCGCCGACCTGGAGCAGTTCGAACAGCGCCTGACTGGCAAAGTGCTGCCGCCCCAGGCGCAGAAACGCATCGACGAGGAAATGAACAAGCTGTCGATCCTGGAGACCGGCTCGCCGGAATATGCGGTTACCCGCAACTACCTGGAATGGGCCACGGCCGTGCCCTGGGGTGTCTTCGGCGACGACAAGCTCGACCTCAAGCACGCGCGCAAGGTGCTGGACAAGCACCACGCCGGGCTCGACGACATCAAGAACCGTATCCTCGAATTCCTCGCGGTGGGCGCCTACAAGGGCGAGATCAGCGGCTCCATCGTGCTGCTGGTAGGCCCACCCGGTGTCGGCAAGACCAGCGTCGGCAAATCCATCGCCGAATCCCTGGGGCGGCCGTTCTACCGCTTCAGCGTCGGCGGCATGCGTGATGAAGCCGAGATCAAGGGCCACCGCCGCACCTACATCGGCGCCCAGCCGGGCAAGCTGGTGCAGGCCCTCAAGGAAGTGGAGGTGATGAACCCGGTGATCATGCTCGACGAGATCGACAAGATGGGCCAGAGCTACCAGGGCGACCCGGCCTCGGCCCTCCTGGAGACCCTGGACCCGGAGCAGAACGTCGACTTCCTCGATCATTACCTGGACCTGCGCATGGACCTGTCCAAGGTCCTGTTCGTGTGCACTGCCAACACCCTGGATTCGATTCCCGGCCCGCTGCTGGACCGTATGGAAGTGATTCGCCTGTCCGGCTACATCACCGAAGAAAAACTGGCCATCGCCAAACGCCACCTGTGGCCCAAGCAGCTGGAAAAGGCCGGTGTCGCCAAGACCAGCCTGAGCATCAGCGACGGCGCCCTGCGCACGGTGATCGATGGCTACGCCCGGGAAGCCGGGGTGCGCCAGCTGGAGAAACAACTGGGCAAGCTGGTACGCAAGGCCGTGGTCAAGCTGCTGGACGAGCCGGACGCCACGATCAAGATCGCGCCCAAGGACCTGGAGGCTTCCCTGGGCATGCCGGTGTTCCGTAACGAGCAGGTCCTGAGCGGCACCGGGGTCATCACCGGCCTGGCCTGGACCAGCATGGGCGGCGCCACCCTGCCTATCGAGGCCACGCGCATTCACACCCACAACCGCGGCTTCAAGCTCACCGGGCAACTGGGGGATGTGATGAAGGAATCGGCGGAGATCGCCTACAGCTACGTCAGCTCGCACCTCAAGCAATTCGGCGGCGACAGCAAGTTCTTCGACGAAGCCTTCGTCCACCTGCACGTTCCCGAAGGCGCCACCCCCAAGGACGGCCCCAGTGCCGGGGTGACCATGGCCAGCGCCCTGCTGTCCCTGGCGCGCAACCAGCCGCCGAAGAAAGGCGTGGCCATGACCGGCGAGCTGACCCTCACCGGCCACGTGCTGCCCATTGGCGGGGTGCGCGAGAAAGTCATCGCCGCGCGGCGCCAGAAGATCCACGAGCTGATCCTGCCGGAGCCCAACCGCGGGCATTTCGAAGAACTGCCGGACTACCTCAAGGAAGGCATCACCGTGCATTTTGCCAAGCGTTTTGCCGACGTGGCCAAAGTGCTGTTCTAACCCCTTTCGCCGCAAGCCGGCTCCTGCAGGGCCCCCCTCGCAGGAGCCGGCTTGCCGGCGAACAGGCCATAACCGCCAACCTTTATTCCCCTCCCCACACCGCCCATCATCTTCAGTTATGCTCGCCGTTCGTCATGAATGATCGGAGCTTCCTGACCCATGCCCACACCCCGCCTTCTTGCCCTGCTCAGCCTCGCCCTGCTGACCGCTTGCGCCAGCCAGCCCAAGCAGAACGTCACCGTTGAAAACCAGAGTGAATGCCCGCTGCAACTGCACAATGGGCAGAACCTGATCCTCACCCTGCCAAGCAACCCCACCACCGGTTATCGCTGGGCGATCCAGGATTCGGCCGGCGGCATCCTGCGCAAGGTCAGCCCCGAGGTCTACAGCAACCCCGAAGACACCGGTCTGGTGGGCAGTGGCGGGCAGTCGACCTGGCGTTTCCAGGCCTTCGCCAGCGGCCAGGGCCGGCTGCTGCTGACCTACCAGCAACCCTGGGCACCGGAAGAGGCCCCGGTGAAGGCCTTCGACTGCTCGATCACGGTGAACTGACATGGGCTGGCTGATACTGGCGCTGATGGGCGCCGCGACCTTCCTCTACGGCGTCAGCGTGCATGCCACCCTGCTCTGCCTGCTGGTCAAGCCACTGCCGGTGCTGGCCCTGCTGGGCTGGCTGCACGATGCACCGCCCGGGGACTACCGGCGCTGGATCATCATCGGCCTGCTGTTCTCGGTGCTGGGGGATGTCCTGCTGGCCTGGCCCACGGACCTGTTCGTGTTCGGTCTCGGAGCCTTCCTGGTGGCGCACCTGGCCTACCTCAAGGCTTATCTCAGCGACTGCCGGCGCCCGGCGCTGCTGCCCTTGCTGGTGGCACTGGCCATTGGCGCGGTGCTGTTGAGCATCCTGATCTCCCACGGCCTGGGGCCGTTGCTGGTGCCGGTGATCGTCTACGCCCTGACCATCAGCGCCATGCTCTGGCGCGCCCTGGCACGCCTCGGCTCAGCGGTGCCCACGCGGTCCGCGGTACTGGCAGCGCTGGGCGCCCTGAGCTTTGCCTTCTCCGACAGCCTGATCGGCATCAGCCGCTTCGTGCTGGCCTTCGACGCCGCGCCCTACCTGATCATCATTTTCTACTGGCTGGGCCAGTGGGGCATTGCCGCTTCGGCGTTCAGCCAGAAGCCGCGCTGAGCCGCCTGCGCCGGCAGGCCGGTCCCTACTCTCCGTAGGAGCCGGCTTGCCAGCGAAAGGACCACACCTTGCGTCGCCCTTGCGCCCCTGAAGGCCCTGCGGGCCTTATCGCAGCCTGCGGCAGCGGCTACAATGCCGCCCTCTTTTTATCTCCATCGCCGGAACCGCCGTGAGCAAAGAACCCGACCGCCTTTTCGCCCAGCCACTGGCCCAGGTGCCCGACTTCGCCTTCAACGAGGATGTGGTGCGGGTGTTCCCGGACATGATCAAGCGCTCGGTGCCGGGTTACCCGACCATTGTCGAGAACCTCGGGGTGCTGGCGGCGCAATTCGCCCAACCCAACAGCGTGCTCTACGACCTGGGCTCTTCCTTGGGGGCAGTGACCCAGGCCCTGCGCCGCCATGTGCGCACGGATGGCTGCCGGGTCATCGCGGTGGACAACTCCGCAGCCATGGTCGAACGGTGCCGGGAATACCTCAACGGCCAGGATTCGATGTTCCAGGAGCTGCTGCCGGTGCAGGTGATCGAGGGCGATATCCTGGCCCTGGAATTCCAGCCGGCCTCGGTGGTGGCCCTGAACTTCACCCTGCAGTTCATCGCCCCCGAGCAGCGTCTGGCCCTGCTCGGGCGCATCCGCCAGTCGCTGCTGCCCGGTGGCGCGCTGATCCTCTCGGAGAAGCTGCGCTTCAACGATGACCAGGAACACGCCCTGCTCACCGACCTGCACATCGCCTTCAAGCGCGCCAACGGCTACAGCGAACTGGAAATCGCCCAGAAGCGCAGTGCCATCGAAAACGTCATGAAGCCCGACAGCCTCGAAGAACACCGCGAACGCCTGCTGGCTGCCGGGTTCTCGAAAGTCGTGCCGTGGTTCCAATGCCTTAACTTTGCCTCGTTGATTGCCCTGCCATGATTGATCTGTCCCCCCTCGCTCGCCGTCTGGCGGGCACGCCCCTGGCCACCTGGGCCAACGGGCTGCAAGCCCAGCTCGACACCAAGATGGAAAAAGGCCATGGCGACCTGGAGCGCTGGCAAAGCGCCCTGGATGCATTGCCGAAGATCCAGCCCAGCGAAATCGACCTGATCAATGGCCTGCGCCTGGACACCGACTGCGACGACGCCACTCGGGCGCAGATGCGCACCGCACTGATGGGCCTGTCGCCGTGGCGCAAGGGCCCGTTCGACCTGTTCGGCGTGCACGTGGACACCGAATGGCGTTCGGACTGGAAGTGGTCGCGGGTCGCCCCGCACCTGGACCTTGAGGGCAAGCGCATCCTCGATGTCGGCTGCGGCAATGGCTACTACATGTGGCGCATGCTTGGCGCCGGTGCCCACAGCGTGATCGGCGTCGACCCCAACTGGCTGTTCTTCTGCCAGTTCCAGGCGGTGCAGCGTTACTTGTCGGAGCCTTCGGTGTGGCACCTGCCCTTCCCCTTCGAAGACCTGCCGGCCAACCTGGAAGGCTTCGACACGGTGTTTTCCATGGGGGTGTTCTACCACCGCCGTTCGCCCATCGAGCACCTGGACCTTGAGGGCAAGCGCATCCTCGATGTCGGCTGCGGCAATGGCTAC
>ERZ1032387.248-NODE-248-length-9516-cov-5.774337_pt1 | contig 9516 bp, 8 predicted proteins | sample MGYA00516710_ERZ1032387 | MGnify/ENA primary metagenome ERZ1032387 (study PRJEB33718, sample SAMN03160192) | human skin metagenome | collected 2014-02-25 | study: EMG produced TPA metagenomics assembly of the PRJNA266117 data set (Human skin bacterial metagenome and...
GCCGCCATCACCAGCTGCACCAACACCAGCAACCCGCGCAACGTCATCGCCGCCGGCCTCTTGGCGCGCAACGCCAACCGCGCCGGCCTGGCCCGCAAGCCCTGGGTCAAGAGTTCGCTGGCCCCCGGCTCGAAGGCCGTGGCCCTGTACCTGGACGAAGCCGGCCTGACCGAAGACCTGGAAAAGCTCGGCTTCGGTGTGGTGGCGTTTGCCTGTACCACGTGCAACGGCATGTCGGGCGCGCTGGACCCCGTGATCCAGCAGGAAATCATCGACCGCGACCTGTACGCCACCGCCGTGCTGTCCGGCAACCGCAACTTCGACGGCCGCATCCACCCCTACGCCAAGCAGGCCTTCCTGGCCTCGCCGCCGCTGGTGGTGGCCTACGCCATCGCCGGCACCATCCGCTTCGACATCGAACGCGACGTGCTGGGCACCACCGCCGATGGCCGCGAGATCCGCCTGAAGGACATCTGGCCCACCGACGCCGAGATCGACGCCACGGTCAAGGCCGCCGTCAAGCCCGAGCAGTTCCGCAAGGTCTACGCGCCCATGTTCGGCATCCAGAACGAGCGCCAGGCCGGTGTCAGCCCGCTGTACGCCTGGCGTGCGCAAAGCACCTACATCCGCCGTCCGCCGTACTGGGAAGGCGCGCTGGCCGGCGCGCGCACGCTGCGCGGCATGCTGCCGCTGGCCGTGCTGGGCGACAACATCACCACCGACCACCTGTCGCCGTCCAACGCCATTCTGATGGACAGCGCCGCGGGCGAATACCTGCACAAGATGGGCCTGCCCGAAGAGGACTTCAACTCGTACGCCACCCACCGCGGCGACCACCTGACGGCACAACGCGCCACCTTCGCCAACCCCAAGCTCTTCAACGAAATGGTGAAGAACGCGGACGGCACGGTCAAACAGGGGTCGCTTGCGCGCGTGGAACCCGAGGGCAAAGAGATGCGCATGTGGGAAGCCATCGAAACCTACATGGACCGCAAGCAGCCGCTCATCATCGTGGCCGGCGCCGACTACGGCCAGGGTTCGTCGCGCGACTGGGCCGCCAAGGGCGTGCGCCTGGCCGGCGTCGAAGCCATTGCCGCCGAAGGCTTCGAACGCATCCACCGCACCAACCTCATCGGCATGGGCGTGCTGCCACTGGAATTCAAGCCGGGCGTGAACCGCAAGACGCTGGGCCTGGACGGCACCGAAAGCTACGACGTGGTCGGCGAACGCAAACCGCGCGCCGACCTGACGCTGGTCGCGCACCGGCGCAACGGCGAAACCCTGCAAGTGCCCATGACCTGCCGCCTGGACACGGCCGAGGAAGTCTCCATCTACGAAGCCGGCGGCGTGCTGCAGCGCTTCGCGCAAGACTTCCTGGAGGCCGAATCGGCCGGCTCGGCCAAGCAGGCCGGCTGATCCCCGCAACCCTCATCAAGGCGGGCGCCCCGCGCGCCCGCCGCCCACATTCAAGACATCAGGACTGCCCCATGGCCCACGCACCCCAGATCAAGATTCCCGCCACCTACATGCGCGGCGGCACCAGCAAAGGCGTGTTCTTCAAGCTGGACGACCTGCCCGAATCCGCCCGCGTGCCGGGCCCGGCCCGCGACGCGCTGCTGATGCGCGTCATCGGCAGCCCGGACCCCTACGGCAAGCAGATCGACGGCATGGGCGCAGCCACCTCCAGCACCAGCAAGACCGTCATCGTCGGCAAGAGCACCCGCCCCGACCACGACGTGGATTACCTGTTCGGCCAAGTCTCGATCGACCAGGCTTTCGTCGACTGGAGCGGCAACTGCGGCAACCTGTCCGCCGCGGTCGGCCCCTTCGCCATCACCAACGGCCTGATCGACCCGGCCCGCATTCCGCAGAACGGCATCGCCGTGGTGCGCATCTGGCAGGCCAACATCCAGAAGACCATCATCGCCCACGTGCCCATCACCGACGGCGCCGTGCAGGAAACCGGCGATTTCGAACTGGACGGCGTGACCTTCCCCGCGGCCGAGCTGCAGCTGGAATTCATGAACCCGGCCGAAGAAGGCGACGGCGGCTCGATGTTCCCCACCGGCAACCTGGTGGACGACCTGGAAGTGCCCGGCGTGGGCACCTTCAAGGCCACCATGATCAACTCCGGCATTCCCACCATCTTCCTGAACGCCGACGCGCTGGGCTATAGCGGCGCCGAACTGCAGGACGACATCAATGGCGACGCCGCCGCGCTGGCCCGCTTCGAGACCATCCGCGCCCACGGCGCGCTGCGCATGGGCCTGATCAAGTCCCTGGAAGAAGCCGCCGCCCGCCAGCACACCCCCAAGGTCGCCTTCGTGGCCGGCCCCAAGGCCTACACCGCGTCCAGCGGCAAGCAGATCGGCGCCGGTGACATCGACGTGCTGGTGCGCGCCCTGTCCATGGGCAAGCTGCACCACGCCATGATGGGCACCGCGTCGGTCGCCATCGCCACCGCCGCCGCCGTGCCCGGCACGCTGGTCAACCTGGCGGCCGGCGGCGGCCAGCGCGACCAGGTCTGCTTCGGCCACCCGTCGGGCACGCTGCGCGTGGGCGCCGAAGCGCAATTGGTCGACGGCGAATGGACCGTCACCAAGGCCATCATGAGCCGCAGCGCCCGCGTGCTGATGGAAGGCCGCGTGCACGTGCCGCGCGTCGGGTTCTGAACCGCAAGGCACTAGCTCCAGCCGGCGCCGTGCGTCACGGCCCGGGCCTTACTTGGCCTGCTCTTTCGGCGCGCTGGCCACCAGCGCGTCAAACGCCTTGTCCAGGCTGGCCAGCGAATCGGCGATATGGGCGCGGCGTTCCTTGATCCACTTGTCCTGCGACGCCAGCTGCTCGCGCGCTTCCTTGATCATGCGATCCATCTCGGCCGGCTGCGGACCGCCGCTGGTGGCGCGGTTCTTCACGATGGCCACCGGGTCCAGCGTCGAGCGGAACTCGGCTTCGCTCATCGGCAGTTCGTTCGGATACTTCGATCCCTTCATCGCCTCGGCGTAGATACGACGCGCCTGGTCATACGGGAAGTCCAGCGGCTTGATGTTGTTGGTCTTGGCGTAGCTCACGACTTCCGACGCAAAGTGGTGGCCGTCGCGGAACGGCAGCTTGTACTTGCGCATCAGCACGTCGGCCAGTTCCTGCGAAGCCGTCCAGTCGCTGTTCAGTTCTTCCAGCGCGCGGTCCGGGCTGATCACCATGGCCTTGAGCACGCGGTCCCAGCGTTTCAGCGCCGAAATGCCGCTGTCGACCATCGCCGAATTCTGCTTCACGTCCTTGGGGTCGCTCATGCCCGGGGTGATGTTGTGCGTCTGGATCACCGGCCCCATCGCCAGCGTCACCGCCGTCGACGCGTCGCTGCGCGTGTCGTTCAGCAAGCCCGGGTTGCGCTTTTGCGGCATGGCGCTGGACACATAGGTATTGCCGCCGCCCTCTTCCAGCAGAATCCACGGACGCGATTGCGCGTACTGCGTCATCACGTCTTCCACGAAATTGCCCGTGCGCAACGCGATGCTGGTCACGATGGATGCCACTTCCACCGGCTGGTCCATCGACGAGATCTGCGACGCGTCATAGGCGTTGTCCACCAGCGCCGTGAAGCCCAGGTATTGCGCCATGCGCTTTCTGTCCAGCGGCCAGCTGGTGCCGTTCAGCACCGTGGTGCCCATGGGCGAACGGTCGATGCGCACATAGGCTTCGCGAATGCGCTGGGCATCGCGCGCCAGCCCGGCCGCCTGGCCCAGCAGATAGTGGCCGTAGCTGTTCGGCTGCGCGGCCACGCCATTGGTGTAGTTCGGCACGATGGTGCCGGCGTGCTTGGCCGCCAGTTCCACCAGCGTGGTCGACGTGGCGTTCAGCTGGTCCGCCAGTTCCAGCAGCTTGTCGCGCAGGATCGCGCTGCGGTAGGTCGCGTGCATGTCCTGGCTGGAACGGCCCGCGTGCAGCAGCGTCACGTCTTCGCCCGCCGCCTTGATCAGCAGCGGTTCGAACGTGATGACGCTGGCTGGCCGCTTGGCGCCGGGCTGGTTGCCGTCGTTGATCACCTTGGCCACTCCAGCCGCCAGGCGCGGCGCCATGGACTTGTCCAGCAGCCCTTCGTCGGTGTTGATCACGGCCGTGGCCTTGTTGATCTCGCCCAGCCAGAAGAACGGATCATGCGCGGGCGGCTTGGCGGCGGCCGGCGCGGCGGGCGCCTGCTGGGCCAGGGCGGCCTGGCTGCCAAGGGAAAAAACAAGGGCTGCGCCCAGGGCGGGCAGGAAATGTCTCATGGCGTTCTCGTTATGGGAAAGAGAGTCGGCCGGGGAAGCCCCCGATGCCAAGCGCCATTTTTGCTCGGACTTAGATCAAAATGCAATTATTCCGACAGGCCCGGGGGCACTGCCCAGCGCAGCACGAAACGCGCGCCGCCCAGCGGGCTGTCGAACACCTGAATGGTGCCCCGGTGGCTGGCCGCCACGCGCTGCACGATCGCCAGCCCCAGGCCCGCGCCGCCCGTACCGCGATCGCGGCTTTCATCCAGCCGGGTGAAGGGTTCGAAGACCCTGTCGCGATCTTCGGCGGGGATGCCCGGCCCGTCGTCATCGACGATCAGCTCGAAACCGCCTTGCGGACAGTGCGCCAGTGCGATCTCGATGCGGCCGCGTGCATAGCGCACCGCGTTCTGCACCAGGTTCAACAGCGCGCGGCTCATGTAGCGCGGGTTCAGGCTGACGTGCGGCGGGTGCCCCTCCACCACCACGCAGCGCACATTGCGCGCATCGGCCTGGTGCGCCACCTGGGCCAGCGCCTCGCCCAGCCAGTCGCGCGTGTCCACGGTTTCCTGCTTGACCGCGTCATCGGCCGGCCGCTCCAGCCGCGCGTACACCAGCAGTTCGGCCACCATGCTTTCCAGTTCGGAGATGTCGGCCCGCATATCGCGCAGCACGCGGCCATGCTCGCGCGGCAGGCCGCTGCGATCCAGCACATCCACCTCGAACGACAATCTCGCCAAGGGCGTGCGCAATTCATGCGACACCGCATTGGTCAGGCTGCGCTGGTTCTCGATCAGCGTGGCGATGCGGCTGGCCATGGCGTTGAAGCTTTCCCCGACATGCCGGATGCCCGTGATGCGCGACAGATGCACCCGTATGTCCAGGTCACCCTGGCCCATCCGCACCGCGGCATTGCGCAGCCGGTCCATGTCGCGCCACATCGGCAGCGCCCACAACGCCAGCAACCCCACGCCCACCATCACCGTCAGGAAGGTCCACAGGGTCCAGGTCAGCACCGTATCGACCAGGCCCTCGCCCGGCAGGCGCACTTCCAGCCATTGCGCGGGTTCGCCAGGCAGCGGCACCAGGTGCGTGTTGTATTCGTCGCGCATGACAAAGCCCTGGCTTTCCAGCTGCTCGCGTTCGTTGCCGCTCAGCCGCACCTGGTCCTGGCGCAGCAGCCGCAGCAGCAGGCCGTAATGCGGCAACACCTGTTCGCGCAGCGCGGCCTCGCGCTCGGCCGGCGCCACGCCATCGAGCCGCTGGTGCAGCTCGTAGACCTGGCCCCGCAGCGACTGGTAGGCAATCTCGTCCACCGTCGGCTTGAACAGCTTGCCCAGGCCCTTGTCCACCAGTTGGTACGCCAGGCACAGACTGATCACGACCACGATGAAGAATCGAACGAAGAATTTGAACATTGCAGGCCCAGGCGCCGACAGCCGGCGGCTTGGGATCATAGGGAGAAAGCGGGGTGGCGATCCGCCGCCATTTGTGGGGGATTTGTGAAAAATCGTGAAACACCGGTGACCAACAAGGCACGCTATTCTGGGGCTGATGTTCGGCTGCCTGCCCGGCGGATTCCCGCGCCCTCCCTCGAAAGGACTTCCACCCCATGGACCCGCTAGAGAAATTCCTGCGTTCGGACAAGATCCTGCAATCGTTCCCCGGCGCCGACCGCGCCGCCATCCAGGCCTACGAGCAAGCCTGGCAGACGCGTTTTTCCGACGGCTACAAGGCATTCCTGGCGCGCAGCAATGGCCTGCGCTTCGGCTTCGATTTCGACCAGGCGCACCGGGCCGGCGTGTCGCCCGCGTTGGCCGACATGAATACGTTTTTCGGTATCGGCAATGGCAACCCGCACCTGGACCTGGCGCTGCTGACCCCGAAAATGGGCTTTCACAACCGTGCCTTCCTGCCTTTCGCCCCGGTGCTGGGATTGGGCGGCGACTTCTGTACCTACGTGGAAATCAGCCAGGGCACGCACCAGGGCCGCATCATGTACACCGATGGCGAGATGGCCTCGGAGTACGAAGACCTGGATATCCGAGGCCAGGACGTCGACACCCTGGTCGACGGTTTCATCGACGACGGCTGGTTCATGCCCGTCGCTGCGTCGTTCGATGATTTGATCCGGCTGTACGCGAAGATGGCGTGAAGGCCTATCAGCAGTGCCCGACGAACGTCATCGGCACCGCTTTCGGCCACTTCTACGTGCCGCCCAAAGCCGCTCGATCGCCAGGCGCCTTGACCAGGAATTCCTTCAGGCTGGCGACCTTGCTCTTCTTGAAGATGCGGTTCTTGTAGGTCACCACCGTGGTGGGCGACAGGCCCAGCGCGCGGCCCACTTCCTTGGCCGTGTGGCCCTGGCGCAGCAGGTTCGCCACCTGGATCTCGCGAGACGACAGGTCTGCCGGCCAGGCCGCCACGGGCGCCGGCGCGGCCTCGCGCCGACATAGCTGGTGATGGCGCCGCGCCAACGCGATCAACAGCGGCGCGCGGCCGCGCATCAGGTCGGTCACGTCCGCCGAATGCGTGCGCGAAAAATACAGGTTCAGGTAGCTGATGCCTTCGCTGCGCGCGCCGATCAATGAAATCTTGCTGGCAAAGCCGGGCCGCTCGAACAGCAGGCGGCGGTATTCGGCATCCAGGATGTGACCGGGCGCGGGCGTCTGGATGATCAGGTCCGGCTGTCCCTCGGGCCGACAGGCCAGGTCGCGCAGCAGCGCGTAGTTGGGATCGCGGCGATAGAACTGGTCATCGACGTAGACGTTGGTGGTCCATTCGATCAGGGACTGGTTCAAGAGGCTGGCGGCCGACGAATACTGCACCGAGCCGTCGTGCCCGTAGAACACGTGGGCCACGTGATCGGCCGCCACCGTTTCGCGCAGGGCCAGCAGCAGCGCCGCATGGAACATCGGCCCGCCCAGGTCCATCACGGCGGACGCGGCCCATTGGTCCGTCCCCCCGGCCGCAGCCAGCAGCGTGCTTGTCTCTTCCATGGTTCTGGGTCCTCGTACGGACGTGTTTTCTCGATTCTACGGTCAACCCCGGCCGTCCGTGTGTCCTCTTCCGTGAGGACATGACGGGCCCGCGCCGCGCTTCTAGAGTTTGGCCCTGAGACAAACACGCCGTGCCACAGAGCACTAGGGAAAACGATGACAGAGCTTCCCCTCTACCCCTACATCCGGCCCGCCGAGATGGATGGCGCGCGCGCCGAGCCGCATCCCGTCGCCATCGTCGGCGCCGGACTTTCCGGCCTGACGCTGGCGCTGGATCTGGTGCGCCGCGGCATTCCCGTGGTGGTGCTGGACGATGACAACACGGTGGGCGTGCGCGGCCTGGCCTCGCGCGGCATGGTCTGGGCCCAGCGCACGCTGGACATCTTCGACCGGCTGGGCATGGCCGGCGCGGTGGTCGACAAGGGCGTGCGCTGGAACGTCGGGCGCGTGCTGTGCCGCGACAAGGCGGTGGCGTCGTTCACGCTGCAAGACCAGCCGGACATGCGCCACAACGGCTTCGTAAACCTGCAGCAATACTATCTGGAGGCCTTCCTGGTCGACGCCTTGCAGCGCGAGCCGCTGGCCGACCTGCGCTGGTTGAATGCCGTCGTCGGCATCGAAGCCGGTACGGATGGCCCCGCCACGCTGCACGTGCAGACGCCCGACGGCATCTACGCCACGCGCGCCCAATGGGTGGTGGCCTGCGACGGCGCGCACAGCGCGGTGCGCGGCATGCTGGGCCTGCAACCGCGCGTCTACGACCGCACCGAAGACCGCTGGATCATCATCGATATCGTCCTGCGCGGCACCGCCTGGCCCGAAGAACGCTGGACCTGGCTGGACGCGGGCAGCAACCATGGCCGCGCCGTCTGGCGCCACAAGATGGCCGACGACACCTGGCGGCTGGATTTCCAGCTGCGGCCCGACGAAGACGCCGAGGCGGCGGCAACAGAGGCCGGCATGCGCCGGCGCGTGCTGGACCTGGTGGGCGAGCCGGTCGATTTCGACATCGCGTGGCACGGCGTCTGGGCCTACCGCCACGAATGCCTGGACAGCCTGCGCCATGGCCGCGTGCTGTTCGCCGGCGATTCGGCCCACCTGGTCGCGCCCTTTGGCGCGCGCGGCGGCAACGGCGGCATCCAGGACGCGGACAACCTGGGCTGGAAGCTGGCGCTGCTGCTGCAAGGGCGTGCCGATGCATCCTTGCTGGACAGCTACAGCGACGAGCGCAAGCACGCGGCCATGGAAAACATCCGCCAGGCGCGGCGCTCGTCCCGCTTCGTGTATCCGGGCGCCGCCCGATCGGCCGCGCTGTGGCGCGACGCCATCATCGCGCTCGCGCCGCAGCACCAGGCCGCCGCCCGCCTGATCAACACCGGCCGCCTGTGCATGCCTGCGGTGTACCCCCCGTCGCCGCTGGTGCGCGGCAGCCATGCCCATGCCGGACGCGCGCTGCCCAACATTGTGCTGCGCCAGGCGGACGGGCTGTCTTTGCATGCGCTGCTGGGCCCCTGGTTCACGGTGTTGGTATTCGGCGATGCCTTGCCGCCCGACGCCAAAGGCGCAACGCACGCCGATGGCCGGATGCGCTGGGTGGCGGTCGGACCGCTGTGCGATGCGCGCGGCCGCGCCGCGCTGGCGCATCAGCTTGGCGTGGCCCTGGACGGCGCCACCTGGCTCGTGCGCCCCGATCAGCACGTCATGGCGGCGGGCGATGCGCAGGCCTTGCCCCCCGCCCAGATCACGACCTGGCTCGACGCCGCGCTGGGCCAGGCCGCTATCCCGACGTTCCCCGCTGCCCCGGCCCACGGCCTGCAGCATTCCCCCGGAGACCCGCAACATGTCGCCCTCACAGCAACAGCTTGATGACCTGCTCGAACGCCTGATCGCGTTGACCGACCAGCCCGACCCCGTGGACCAGCGCGACAGCCTGGCGCGGCTGTCGCTGCTGCTCATCGAAGCCGTGGACGACGCGGCCCGGGTGCAGTCGGCCGTCGATGAAATCCTTGCGGCGCGCCTCGAACCGCCTGCCCTGCACATCCCTTGACCCACGGAGACGGCGCCATGACGCATCCCACTGAAACCCCGCGGCCCGACGCCGCCTGCCCGCCCATTCAGGGCCTGCACCACTTCGCCTGGCGCTGCCGCGACGCCGAGGAAACCCGGCATTTCTACGAAGACATCCTGGGCCTGCCGCTGGTGCACGTGGTCAAGGACTGTCTCTTATACACATCTGACGCTGCCGACGAATAGAGAGGTGTAGA
>ERZ1032387.249-NODE-249-length-9509-cov-11.165856_pt1 | contig 9509 bp, 10 predicted proteins | sample MGYA00516710_ERZ1032387 | MGnify/ENA primary metagenome ERZ1032387 (study PRJEB33718, sample SAMN03160192) | human skin metagenome | collected 2014-02-25 | study: EMG produced TPA metagenomics assembly of the PRJNA266117 data set (Human skin bacterial metagenome...
CCGGCTGGCAACAGGTGGTGGCGCAATTCGATGCCGGAGTGACCCGCCAGCATCGCCACTGATCATTCACCCGAGAGAAGACCGCTTGCCCATGCCTATTTCATCTCAACGCCGCCCCTTTCTGCAGGTGCTGCTGGTCAGTCTGCTGGCCCTGATGCTCAGCCCCCTGGCCAGCGCCGACCCGGCCAAGCGCCTGCGCATCGGCATCACCCTGCACCCCTACTACAGCTACGTGGCCAATATCGTCGGTGACAAGGCCGAGGTGGTGCCGCTGATTCCCGCCGGCTTCAACCCCCACGCCTACGAACCCCGGGCCGAGGACATCAAGCGCATCGGCACCCTGGACGTGATAGTGCTCAACGGCGTGGGCCACGATGACTTCGCCGACCGCATGATCGCCGCCAGCGAGCGCCCGGACATCCCGGTGATCGAAGCCAACGAAAACGTGCCGCTGCTGGCCGCCACCGGGGTGGCCGCGCGAGGCGCCGGCAAAGTGGTCAACCCGCACACCTTCCTCTCCATCAGCGCCTCCATCGCCCAGGTCAACAACATCGCCCGGGAGCTGGGCAAGATGGACCCGGCCAACGCCAAGACCTACACCCAGAACGCCCGCGCCTACGGCAAGCGCCTGCGGCAGATGCGCGCCGACGCCCTGGCCAAGCTGACCCAGGCGCCCAATGCCGACCTGCGGGTGGCCACGGTGCATGCTGCCTACGACTACCTGCTGCGCGAGTTCGGCCTGCAAGTCACCGCGGTGGTGGAGCCGGCCCACGGCATCGAACCCAGCCCCAGCCAGTTGAAGAAGACCATCGACCAACTGCGCGAGCTGGACGTCAAGGTGATCTTCTCGGAGATGGACTTCCCCTCCACCTACGTCGACACCATCCAGCGTGAATCCGGGGTCAAGCTCTACCCGCTGTCACACATTTCCTACGGCGACTACAGCGCCGACAAGTACGAGAAGGAAATGAAGGGCAACCTCGACACCGTGGTCCGGGCCATCCAGGAGGCCGGGGCATGACCGCCATCGAGACCCTGCTGCGGGGCCCGGCCATCGAGTTCGACCAGGTCAGCCTGACCCTGGGCCGCACCACCATCCTCGATCGCGTCGCCTTCCAGGTGCAGCCCGGCAGCGTGCACGCCCTGGTGGGCCCCAACGGCGGCGGCAAGAGTTCGCTGATCAAGACCCTGCTGGGGCAGATGCCGCACCAGGGCCAGTTGCGCCTGCAGTGGCCGGATGCCCCCGGCACCATCGGCTACGTGCCCCAGGCCCTGGAGTTCGACCGCGGCCTGCCCATGACCGTGGACGACTTCATGGCCGCCATGTGCCAGCGCCGCCCGGCCTTTCTCGGCCTCAGCCGGCACTACGCCCAAGCCATTGGCGAGGCCCTGGAACGAGTCGGCATGCAGGACAAGCGCAAGCGGCGCATGGGCGCCCTGTCCGGCGGTGAACGCCAGCGGGTACTGCTGGCCCAGGGCCTGATCCCGGCACCGCAACTGCTGGTACTGGATGAACCGATGTCGGCCCTGGACGAGGCCGGCATCCAGGTCTTCGAACGACTGCTCCACGACTGGCGCCAGAGCGGCATCACCCTGTTGTGGATCGAGCACGACCTGGAGGCCGTGGGCCGCCTGGCGGACCGGGTCACCGGCCTCAACCGTCGGGTGCTGTTCGACGGCCCGGCGCAGCAGACCCTGACCCCGGAGCGCCTGCTCAGCCTGTTCTCCACCCATCCACGAGCCGCCGGGAGCGCCGCCTGATGACCTATGAAGCTTTTCGCCTGATGGTCCAGGGCTGGGCTTCGGCCGGCTACCTGCCCGAAGCCCTGGCCTACGGGTTCGTGGTCAACGCCCTGCTGGCCGGGCTGCTGATCGGCCCGGTGCTGGGCGGCCTGGGTACCCTGGTGGTGGTCAAACGCTTCGCCTTCTTCTCCGAAGCCGTGGGCCACGCGGCGCTGACCGGGGTGGCCATCGGCATCCTCCTGGGCGAACCCTACACCGGCCCCTACGGCAGCCTGTTCGGCTACTGCCTGCTGTTCGGCATCCTGCTCAACTACCTGCGCAACCGCACCGGCCTGGCCCCGGACACCCTGATCGGCGTGTTCCTTTCGGTGTCCCTGGCCCTGGGCGCCAGCCTGCTGCTGATCCTCGCCGGCAAGATCAACGTGCACATCCTGGAAAACGTGCTGTTCGGCTCGGTGCTCACGGTCAACGGCAGCGACCTCTTGGTGCTGCTGATCGTCGGCGCCCTGGTGCTGGGCCTGAGCCTGCCGTTGTACAACCGCATCATGCTGGCCAGCTTCAACCCGCAGCTGGCGGCGGTACGCGGCGTAGCGGTGAAGACCCTGGACTACCTGTTCGTGATCCTGGTGACCCTGATCACCGTGGCCGCGGTCAAAGTCATCGGCGCCATCCTGGTAGGCGCCCTGCTGGTGATTCCGGCCGCCGCGGCACGCCTGCTGAGCCAGTCGCTCAAGGGCTTCTTCTGGATCTCGGTGAGCATCGCCACCGTCAGCACCCTGTGCGGCATCCTGCTACCCATCGTCTTCGACCTGCCGGTGCCCTCCGGCGCCGCGATCATCCTGGTGGCCGGTGTCGCCTTCGCCCTGGCCGCCATCGCTCGCGGCACTGTCCCCAGCCTGAAAGGGAATATCGGATAAATGCACAGTTCATTGCCTCACCTGTCACTGCGTCGCCTGACCCTGGCCCTGGCCCTCGGCGGCCTGATCAGTACTCCGGCCCTGGCCGAGCGCGACCACTTCGAACCGATGCGCGTGGTCGCCAACCACGGCATGGGCAACACCGCGCTGCACAGCGCCACCTCAAGCAAATCACCGACGGTGCTGGCTTCCCTGCCGGTGACTTTCGGCCTGGGGCAGATCCTGCTGCAGGGTACCGACATCAAGCTGGAACGGGCCGCCCCGGCCAACCTGCCGGGCTCGCGGCAGACGGCCTATTTCACCGGGCGTGGCGCTCCGGCCCTGGCCAAGCTGGCACTCAATGCCGACGCAGTGATCGGCCTGCGCTCGATCTGGCCGGACGACCCGCTGTACCCCAACGCCCGGCGCAGCAACATCCGCATCGTCGAGATCGACGCTGCACGCCCGGTGGACGGCGCCCTGCCCGGCGTGGCCCTGCAACCGGGCAAGAGCGACGGGCTCAACGCCCAGCCCTGGCTGTCCAGCAACAACCTGGGGCGCATGGCCGACGTGTTGGCGGCGGACCTCGCGCGGCTGGCGCCCGAAGCCAAACCGCAGATCGAAAGCAACCTGGCAGGCCTCAAACAGCGCCTGCTGAAACTCAGCGCCGACAGCGAAGCGCGCCTGGCCGAGGCCGACAACCTCAGCGTGCTGAGCCTCTCCGAGCACTTCGGGTACCTGGTCAGTGGCCTGAACCTGGAACTGCTGGAAGTGGACGCCCGGGCCGACAACGAATGGACCCCCGAGGCCCTGAAAAAGCTGCAAGCCCGGCTCAAGGACAACGATGTGGCCCTGGTCCTGCACCACCGCCAGCCATCCGATGCACTGAAAGCCGCCATCAGCGCCGGCGGCAGCCAGCTACTGGTGCTGGAAACCGACAGCGCCGACCCGCTCGCCGAACTGGAAGGCAACCTACAGAAAGTCACCCAGGCCCTGAGCCTGTAGCCGCTGCCGCAGGCTGCGAACGGCTGTGCAGGAGACGCTGCTCTTGAGATCGCTGAAGGTCCTGCGGACCTTGGCGCAGCTTCGCCATGGCTCGGCAGCGGCTACAGTCGGGGTCAGGGGGCCGGGGCCGCTTACATATTCCCTCAAGATCGCGCGCATTTTCCGGTGCTAGTCTGCGCTTCGCCAAAAGCCCAGAGAAGAAGCCCGCGCCATGAGCGACTACGTAAAACTCAACAAGACCAACTGGGACGAACGCGCGCCCCTGCATGCCGCCTCGGCGGACTACGCGGTGCAGCGTTTTGTCGACGAAGCCGGCTATCTGTCCGACGTGGTGCAGTTCGACCGGCCCTTGCTGGGGGATATCCGAGGCCTGCGCGGGGTGCATCTGCAATGCCATATCGGCACCGACACCCTGTCCCTGGCCCGCCTCGGCGCGCAGATGAGCGGCGTGGATTTTTCCCCGGCGTCCCTGGCGGAAGCCCGAACCCTGGCCCGACGCTGCAATACGCCTATCGACTACCACGAGTCCGACGTGTTCCTGGCCGCCGAGGTACTGCCCCAAGGCAACTTCGATCTGGTCTACACCGGCATCGGTGCCCTGTGCTGGCTGCCGAGCATCGAGCGCTGGGCGCAGACCGTCGGCGCCCTGCTCAAGCCCGGTGGCCGGCTGTTCATCCGCGAAGGCCACCCGATGCTCTGGGCCATCAACGAAGATCACCACGACTCATTGCGGGTGGAACTGCCCTACTTCGAAACCCGCGAGCCTCTGGTCTGGGACGACGAAAACACCTACGTGGAAACCGACAGCCCCCTCAAGGCCACCATGACCCACGAATGGAACCACGGCCTGGGAGAGATCATCAGCGCCTTGCTGGCCCAGGGCCTGGACATCACGGGACTGGTGGAGCACCAGAGCATCCCCTGGGAAGCCCTGCCCGGGCAGATGGTGGTGGATGAACGCGGCGAATGGCGACTCAAGGAAGCGCCATGGCGCCTGCCACTGAGCTACACCTTGCAGGCCGTCAAGCGCGGGGGCTGATCGCCCGGCATGAAAAACCGCCAAGCTCAAGAAGGCAGCGCCTCTGTAGCCGCTGCCGCAGGCTGCGAACGGCTCCGTAGGAGGCGCCGCTCGTGAGATCGCTGAAGGTCCTGCGGCCCTTTGCGCAGCTTCGCCATGGCTCAGCAGCGGCTACAGAACAATCTTGATCCGGGATCTTCGTAGCCGCTGCCGCAGGCTGCGAACGGCTCCGCAGGAGGCGCTGCTTTTGAGATCGCTGAAGGTCCTGCGGCCCTTTGCGCAGCCTCGCAGGCTCGGCAGCGGCTACAGATCAGCCGGCGACGGCCTGCTGGTCCATCTTCTGGCGCAGGCTCAGGGGGCGCATGTCGGTCCAGACTTCTTCGATGTAGGCCAGGCAGTCCTTCTTGAAACCGCTCTTGCCCACAGTGCGCCAGCCCTGGGGCACGGCCTTGTAGTCGGGCCAGATCGAGTATTGCTCTTCATGGTTGACCACCACCTGGAACAGGATGTCCTCACGGTCGAATACTGAAGTCATTGCTTGTCTCCATCACTGATAAGGTTCGCCGCGCTCAGCGCACGGCGGTTGTGTAGAAGGAACGAAACGGCGGGGCAAAAAATTAGAGGCTGGCCACTGCCGCCGCTACGGCTTTGCTGAAGATCTGGGCCACTTGGTCGATCTGCGCTGCGGTGATTACCAGCGGCGGCAGGAAACGCACCACGGCGCCGTGGCGCCCGCCCAGCTCCAGGATCAGCCCGCGCTTGAGGCATTCGCGCTGCACCAGCGGTGCCAGGCGCGCATGCTGGGGTGGATGGCCCTGGGCATCCGGCGCGCCGGCCGGGTCCACCAGTTCCACCCCGAGCATCAGGCCACGACCACGGATATCCCCCAGTTGCGGGAAGTCGCGCTGCAGGATCAGCAGGTGCTCGCGCAAGCGCTCGCCCATGGCCGCCGCGTGCTCGGGCACCCGGTGTTCCTTGAGGTAGCGCATCACCGCGGAACCGGTGGCCATGGCCATCTGATTGCCGCGGAAGGTGCCGGCGTGGGCACCCGGCTGCCAGGTGTCGAGCCAGTCGCGATAGACCATCACCGCCAGCGGCAGGCTGCCGCCGATGGCCTTGGACATCACCACCACATCGGGAATGATCCCCGCGTGCTCAAAGGCGAACATCTTGCCGGTGCGACCGAAGCCGCTCTGGATTTCATCGACGATCAATGCCACCCCGGCCTTCTCGGTGATGCGGCGCACACCTTGCAGCCATTCCAGGTCGGCCGGGATCACCCCGCCCTCGCCCTGCACCGCCTCGACAATCACTGCCGCTGGCAGGGCCACCCCGGCTTCCGGATCGGTGAGCAGGTTTTCCAGGTAATGCAGGTTGACCTTGACCCCTTCGGCGCCCCCCAGCCCGAACGGGCAGCGGTAGTCATAGGGGAACGGCAGGAACTGCACGCCGTTGTTCAGCAGCCCGGCCAGGGCGCGCTTGGGCCCCAGGCTGCCCATCAGGCTCAGCGCGCCCTGGCTCATGCCGTGGTAACCGCCCTGGAACGACAGCACGGTGCTGCGTCCGGTGGCGGTGCGCACGAGCTTCAGCGCGGCTTCCACGGCATCGGTGCCGGTGGGACCGCAGAACTGGATCTTGGCCTCCGCGGCCAGGGCCTCGGGCAACAGGCCGAACAGGTCCTGGACGAACTGATCCTTGACCGGGGTGGTCAGGTCCAGGGTCAACAGCGGCAACTCATCGGCCAGCACCTGCTGGATCGCGGCGATCACCACCGGGTGATTGTGGCCCAGGGCCAAAGTCCCGGCACCGGCCAGGCAATCGATGAAACGCCGGCCCTCGACGTCTTCGACGTGAATGCCGCTGGCCCGCTTCAGGGCCAGGGGAATGCGCCGTGGATAGCTGCGGGCATTGGATTCCTGGCGGCTCTGGCGGGCCAGCAGGGGCGACTCGTCGAACTGGTAAAGCGTCTCTTGCGGGGCGGCGCCAAGGCCCACCGGCGAATCTTCCATCAGGCTGGTAACGGCTGACATGTCTCGAACCCTCACGCTGCAATTTGAGCAAAACGGCCACCGGCCGGATGCGCAGCCCAAGCGCGGGCGCGCACTGACAGGTTTTCCTGTTCTAAAAACGCTTCAGCGCGGCGGGGATTTACACCCCAAGGCGAGGAAATTGCACATGCCGCCCCGTAGGAGCCAGCTTGCTGGTGAAGGCGGTCTCAAGGGCCTCTTCGCTGGCAGGCCGGCTCCTACAGCGGACGGTGATGGGTCAGGCGCGGTGGGCAGGCAGGGTCAGCTCGACTCGCAGGCCATCGGGGCGGCTGTCGAAGTTCAGCTCGCAACCACAACGCTGGACGATGGCCTGGACAATCGCCAGGCCCAGGCCACAGCCACTGCTCTGGCTGTCGCGCCAGAAGCGCTGGGTCAGGTGCTGCAAGTCTTGCGCGGGAATGCCCGAACCATGGTCGCGGACCTGGAAACGCACCCGGGCGCCGACTGTCTCCAGATTCAGCTCCACCGGGCATTCTTCAGGGGTGTGGCGCAGTGCGTTGTCCAGCAAGTTGCGCAAGGCAGCGATGGCCAGGGTCGAGGGCATTTCCACCGCAGCCTCGCCGGCCTTGCCGTGCATATGCAGCTTGACCCGGGCCCGAGCGCCCACGGCGGCGTCCTGGATCGCCAGGCGCGCCACCTGCTCGGCGTTACAGTGCACACCGTCATCGAACGACAGGCTACCCTCGACCCGGGCCAGCAACAGCAGTTGCTCCAGGGTCCGGTGCATGCGGTCGGCCCCTTCTTCGGCTCGGGCCAGGGACTGGTCCCGGGCCGCACCTTCGGTCATGCGCGCCACTTGCAGGTGGGTCTTGATTGCGGTCAGCGGGCTGCGCAGTTCGTGGGCTGCGTCACCGGTCAGCCGGCGCTCGCGCTCGATGGTCTTGGCGATGCGCTGGAACAGCTGGTTCTGGGTTTCCAGCAGCGGCCGCAGCTCGCTGGGCATGGGCTGGATCTGCAACGGTTCCAGGGAGTCGGCGCTGCGGCGCATCAGCGCGTCACGAATCCGGTTCAGCGGGGCCAGGCTCTGGCCGATGCCCAGCCACAGCAGCCACAGGCAGCCGAGCAGGGCTACGCCCACCGGCACCGAAGCCGCCAGCAGCACCGACATGTTCAGGGCTTCGCGCTCGACCTGGCGATCCGCGGTGGTGATGCGCATGTCGCCGCGCACCAGGGTGAAGGTGCGCCAGGGCGCGCCGTCGATCATCTGGTCGTGAAAGCCCAGCTTCTCGGCTTCCAGCGGGTGCTCCGGAGTGCTGTGGCTGCGGGCCAGGATCTGCCCGCGCAGGGAACTGACCTGGCAGGCCATGCCGCCGGGGATGGTCAGGGCCGCGCTGTTGATCTGGTTGCTCGGGCCATGGGACGGCAGCGCCGGCATCTGCTCCAGCAGCCCGGCGACCATGCGCGCCGAGGCGACCAGGCGCTGGTCCAGGGAAAACATCATCTGGTTGCGCAGGTCACTGAGCATCCAGGCCGCGGCCAAGGCCCAGATCAGGATGAAGGCAGCGCCCAGGGTCATGCTCAGGCGCAGGCGCAGGCTTCTCACTTAGCGGTTCTCCTCACCGTCGGCCGGGCCCAGGCGATAGCCGAGGCCGCGCACGGTTTCGACGATGCCGTTGCCGAGTTTGCGCCGCAGGTGATGGATGTGCACATTCAGCGCGTTGCTCTCCAGCTCATCGTTGAAACCGTAGACGCTGTCCTTGAGTTGCTCGCTGGACAGCACCCGGCCACGGTTGTGCAGCAGCGCCTGGAGCAGGGATTGCTCGCGCCGCGAGAGGTCCACCGGTTGGCCGCCGAGCAGGGTTTCCCGGGTGCTCGGGTCATAGGTCAAGCGCCCGTGCTCGATCAGGTTGACGCTGCGCCCCGCCACCCGGCGCAACAGGGTGTGCAGGCGCGCCGCCAGTTCCCGCAGGTCGAAGGGCTTAAGCAGGTAATCGTCGGCACCGGCCTGCAAGCCATCGACCCGGTCGGTCACCGAGTCGCGGGCGGTGAGGATCAGCACCGGAATCTCCAGGCCCTGCTGGCGCTGCTGCTTGAGCAGCTTCAAACCGTCTTCATCCGGCAGGCCAAGATCCAGTACCATCACGTCGAAATCGGCCACGCCGAGCATGGCCCGCGCTGCCGAAGCGGTGGCCACATGCTCGACCGTCAGGCCCTGGGCCGTGAGGCCGGCGACTATCCCGCTGGCAATCAGCTCATCATCTTCACAGACAAGTACGTGCATGGTCGGTCCTGTACAAAGGCGTTGATTAAGCGGGCTGCGGATTAAGCGGACATTATGCCCGCCGTTTCCTGGCCACAAGCCAAGTATGGTTAATCATCGGTTAATCAGGACCGGCCATTGTGCTCGCAACTTGCACCGGTTTAAGGCTTGGCCATGCGTCGATTGTTTCTCCTGTTGTTCATGCTCTTCACCACACTGGCGCACGCCGGCAACAACCCGTTCGAGGTCAAGCCCGACTTCCTGCCGGTGGGCAAGGCCTTCGTCTTCACCTCCGAGCGCCTGCCTTCAGGGGAAACCCAGCTGTTCTGGCAGATCGCCGACGGCTACTACCTGTATCAGAAGCGCCTGAAATTCGACGGCGTGGCGCCAGAGCTGCAACCCACCCTGCCGGCCGGTGAAGACCACAGCGACGAATTCTTCGGCCAGCAGACGGTGTATCGCCAGGGCCTGGAAGTGAAGCTGCCGGCCGCCGCCAGCGGCAAGGTCAAGCTGGGCTGGCAAGGCTGCGCCGACGCCGGCCTGTGCTACCCCTGTCTCTTATACACATCTGACGCTGCCGACGAATAGAGAGGTGTAGA
>ERZ1032387.250-NODE-250-length-9471-cov-6.363424_pt1 | contig 9471 bp, 10 predicted proteins | sample MGYA00516710_ERZ1032387 | MGnify/ENA primary metagenome ERZ1032387 (study PRJEB33718, sample SAMN03160192) | human skin metagenome | collected 2014-02-25 | study: EMG produced TPA metagenomics assembly of the PRJNA266117 data set (Human skin bacterial metagenome and...
ATACGATATCAGCCTCGGTCTCGTGGGCTCGGAGATGTGTATAAGAGACAGGCCGAGCAGAGCGGTGGCGGTCGCTCCGCCGACGCCGCAACCGGGCCTGTGGCCCCGGTGGCACTCGCTGGTCGACGTATCGGACCCCAGCTATGGTCGTCCGGGCAGCGGCTCGTGGCAGCTCGAGGTGGACCGACGCCGCGTGCCGTTGTATTACACGATCGACGGCACCCCCTATATCGAAAACTGGGCCACCAGTACGGAGTACATCGGCGTTGGACCGTTGCCGGACACGCTGACCGATCAGCCTCGGCCGTCCCCGCTGCATGTCTGGAAAGATGGTGCATGGGTACTGGAGACACCAGCCGGCGCACAGGGATAAGACCCGCATCGTTGCATTGCGCTGCAGAAAGGCCCGCCATTGGCGGGCCTTTCTGTTTGGCTCGAGCAACCCACCCGCATTCCAAGCCCGCTTTACCTCGCATCGACAAATCAAGGAGCGACGCATGGCGAACAGCTCGGCCACCGGCGGCTACCTGGCGCCCCTGGCCATTTCTCCGCCCCTGGAGGATGCCGAACTCGAGGCGCTGTTCCAGGGGTTCATTGCCGGCGTGTCCGGCCTGCCTCTCAACCTGGTTCGTACACGCTGGCCTGCTGCCGGCGTGGAACCGCCCGCGCAAACCGATACCTGGTGCCTGATGGACATCCGGTCGCAGCGTGCGGACGCCGGTCCGGTCGTGGCACACGACCCCACCGGAGAAGGATCTGATTCATACGTTCGGCACGAAGACATCGAGGTGCTTTGCTCGATGTTCGGGCCGCGCGCACTGCGCCATGCGGCGCAGTTGCGCGACGGCGCCGCCGTGCCGCAGAACCGCGAGCCCTTGCAGGCGCAAGGCATCGCGGTGAGCGGCGCGGGGCCGATCCTGGCCCAGCACGAACTCGTGAATCAGCAGTGGATACGGCAGTTCGACATGACCTTGCGCTTTGCGCGACAGGTCATCCGCAGCTATCCGGTCCTGAATCTTCTGTCGGCGCAGGTCACGACGCATGCCGCGTCGCTATCCCCGACGGATAACACCAACCACCTTGCAGATTAAGGGATTTACCATGGCTAATGGATTGCCGGTATCACGCCTGATCAACGTTACGATCAACATGTCGCCGCTGGCGGCGCAGGGCGCGAGCCTGAACACCGCCCTGTTGCTGGGCTCGTCCGCGGTCATCGACACCGGCGAGCGCATGCGCGCTTACGGCGGCATCGATGCCGTCGCTGCCGATTTCGGCACCACCGCGCCGGAATACCGCGCCGCGCTGCTGTACTTCCAGCAGACGCCCCAGCCTTCGCAGCTGTACATCGGCCGTTGGGCCAAGGGCGCCACGTCGGCGACGCTGCGCGGCGCCGTGCTGTCGGCGGCTGAAAAACAACTGTCCGCCTGGACCGCGGTCACCGCGGGCGCCTTTGCCCTGACGGTCGACGGCACCGCCAAGTCGATCAGCGGCCTGGACTTCTCGGGCGCCACCAACCTGAACGGCGTGGCCTCGATCATCTCGACCGCGCTGGTGTCCGCCTCGGTGCTGTGGAACGGCTCGCAGTTCGTCGTGACCTCGAACACCTCGGGCGCCACCTCGACGCTGGGCTATGCGTCGGCACCCGGTACCGGCACCGACATCTCGTCGATGCTGGGCCTGACTGCCGCCCAGGCTTCGGCCCCCGTCGCAGGCATCGTCGCCGAGACGCCGGTGGACGCCGTGGCGCTGTTCCTGGACCGCTTCGCCAACAAGTTCCTGGGCCTGGCCTTTGCCGATGCCGAACTGACGAGCGCCCAGCACCTGGCCGTGGCCGGCCTGATCGAGGCCGACCAGCGTCACCTGTACGGCGTGTCGACCCAGTCGCCCCAGGTGCTGGACCCGACCCACCACGACGACATCGCCAGCCAGTTGAAGGCGCTGAAATACAAGTACACGATCGTGCAGTTCTCCAGCGCCAATCCGTACGCGGTGGCCTCGCTGCTGGGCCGCATGCTGACGGTGAACTTCAACGCCAACAACACCACGATCACGCTGATGTACAAGCAGGAACCCGGCATCGTCGCCGAGACCATGACCAGCAGCCAGGCCGACACGCTGGCCGCCAAGAACTGCAACGTCTTCGTCAACTACGACAACGACACGGCGATCATCCAGTACGGCGTGACGCCCAGCGGCATCTTCATCGACTCGGTCTACAACGCGATCTGGTTCCGCAACCGCGTGCAGACCGACGTCTACAACCTGCTCTACACCAGCCCCACCAAGGTGCCGCAGACCGATGCCGGCAACCAGCTGATCGCTTCGGTGATCGAGGCCGCGTGCGAAGCCGCGGTCAACAACGGCTACCTGGCCCCGGGCGTCTGGAATTCGGCCGGCTTCGGCGCGGTCAAGCAGGGCGACACGCTGTCCAAGGGCTATTACGTCTATGCCCCGGCAATCGCCACGCAGTCCCAGGCCGACCGCGAAGCGCGCAAGGCCGTTCCGTTCCAGGTCGCCGCCAAGGAAGCCGGCGCCATCCACACCGTCGACGTTCTCGTCACGGTCAATCGCTAATCAGGAGTCGCAGATGTCTACCTATTCGTTCGCTGATATCAGCGCCAGTCTCATCGGCCCGGGCGGGGCGATTTCGCTGGGCTACGGCTCGGGCAATGCCGACGAGGGCATCACCGTCGCCATGGCCGCGTCGCGCAACACCATGACGGTGGGCGCCGACGGCGAAGTCATGCACACGCTGAACGCCAACAAGAGCGGCACCGTGACGCTGACCTACCTGAAGACGTCGCCGGTCAATGCCCAGCTGCAGGCGCTGTACGACGCGCAGACGCTGGATTCGCGCCTGTGGGGCAAGAACCTCATCACCGTGACCAATCCGGCTACCGGCGATGTGACCACCTGCCGCTCGTGCGCATTCGGCAAGCGTCCCGACCTGACCTACAAGAAGGACGGCGACACCGTGGCCTGGGTTTTCGACGCGGGCAAGATCGACACCATTCTCGGAACCTACTAAGCCATGTCCCTGGAAATCGACCTGAACGGCAACCGGTATTCCATCGGAAAACTGAGTGCCAAGCAGCAGTTCCACATCTCGCGCCGCATCGCGCCGATCCTGCCGACGCTGATTCCGGTGTTCGTCCGCCTGGCGGGCGGCAGCCGGGTGGTGTCGGAAGACCCCGGCGGCCTGGCCGATGTCCTGCAACCGCTGGCCGACGGCCTGGCGGCGATGAAGGATGAGGATGCCGAGTACGTGCTCGACACGTGCTTGCAGGTCGTCCAGCGCAAGCAGGAGCACGGCTGGGCCGGCATCTGGTCGGCCAGCCAGCGCACGCCCATGTTCCAGGACATCGACCTGGGCGTGATGTTGCCGCTGGTGATGCGCGTCATCACCGTCAACCTGGGGCCTTTTATGCAAGGGCTGCTTACGAGCCAGACGAGCAGCCCCGAGGCGACACAGGCTGGCTGAAAAGCCTGCCGGGCGGCGAAGACTGGTTGCTGGCGCCGGTGCTTGAGGGGCTCTGCAAGTACGAGTCCCTCAAGGACGGTTCCCTGGACCTGGCCGACATCGCGCTCCTGAACGACGCGCTGTCGGTCCGGGCAGACAACAAGGCGGAAGCGCACCGCCGTCTAATGGCAGAGAAGAATGGCTAACACATCAGACTTGCAGCAGGCCGTCGTTGCTCTGGGATTCCAGATCGACGCCAAGAGCCTGCAACGAATCGAAGACGCGCTGAACATCATGGCGCGTGGATTCGACAGATTGAATTCGTCGATGGCGCAGACCGGCCAATGGGTTGGTCAGATGGCCGAGAAGTTGGAAGCGGTGTATTTCGGCGCCCAGCGCGTCGGGGCATCCGCAAGCAATCTGCGGGCGTTCGGCGCAGCGGCTCAGGACTTTGGCGTTTCCGCCCAGACTGCGGAAAGCAGTTTGAAGTCGCTGAAGCAGGCCATGGAAGATGGCACCGCTGCCGATTTTCTCAAAGAGAGCGGCCTGGGTGTCGATACCGTCGACAAGACCACGGGCAAGCTGCGCGACACCGTCCAGGTAATGGGCGACGTTCTGGCGCAGGTGCATGCGCTGTCGCCCCAGGATGCACGCCGCCTGGCTGGAAACCTTGGCATCGACGATGAGTTGATGGACCCCAAGCGCGCGGCCCAGCTGTTGCAACGTTACCGCGAGATACGCCAGGCCGCGGCAACGACCGGCCTGGATACGGTATCGGCAGACGCGCACGAATCGATGAACTCGATTCGAGAAATCGGGCGCACCATCGACAACATTTCCACGAAAGTGGCAGGCGCATTCCTGGAAAAACTCAAGGGCCCACTGCAGGAATTCTCGCAATGGTTCCAGACCAATGGTCCGCTCATCGGTGAACGCATGGCCGAGGTGGCCAAGGCCATATTGGACATGGCGCTGGCGGTTGCGCCGGTGCTGGGATGGGTCGCAGGGGCCATTTTGGAGCTGGACGCCATCACCGGCGGCTGGAGCACCCGAATCGGGCTGGCAATTGCTGCGTTCCGGATGTTGGGTGGGGCCGAACTGGTGACGGGTTTGCTCCAGTTGGCCGAGGCAATCGGCGCGGTGAACCTGGCCAGCGGTGGGCTTGGCGCCGCTGGCGGATTGGGCGGTTTGCTCCGTTTTGTCGGTCGCAAGCCCTTGCTTAGGCTAGGCGCCGCCGGTGTGCTGACCGAGGGTTTTCTGAGTCTGGCGGATTTGGCGCAGCCGTCCATTCCCGGTGAGAGCGATGAGGAGCACCGGGCACGCACGGTAGACCATGTGTCATCCGTCCTGTCGGTTCCCCCCCCATTCCTGCTCTCGACCAAGCTGGCGATGGACATGATGATGCTGTTTTACAAGCCAGGAGCACCGGGTTCAGGCGGCGTCAAGGTAGGGCCGTCCAGTTTTTCGGACCTGCCCCGAGTGCCGCGGCCAGTCTTTGAAGGCTCGACGGACCCGGGCGAGAGCACCCAATCGGCGTCAGAAGCGGCGTCCGGCCAGGCAGGGGTCGACCATTTGCGTATGGTCGAGCAGGCGGATCTGGCCGCACGCGCTGCCGGTGAGAATTTTCAGCGGCTTCTCGAGGGCATGCCCGCGTCGAGCCGCGGGCTGCTCATGGCTTCCGACAGCGCAAGCCTGCGCTTGCCTGCTTTCGGTGAACCGATACCTCAATCGCTGTCAGCGCCCTGGGACGGCTACCGCAGTGGTGCGCTGGAAGTGAGGCTGAACGTCGAGTCGCCGCAAGTCAACCTGAACGCCACCACCCACATCTACGTGGAAGGCGCCGCCGACCCGATGGCGACCGCGACGGCCGTGGCCGCCCAGCAGGATCGCGTCTTCGCGGACCTGACACGCAACACGCAGGGAGCATACCAATGACGGATTTGAGTTCGGCGGGCCTGGACATGGTGCTGCTGCATACCAAGAAAATCGGCCAGATCGAGATCGCCGCGGTGGTCCAGGAAACGTACACGGATACGTTGGAAATCACCTCGCATCCCGTGGACGGCGGCCCGGGCGGCCCGCGCACGATCAACGACCACGCCTTCAAGAAGCCGCGCGAGGTCGTCATGCAGTGCGGCTGGAGCAACGCGGACTACGAAGGCCTGCTGGGCGCCACCGCTGAAGCGCTGCCGAACGGCCAGGCCGCGGCATCCGACTACGTGACGGCGGTGTACACGCAGCTGCTGGCATTGCAGGAATCGCGCGAGCCCTTCGACCTGATCACCTGCCGGCGCAAGTACAGCAACATGCTGATCCAGAGCCTGAAGGTGGATCACAACAAGGACACGCAGGGCAGCTTGCGCGTCACGGCCAACCTGGTCGAGGTGCAGATCGTGCATGCCCGCGAAACGGCGGTGCCGCCGCTGCCGCGCCATGCCGATGCCAGGAAGACCGGCGGGCCGATGGAATGCGGCACCCGCAATGCGACCGTCGCGAACCCGAGGAGCCCATGATGGCCAGTTTCTACGAGATTCCCTTGCTGCCGGTGCCGCAGCGTTTCACGATCGCCCTGGGCGGCAAGGAATACCGCCTGACCGTGCAATACCGTGACGGCTGGGTGCTGGATATCGACAGCGCCGAAGGCGAGCCGCGGGTGGCGGGCATTCCCTTGGTCACGGGCGTGGATTTGCTGGGCCAATACCGGCACCTGGGGTTTGGCGGCGGCCTGTGGCTGATCAACGCCAGCCTGTCCGACGATCCGCCCACCTATGAAAACCTGGGCGTGCAGGCCAAGCTCTACTGGAAGGCGGGCTGACATGGCGACATCAACGCACGCGGTGGGCGGGGTGGATTACGCCCGGCAATGGTTGCGCGGATCGGAACTGCTGATCGGCAACGACCAGGGCCTGGATCTGTCGGACTTTCATTTCACGTTCGAGATCAGGCACACGGACTCCTCCAAGCCCAGCACCGCCAAGATCCGCATCTACAACCTGGGCGAGGCCGCCATCAGCCGGATTCGCCGGGAATACAACGTGGTCATGCTCAGAGCGGGTTACCAGGGCAACCTGGGCACGATCTTCCATGGCACCTTGATCGAGGCGTCCAACGGCACGGAAGGGCAGACCAACCCCTACCTGGACATCGTCGCGGCGGACGGCGACCTGCCGTACAACTTCGCGACCATGAGCCAGACGCTGCAAAAGGGCGCTACGGTGCATGACCGCGTCCAGGCGGTGTTGGCCGCCATGAAGCCGATGGGCATTACCGCCGGCTACATGGCCGAACTGCCGCCGGGCGCGAGCCTGCGGGCCAACGTCAATGCGGGCATGTGCCGCGACGTGCTGGACGACCTTTGCCGCACGGCAGGGTGCATCTGGCGGATTCACGACAACCGGCTCGAGATCGTGCCGGAAAAGTCGTACGTCCGGGAAACGGTGCAAGTGCTGACCGACGAAACCGGCGTCATCGGCCGGCCGGAGCAGATCGACAAGGGCATCAAGGTCAAGATGCTGCTCAACCCCGCGATCAAGCCCGGCCGGTTGGTCTACCTGAACAACGACAGCATCAAGCGCTATCGCTACCAGACCGAGGCCGAGCAGGCCAGGCTGAAGAAGGAAAAAGCGGCCAAGGGCAACGGCGCGAAGCCGGCCGCGCCGGAGCCTGACCTGTCCACCCAGCGCAAGCTGGCGGACAACGGCTACTACTACGTCATGGTGGCCGAGCACAACGGCGATACCCGCAAGACCGACTGGTTCACCACGATCACGTGCCTGGCCTGGGACGCCACCCTGGAACCGCCGGGCGAACTGTCCGGCCAGCTTCAACCTGCCCCGAAGGAGGCCTCATGAACCGACGTGAACGGCTCAATGATCCGAACGTGGCGCTGCAGGACGCGATCCGGGGCGCCATGGCCATGACCTGGACGGCGCTGCCTGGCATCGTGCAGTCGTTCGACCCAGTGGCCATGACCTGCGTGGTGCAGCCCGCGATCAAGGCGCGCAGGACGCTGCCGACGGGCGCGATCGTGACCGACGCGCTGCCGCTCCTGGTGGATTGCCCGGTCCACTTTCCGTCGGGCGGGCAGTGCACGTTGACCTTTCCGGTCGCGCCGGGCGATGAATGCCTGGTGGTGTTCTCGTCGCGCTGCATCGATGGCTGGTGGCAATCGGGCGGTGTCCAGGAGCAGGCGGAGTTGCGGATGCACGACCTGTCGGACGGCTTCGTGTTCGTGGGGGTGCGGTCGCAGCCGCGGGTGATTCCGAACGTCAGCACCGGCGCCACCCAGTTGCGCAGCGACGATGGTTCGACGCTGATCGAACTGGACCCGGCCAGCCAGAAGGTCCGGATCGTGGCGCCCGGCGGTTTCGACGTGGTCGCGCCCCGGTCGACGTTCTCGGACCAGGTGCTGGTGCAGGGGCTGTTGACCTACGTGGCCGGCCTGGTCGGCAGCGGCGGCGAAGGCTCGGCCGCGCAGATCACCGGCGTCTTCAATGTCATCGGCCAGATCCTGGCCAACGGCAAGCGGGTGGACGACACCCATACGCATACGGCCCAGGGGGCCAACGCGGTCACGACGCCGCCCAACTAAGGACACCAATGCGCTATCGAAAAATGGACGCTAACGGGGACTACTCGTTCGGCGGGCAGCAGGCCGACTTCCACCGGGACACGCCCGAGGCCGTGGCCCAGTCGGTCAAGACCCGGCTGATGCTGCTGCGCGGCGAGTGGTTCCTGGACACCAGCGAAGGCATGCCCTGGCGGACCGAGGTCCTGGGCAAGCGCTTCGAGGCTTCGTACGACGGAGCGATCCGCGAGCGGATCCTGGGCACGCCCGGTGTGACGGGCATTGCCGAGTACTCGAGCCGGCTTGATGCCGAGTCGCGGGCACTGGCCGTGGCCGCCACGATTTCAACCCTTTATGGCACCGCCATTGTGCAGGCAGCATTATGACGATACTTTCTACAGCGCCGGTGGTCGATGCCGCCGGTATCCGGGCCCCGTCCTACGGCGAGGTGCTGCAGTACCTGCAGGAACAGTATCGGGCCATCTATGGGCCCGACACCTACCTGGAAGCCGACAGCCAGGACGGCCAGCTGCTGGCCGTGTTCGCGTCCGCCATCAACGACGCCAATATCGCGGCCATCAATGTCTACAACGCCTTCTCGCCGGCCACCGCCGCGGGCGGCGCGCTGTCGTCCAACGTGAAGATCAACGGCATCAGCCGGGCGGTGGCGTCGCAGTCGACCGTGGATCTGCGCCTCGTCGGCCAGGGCGGCGCCCTGATCAGCGGCGGCATCGTCAAGGACGCCAACGGCATCCAATGGCTGCTGCCGGCGCAAGTGACGATTCCGCCCGAAGGCGAGATCACGGTCACGGCGACGTGCCAGCAGATGGGCGCGGTTGCGGCGCCGGCGCACACCGTGGACCAGATCGCGACGCCGACCCGTGGGTGGCAGTCCGCCACCAACCCCGCGGCCGCGGCGCCGGGCGCGCCCATCGAGAGCGACGCGGCGTTGCGGCAGCGGCAGGCCGTCTCGGTCGCGCTGCCGTCCAAGACCGTGTTCGAGGGCACTATCGGGGCCGTGGCGACCGTGCCGGGCGTGAACCGCTATGCGGCTTACGAGAACGACACCCGCGCCACCGATGCCCACGGCCTGCCGCCGCATTCGATCAGCCTGGTGGTGGACGGCGGCGATGCCGTCGCCATCGCCCAGGCCATTGCCGCCAAGAAGACGCCGGGCACCGGCACCTACGGCACCACCACGGTGGTGGTGAACGACATTTACGGCATCGCGCATCCCATCAACTTCTTCCGGCCTGAACTGCTGCCGGTCACCGTGGACGTGCGCATCCGAGCCTTGCCGGGCTATACGGCGGCGACCGGCGTGGCGATCAGGCAGGCGGTGGCCGACTACGTCAACGGCGTCGCCATCGGCGGCGGCGCCAGCGGCTCGGTGGAGTGGGGCGATGCCATCAGCGCCGCCAACGGCGTGGCGGGCAACGGC
>ERZ1032387.253-NODE-253-length-9319-cov-6.959413_pt1 | contig 9319 bp, 8 predicted proteins | sample MGYA00516710_ERZ1032387 | MGnify/ENA primary metagenome ERZ1032387 (study PRJEB33718, sample SAMN03160192) | human skin metagenome | collected 2014-02-25 | study: EMG produced TPA metagenomics assembly of the PRJNA266117 data set (Human skin bacterial metagenome and...
TCTACACCTCTCTATTCGTCGGCAGCGTCAGATGTGTATAAGAGACAGAATTTCTATAGCCCCACTAGCGGGACGAAAACAAGGGCAGAACATGCTTTATCCTGAACTCTTCAAGACCATGGAAGCGGTGCGCTGGAACATGGCGCACGATATTCCCTGGGGCGATTTTGATCGCAGCAAGCTCTCGGACGAGCAGGCCCAGACGATCAAGATGAACGCCATCACCGAGTGGGCGGCGCTGCCGGCCACCGAAATGTTCCTGCGCGACAATCGCGGCGACAGCGATTTCTGCGCGTTCATGTCGGTGTGGTTCTTCGAAGAGCAGAAGCATTCCCTGGTGCTGATCGAATACCTGCGCCGTTTCTGCCCCGACCTGGTGCCCACCGAAGAAGAACTGCACAACGTGCGCTTCGAATTCGACGTGGCGCCTGAACTCGAAACGCTGATGCTGCACTTCTGCGGCGAAGTGCGCCTGAACCACTGGTACCGCCGTGCCGCCGAATGGCACACCGAGCCGGTCATCAAGGCCATCTACAAGACCGTGGCCCAGGACGAAGCCCGCCATGCCGGCGCGTACCTGCAATACATGCGCCGCGCGCTGCACGACCGCGGCCAGGACACCAGCGCCCAGGCCCGCCTGGCGTTTTCCAAGATCGGCGTGCTGATGGCCTCGGCCGGCCGCACGCAGCAGGCGCTGCACCCGACCAACCTGCACGTCAACAAAGACCTGTTCCCCAACGACACGGTGCAGTCGCGCCTGCCCGAACCGGGCTGGCTGGAACACTGGCTGGACACGCAGATCCGCTTTGACGGCGTCTGGGAACAGAAGGTCGCCACGCGCATCCTGCACATCCTGTCCAAGCTGATGGACCGCAGCTTCGAGTCCGTCAAGGACCTGAACCGCTACCGCAAGGAAATGACCGCGCTGGTGATGCCCAAGGAAAAGGAAATCATCCTGGCCGGCGCCTGAGTACAATCGCGCCATGCCTGCCGCCCGTTTCGAATCCAAAGTCCTGTCCCGCGACGACTGCGTCGCTGCGGTCGTTGCCGGCCGCCTGCCGCGTCCGCTGGTGTTCACCAACGGCGTCTTCGACATCCTGCACCGCGGCCACGCCACCTACCTGGACCAGGCTGCCCAGCTTGGCGCCACGCTGGTCGTGGCGGTCAACACCGACGAATCGGTGCGCCGCCTGGGCAAGGGCGAAGAACGCCCCTTGAACCGAATGGAAGACCGCGCCGCGCTGCTGGCGGCGCTGGGCTTCGTGACCGTGGTCACGTCGTTTCACGAAGACACCCCCGAAGCCTTGATCGGCCAGCTCAAGCCCGACCTGATCGTCAAGGGCGGCGACTACGACATGGAAAAACTGCCTGAAACCGCCCTGGTGAAATCCTGGGGCGGCCGCGCGGTGGCCATTCCGTTCGAGTTCGAGCGGTCCACCACGGCGCTGGTCAAGAAGATCCAGGGCGCGTAGCCGCCAAGCCGGCGAGCGTCCACGAAAAAGGCGGCCTGCGGGCCGCCTTTTTGCATTGAGGGACAAATCAGCGCGGTTCGCGCAGCAGCCGGTTGATGGCGTCCAGGTCGGTCTCGGCCAGGATGCCGCTGGTGGCCTTCAGGCGCAGCCCGGCCAGCACCGTGCTGTAGCGCGCCAGCGCCAGGTCGCGCTGGGTGGCGTAGAGCTGCTGCTGGGCGTTGAGCACGTCCAGGTTGATACGCACGCCGACTTCGTAGCCGGTGCGGTTGGCCTCGACGGCGGCGCGGCTGGATTTTTCGCCGGCCTCCAGGGCCTGGATGCGGGACAGGCCGCTGGTGACACCGCTGTAGTACTGGCGGGCAGCCTGCACGGCCTGGCGGCGTGCGGCCTCGAAGTCATAGCGGGCCTTTTGTTCGAGCTGCACTTTTTCAGTGACCTGCGACGATACGCCGCCGCCTGAATACAGCGGAATCGACAGCACCACGCCGATGCTGCTGTCGATGGGCTTGCCTGGCGCGCCGTTGCGCATCACGGCGTCGCTGGCGCTGCCGCTGGTGGCGCGCAGGTTCAGGGTGGGGTAGTGGCCGCTCTTGGCGATCTGGATTTCGCGCCCGGCGATACGGGTCAGCAGTTGGGCGCGCAGCACGTCCAGGCTGGAGGCCTCGGCCTGGGTGCTCCAGTCGGCCACGCGGGCCGGCTGCGGGGCGGGCAATTGCACGCCTTGCGGCAGTTCGGCCAGGGCGCCGGGCGGGGTGCCGATGATCTTGGCCAGTTCGTCGCGGCGCACGTCCAGGTCGTTCTGCAGCCGCAGTTCCTGGGCCACCACCAGGTCGTAGCGCGCCTGCGCCTCGTAGGTGTCGGTGATGGTGGCGTTGCCCAGCTCGAAGTTGCGCTTGGCCGATTCCAGCTGGCCGGCCACGGCGGCCTTTTCGGCTTCGGTGGCCGACAGGGTGTCCTGGGCGTACAGCACGTTGAAGTAGGCGTCGGCCACGCGCAGCAGCAGGTCCTGGTAGGCCTGTTGCAGCTGGACTTCGACGTCGGCGACGATCAGCTTGGACTGCTCGAAATTCTGCCAGCGGCCCCAGTCGAACAGGGGTTGGGTCAGCGCCAGGTCCCAGATGCCGCGGCCGCCGCTGTAGGCGACGCCGCCGCGGGTGCTGCGGGTTTGCTGGTAGGCGCCGCCGGCCCCGGCCGACACTTCGGGCAGCAGCAGGGCACGGGCCTGGGGTTCTTTTTCCAGGCCGGCGCGGTAGTTGGCGCGCGCCGAGGCGTAGAGCGGATCATTGCCCAGCGCGGCCTGCCAGACCTGCAACAGGTTCTGCGCGGACGCGGGCGACGGGCCGACGCTTGCGGCGGAGGTAAAAACCAGTAAAGCCGTAAGCAGTCGGACGCGCATGATCTGTCAGGAGGAGGGGTGTTGCTCCAGGAAACCCGGGGTCCCGTTGCCGGCCGGCGGACGCGGGTCGCAAGGGCGGGGCCGGCAGGGCCCCACCCCAAGGGGACTCAGAACTTGAACTGCGACACCGTCGCGCCGCGCAGGGGCTTGATGACCGTTTCGAACAGATTCACGGTCTCGAAGCTGGCGGCGGTGGTGCGGGTGATGCGACAGGCGGTCATGACGGGGGCCTGGCCCACGACGACCACCAGGCGGCCGCCCACGCGCAACTGGTACTTCAGCGCGTCGGGCACGACCGGCACCGAGCCGGTGACCAGGATGGCGTCGTATTCGGTGGAGCCCCAGCCGTTGCGGCCGTCGCCGGTTTCGACCTTGACGTTGGTGACGTTGTTCATCTGCAGGTTCTGCTGCGCGAACGTGACCAGGCGGCTGTCGATTTCGACCGAGGTGACCTGTTGCGCCAGGTAGCCCAGGAGGGCGGCCTGGTAGCCCGAGCCGGTGCCGATTTCCAGCACGCAGTCGGACTTGCTCAGTTGCAGTTCCTGCGCCAGGCGGGCTTCGACCTTGGGGGCGAGCATGGTCTGGCGGGTGTTGACCGCGTTGATTTCCAGCGGCAGTTCCAGGTCGGAAAATGCCAGGGCGCGCAGGGCGGGCGGCACGAATTGTTCGCGGCGCACGTCGAACAGCGCTTGCAGCACGTTGGCGTCCAGGACGTCCCACGGGCGGATCTGCTGTTCCACCATGTTGAAGCGGGCTTGTTCTACGTCGGGCAGGGTCGAAGCGTTCATGACGGTCAGAAAAAACAGAGGAATCAACTGACCATTGTACCGATTCGTAGCGTCCTGTGACGCGCCGGGGGCGACAGAGAAGTTACAGGCCGGACTGACCGTTCTGGCTTGCCGGTCTGTACACCGGCCAGGCCCGCACGGGGCCTGCCGGATGTAACCGCCCTCAGACGGATAGGGCCAGTGGCCGCACCCGCCTGCCGGGGCTTACCACCAGCTGTGGAAGTGGTGCACGGGGCCGTGGCCCGAGCCGACCGACAGGCGTTCGGCGTGGCGGATGGCTTCGGTCAGGTAGGCCTTGGCGCGCCGCGCGGCCTCGGGTACGTCCCCGGTTTGCGGCAACAGCGCGGCCAGCGCCGCCGACAGCGTGCAGCCGGTGCCGTGGGTGTTGACGGTCTCGATGCGGTGGCCGGGCAGCTCGATCATGCGGTCGCCGTCGTGCAGCAGGTCGATGGTTTCATTGCCGGGCAGGTGGCCGCCCTTGACCATCACCCAGCGCTGGCCGGAATGGGCCATCTTGTTGCGCAGGCGCTCGGCCACGCGGCGCATTTCCTTGACCGTTTCGACGGGCCGCTCTTCGAGCAGCACGCCGGCTTCGGGCAGGTTGGGCGTAAGCAGGGTGGCCTGCGGCAGCATGGCTTCGCGCATGGCGCCGACGGCCTCGCGTTCGAGCAGCAGGTCGCCGCTCTTGGCGACCATGACCGGGTCCAGCACCACGTGGGCGGGGGCCCACTTGGCCAGCTTTTCGGCCACGACCTGAATGACCGGCTTCTGGCCCAGCATGCCGATCTTGACCGCGTCGATACGCACGTCGGTGAACAGGGTGTCGATCTGCAGGCCGACGAAGTCGGGCGGCACGGGCGAAATGCCGGTGACGCCCTGGGTGTTCTGGGCAGTCAGGGCGGCGATGACGGCGCAGCCGTAGGCGCCCAGGGCGCTCATGGCCTTGACGTCGGCCAGGATGCCGGCGCCGCCCGAGGGGTCGACGCCCGCGATGGTCAGCGCGTTGGGAATGCGGCGCTCGCCGGCGGCCGATTGGCGGGTGTTCATTTGGCGGCGCCCGGGGCGGCGGTGATCAGGCCTTCGGTGGGCGAGCTGGGCGCGCCGCTGTACAGCTTTTTGGGCATGCGGCCGGCCAGGAAGGCCTCGCGGCCGGACTCCACGCCCTTTTTCATGGCGCTGGCCATCAGCACCGGGTCGCGCGCGGCGGCGATGGCGGTGTTCATCAGCACGGCGTCGCAGCCCAGTTCCATGGCGATGGCGGCGTCGGACGCGGTGCCCACGCCAGCATCCACCACCACCGGCACGCGGGCCTGGTCGATGATCAGGCGCAGGTTCCAGGGGTTCAGGATGCCCATGCCCGAGCCGATCAGCGAGGCCAGCGGCATGACGGCCACGGCGCCCAGGTCTTCCAGCATGCGGCACTGGATGGGATCGTCGGTGCAATAGACCATGACCTTGAAGCCTTCGTCGACCAGCGTCTTGGTGGCCTTGAGCGTTTCGGGCATGTTGGGGAACAGGGTGTGCGAGTCGCCCAGCACTTCCAGCTTGACCAGGTCATGGCCGTCGAGCAGTTCGCGAGCCAGGCGCAGCGTGCGCACGGCGTCGTCGGCCGAATAGCAGCCGGCGGTGTTGGGCAGCAGCGTGAATTTGGACGGCGGCACGTAGTCGAGCAGGTTCGGTTCGCCGGGGTTCTGGCCGATGTTGGTGCGGCGGATGGCGACCGTGACGATTTCGGTGCCGCTGGCGTCCAGCGCCGCGCGGGTCTGTTCGAAGTCCTTGTACTTGCCGGTGCCGACGAGCAGGCGCGACGAGTAGGCGCGGCCGGCGATGCTGAGAGTGTCTTTAGTGGTCATGGCGGTGTTTCAAAGAGCGGGCGCGCGCTGCGGGACCCGCGGGGGCTGGCTGATGATCAGAGGCGGATCAACGGGTCGATCTCGGCGGGTTGATCACGGTTACGCGAATCATAAAGCACCGGGGGCGGGCGCCGTTCCAGAAACCGCGCTTCCTGCATGGCCTGCGCGGCGAGGGGCAGGCGCCTGCGTGCCCAAATCGCGTCGGCCGTCGCAGGCAGGATGCGCCTGCCTACGGCGCGCGCACGCGGTCCAGGTCCGCGCACAGCTGTTCGGCGGCGTCGACCAGGCGCGGGCCGGGGCGGTAGAGCGCATCGGCGTCGATGCCGAAGACATGGCCGGCCGCGGCCGCGGGCAGGCCCATGCTGCGCCAGGCGGCCAGGTTGCGGGCGGTGTCGGCCGGCGTGGCTACGCCGGCCAGCACGGCGTCGGGGCGCGCGGCCAGCACGTTTTCCAGGCCCACCTGCGGCGCCACCACGGGTGCCTGGGCGAACACGTTGACGCCGCCGCACAGACGCAGGGCGTCGCTGACGATGCTGGCGTGGTTCAGGGTATAGATCGGGTCCAGGCCCGCTTGCACGAACACGCGTACGGGCTTGCGCGACGCGTAGCGTGCGGCCAGCGCGTCCAGCCGTGCCCGCAGCGCCTGGGCCGCGGGCGCTGCGGTCGATTCGGTGCCGAACAGCACGCCCAGCCGCTCGATGGCGTCGGGAATGGCGGCCAGCGTCTGCGGATCGCTGTAATAGACGGGCACGCCCAGCTTGTCCATGACGCGCACCAGCGGCGCGGCGGCCGAAGGCTGCCAGGCGATGACCAGGTCGGGCCGAACGGAGGCTACGCGTTCGGGATCGGGCTGGGTGCCGTCGCCGATGACGGGCAGTTGGCGGGCGGCAGGCGGATAGTCGCTGCCGCGGATGGTGGCGATCAGGTAGCCGCCCGCGCCCGCGGCGTAGACCAGTTCGGTGGCATGCGGCGCCAGGGTGACCGCGCGGCGGGCCGGGGCGGCCAGGTCGACGGTGCGGCCGCGGTCGTCCTGCGCGTGGATCGCGGTGGCATCCGCCGCGTTCGAAATGGTCGGTCCGAAGACCGGCAGCAGGCCCAGGAGGGCGGGGCAAAGCGCGCGGAGAAGTTTCATGGGGGCAAAAAAAAGTCGGCGCGAAGCGCCGACTATATCGGATGGCTGGCAAGAACCTCGGTCACGCGGCAGGCAGGCATGGCGCCGTGCTGTCGCGTAACCGGGTTCGCGGCCGCGCGGCTTAGTAACGCACCGTCAGCGAGGCGTAGAAGTTGCGGCCAGGTGCGGGGTACAGGTTGTAGTTGGCAACCGGGCCCAGCATTTCGAACGACGCATTGCCGCCGCGGATGCCGTAGGTGGCGTACTTGCGGTCCAGCAGGTTGTTCACGCCCAGCGCGCCTTCGATGTTGCGGGTGAACTTGTAGGCCACCTTGGTATTGAAGAGCACGTAGGCGTCCAGTTCGGTGTCGAACTGGTTGGCCTGGTCGTTGTCCATGCGCGACTTGCCCACGTATTGCGCCGACACGTTCCACAGGAAGGCGTCGGTGGGGCGCCAGGTCACGCCGGCGTTGGCCAGCCATTTGGGCGCCAGCGGCACGGTCTTGCCCGACAGGTCCACGCCGGCATAGGTGCCCGAACGGAATTGCGCTTCCATCCAGGTCACGTTGGCGTCCAGCGTGATGCTGCTGGTCAGGGCGTGGTGGCCTTCCAGTTCGATGCCTTGGCGGCGGGTCGGGTCCAGGTTGGTGTTGGCGCCGGTGCCCGGGCCCCACATGCCGTCGGCCAGCGGGTTGTACTGGATTTCGTTGGTCAGGTCATAGCGGAACCACGACAGGCGGGCGCTGCTCTTGTCCGAGGCCCAGGTCACGCCCAGTTCCTTGTCGGTGGACGTCTGCGGGGCCAGCGGCGACTGCACCGACAGCGCTTCGTCGGCATTGGGCAGGCGGAAGCTGCGGCCGACCTTGCCGTACAGGCCGAAGCCGGCGGCCAGGTCCTGGCGCACGCCCAACTGCCAGGCGGTCAGGTGGCGGCCCTTGTCCGATTCCTCGCCCGAACCGGAAATCACTTCCAGCTTGTCCGAGGCGTACTGGCGGCGCACGCCCATGGTGACGTAGGTGCTGTCGGTGGCGCGGATCTGGCCTTCGGCAAACAGGCCGTACTGGTGCTGGCGCGACTGCCACTTGGACGGCGCGAAGTCGTAGTAGGCGTTCTGGTCGGCGGTGGTCTTGGCTTCCTGCGCGTCGGCGCCGAACACTACGCTGTGGCCGCCATTGATCGGCAGGCGGTAGCGCAGGCTGGCCAGGTTTTCTTGCAGCTTCTGGTCGCGCAGCGTGTCGCCGAAACCGTCGTACGACAGGCCGTTCAGCTTCTTCTCGCGGGTCGAGGCGTCGGCGTACAGAGTGCCCACGCCAAGCTGCTGCTCGACCTGCAGGCCGAAGGTGGTGGTGGTCGTCTTGATGTAGTCGACCTTGTTCTTGGCGCCGCGCGGGTCGCTTTCGAACTGGTTTTCGCCCGTGGTTGGGTTGATCAGGCGCGGGCCCGGCAGGTCCAGCTTCTGCGTGGTGGTGTTGCCGTACAGGCGGATCGAGCCGTTGTCGTGGCGGAACGTGACGCCGCCGCCGCCGCCGTCGCGGCGTTCGCCGCTGTGGTCGCGATAGCCGTCGCTGCGCAGCGACTGCATGTAGGCGTCCACGCCGACCTTCTGGTTGTTCATGGCCACGGCGGCGTCATACTGGCGCAGGCCGTAGCTGCCGAAGGTGGCGGTGGCGCGGGCGGTCACCGGTTCCTTCGAGAAATCCTTGCGCGTGATGATGTTGATCACGCCGCCGGTCGTGCCGCCGCCGTATTGCACCGAACCGCTGCCGCGCACGATTTCGACGCGTTCGACCTGGTCCAGCGGCACCACGCCCAGGCTGGGCGCCGACAGGTCGTTGGTGTTCTGCTTGACGCCGTCGATCATGATCAGCGTGTTGCTCGCGCCGGTGATGCCGAAGCCGCGCAGGTCGACGATGGCGTTGTCGCTGGCGCTGCTGGTGTTGATCAGGTGGATGCCGGCCTGGGTCGACAGCAGGTCCTGCATGGTGCGCGCGCTGCTGGCGGCGATGTCGTCGGCCGTGATGACCGAAATGGACACGGGCAGGGTGCGGCCGTCGGTCGGCACGCGTTGCGCGGTGACGGTGATGGCGTCGAGTTCGGACGGGGTAGCGGGGGTAGCGGCTTGCTGGGCTGCCGACAGGGCGGGAGCGGAACAGAGCAGGGCGCCGGCGTAGCGCCGGATGGAGCGGGATTTCATCTACGTAACCTCGATGCGACCCGCGACCCCGCAGGTCAATCACGATGGGGAGAATGCCCAAGCCTGCAGCGGCCCCGTGAAGGGCGCCGGGCGGACATCCTGGCGATCGAACTGGCCGGTATCGGGCTGCCATGGGCGCATCGCGCGCATGGGGACCGTTGCGGGGGCAGCACAGGCTGGAAGCCGGCCGGGCCGGCCTTGTGGGCGGCGGGGCGCAAGCGTCTTCCTGTTTCCCGTTTACCTTTCGCGCGCGCTGGGCAAGTGTTGCGTTCTTGCCCGTCCTGATACGCCGAAAGCACCGGTTCGGGGCCGAAACTGTATCACCGTGGGGCGAAATCGAGCCCATTTTGTTACGATCAGGGCTTGTTTTTTCGGTGTTTATCGCTTTTTAGCGACAATTGCGTAGCCTCTGGCGCCGCCGCCCAACCCCATTCGGACCTGAACGTGTCGTATCCCCTGTCTCTTATACACATCTGACGCTGCCGACGAATAGAGAGGTGTAGAT
>ERZ1032387.255-NODE-255-length-9274-cov-14.524786_pt1 | contig 9274 bp, 10 predicted proteins | sample MGYA00516710_ERZ1032387 | MGnify/ENA primary metagenome ERZ1032387 (study PRJEB33718, sample SAMN03160192) | human skin metagenome | collected 2014-02-25 | study: EMG produced TPA metagenomics assembly of the PRJNA266117 data set (Human skin bacterial metagenome...
TCTACACCTCTCTATTCGTCGGCAGCGTCAGATGTGTATAAGAGACAGGTGATGAGCAGGAGCCGGGCTGTTTAGTGGGTGCGGGCGACGGCGAATTCGCTCAGTTCCACCAGGGCATCGCGGTACTCGCTCGGTGGCAGGGCTTCCAGGCAAGTGATGGCGCGCGCGACGTAATCGCGGGCCAGTTGTGCGGTGTAGTCCAAGGAGCCCGAGGCCTCGACGGCGGCCCGGATGCTTTCCAGATCTTCGATGCCGCCTTTCTGGATCGCCTGGCGAACCAGGGCTGCCTGTTCCGGTGTGCCTTCGCGCATGGTGTAGATCAGCGGCAGCGTCGGCTTGCCTTCTGCCAGATCGTCACCGACGTTCTTGCCCAGGGTCTCGGCATCGCCGCGGTAGTCCAGCAGGTCGTCCACCAGTTGGAAGGCCACGCCCAGATGGTCGCCAAAGGTGCGCAGGGCCTCGGCCTGTTCCACGGTGGCGCCGGCCAGTGCGGCGGCGCTGTGGGTCGAGGCTTCGAAGAGCATCGCGGTCTTGCCGCGGATGACTTCCATGTAGGTTTCTTCGGTGGTGCTGGCGTCACGCACCTTGGAGAGCTGCAGGACTTCGCCTTCAGCGATGATCCGGGTGGCCTGGGACAGGATGCGCATGACCGGCATCGAGCCGAGCTCGACCATCATTTCGAACGAGCGCGAGTACAGGAAGTCGCCCACCAGTACGCTGGGAGCGTTGCCCCACATGGCGTTGGCGGTTGAGCGGCCACGGCGCATGCCGGACATGTCGACCACGTCGTCATGCAGCAGAGTGGCGGTGTGCAGGAATTCGATGGTGGCGGCCAGCAGGCGCAGGTCGTCGCCTTCGCGGCCCAGGGCCTTGCCGCACAGCAGCACCAATAAAGGACGCAGGCGCTTGCCTCCGGCCGAGGTGATGTAATCGCCGATTTTGGAAACCAGCGGAACTCGGGAGGTCAGCTGTTTCTTGATGATGCCGTCGACGGCGCTAAAATCGTCCGCCACCGCGCGGTAGAAAGCTTGGGGTTGCATCAGCGACAGGTGCTCCAGAAGGGTTGCGCGGCATGCTAGGACCCACGTCCGCGGGTGTCAAGGCGCGGTCCCGCACGGCTAAAACCCCGACGGGCTGTAATTTGTCAGGGTAAAACACTGGGGTATAGTCGCGTGCTGCCATTAAACCCTGGTTTCAGGGGGTTAGGTCCCCGGCGCCAGGGCTGGCAGCGTTGTCCGACGTGGCCTGAACGGCACTTGCAAGGCCATTGAGCCTTGCGTACAATCGCGCACCCTGAACTTCCTGGGCAGCACCTGCCTTACGCAATTGCACTTGGGCCGTTCCAGCCCCATGCAGCCATGCCAGCCAATACCTCTTCTTATAAAGAGCTGGGTGAGCAGGATTATCGGAGAAATACCATGTACGCAGTAATCGTTACCGGCGGTAAGCAATACAAGGTCGCTGAAGGTGAATACCTGAAGATCGAAAAACTGGAAGTCGCTACTGGCGAATCCGTGACTTTTGACCGCGTTCTGTTGGTCGCCAACGGCGACGACGTGAACATCGGCGCACCTGTTGTTGCTGGCGCAACCGTCAAGGCTGAAGTGATCTCCCAAGGTCGTCACGATAAAGTCCGCATCATCAAGTTCCGTCGCCGTAAGCACCACATGAAGCGTATGGGCCACCGCCAGTGGTTCACCGAGATCAAAATCACCGGTATTCAGGCTTAATTTCAGCCTAATTCCTCACTAGGAGAATTGAACTCATGGCACACAAAAAAGCTGGTGGTAGTACCCGTAACGGTCGCGACTCAGAAGCCAAACGCCTTGGCGTGAAGATGTATGGCGGCCAGGTCATCAAGGCCGGCAACATCATCGTGCGTCAGCGCGGCACCCAATTCCACGCTGGCTACGGCGTTGGTATGGGTAAAGATCACACCCTGTTCGCGAAAATCGAAGGCGTGATCAAGTTTGAAGTAAAAGGCGCCTTCGGTCGTCGTTACGTGAGCGTCGTCGCAGCTTAATTGCGCGATCGCTGGAAAAGCCCTGTCTCGCGACGGGGCTTTTTCGTTTGTGGGATGAGTCTCTTGCAAAACTGTTTGTACGAGCTGCCAGCGTTGGATGTTTCGGTCGTTGATTGAGGTCGCTGCGCTCATTTTTGCAAGAGTCTTATGTCTTAGTGCTTTTCAGCTCGCCCGTGTGGCGAGAGGCGTTTGAACATGAAGTTTGTTGATGAAGTATCGATTCGAGTAAAGGCTGGCGACGGCGGCAATGGTTGCATGAGTTTCCGTCGGGAAAAGTTCATCGAAAACGGTGGTCCCAACGGTGGTGATGGTGGTGATGGCGGCTCGATCTACATGGTCGCCGACGAAAACCTCAATACCCTGGTGGACTACCGCTACACCCGGCACTTCGATGCCGAGCGCGGCTCCAACGGCGGCAGTACCGACTGCACCGGCAAGAAGGGTGAGGATCTGGAGTTGCGGGTTCCGGTCGGTACCACGATCATTGATGCGGGCACTCAGGAAGTCATTGGCGACCTGACCAAGGCTGGCCAGCGGTTGATGGTGGTGCAGGGCGGCTGGCACGGTTTGGGTAATACCCGTTTCAAGTCCAGTACCAACCGTGCGCCGCGCCAGACCACTCCGGGCAAGCCGGGTGAGCAGCGTGATCTCAAGCTGGAGCTGAAGGTGTTGGCGGACGTGGGTCTGCTGGGCTTGCCGAATGCGGGCAAAAGTACCTTTATCCGCTCGGTGTCCGCGGCCAAGCCGAAGGTGGCCGATTACCCGTTCACCACCCTGGTGCCGAACCTGGGTGTGGTCAGCGTCGATCGCTGGAAGAGCTTCGTGATCGCCGACATTCCGGGTCTGATCGAGGGTGCTTCCGATGGTGCCGGCCTGGGGATTCGCTTCCTCAAGCACCTGGCGCGTACGCGCATCCTGCTGCACCTGGTGGACATGGCGCCGCTGGATGAAAGCAGCCCGGCGGATGCGGCGGAGGTGATTGTCAATGAGTTGATGAAATTCAGCCCGTCCCTGGCCGAGCGCGAGCGCTGGCTGGTGCTGAACAAGTCCGATCAGATCCTCGAGGAAGAGCGCGAAGAGCGGGTCAAGGAAATCGTTGATCGCCTGGAGTGGACGGGGCCGGTATACGTGATCTCGGCCATCTCCAAGGATGGTACCGAGCGCCTGAGCCGCGACATCATGCGTTACCTGGAGGATCGTGCCGATCGCCTGGCAGCCGACCCTGCCTATGCCGACGAGCTGGCTGAGCTGGATCAGCGCATCGAAGACGAGGCGCGTGCCCAGTTGCAAGCCCTCGATGATCAGCGTGCTCTGCGCCGCAGTGGCGTGAAGAGCGTCCATGACATCGGTGATGATGACTGGGATGAAGAAGACGTTGACGATGAAGATGGTCCGGAAATCATTTACGTCCGCGACTGATTCAGCAGGAGCGGGCTTGCCCCGCGAAGGCGGTTTATCTGGCAGGGTGCGGTGTTATCATCGCTGCCAAGCCAGCTTCCAAGGCGCCGCTCATTTGAGCGGCGTTTTGGTGTCTGCAGGATACAAATACGAATAACCCCATGAGTGGCGCTCGGTCGCGTCGCTCGCTGGCAAAGGTTGAATAAGATGCGGAGCAAGGTGACAGGTGCGCAGCGCTGGGTCGTTAAGATCGGCAGTGCGCTGCTGACGGCGGACGGCAAGGGGCTGGATCGCACGGCAATGGGTGTGTGGGTGGAGCAGATGGTGGCCTTGCATGAGGCCGGCGTCGAGCTGGTACTGGTTTCCTCCGGTGCTGTAGCGGCCGGCATGAGCCGCCTGGGCTGGACCGCACGACCGAGTGCGATGCATGAGTTGCAGGCCGCTGCGGCCATCGGCCAGATGGGGCTGGTGCAGGCCTGGGAGTCGAGCTTTGCCGAGCATGGCCGGCATACTGCACAGATTCTCCTGACCCATGACGACCTCTCCGATCGCAAGCGCTACCTCAATGCTCGCAGTACCTTGCGTGCCCTGGTGGAGCTCAAGGTGATCCCGGTGATCAACGAGAACGACACCGTGGTGACCGACGAGATCCGCTTTGGCGACAACGATACCCTGGCGGCGCTGGTGGCCAACCTGGTTGAGGCTGATCTGCTGGTGATTCTTACCGACCGTGACGGCATGTTCGATGCCGACCCGCGTAACAATCCTGATGCCCAGCTGATCTATGAGGCGCGGGCCGACGACCCGGCGCTGGATGCGGTGGCCGGTGGTACGGGCGGTGCGCTGGGGCGTGGCGGCATGCAGACCAAGTTGCGTGCGGCGCGGCTGGCTGCGCGTTCCGGGGCGCATACAATCATCGTTGGTGGGCGTCTGGAGCGCGTGCTGGACCGCCTCAAGGCTGGCGAGCGCATCGGCACCTTGCTGTCGCCGGAGCGCGGCATGCTGGCGGCGCGCAAGCAGTGGCTGGCCGGGCATCTGCAGACCCGCGGCACCCTGGTGCTGGATGAGGGGGCGGTGTCGGCTCTGTCCCAGGGTAACAAGAGCCTGTTGCCGGTGGGGGTCAAGCAGGTCCAGGGTGGTTTCCGGCGTGGTGAGATGGTGGTGTGCGTAGCGCCGGATGGTCGTGAAATTGCTCGTGGCCTGGCCAACTACAGTGCGCTTGAGGCGCAGAAGATCATTGGTCAGCCGTCCGACGCTATTGTCGGTGTCCTGGGGTATATGGCGGAGCCTGAACTGGTACACCGCGATAACCTGATTCTGGTGTAAGTGGCGTAAGGAAAAGCGTATGCGCGTAGCAAAAGGATTGTTGGGCTTGCTCTTGGCGATGCCGTTCATGGCTTCGGCCGAGGAGATTGGCCAGGTGTCCACGGTGTTCAAGTTTGTCGGGCCGAATGACCGGATCGTGGTCGAGGCGTTCGATGATCCGAAGGTCGATGGGGTGACGTGCTTTCTGTCGCGAGCCAAGACGGGTGGGCTCAAGGGTGGCCTGGGCCTGGCGGAAGATCGTGCGGAAGCCTCCATTGCCTGTCGTCAGGTGGGGCCTATTGCGTTCAAGGGTGAGCTCAAGGATGGCGACGAGGTATTCAAGGAGCGCACCTCGCTGGTATTCAAGACCATGCAGGTGGTGCGTTTCCTGGATAAGAAGCGCAATACCCTGGTGTACCTGGTCTACAGCGATCGCCTGATCGAGGGCAGTCCGCAGAATGCGGTGACGGCTATCCCGATCCTGCCCTGGCCGCACCCGTAACGGAGTTTCTCCTGGCATGCTGGCCCTCTGTTGAAGGCGGGGCTGGTTTGCCGGGTGGGTAAATCGCGGGCAATAAAAAACCGACCCTTGGGTCGGTTTTTTAACAAGCGTGTCGCTTAGGCTGCAGCAGCAAGGTTCAGAGCCTTGATGTGGCCATTCAGACGACCTTTGTGGCGAGCAGCCTTGTTCTTGTGGATGATGCCTTTATCGGCCATGCGGTCGATAACTGGCACAGCCAGAACATAAGCAGCTTGCGCTTTTTCAGCGTCTTTTGCGTCGATGGCTTTAACTACATTCTTGATGTAGGTACGAACCATGGAACGCAGGCTGGCGTTGTGGCTGCGACGCTTCTCAGCCTGTTTTGCACGTTTTTTGGCGGAAGGTGAGTTGGCCACCGTCGAGCTCCTCGAAAGACTTTTTGGGAAATAGCAAACAAAATAGGCCGCGAATCATGCCGATGAGTTGAAGTCTTGTCAAGGGCGGGTGATGCGTTCCGCTGAGTGGTCGATCTGAAGAGGCGGGATATTTATTTCCGGCGCTTGACCTGTAAACTCGCGAGCTTTGGCTCTGTGCTGTTGCGGCGCGGAGTATCGCATAAGTGGGTGTCTTTTCGCCTGCTGTTTATCTACAAGGCGCAAAACCTTTTCATGAACCTGCTCAAGTCGTTGGCCGCCGTCAGCTCTATCACGATGCTTTCCCGGATACTGGGGTTTGTGCGTGACACCATCATCGCGCGCACTTTCGGTGCCGGGATGGCCACCGATGCCTTCTTCATTGCCTTCAAGCTGCCCAACCTGCTGCGGCGCATCTTTGCCGAAGGAGCGTTCTCCCAGGCGTTCGTGCCGATCCTGGCGGAATACAAGAGCCAGCAGGGGGAAGAGGCGACCCGTACCTTCATTGCCTATGTCTCGGGTCTGCTGACCCTGGTCCTGGCGCTGGTGACGGCTTTGGGCATCATCGCCGCGCCCTGGGTGATCTGGGCCACGGCACCGGGGTTCGTCGACTCTCCGGAAAAGTTCGCCCTGACCTCTGACCTGTTGCGGGTGACCTTTCCTTATATATTGCTGATCTCGCTGTCGTCTCTGGCCGGGGCAATCCTCAATACCTGGAATCGTTTCTCGGTGCCGGCCTTCGTGCCGACCCTGCTCAACGTCAGCATGATCATTTTTGCGGTGTTTCTCACGCCGTACTTCGATCCGCCAGTGATGGCTCTGGGCTGGGCGGTGCTGGCTGGTGGCCTGGCGCAGTTGCTGTATCAGCTGCCGCACCTGAAGAAGATCGGCATGCTGGTGCTGCCACGCCTGAACCTGCGGGATACCGGGGTCTGGCGGGTGATGAAGCAGATGCTGCCGGCGATTCTCGGGGTTTCGGTGAGCCAGATCTCGTTGATCATCAACACCATCTTCGCCTCTTTCCTGGTAGCCGGTTCGGTGTCGTGGATGTATTACGCCGACCGCCTGATGGAGCTGCCGTCCGGTGTGCTGGGGGTGGCGCTGGGCACCATTCTTCTGCCGACCCTGGCCAAGACCTACGCCAGCAAGGACCGCCACGAGTATTCGCGGATTCTCGATTGGGGCCTGCGCCTGTGTTTCATCCTGGTGCTGCCGTGCTCCCTGGCCCTGGGTATCCTCGCCGAGCCGCTGACCGTGTCACTGTTCCAATACGGTGAGTTCAGTGCCTTCGATGCGTCCATGACCCAGCGTGCGCTGGTGGCTTATGCCGTGGGTTTGCTGGGGATCATCGTGATCAAGGTGCTGGCGCCGGGCTTCTATGCGCAGCAGAACATTCGTACACCGGTGAAAATCGCCATCTTTACGCTGATCGTCACCCAACTGCTGAACCTGGCCTTTATCGGCCCCCTGAAACACGCGGGCCTGGCCCTGGCCATCAGCGCCGGGGCCTGTATCAACGCCGGACTGCTTTTCTACCAGTTGCGCAAGCAGCAGATGTTCCAGCCGCTGCCAGGGTGGGGGCGGTTCACCTTGAAGTTGCTGTTGGCGGTCGCGGTCATGTCCGCGGTATTGCTGGGCCTGATGCATTTCATGCCGGCCTGGGATCAAGGCCACATGCTCCAGCGGTTCCTGCGCCTGGGCGTGCTGGTGGTGGCTGGGGTGGTGGCATATTTCGGCATGCTGGCGCTGCTGGGCTTCCGTTTGCGCGACTTCAATCGCAAAGCCTTGAACTGACGGCTGTTTAGTCGCCAGGGCAGGGCAGGCATCGGTTTTGTCGGATCAACCACATTGGGTGCGGTGCTGCCTGTCGTCGGCCGCCGGGTGTGGTTATAATCGACCACTTTATGAGCAAGAAGCGCGTTATGCAGCTGGTTCGAGGCCTCCACAATCTGCGCCCCCAGCATCGGGGCTGCGTCGCCACTATTGGCAACTTTGACGGTGTTCACCGTGGTCACCAGGCTATCCTGGGCCGGCTGCGCGAACGTGCGCTCGAGTTGGGCGTGCCCAGCTGCGTGGTGATTTTCGAGCCCCAGCCGCGAGAATTCTTTGCCCCTGAGACGGCTCCGGCGCGTCTGGCCCGCCTGCGGGACAAGCTGCAGTTGCTGGCTGACGCCGGTGTCGACCGGGTGCTGTGCCTGGCCTTCAACCAGCGCCTGAGCAAACTCAGCGCCAGCGAGTTCGTCGAGCGAATCCTGGTGGATGGCCTGGGTGTACAGCACCTGGAAGTGGGTGATGACTTCCGCTTCGGTTGCGACCGGGTCGGTGATTTTGACTTCTTGCAGCAGGCCGGAGCCACCCACGGCTTTACCGTGGAGGCGGCGCAGACCGTCGAGCTCGACGGCCTGCGGGTGAGTAGTACCCAGGTCCGCAATGCCCTGGCCGCCGCCGATTTCGATCTGGCCGAGCGCCTGCTGGGTCGCCCGTACCGCATTGCCGGGCGGGTGTTGCACGGCCAGAAACTGGCGCGCCAGTTGGGTACGCCCACTGCCAATGTGCAGTTGAAGCGCCGTCGCGTGCCGCTTTCCGGGGTGTACCTGGTGAGCGTCGAGCTCGATGGCAGGACCTGGCCCGGCGTCGCCAATATCGGCGTGCGGCCCACGGTTGCAGGTGATGGCAAGGCCCACCTGGAAGTACATCTTTTAGATTTTGCCGGCGATCTGTATGACCGGCGTTTGACGGTGGTTTTCCACCACAAGCTGCGTGAAGAGCAGCGTTTCGCCTCCCTGGAGGCGTTGAAGACGGCGATCAATGCGGATGTTGCCGCCGCCCGTGCCCAAGTGGCACGTATCCATAGCGCCAATCGCTAATGAAGAGCCTTAAATGACCGACTATAAAGCCACGTTAAACCTTCCGGACACCGCCTTCCCAATGAAGGCCGGCCTGCCTCAGCGCGAACCACAGATTCTGCAGCGTTGGGACAGCATTGGCCTGTACGGAAAGTTGCGCGAGATTGGCAAGGATCGTCCCAAGTTCGTACTGCACGACGGTCCTCCCTATGCCAACGGCTCGATTCACATCGGTCATGCGGTCAACAAGATTCTCAAGGACATGATCATCCGCTCGAAAACCCTGGCGGGTTTCGACGCGCCTTACGTTCCTGGCTGGGACTGCCACGGTCTACCGATCGAGCACAAGGTCGAGGTGACCCACGGCAAGAACCTGTCCTCGGACCAGACCCGCGAGCTGTGCCGCGCCTACGCTTCCGAGCAGATCGAAGGGCAGAAGGCCGAGTTCATCCGCCTGGGTGTGCTGGGCGACTGGGCCAATCCCTACAAGACCATGAACTTCGCCAACGAGGCCGGCGAGATCCGTGCCCTGGCGGAAATGGTCAAGGGCGGCTTCGTGTTCAAGGGCCTGAAGCCGGTGAACTGGTGCTTCGACTGCGGCTCGGCCCTGGCTGAAGCAGAAGTCGAGTATCAGGACAAGAAGTCCGCGACCATCGACGTGGCCTTCCCGGTCGCCGACGAAGCCAAGCTGGCCGGCGCCTTCGGCCTGGCCAAGCTGGCCAAGCCTGCTGCCATCGTGATCTGGACCACCACCCCCTGGACCTGTCTCTTATACACATCTGACGCTGCCGACGAATAGAGAGGTGTA
>ERZ1032387.265-NODE-265-length-9003-cov-6.748882_pt1 | contig 9003 bp, 5 predicted proteins | sample MGYA00516710_ERZ1032387 | MGnify/ENA primary metagenome ERZ1032387 (study PRJEB33718, sample SAMN03160192) | human skin metagenome | collected 2014-02-25 | study: EMG produced TPA metagenomics assembly of the PRJNA266117 data set (Human skin bacterial metagenome and...
TCTACACCTCTCTATTCGTCGGCAGCGTCAGATGTGTATAAGAGACAGGCGCCACGCTGCACGAACTGGCGCAGGAATTCGGCGTATCCGCCGAACGCATCCGCCAGATCGAAGCGGCCGCACTGAAGAAAATGCGCGGCAACCTCGCCGCCTGATCCCGCATTCGCGCCACGCAAAGGGCTGCCTTGGGCAGCCCTTTTCTTTTGCCTGCGCCGCTTGCGCGTGTGCCACGTCGCCGATACAGGCAGTGCGATGCGAGGCGCCAATAAATTGATACAAATTCATCGCGAAATAACGCGCAATTCCAGAAACTTAATGAGGTGCGCACCGCCTAACTTCACGTAGACCGCAAACTTTGGTTGGCAGTCTTGTCATCCGTCTCGGCTTCTCCTCTTTCCCCTCCCCTATGAGACGGATGCTTGCGGGGCACCACGCATATGGTGCCCCGTTTTTTATTGCGCGCCGGTTTTGCGCGACGTGTGCGCACGAGGGATGAGGCAAGAAAACGGATCGATCTTCGCGACGTTACGTTTCGTCATCTGGATAGAGGTGTCCTGGCGAACAGCCATGCTAAGTTGCGGCCGGAGTTTCTTAGCAAGGGGTGCCCTCAATGGCTGAGCCACTATTCCTGTTGGCGGATATTGATATCGGCGCCGCGGCGTTGAATCGATGGTTGAAGTCGGCGCCACTTTCCGTGGCGTCCTTCAGCGATTGGCCCGAATCTCTGTTTCGCAGCGATTCCGGAATCTCCCGAGTGCCCCGGCCGGCAGAACCGACGGTTGGCGATGAACTGGTGGCGGCTTATGTGGCAAGCATCGGCGCTGGGGACGGCTACCTTCATTGCCACTATGACGATCAGGCCAAAAAACTGCACTTTGCGGCCTGCTTTCAATATGGCGATGAGGCGGGCGTCATGGAGTTCGCCGTCTTCCTTTGCGCGCTGCTGCGAGGGATTCAAGACTTCTGCATCGCAAAAGGGTCATCGTTCATCCGTCTGTCTGATATCGGTAGGGACCTGTTGCGCATTGCTATCGATAAAAAAGGCGCGCGGATGCAGCCGGGGCCGTGGCATGAGCAATCGCTTCCCGCATGGTTCGGCGAGTGGATCAGCCAAGACAATCTGGGTGACCCGGATACGCTCATCGCGACGCTGTATGCGCCATTGGCGCGTGCCCTGAAGAAGCGGATATCAGTCGGCGCTATACGCGCCAACCCGCTTGCTCCCTATCGCTACGATGGCTTTTTCTGGACTGACGGAAAGCACGTTCATCGTTGGCCCAAGAACACTCCGGTTCCGCACGCGGATCCGAAGACTTTCCGTCGAGTGACGCCAGCGAACGCCATGGATACGGCCTTTTACGCCGACTCGCGGCAACTTTGGTATCACTGGCCCATGTTGGATGAGGGGATGGTGTTCGTCCAATCGCTTGAGCCGGGGGTGTCCATGCAGGGTTGGCGACCCTTTGGCGCGGACGGCGAACCCCTTTTGCGCTGTGGCGACACGGTTTGGGCGGTCGCGCAAATGGCTTATTCCGACGACGCAGGTATCCCCGGCAACACCAAAGCCAATGTCCGGAATGCCTTGCAAGCGATCCAGGCTCTGGGTGGCATCCCGGTATGGGAGAAGCTGTACAACTTTGAATATCTACGGCCTACCCGCGTGATGGGGGCGTCGTTTCGCCATAGGGAAGACCACTTATTCGAAGATGAGGCTTCAGTCTACGTCCAGACAAAGCGGGGCTTGATTTGCCGGGACGGCGGCACCCGCTAAGCCGCGTGCGCACTGCCCGGCTCGGCCTGCGCCGTGTGCCACAGCGCATCCTGCACGCGGCGCACGCCGGTCGCCATCGAGCCGTCTTGATAGAGCTTGATCCAGCGATAGCCCGGCGCCAGGTTGTCCACCACGTGCTTGCCGTCGCGGATGCTGAACTGAAAGCAGGTGGACGGGGTGGCCAGCATGCGCAGGTTGTGCCGGCGGCGGTCGAATTCGTGATGCACGTGGCCCCACAGCAGCACGCGCACCTGCGGCCAGCGCGTCAGCAGCTTGAACAGCGCCTGCGGGTTGTCGATCATCATCGAGTCGTGCCAGTGGCTGTCGATCTGCATGGGGTTGTGGTGCATGGCCAATAGCGTGTGCCGGCCGGGCGCCTCGGCCAGGGCGGCTTCCAGCAAGTCCAGCTGGCTGTCGGGCAGATGGCCGGCGTTCGAACCCGGCACGGTGGTGTCCAGCGAGACCACGCGCCAGGCGCCCACGTCGGTCACGGGCACCGACCACTCGGGCAGTTCCTGGCGCATCGCCACCGGCAGGTCATGGTTGCCGGGCAGGCAGCGGATCTGCGCGCCTTCCAGCGCCGGGGCCGAGCCGAGGGTGGCCGCCAGGCGGCGGTAGGCCGCGGGTTCGCCGTCCTGGGACAGGTCGCCAGTGGCCAGAAGCAGGTCGGGATGTTTGCCGTCGGCGTCGATCTGGCGCAGCACGGCGCGCAGGCTGGCGTCGGTATTGACGCCCAGCATCACGGTTTCGGGCTCGCCGAACAGGTGGCAATCGGTCAATTGGACAAGCATGGCCGGGGGATCATTGCGCCGGGCCAGGGTGTGGACGCGTGCCAAGTGCGGCTCCTGCAAAGTTCTGCACGGCCACTACCTTACCGAAAAAGTCGCGGCTCGGCGCATGCGCAGCGGTCGGGATGGCGTAACGAAACGTGGTGGGTCATGCGCCCACGGCAGGACTTGCACGAAAACCCGCTATTCTTGTGGAACTTCTCACAAGCTTCATGATCGGGACGCGGCGTTTTCCATGGATGTAGGTTTTCTCGTATTCGGCCTGGCCGGCCTGTTGACACTGGTGTGCTTCATGCCTCCCCTGGCCGGTCGCCTCAAGCTGCCCTACTCGGTGCTGCTGGCTATCGTCGGCTGCTTGCTGGGCATCATCGTGCACGTGCACGGCTGGGCGCCCAGCTGGATCGGGGATTTCCTGGATTCGCTGGAACGGTTCGAGATCTCGTCCGAGACCTTCCTGATGGTCTTCCTGCCGGTGCTGCTGTTCGAGACCGCGCTGTCGATGAACGTGCGCCGGCTGATGGACGACATCGGGCCTATCCTGATGATGGCCATCGTGGCCGTGGTGGTGTGTACGGTGGTGGTGGGCGTGACGCTGGACGCCATTTCGCCCTACGGCCTGGTGGTGTGCCTGCTGCTGGGCGCCATCGTGGCGACCACCGATCCGGTGGCCGTGGTGGGCATCTTTCGCGAAGTCGGGGCGCCCAAGCGCCTGACCACGCTGGTCGAAGGCGAAAGCCTGTTCAACGACGCGGCGTCCATCGCCTTGTATTCCGTGCTGCTGGCCGTTCTGGGCGGGCACGGCGAACTGACCGTCAGCGGCATCTTCAACGACTTCATCGTGCACTTCATCGGCGGCGGCATTGCGGGTTTCGCCATGGGGCGCCTGGCCTGTTTCCTGTTCGCCTGGCTGCGCGGCTTTCCCACCGCCGAAATCACGCTGACGCTGACGCTGGCCTACCTGTCGTTCTTCATTTCCGAGCATTACCTGAATGTGTCGGGCGTGGTTGCCACCGTGATCGCCGGCCTGGTCGTCGGGTCCACCGGGCGCACCCGCATGTCGCCCACCACCTTCGAATACCTGTCCAGCGCCTGGGAACAATTCGGATTCTGGGCCAATTCCCTCATCTTCCTGTTCGCCGCCATGCTGATTCCCAAGCTGATGGCCGCGGCCGATTGGCAGGAACTGGTGCTGGTCGGGGTCGTGTTCGTGGTGACCCTGGTGGCGCGCGCGATCGTGGTGTTCGGCCTGTTGCCCCTGCTGGGCCTGACCAGACTGGGCACCAAGGTCAGCAATCCCTATAAAGCGGTGATGCTGTGGGGCGGCCTGCGCGGCGCCGTGTCGCTGGCGTTGGCGCTGGCCGTGACCGAGCAGACCGGCGTGCCCGAAGAGGCGCGCCAGTTCATCGCGGTGGCCACCACCGGGTTCGTGCTGCTGACCTTGTTCGTCAATGGCATCAGCCTGCGGCCGCTGATCCGCATGCTGGGACTGAATCAGCTGTCGCCGGTCGAGCGCACCATCCGCAACCAAGCGCTGGCCGTGGCGCTGGAAGACCTGCAGGGCAAGACCGACGAGGTCGCCAAGACCGAACACATCGGCACCGAGGTGCGCGACCGCATCCGCGCCGTGTTCGACGCCAGCCTGACCAGCGTGCACGACGGCCAGGTCAGCCAGATGAGCGACGAGCAGCGCGTGTCGGTCGGCCTGGCCATCGTGGCGCAGCGCGAAGAGGAAATGTTCTTCGACATTCTCAAGGCGCAGATCGTGGACTGGCGCATGGCCGAGGCGCTCTTGGCGAGGGCCGAACGGCTGGAGGACGCCATCCGCATGGGCGGGGTGCCGGGCTTCGAGCGCGCCATCGTGGCCGACGTGCGCTATTCCACCGGGTTCCGGCTGGCCCTGCGGCTGCATTACCTGTTCGGCTTCCAGGGCTGGCTGGCGCGCGAGCTGGGCCAGCGGTTCGCCAACCTGATGAGCAAGCGGTCGGTTGCGCAGCGCCTTATCGTGTTTGCGCGCGAACAGATCACGCCCTTGCTGGGCGAAGCGGCCACGCAACGTATCGTGTCGCTGCACCAGCGGCGGCTGGACCTGATCGACAACGCCATGCAGGCATTGAACCTGCAATACCCGTCGTATGCCCAGTGGCTGCAGGAAAGCTACCTGGGGCGCGTGGCTCGCGAACTTGAACGCATCCGCTACCGCGACATGCTCGAGCAGTTCCTGATCAGCGGTGAGGTCTACGCCGACCTGATGGCGCAATTGAAGAGCCGCTGGGCCCACATCGACACGCACCCGCCGCTGGACATCGAAATGAGCGCGGCCGACCTGATCAACCGCGTGCCGCTGTTCGAAGGCCTGTCGGCTGATTCGTTGCGGGCCATCAGCAAGCTGCTCAAGCCGCGCCTGGCGCTGCCCGACCAGCGGGTGCTGACCAAGGGCCGGCATGGCGAGGAAATGTGTTTCGTGGCCTCGGGCGCCGTGGCGGTGCATCTGCCTGATAACACCATGATCGAACTGGGCAGCGGTGAATTCTTCGGCGAACTGGGCTTGTTGGGCGAGCAGCAGATCGCGCCGGAAGTGACTTCGCTGGGCTACAGCAAGCTGCTGATGCTGGCTTCTCGCGATTTCCATGCGCTGCTGGCGCGCGATGAACATCTGCGTGAGCGCATCCAGGTGGTGGCCAAGCAGCGGCTGCGCGCCATCGAGGTCTGGAAGCAGTTTTCACAGGCGAATGCTGCGCCGGCGCCGGTGCCTGCGCCGGTTTCGGCGCCCACGCCTTCCCAGGCGGCAGAGGCTGCAGAGGCCGCGGGCGCTGGCGGCGTCGATGCGCAGGCTTCGCGCGCTTTGCGTGAAGCGGGCGAGCATGAAGCCCCTTCGCACGAAGCCCCTTCGCACGAGGCCCCCCGGCGCGACGACCTGCTGGGTGAGCCCGGCGTACAGCCGCGCTAGCGCGGCCGCAGGCCGGCCGGCGCGTCAGATCTCGCCGGCGGCCTGGCGCTGCATGATGTCTTCAAGAATCACCAGCGCCGCTTCCAGCGTGAATTCCCCGTCGGCCACCCGGCGTACCGCCGTGGCCACGTCGACGGCGGCGATTTCCATGACTTCACCGTCCCGGTTGGCCGGCCGGGCATCGGCTGCCAGCACGCAGGTGCTGGTCAGCACGTCTTCGACCTGATAGCCCTCGGGCAGGCGGCGGTGGATGCGCAAGATGGTGCGCAGCGGCGTGCGTTGAGCCAGGTCGGGTGCGTCCAGGCCGGCTTCTTCGCCGCATTCGCGCACCAGCGCGGTTTCCAGGTCTTCGCCACTGCCCGCCAGCCCGCCCACCAGGGTGTCCCACATGCCGGGGTCGGTGGATTTGCTGAGCGAGCGGCGCGCGATCCAGACGCGGCCATCGGGCGTCCAGGCATTCAGGTGCACGGCCTTGGTCAACAGGCCCAGCGGGCGTACTGCCGCGCGCTCGATCGCGCCGATGGCGGTGTCGCCGTCCAGCACGTCCAGCAATTCATCGCGCCAGCCGCGCAGGCAGTTGGCTTGGCGCAACAGTTGCGCGGCCTGTTCGAGCACAGCGTCCAGTTCGGCGCCGGGCGCGAGGGCCGCGCCGATGCGCAGCGCGTCGTCGTCGGCATCGATGTGATCCGCGCCGTGCAGCGCGTCGCACGCGGCATGCGTGGCCCAGCCGCAGCGCCGCCCCGCTATATATAAAGCGTGGGCGCCCACGGGGGCGGGCTCTTGGGCGCGCGCGCTCAGGTCGGCATATAAATCGGACAACTGCTTGGGCATCGTGGGGCCGTTGTGATGAGACTGAGCGGGATTTTATGCCACCCTGTTTGCCTGGCGCGTCAATAGGGGTCGGCCAGATGGGGGCGGGTAGCATGAATTCAAGAGCACAAACTTACATCTATTTGTGCGTCCGCTATAATCCGCCAGTTTCTTTGTGATTTCGAGTGGGAATGCGGGGGCCGCTCTATCTCCCTGCCTAGCCCTGCCATCTAATAATTGCGCGTAGTCCTGTTGCAGTGACATCCGTGCCACTAGGCGACAAGGGCCCTCGCGCCGTGTTTCGAGGTAAGCATGAAGAAGTGGAGAGGGATACTGGGGGCTTGTGCGATGCTGATTGGCAGCGTGGCCGGCGCTCAGGTGCAAGACATGCCCGGCGGCCCGAAGGTCAATCAGCTGAACCTGCACGAAGGCGTCACGCAGATCACGCGTGATGTCATGTGGCTGCACTGGATGCTGCTCACGATCTGTATCGTGATTTTCGTCGGCGTCTTCGGAGTGATGTTCTACTCCATCTGGGCGCATCGAAAGTCCCGCGGCCACAAGCCGGCGACCTTCCACGAACATCTAGGCGTGGAAGTGGCCTGGACGGTCATCCCCTTCATCATCGTCATCGCCATGGCGCTGCCGGCCACCAAGACGGTCGTCGCCATGAAAGACACTTCCAGCGCCGATCTCACCGTCAAGGTCACCGGCTACCAATGGAAGTGGGGCTACGAATATCTCGATGGCTCCGCCGCCGGCATCAAGTTCCTCGCTACGCTGTCGACGCCGCGCGCCCAGATCGAGAACCGCGAGCCCAAGGGCGAGTTCTACCTCATGGAAACGGACAACCACATGGTGGTGCCCGTCGACAAGAAGGTCCGCGTCGTCCTTACCGCGGCCGACGTCATCCACTCCTGGATGATTCCCGATTTCGGCGTCAAGCAGGATGCCATCCCCGGTTTCCTGCGCGATGCCTGGTTCCGTGCTGAAAAGCCCGGGATCTACCGTGGCCAATGCGCAGAACTCTGCGGCAAGGACCACGCCTTCATGCCCATCGTCGTGGAAGTCCTGGCGCAGGCCGACTACGATAAGTGGGTCGAAGACGAAAAGAAGAAGATGGCGGCAAACGCCGACGATCCCAATAAAGAGTGGACGGAAGCCGAACTGGTTGCCCGTGGCGAGAAGGTCTTCGCCGCCAATTGCGTGGCCTGTCACCAGGCCAACGGCAAGGGCATTCCGGGCAGCTTCCCCGCGCTCGACGGAGACAAGGTTGTTCTCGGCCCGAAGGCTGGCCAGATCAACACCGTGCTGAAGGGCAAGCCCGGCACCGCCATGGCGGCGTTCGGACCCGTGCTCAATGATGTCGAAATCGCCGCGGTCATCAGCTATACGCGCCATGCCTGGAGCAATGCCGGCAAGGGGCAGGACCCGACAGTGATGCCGAAGGATGTCGCGGCCGCGCGTTGAGCGCGTCGCGTTTTCCCATCGTCAGAGCTGGTTCCGTTTAGTTAGAGATACCCTGCCGGTTCCGTGGAACGGGGCCGGCACTCAGCAGGAAGGAGTCCATCATGAGCAGCGTCACTGTAGACCACGTGTCGCCGGGCCACGGCCACGGTCACGATGACCACCACCACGCCATGCCGACCGGCTGGCGCCGCTGGCTTTTCGCCACCAACCACAAAGACATCGGGACGATGTATCTCATCTTCTCGTTCGTCATGCTGCTCGAGGGCGGGACGCTGGCTTTGCTGCTGCGCACCGAGCTCTTCGAGCCGGGCCTGCAGTTCTTCCGCCCCGAATTGTTCAACCAGTTCACCACGATGCACGGCCTGATCATGGTGTTCGGCGCCATCATGCCGGCCTTCGTGGGCTTTGCGAACTGGATGATCCCGATGCAGATCGGCGCGTCCGACATGGCGTTCGCGCGCATGAACAACTTCAGCTTCTGGCTGCTGCCGGTGGCTGCGATCATGCTGACCGCCTCGTTCTTCGTGCCAGGCGGCGCCACCGCCGCCGGCTGGACGCTGTATGCGCCGCTGTCGCTGCAGATGGGCCCGGGCATGGACCTGGCCATCTTCGCCATGCACATCATGGGTGCCTCGTCCATCATGGGCGCCATCAACATCATCGTGACCGTGCTGAACATGCGCGCGCCCGGCCTGACGCTGATGAAGATGCCGCTGTTCTGCTGGACCTGGCTGATCACCGCGTTCCTGCTGCTGGCCGTGATGCCGGTGCTGGCCGCGGCCATCACCATGGTGCTGACCGACCGCCACTTCGGCACGGGCTTCTTCAACGCCGCGGCCGGCGGTGACCCGGTGCTGTACCAGCACGTGTTCTGGTTCTTCGGGCACCCCGAGGTCTACATCATGATCTTGCCGGCGTTTGGCATCGTGTCGGCCATCGTGCCCGCCTTCGCCCGCAAGAAGCTGTTCGGCTACGCCTCGATGGTGTACGCCACCGCGTCGATCGCCGTGCTGTCGTTCATCGTGTGGGCGCACCACATGTTCACGACGGGCATGCCGGTGACCGGGCAGCTGTACTTCATGTACGCCACCATGCTCATTTCCATCCCGACCGGGGTGAAGGTGTTCAACTGGGTCGCCACCATGTGGCGCGGGTCCATGACGTTCGAGACGCCGATGCTGTTCTCGATCGGCTTCATCTTCGTGTTCACCATGGGC
>ERZ1032387.267-NODE-267-length-8909-cov-12.913260_pt1 | contig 8909 bp, 7 predicted proteins | sample MGYA00516710_ERZ1032387 | MGnify/ENA primary metagenome ERZ1032387 (study PRJEB33718, sample SAMN03160192) | human skin metagenome | collected 2014-02-25 | study: EMG produced TPA metagenomics assembly of the PRJNA266117 data set (Human skin bacterial metagenome and...
CAGCTGTGGGACGGGCCCTTGCAGCGCCGCTTCGATCAACCCGGCGGCGTAGAGCTCCAGGCGCTCGCGAACGTCACCGGCGGTGCGCCACAGCGCCTCGCTCAACTGTTGCAGCACGGGCGGGCGGCGCCCGGTCCAGGGCTCGGACAGGGCACAGTCCAGGGGGTCGAAACCCAGGCCGAAAGCCTTGGCCAGGGCCCGCAGCAGGCTGGCATGGGCGCCCTTGCCGTCGCCCCGGGGAATGCGTAGCAGGGCCAACAGGGTGTCGATGCGCAAGCGCCCCTCGGGGGACTCGCCGAACAGGTGCAGGCCATCACGGATCTGCGATTCCTTGAGGTCGCACAGGTAGGTGTCCAGGCGCGGCAGCCAGAGCGCGGCGTCGGCGTCGCTGTCGAGCTGTTCGCCCAATTGCAGCTCGCGGTCGATATGGGTCTCGCGCACCAGCTTGAGGATGTCCCGCTGCAGCTCCCGGGCCCGGCGCGGGTCCAGCAACTGTGCTTCGTAGTATTCGTCCGCCAGCAGTTCCAGGTTGCGCAGCGGGCCATAGGTCTCGGCGCGGGTCAGGGGCGGCATCAGGTGATCGATGATCACCGCCTGGGTGCGGCGCTTGGCCTGGGCGCCCTCCCCCGGGTCGTTGACGATAAAGGGATAGATGTTCGGCAACGGCCCCAGCAGCGCATCCGGCCAGCATTGCTCGGAAAGGCCCACGCCCTTGCCCGGCAGCCATTCCAGGTTGCCGTGCTTGCCGACATGGATCAGCGCGTGGGCGCCGTAGGCCTGGCGCAGCCAGAAGTAGAACGCCAGGTAGCCATGGGGCGGCACCAGGTCCGGGTCGTGGTAGACCGCGCTGGGGTCCACCTGGTAACCCCGGGCCGGCTGGATACCGACGAAGGTCAGGCCAAAGCGCAGGCCGGCGATCATCATCCGCCCGTTGCGGCACATCGGGTCCTGCTGCGGCGTGCCCCAGCGCGCCAGCACTGCTTGGCGGTTGGCTTCGGGCAGGGCCTGGAACAGCGTCAGGTAGTCGGCCATGGCCAGGCTTTGCTGGCAGGGGCGCTGGTCGAGGCTGTCCAGGTCGTTGCTCACCCCACCCAGCAACTGCTGGATCAACTCGGTGCCGCTGGCCGGCAGTTCGGCCGGCAGCGGATAGCCTTCGGCGTGCAGTGCCTTGAGGATGTTCAGCGCCGCCGCCGGGGTGTCCAGGCCCACGCCGTTGCCGATGCGCCCGTCCCGGGTCGGGTAGTTGGCCAGTACCAGGGCCACGCGTTTGTGGCCGTTGTCCAGGCGCCCCAGTTCGACCCAGCGCCGGGCCAGTTCGGCGACGAAATCCATGCGTTCGGGCTGGCCGCGATAGCAGACCACGTCCGACTGGCTGCGCTCGCTGCGCCAGGCCAGGTCCTTGAAGCTGATGGGCCGGCTGATGATGCGCCCGTCCAGTTCCGGCAAGGCGATGTGCATGGCCAGGTCCCGCGGCCCCAGGCCCTGCTCGCTGTCACGCCAGCCCGGTTCGTTGTCCTGGGCGCAGATCGCCTGGATCACCGGGATATTGCGGCGGAACGGCCGCAGGTGCGGGGCTTCGGGGCTGGACTGGGCAAAGCCGGTGGTATTGAGGATCACCCCGGCCGCGGTTTCATCCAGCCAGTCTTCCACCTGGCTCAGGCAGCCGGGCTCCTTGAGGCTGGCCACCGCTATCGGCAAGGGGTTGAGGCCCGCCGCCAGCAAGCGCTGGCAGAACAGGTCGATAAATCCGGTGTTGGCCGCCTGCAGGTGGGAGCGGTAGAACAGCAGCGCCGCCACGGCTTGCCCCGGCTGCCAGTCGGCCTGCCAGTCACTGAGGGCAGCCTGGCTTTTGTACGGGTGGTAGATCGCCGTGCGTGGCAGGGCCTGCGGTTCGCTCCAGGGGTAGTCGCGCCCCAACAGGCCGCTGGCCAGGCAGCGGTAGAAGTTCAAGGCGTTATCGCGGCCGCCCTGGCGCAGGTATTGCCACAGGCGATCACGCTCGATGGGGCCCACGGTGCTCAGGTCGCCGAGTTCCGGGTCGGGGCGGTCGTCCCCCGGCACCAGGATCAACTGCACCCCGCGCCTGGACAGCTCCACCAACTGCTCGACGCCGTAGCGCCAGTAAGCGATGCCACCGTGCAGGGAAATCAGGATGACCTTGGCGTGGCGCAGCACCTGGTCCACATACAGGTCCACCGAGGCGTGGTTCTGCACCTGCATCGGATTGGCCAGGCGAAAGCTCGGGTAGTCCTCGGGCAATTGCTCGGCGGCGTCCGCCAGCAGCGCCAGGCTGGAATCGCCGCTGCACAGGATCACCAGCTCGGCGGGGGTTTGTCCCAGGTCGGCAATGTTGTCATCCGACACGAAACCGCCGGGCTGGGTCCTGAGCAGGTGCATGGCTTAGACGCTGAGTGCGGCGCGCAGTTGCGCTTCGAGCTGGGCGGCGTCCAGTTCCTGGCCGATCAGCACCAGGCGCGTGGTACGGGCCTCGTCGGCGCCCCACTTGCGGTCGAAGTGCTTGTCGAAGCGCGTGCCCACGCCCTGGATCAGCAGGCGCATCGGCTTGTTGGGGATGGCGGCGAAACCCTTGACCCGCAGGATGCCGTGCTTGACCACCAGTTGGGTCAGGGCGTCCAGCAGCAGGCTTTCGTCGGCCTGGGGCAGCTCGATGGAGATGGAATCGAAGGCGTCGTGATCGTGGTCGTCGTGATCGTCATCGCCGTCATGGTGATGGTCGTGGTGGCTGTGGCGGCCGTCGATGTGTTCCTCGGAACCGGCACCCAGGCCCAGCAGCACATCCAGGGGCAGGCGACCGCTGCTGGCTTCGATGACCTTGACCGCCGGCGGCAGCTCCTCGGCCACTTCCAGGCGCACCTTGGCCAGGTCTTCGGGGCTGATCAGGTCGGTCTTGTTGAGGATCACCAGGTCGGCGCTGGACAGCTGGTCGGCGAACAGCTCATGCAGCGGCGATTCGTGGTCCAGGTTGGGGTCGAGCTTGCGCTGGGCGTCCACTTGATCGGGGAAGGCGGCGAAGGTGCCGGCGGCCACGGCCGGGCTGTCGACCACGGTGATCACCGCATCGACGGTGCAGGCACTGCGGATTTCCGGCCACTGGAAGGCCTGGACCAGAGGCTTGGGCAGCGCCAGCCCGGAGGTCTCGATGAGGATGTGGTCCAGGTCGCCGCGGCGCGCCACCAGTTCGCGCATCACCGGGAAGAACTCCTCCTGCACGGTGCAGCACAGGCAACCGTTGGCCAGCTCGTAGACTCGGCCGCTGGCCTCTTCCTCGGTGCAGCCGATGGCGCATTGCTTGAGGATTTCGCCGTCGATGCCCAGCTCGCCGAATTCGTTGACGATCACCGCAATGCGCCGGCCCTGGGCGTTGTCCAGCATGTGCCGGAGCAAGGTGGTCTTACCCGAGCCAAGGAAGCCGGTGACGATGGTGACGGGAAGTTTGGCCAGTGTTTTCATCGGATGCCCTTTGGCAAAAGGAGGCGGGCAAACGGGACGAGAACCGCAACGCCGGGCGCGCGGAGATTTCGCCACCGGATCACCCCGCCCGGTTGTAGTGAGAATCTTGGATCGAGGCAGGTCTCCTGGCTGAGGGCTTGCCAGTCGTCGGACCGGCGATTGCTGCGCCTTCCCACCGGCGTCGTCGACGCCCATGCAGTGGCCTTGCAGCATTCGAACCCTTCACAGTTGCGGGGGCAGCCGCGGCATCGACCGCGTTCCCTTCTTAGCTTCGACCCGTGGCCGAAGAACCTCGAAAGCGCAAGGCTACGCAGAGCCAGGCGGACGGTCAATCGACAATGCGCCCGTAGCAGCCGGCTTGCCGGCGAAAGAGCCATTGAACCTTGCACGAGCACGGCGCACACCTGCGCAGCGGTCACGGCAATTGACGCCCCTGCCCCGCCCATGATCTCCTACACACCTTGTTACGGGTGCCCTTTACAGGGTGAAACGGGAAACCGGTGAATCACGTGCTTAACTAAAAAGCCGTGGCCAGTCCGGTGCTGCCCCCGCAACGGTAAGCGAGCGAAGTGTCAGATCCACTGTGCCAAGGCATGGGAAGGCGACACTTGCCGGCACGGCATGACACAGCCCTGCCCCTCGCAAGCCCGGAGACCGGCCCGCAACACTTACATAACAACCCGCGGTGGGCGGGCGCTGTTGCAAACCCTGCGTGGCCATCACGCGGGGTTTTCCTGCGCCTCTACCCCGCTGACACTCCAGAGGGAAGCGCCATGTCGATCATCAGCAGCACCAGCCACTCCGCCAGCACGACCTCCACCCTGAGCCAGCGCCTGGTGGCCGCCATCGGCGCCTCGATCCTCGGTGCGTGCCTGGTGTACTTCGCCGGTTTCTCCCACATCGAGGCGGTGCACAACGCGGCCCACGACACCCGCCACAGCGCCGCCTTCCCTTGCCATTGAGACCTGCCGACATGATCAAGCGTATCGCGCAAACCGCAGGTTTCACCGGCCTCTTGGCCGCCCTGCTGCTGACCCTGCTGCAAAGCTTCTGGGTCGCCCCGCTGATCCTGCAGGCGGAAACCTATGAAAAGGCCCCCGCGGCCGAAGCCCATGAGCACGCCGAAGGCGCCATGGCCGCCCACAGCCACGATGCCGAAGCCTGGGAGCCGGAAGACGGCTGGCAGCGCGTGCTGTCCACCACCGGAGGCAACCTGGTGGTGGCCGTGGGCTTCGCCCTGATGCTGGCCGGCCTCTACACCCTGCGCGCGCCGAACCGCACGTCCCAGGGGCTGCTCTGGGGCCTGGCCGGCTATGCCACCTTCTGCCTGGCGCCGACCCTGGGCCTGCCGCCGGAACTGCCGGGCACCGCCGCAGCCGACCTGGCACAGCGGCAGATCTGGTGGGTCGGCACCGCCGCCTCCACCGCTGTGGGCATTGCCCTGATCGTGTTCGCCCGCAACTGGCTGCTGAAGATCCTGGGCGCGGCCATCATCGCCGTACCCCACGTGATCGGCGCGCCGCAGCCGGAAGTGCATTCGATGCTGGCCCCGGAAGAACTGGAAGCGCAATTCAAGATCGCCTCGCAGCTGACCAATGCGGCCTTCTGGCTGGCCCTCGGGCTGATCAGCGCCTGGTTGTTCCGGCGCAAGAGCGCGGGCCAGTACTCGGCATGATCGAAGTGAGCGCAGCGCCGACCCTGGTGGTCGGCCTGGGCTGCCAGAAAGGCTGCCCGGTGACCACGCTGCGCGCCTTGCTCGACCAGGTCCTGGCGGCGCACCAGTGGCAAGCCCGGCAGGTCCTGGCCCTGGCCAGCATCGACCTCAAGCGCAACGAACCCGGCCTGCTGCAACTGGCGGAGCAACTGGAACTGCCGCTGACCTGTTTCAGCAGCGGCCAGCTCGCCCCCTTTGCCCTGCGCCTGAGCCACCGCTCGCAAATCGCCTTCGAACGTACCGGCTGCTACGGCGTGGCCGAAAGTGCCGCCCTGGCCCTGGCCGAACAGCTGTCACCCGGCCCGGCCACACTGCTTGTTCCCCGGCAAAAATACGCCCAGGCCACCCTGGCATTGGTCGCCGCCCGGTAGAATCCCCGATAATCCCCGCCTTCGATCATGAGCAATCTTCATCTGAAGCACGGCTCCCGACCTTTTTTCACAGGACACAGCCATGACTGTCTATTTCATCGGCGCCGGCCCCGGCGACCCGGAACTGATCACCGTCAAGGGCCAGCGCCTGATCCATCGTTGCCCGGTGATCATCTACGCCGGCTCCCTGGTCCCCCAGGCAGTGCTCGACGGGCACCGCGCGGAGCGGGTGATCAATAGCGCCGAACTGCACCTGGAGCAGATCATCGAGGCCATCAAGCAGGCCCATGCCCGGGGCCAGGACGTGGCCCGGGTGCATTCCGGCGACCCGAGCCTGTATGGCGCCATCGGCGAGCAGATCCGCTGCCTGCGGGAGCTGGGCATCCCCTTCGAGATCATCCCCGGGGTCACCGCCACCGCCGCCTGCGCTGCCCTGCTGGGGGCCGAACTGACCCTGCCGGACGTCTCCCAAAGCGTGATTCTTACCCGCTACGCGGACAAGACCGCGATGCCTGTCGGCGAGGATTTCGCCAGCCTGGCGGCCCACGGCGCCACCATGGCCATCCACCTGGGGGTCAATCACCTATCGAAGATCGTTGCCGAGTTGCTGCCCCACTACGGCGCAGACTGCCCGATTGCAGTGGTGCACCGCGCCACCTGGCCGGATCAGGACTGGGTACTGGGGACCCTGGCCGACATTGCCGACCAGGTCGCGGCCAAGGGCTTCCGGCGCACGGCGCTGATCCTGGTGGGCCGGGTACTGGCCACGGATGCATTCAGCGAATCGTCGCTGTACCGCGCCGGGCACGCACACCTCTATCGCCCCTGACACACACCCTGTGTAGGAGCTGGCTTGCCAGCGAAGGCGATCTTGGCATCGTGCAAGGCTTGAGGGCCCATTCGCCGGCAAGCCGGCTCCTACGAGGTGGGAGTTCCTATGTTGCCGCGCTGGACGCTTTGTAGGAGCCGGCTTGGGGGCATAAAAAAACGGCGCTCACGGGGCGCCGTTTTTTCAAGTCGCAGCGAACGCCTTAGTAGTAGGCGTTTTCTTTCTGCGTGTGGTCGGTGACGTCACGTACGCCCTTGAGCTCCGGAATGCGCTCGAGCAGGGTGCGCTCGATGCCTTCCTTCAAGGTCACGTCGGCCTGGCCGCAGCCCTGGCAACCGCCGCCGAACTGCAACACGGCAATGCCGTCCTCGACCACGTCAATCAGGCTGACCTGGCCGCCGTGGCTGGCCAGCCCCGGGTTGATCTCGGTTTGCAGGTAGTAGTTGATGCGCTCGTTGACCGGGCTGTCGGCATTGACCATCGGCACCTTGGCGTTGGGCGCCTTGATGGTCAGCTGGCCGCCCATGCGGTCGGTGGCGTAGTCGACCACCGCATCATCGAGGAAACCTTCGCTGAAGGCGTCGATGTAGGCGGTGAAGCTTTTCAGGCCCAGGGCCTTGTCTTCGGGTTTCTCTTCGCCCGGCTTGCAATAGGCGATGCAGGTCTCGGCGTACTGAGTCCCTGGCTGGGTGATGAAGATGCGGATGCCAATCCCCGGGGTGTTCTGCTTGGATAGCAGATCAGCCAGATAATCGTGGGCGGCGTCGGTAATGGTTATGGCGCTCATGGTGGTTCCTCGCAGACGTGGGCGCAGTTTACGCCAATCCAAGCCGCTGACAAAGTCCTAGTATTTTTGTCGGGATAGACTTTGGTATAGAGCGTCCCCGGGCCGCGCCAAGGCGCAGTCCGGGGGCGATGACAGCTCTATGTCAGAGGTTTTCGTAACGGTTCATGTCCAGGACCCCGGCTTCCACCGGGTCGGTTTCCTGCAGGTAGCGGGTCTGGTCATGGAAGTACTGCCAGAACTGCGGATGGCTGCGGCGGATGCCCCAGCGCTCGACGATCTTCTCGAAGCTGGCGGCGTCCCGGGCCGCCTGCATGGCGTCGACGAACTCCGGCACTTGCCCGGCCGGTACGTTGAACATGAAGTTCGGATAGCTGCTGAGAATCCCCGGGAATATGGTCAGGGTGTCCAGCCCCGGCTGGTAGCGCAGCGACTCGCCGAGCATGAAGGCCACGTTACTGTGGGCGCGGTTGCGCAGCATGCTGTAGAACTCGCGCTTGCCGCTGGCGGTCTGGACACGCAGCAGGGTCGCTTCCGGCAACTGTTCGATGACCTTGAGGCCCGCCGCCGGGCGCGATGCCAGGCGGCTCAGGGCCTGCTCGGCATCCTGCAGCGCCGGGTCGATGTTCGGGCGTGAGCAGTAGGCGCTGTCACAGCGGTTGATCGGATCCGGCTTGGCGTTGAGGTCGCCATAGCGGGCCAGCAACTGGTTGGCGAAGTCCTTTTTCGGGTCCTTGAGGTCGAGCTTCAGCGCGCTGCGCTTGTCGTCGTCGATGGACTCGTAATCCAGCCACATCTTGAACTTGCCGCTGTTCTGGTACCAATCGTCGAGGAAATCCTCGCGGGTGCCGGCGGGCATCAGGCGCAGGAAGTTCTGCTCCGCGCCATTGCGGATCAGGTCGAAGTACAACCGGGTCTGGGCCTGGTGGGAGACGTTGCCGAACACGTCGAAGTTCACCGCCAATTGATAGTAGGTGCGCTCCAGCAGCGGGTAGTCGAACAGCCACATCGTCTGTGGCACTTCGCCGATCAGGCCCTTGGTCACCGAGGCGCTGTCGAAGTGGCGGAAGATGCTCAGCAGCGCGTTGTCGTTGCCGGCCCACAGGGTCGACCAGCTGGGCGCCGGCGAATCGGCATAGGAATCGCGGCGCAGGGCCTCGTACTCGTTGCGCTTGTCGCGATAGGCCAGCCACAGGCTGAGCACGCTGCCGACGTCGTCGTTCTGCCCGGGCATGGCCAGCAACGGCGTGGCCTGGCCGCGATAGGCCGGGTCGGTGATGTACAGGTCATGTTCGGGGGCCTGGAACAGCGCCCAGAAGTTGTCGCGAATCACGTCGGTGGCGATCTGCCCGCGGCACACCGGGCCACGGATAAAGGTGCGCACGAAGTATTCGGCGTTATCCAGCATGAACTGGTAGCGGGCCTTGGCCGGAATCGCCTCGAAGGTCTCGAACGGGTTGGCCCGGCGCGCCGGCCCGTAGCCCGGCAGGGCCGTGACCTGCCAGTCGCCGCTGTAGAACAGGGTCTTGACCCGGGCCATCTTCGCCGCGCTCAGCGGGTAGGTGATATGGGTCTTGTGCACGATCACCCCTTGCACCGGCCACAGGCGGTAGTACACCTGGGTGCCCGGGTCGTCGTTGGGGCGACGGGTGTTGATCAGGTCGATGGGCTGGCCACTGGGGGTACGGGAACTGTCTCTTATACACATCTGACGCTGCCGACGAATAGAGAGGTGTAGAT
>ERZ1032387.277-NODE-277-length-8514-cov-6.099421_pt1 | contig 8514 bp, 7 predicted proteins | sample MGYA00516710_ERZ1032387 | MGnify/ENA primary metagenome ERZ1032387 (study PRJEB33718, sample SAMN03160192) | human skin metagenome | collected 2014-02-25 | study: EMG produced TPA metagenomics assembly of the PRJNA266117 data set (Human skin bacterial metagenome and...
CGCTGCTGTCGGCGCATTCGGCGCGCTCGGACCACTGGGGCGTCGAGCAGGCGATCCTTGCCTGCTACGCCGCGGGCGTGGCCGAGCCGCGCATGGTGCAGGCGCTGAGCCTGGCGCTGTGGCCCTGCGGCATCAACCGCTTCATCGAAGCCTGCGATATCTGGCTGGCGCTGATGCAGGCCGGCGCGGTGACGCCGTCGGCCAGCTTCCAGGCCTGGGCCGATACGCCGGACCAGCACGGCAGCGCCGTGGCCAGGCAGGATCAACGCTAGCTGCGCGCGGACCGCCGGTCCGCCACGCTGGCAGACGGGGGCATCATGGAACTACGCCAGTTGCGCTACTTCGTCGCCATCGCCGAACACGGTTCCATGGGCCGTGCGGCGCTGGCCCTGGGCGTGGCCACGGCGGCGCTCAGCCAGCAGGTGTCGCGCCTGGAAGGTGAACTGGGCGTGCGGCTGCTGCTGCGGCAGGTGCAAGGCACCACCCCCACTGCGGCCGGCGAGGCCTTCCTGCGCCGCGCCCGCCAGATCCTGCGCCAGACCGAAATGGCGACCGAAGAAGCGCGCGGCGCCCGGCTGACCGGCTCGGCGTCGCTGGGTTTCACCCCGGCCACCGCGGCCGTGCTGGGCGGCCCGCTGCTGCAAGCCATGCGCGAGCGCTACCCCGAGGTCCGGCTGCATCTGGTCGAGGCGTTTTCCGGCTTTCTGTCGCAGATGCTCAATGCCCGCAAGCTGGACCTGGCGGTGGTGTTCCAGACCGACATTGCGCAGCGCTGGCACTGCACCCCGATCCTGCGCGAAAGCCTGTTCGCCATCTGTTCCCCGGCCTCGCCCCACGGCTTTGCGGGGGCCAGCGTGCGGCTGGAAGACCTGGCCGACAAACCCTTGCTGCTGCCCAGCCGCGCCCACGGCCTGCGCCTGTTGCTGGACGTGGCGTTTTCGCAGATTGGGTGCGCGCCGCGCATCGAAGCCGAAATCGATTCCCTGGGGCTGCTGCTGGAAGCCGTGCGGCTGGGCTACGGCGTGACCATCCAGCAAAGCGCCGTGGCGTCCTGTTCGCCGCGCCCCGGGCTCAGTTTCGCCCGCGTCGCCAACACCGGCGTCGGCGTGCAGAACGTGCTGGTGAACCTGGCCGAGGAAGAAGCCTCGCCTGCCGTCGCGGTGACGGGCAAGATGGTGTTCGAAGTGGCGCGCAAGCTGGTCACCGACCGGCACTGGGTCGGGGCCACACTGGGCGAAGGCCCGGGCGCGGGCCTAACGGCCTGAACCGGCCTTGGCCGCCAGCCGCGCGCTGACCCGCCGCACCAGGGTGCAATAGTGTTCGGCGGCCGGGGTCAGCGGCAGGCCCGTGCGCCGCACGATGCAGATGGGCGGCGCCGGCAAGGCTTCGCGCACCTTGATTTCCTGCAGCACCCCGTGCAGCAGCGGATGCTGCAACCACTGGATCGGCAGCATCATCAGCAGGTCCGAATTGACCAGCGCCGTCAGGAACGTCAGGGCGGACTGCGCCTTCATGGCCAGCCGCGGCGCGGGCAAGCCGTGCTTTTCGAACAAGGGGCCGAGTTCTTCCTCGGCCTTGTGGGTGATGGACGTGGTGATCCATTCCGCGCCGACCAGGTCGCGCAGCGAGCGGGCCTGCGCCAGCGGGTGGTCTTTGCGGCCCAGGATGACGCGGGTGTTGTCGAACAGCTTTTCGGACTGCAGCTCGCCCGGCACGCGCGCGGGCACCGGGCCGATGTAGAAGTCCAGCGCGCCGTCCAGGAGCGATGCCTCGGCCAGGGGATAGACCCCGTCGATGATTTCCAGGTGGGTGTCGGGGTAGCGGGCGCGAAACGGCTTGAGCACGTCGGCAAACAGCCCAAGGTGCGGCGCGGTGGACATGCACAGCGCCACCCGGCCATGCGTGGCGCCGCGCATCTGCTCGACTTCGTCACGCGCGCGTTCGATCTCGTGGCGGATGGCGCTGGCGCGACGCAGGAACACTTCGCCGGTGGGCGTCAGGCGCAGGCCCTTGGTGTGGCGTTCGAACAGCGCCACGCCCAGTTCCTTTTCCAGCTCGTGGATGCTGCGGGTGATGGCCGGCTGGGCCAGCCCCAGGTGGCGTGCCGCCGCCCGCACGCCGCCCCGTTCGGCCACTGCCAGGAAGTCACGCAAGGTGTTCAGTTTCATCGCTGGGGCCGCTCTGCCAAAGTGATGCGAATCCGGTATCGGTAAGACAATTTTGCCATCTTTCGGTATCTATCGGGGGGTTCTAGGATTCCGTCCAGGCGTCGCCATCCGAGCGGCCGGCACAGGAGACAACACCGTGCAACAGCAGGCATCGTTTCGAGTGGTGATCGTGGGTGCGGGGCCGGCCGGGCTGGGCCTGGCCATCGAGCTGGGCGTGCGCGGCATTCCGTGCCTGCTGATCGAACGCAACGACCGCGTGGGCTACGCGCCGCGCGCCAAGACCACCAACGTGCGCACCCGCGAACACCTGCGCCGCTGGGGCATCGCCGACCGCCTGCGCGCGGCCTCGCCGCTGGGCGTGGACTACCCGTCGAACGTGGTGTTCTGCACCCGGCTGGCGGGCATGGAACTGGCGCGCCACGAGAACGCCATGTACTGCGCGCCGGGCCGCAACCCGCTCTATGCCGAGCACGCGCAATGGATTCCGCAGTACACGCTGGAAGAAACGCTGCGCGCCTACGCCCAGTCGTTGCCGTGCGTGCAGATCCGCTTCAACTGTGAACTGCTGGATGTGTCGCAGCATCCGGCCGGCGTGCAGGTACGCATGCGCGATGGCGCCGATGGCAGCGAACGGCAGGTGCAGGCCGACTACCTGGTGGGTGCGGACGGTGCGCGCAGCAAGGTCCGCGAGCTGATCGGCGCGCGCATGGAAGGCCGTTATGGCCTGTCGCGCAACTTCAACATCGTATTTCGGGCGCCAGGCCTGGACCGGGCGCACGGCCTGGGGCCGGCCATCATGTACTGGCAGGTCAACCGCGACGTGCCCAGCCTGATCGGCCCGATGGATCGAGGCGACACCTGGTTCTTCATGCCGACCCACGCTGACGGCCACGGCCGCATCGACGACGTGGACGTGGCCGCCTTGATCGGCCGCGCCACCGGCATCGACCTGCCCTACGAGGTCTTGAGCCGCGACGAATGGGTGGCCAGCAAGCTGCTGGCCGACCGCTACCGCCGCGGCCGCATCTTCCTGGTGGGCGATGCCTGCCACCAGCACCCGCCCTTTGGCGGCTACGGCATGAACATGGGCATCGCCGACAGCGTGGACCTGGGCTGGAAGCTGGCCGCCACGCTGCAAGGCTGGGGCGGCCCGGCGCTGCTGGACAGCTACGAGGCCGAACGGCGGCCGCTGCACCAGTGGGTGCTGGACGAAGCCGAGGTCAACCACGCCACGCTGGGCAACCAGCTGCTGGCCGACGGCATCGAAGACGCCGGGCCCGCCGGCCAGCGCATCCGCCAGGAAATCCGCGCGCGCATCGAAGTGGAAAAGATGCGCGAATTCGCGACCCTGGGCGTGGTGCTGGGCTATCGCTACGACGATTCGCCGGTGATCGTCGGCGACGCCGGCCCCACGCCCGAACGCGACTTCATCAACTACGTGCCCAGTTCCCGCCCCGGCGCGCGCGCGCCGCATCTGTGGCTGCACGACGGCAGTTCGCTGTACGACCACTTCGGCTTCGGCTTCACGTTGCTGGCTGCGCAGTCCGTGCCACCGGGCGAATTGGAAGAAATCCAGGGCGAAGCCCGCGCCCACAGGCTGCCGTTCACCATCATCCAGCCGCGCGAAGGCGCCGTGGCCGGCCACTACCCTGCCCGGCTGACCTTGATCCGGCCGGACCAGCAGGTGGCCTGGCGCGGCGACGGCTGGCCGGGCGCGAGCCTGCTCGCCCACGTCACGGGCGCCACGACTTTCAGGAGTGCGACATGATGCCTTCCACCGCCGCCGTGCATTCCGTCAACCGCTACGTCATGTCCGTGCCGGACCTGAATGCGGCCGAACGCTTCTATCGCCATTTCGGCCTGGACGTGCGCGCTACCCCGGGCCGGCTGGATCTGTATGCCGCGGGCCATCGTCATTGCTGGGCTTCCGTGTATGCCAATGGCGGCGGCGACAAGCAGCTGGAGTACGTGAGCTTCGGGCTCTACGAGCACGACGTGGCCGAGATGCAGGCGCGCGTGGCGGCGCTGGGACTGGCGACGGATCCGCATCCGCTGTCGGACGGCGACGGCCTTTGGCTGCGCAATCCCGATGGCCTGCCGATCCAGCTGATCAAGGCGCCCAAGGTGTCGCCCGATGCCAAGTCGCTGCCCTCGCCGCGCGCGGCCGTGCCCACTGGCGAACGCGCGGCCGGCCTGCGCAGCCAGGCCGCGCAGGTGCGTCCGCGGCGCCTGTCGCACGTGCTGTTCTTCACGCCCGATGTGTCGCGCATGGTGGAGTTTGCGATACGGGTGCTGGGCCTGCGGCTGTCGGACCGGTCGGGCGACCTGGTGGCCTTCCTGCATGGCCCGCACGGGTCCGACCACCACCTGGTGGCCTTCGCCAAGTCCACCCACGCCGGGCTGCACCATTGCAGCTGGGACGTGGGCAGCATCGACGAGGTCGGCGCGGGCGCCGAGCAGATGCGCGCGGCGGGTTATGCCGAAGGCTGGGGCCTGGGCCGGCACGTGCTGGGATCGAACTACTTCCATTACGTGCAAGACCCCTGGGGCAGCTACGCGGAATACTCGTTCGATATCGATCACATCCCGGCGGGCCTGGCCTGGACCGCGGCGGACCATCCGCCGGAAGATGCGCTGTACCTGTGGGGCCCGGCGGTGCCGGACGCCTTTTTCATCAATCATGAACGGGCGCGAACCTGAAGGAGCCCCTGATGCGATTCATCACCTTTTCCGTTGGCGACAGCGGCGCCCACCTGGGCCTGCGGCGCGACGCCGACCATCTTGTCGACCTGACCGCGGCCGGCCTGCCCCGCCACCTGGAAGCGCTGCTGGCGCAAGGCGACGAGGGCTTGCGCGCCGCGGCGCAGCACCTGGCGGCAGCGCGCCACGTGCTGCCGCTGTCGCAGGTGCGCATCCTGCCGCCGCTGACGCGGCCGGGCAAGGCGCTGGCGATCGGCCTGAACTACCGCGACCATGCGGCCGAAAGCCAGTTCGATCCGCCCGCGTACCCCGTGGTGTTCGCGCGCTACCCGTCGTCGTGGGTTGCGCATGGCGAGGCGCTGGTGTGCCCGCGGGTGTCGACGCAGTTCGACTACGAGGCCGAGCTGGTCGCGGTGATCGGCAAGGCCGGCCGCCACATTCCGGCCGACCGGGCGCTGGACCACGTGGCGGGCTATTCGATCTTCAATGAAGGCTCGGTGCGCGACTTTCAGCTGCGCACCAATCAATGGACGCTGGGCAAGAACTTCGACGCCAGCGGCGCCTTCGGCCCCGAATTCGTCACGCGCGACGAACTGCCGGACGGCGCGCGCGGCCTGCGCATCCAGTGCCGCCTGAACGGCCAGACCTTGCAGGACGCGAACACGGCGGACATGATTTTCGACGTCGCGACCCTGGTGGCCGCATGTTCGCAAGCCATGACGCTGCATCCCGGCGATCTCATCATCACCGGAACGCCCGCCGGGGTCGGGCTGGCCAGGTCGCCGCAAGTCTGGATGAAGCCGGGCGACGTCTGTGAAGTGGAAATCGACCAGCTGGGCGTATTGCGCAACCCCGTCGTTGCCGAAGCCTGATTAGCGACAACAAGAACATAGATCCAGGAGACAACCATGACCACCCTTGTGAATGCCGCGGGCGCGGACCAGGCGGTAGCCGGCTTTCGCAGCAGGGTCCTGCCCTTGCTGTTCGCCGGCTACCTGCTCAATTTCATCGACCGCACCAACATCAGCTATGCGCAGTTGCAGATGGGCAGCGACATCGGCCTGTCGCTGGCCGCCTACGGCTTTGGCGCGGGCCTGTTCTTCTTCGGCTACGCCTGCGTCTGCGTGCCCGCCAACCTGGCCCTGCAACGGGTCGGTATCCAGCGATGGCTGGCTTTCGTCTTTCTCAGCTGGGGGCTGGTGGCCTGCCTGATGTCCACCGTACAGGGCGAAAAGTCGTTCTACGCCATGCGCTTTCTGCTCGGCCTGACCGAAGGCGGCTTCATTCCGGCCGTGAATTTCTACATCACCTCGTGGATTCCGCCGCGCTACCGCAGCCGCCTGAATTCGGTGTTCATCATGGCGCTGCCCGTGGCGATGATCATCGGCGGGCCGCTGGCCGGCGGGCTGATGGGCATCAACGTCGGCATGGCCGGCTGGCGCTGGCTGTTCCTGCTGGAAGGCTTGCCCACGGTGCTGCTGGGCCTGGCGGTGCTGCGTTACCTGCCCGCCACGCCGGCCGATGCGCGTTGGCTCACTGACGACCAGCGCCAATCCTTGCGCGCGGTGATGGACAGCGAGACGGCAGCCAGCCCGCCCGCCGCCCAAGCCTCCTGGCGCCACGGTTTCCAGGTATTCCGCCAACCGCTGTTGTGGGGCCTCTTGCTGATCCTGTTGATCGCATATGCGGCAACCTTTGCCTTGGCCTATTTCCTGCCGCTGATCCTGAAGAACCTGTACCACATCACGCCCTTGCAGATCGGCTCGGCGCTGATGATTCCGAACCTGGTGGCGGCCGTGTTCAGCTACCTGGTGGGCCGCAGCAGCGAGCGCAGCGGCGACGTGCGCTGGCACCTGGCGGCCGTGTGCCTGGCCGGCGCGGGCGGCTTCCTGCTGCTGCCCAGCGCGGCCGTGGCGTCGATTGCCGCCTTCCTGGCCGTGGTGTCGCTCATCACCGGCTACACCATCGCCTACTACGGGCCGCTGAACGCCGCCATCCAGAACCGCATCGGCGCCCACGCCGGGCCGCTGGCCCTGGTGACCAGCATCGGCGCACTTGGCGGATTCTTCGGCCCCACGCTGACCGGTTGGGTCATGCAGCAGACGGGTGGAGAATGGCAGCTGGCCGCCTGGATCTTCGCGTTGACCACCCTGGCCAGCGCGGCGCTGGCGGTCATCTGCGTGCGCAACGCCCGGGCCGGCGTCAAGCCGCTGGCCGCCTCGAAGGCCTGACCCGTTCATCGCACCGACTGCATCCAGGAGACATAAAAATGACCAACGACCCGATCAAGACCGCCGTCGTCACCGGCGGCGCCAGCGGCATCGGCCAGGAATGCGCCAGGCAACTGCGCGAGGACGGCTGGCGGGTGGCGGTGTGGGACCGCGCGGGCAATGGCGATGATCCCGCGGTGGACGTGGCCGATTACGCCAGCGTCGCGGCCGCTGCCCGCCGGCTGGATGGCGTGGACCTGCTGGTCAACGCCGCCGGCATCGCGGGCGGGCGCGAACCCGTGGCCGAGAAGGACCCGGCCGAATGGGCGCAGGTGCTGGCCGTGAACCTGACCGGCACCTTCCACTGCGCCCACGCCCTGTATCCCCACCTGAAGGCGCGCCGCGGCGTGGTCGTGAACATCGCGTCGGTCGCCGGCATCACCATGATGAAGGGCCGCGCGCACTATGCCGTGTCCAAGGCCGGGGTGGCGACCCTGACCCGGTCGCTGGCCAATGAGTGGGCGGCGGACGGCATCCGCGTCCTGGCGGTGGCGCCCGGCTACGTGAAGACGCAGATGATCGAACGCTCGATCGAGGCGGGCGAGCTGGACGAAGGCAAGCTGGCGGCGATGCATCCGCTGAACCGGCTGGCCTCGCCCCAGGAAATCGCCGCCGCGATGATCGCGCTGGCCAAGCCGCCCTTCCTGTTCATGACCGGCAGCGTGGTGCTGATCGACGGCGGGCTGACGTTGGGGAAATAGGCTGCCCGTCTCTATAGTCGACCGCGTCAAAAACTGACCGCCAGCCCCACCGAAAACCCGGACACCCCCGTGCCGAACACATACCGGCCCACCAGCCGGGTCCGCGTCACGATGACGTTGTAGGCGCTGGAATCCAGTTCCAGCCCGGCGCCGACCGACGTCAGGCGGTCAAAGCCCAGTACGCCGCGCTGGTCGCCCAGGAACTCGGAATGGGTCAGTTCCAGCACGTAGCGCAACGGCCGCTGCAGCATCGTCAGCCCCGTGGGCGCCCGGTAGCGCGCCCACAGGTTGGCCGACTGGGCGATGGCGTTGCCCTGCACGGCGGCCGAACTGGAAAAGCTCTTCAAGCGGATGTCCGAATAGCGCAGTTCGACATCCACTTCGTAGCCCGGCCGGTAATGCTCGTAGTCCAGCATCAGCGAGCCGCCCAGGCCGTAGGCGTTCAGCGAGCCCTTGTCCAGGAACGTCACGTCCTGCCCGGTCTTTTGCCCCACGTACCAGCTGGCCGCGCGCAGGTCGCTGGTGACGTTGCCCAGGGCCACGTTGAAAATCGGCCGCAGCTTCAGTTCGTCCGCCAGCTTGAAATCCCAGCCGATGCCGCCCGTGGCCGACACGCTGTTCCATTTCTGTCTCTTATACACATCTGACGCTGCCGACGAATAGAGAGGTGTAGAT
>ERZ1032387.284-NODE-284-length-8411-cov-6.703925_pt1 | contig 8411 bp, 6 predicted proteins | sample MGYA00516710_ERZ1032387 | MGnify/ENA primary metagenome ERZ1032387 (study PRJEB33718, sample SAMN03160192) | human skin metagenome | collected 2014-02-25 | study: EMG produced TPA metagenomics assembly of the PRJNA266117 data set (Human skin bacterial metagenome and...
CGGCCAGGTTGATGGCGTCGTAGGTCTGCGCCGCGAACTGGTTCGGCGCACGCTTGAACCTGGCCTGGAATTTTTCCGTCAGCGCCGCGATGCGGGCCTTGAGCGGATCGTCGTCCGGCAGGTCGGCGCCCACGGGAAATTTCACCGACACCAGCAGGACGTTGTCGGCATCGGCGCCCGCCAGTTCCATGTAGCGCTGCGACACGAAGCCGTAGCTGTGGATCAATTTGCGGTCGGACAGGCCCAGTTGCTTGGCCTGGCGCATGAAGATGACACCGGCTGGCGTCACCGTCCAGCACACGATGGCCTGCGTATCGCTGGCACGAATGCGCGTGAGCTGCGGCGTCAGGTCGGTGTCCGACGGCGCGAACGCCTCGTAGCTGACTTGCAGGTCATGGCCCGGGGCAAAGGCGCGCAACGCGTCGGCCGCGGCCTGGCCGAAGCCGCTGGTGTCGTGCAGCAAGGTAATCCGGGTGATGCCGTTCTTCTTGAAGTAGTCGGCCAGGCGCGCGAACACCTGGCTGTCGTCCACCGTGCTCTTGAAGACCCACTCGCGCTCCTTGGCGGGGCTGGCGATGGTGGCGGCGCCTTCGGTGGAAATGAACGGCGTGCGCGCCTGCTGAGCCAGCGGCACCATGGCCTGCGCGATGCCGCTCATGTTGCCGCCGCCCACCAGGATGTCGACCTTGTCCTGCGACAACAGGCGGCGCGTCGCGGCCAGGGCCTTGGCGGTCTGGCTTTCGGCGTCGTAGAAGACCCAGTCGATCTTCTTGCCGTTGATGCCGCCTGCCGCGTTGATCTCGTCGATGGCGATCTGCATGCCATCTTTCATGTCTTCGCCCAGGAAGGCGGCAGGACCGGTGGTGGAAAGAATGGTGCCCAGCTTGATGCTGTCGGCGTGGGCGCAAGCCGCGCACAGAACCAGGCTGGCGGCAAGCGCACGGCGCAAAGATTTGAACATGAAGGGGCAACCAGGCAAAGAAAACACGGCGCTGCGCTTGCAACGCGAAAGGCGCCAGTGTCGCGCCTGGCGCACGCCGACGCAAAGACTGCTGCGTTATTCGCTAATAGCCGGAAGACATGTTTTTCATCCCTATAATTTTCAGCGCAGTTCCTCTTCTTGTCTCTACGCGCACACGCCGCCCCGCCCCATGCCCCACTATCAATCCCAAGGCCAGATGCACCTGGCCGCCTTCGTGCAGGCCGGCCCCGTGTCGGGCAACCATGGGGGCTGGCGTCATCCCGACGCCGACACCGATATTCTTTCGCCGCGCTACTACGCCAAGCTGGGCCGCCTGCTGGAAGCCGGCAAGTTCGACCTGCTGTTCCTGGCCGACATCCTGGCGGTGCCTCAGCGTTATGAAGACAGCCTGGACAGCCAGCTGCGCTACGGCGCGCTGGGCGCCTTGCGGCTGGAACCGCAGATCGTGCTGGCGACCGTGGCCGCGGCCACAGAACGGCTCGGCCTGGCCAGCACCATTTCCACCTCGTACTTCGAGCCCTTTGCCGTGGCGCGATCCCTGGCCACGCTGGACCACCTGAGCGCGGGTCGCGCCGCCTGGAATATCGTCACGTCGTTCCAGCAAGCCGAAGCCGCCAACTTCGGCCGCAGCGAACAGCTATCGCGCGAAGAACGCTATGACCGTGCCGACGAATTCGTCGACATCGCCTGCCAGTTGTGGGACAGCTGGCAGGATGGCGCGGTGGTGCGCGACAAGGCGACACCGCTGTTTGCCGACCCGGCCAAGGTGCGCGCGATCCACCACGAAGGCGCCTATTTCCGCGTGCAGGGCCCGCTCAACGTCAGCCGCCCGCCGCAAGGCCGGCCGGTTTTCATCCAGGCCGGCGCATCCGGCCGCGGCCGCGACTTCGCCGCCAAATGGGCCGACGTGATCTTCGTCAACCATTCATCCCTGGAATCCGCGCAGGCGTTCTACCAAGAGATGAAGGCGCGTGCCGTATCGCACGGACGCGACCCCGGCCATCTGAAGATCCTGCCGGGCATCGTGCCGATCGTGGGCGCGACCGCCGCCGCAGCGCAAGCCACCGACGACCTGCTCAATCAACTGTCCACGCCGCAAGCCGGCCTGTCGACGCTGTCGTACCACCTGGACATCGACCTGTCGCAATTTCCGCAAGACGAGATCCTGCCCGACATGGAAGTCCCCGGCGTTCAGGGCCACTACAAGGAAGTCGCTGAACTCACGCGCAAGCAGGGTCTCAGCCTGTCGCAGCTGGGTCACCGCTATGGCGTGGGCACCCTGCGCGACTTCATCGGCGATGCCGCCACGGTCGTCGACCGCATGGAGCAATGGTTCCGCGCCGACGCCTGCGACGGCTTCATGATCCAGGCACCCTACGTGCCCGGCAGTCTCGAAGACTTCGTGGGACTGGCCGTGCCCGAACTGCAGCGCCGCGGCTTGTTCCGCACCGACTACGAAGGCGAAACGCTGCGCGACCACCTGCGCCTGCCGCGTCCCGCCGCCTGACCCCCTCCCGCCTCTTGCTCCCAAGGCCACGCCATGCCTCACGTATCCAGCACCACCATCGGCCAGGCCGGCCGCTATCTGCTTTCCGCGCGCGACCAGCACCTGGTCGCCGACGCCACCGCCTCGCGCGGCGGACCTGGCCAGGCCTGGCTGGCCGGCGAACTGCTGTTGGCGGCGCTGGCCACCTGCGCGCACGCCGTGATCGAGTCGCATGCCAAGGGACAAGGCTGGCCCCTGGCGAGCGTGACGGTCACCGGCGCCTCGGAAACCGAGGGCGCCGAACCGGGACACTATGCGGGCATCGACCTGACCTTCACCCTGACGGGCGTGAGCCAGGCCCGGGCCGACGCGCTGGTCGGCGAATACCTGCGCATCTGCCCCATCTATGGCTCGGTCTCGCGCGGCGCGCCGGTACACGTGCGCATCGTCGCGCAGCCGTAATCCAGGTCCCCGTCCGGCAGGCGGCGAGCCACCGCAATCTTCACGAAAAATTTAGATTTGCGTGAAAGTCCCGGTACGGCTGCGATCTTATGCTGTGGCAAACGCGACGGCATCCTGATGGATGCCGGCGTCCCGCAAGCCATAACCTTCGATCACAAGCCGGACCGACCATGCTGCTGCTTCTCCTTGCCTACCTGGGCGGCGTGCTGACCATCGTCAGCCCCTGCATCCTTCCCGTACTGCCCTTCGTTTTCTCGCGCGCCGGCCAGTCCTTCGTGCGCAGCGGGCTGCCGCTGCTGGCGGGCATGGCCGTCACCTTTGCCCTGGTGGCCTCGCTGGCGGCCGTGGGCGGCGGCTGGGTCGTGGCCGCCAATCAATATGGCCGCTGGCTGGCCCTGGCGCTGGTCGTCATCTTCGGGCTGACGCTGCTGTTTCCGCGCCTGGCCGAACGGCTGACGCATCCCCTGGTCAATGCCGGCAACCGCCTGACCAGCGCGGCGGGCAACGAAGCCGAACCGCACCCCAGGACCTCATTCCTGCTGGGCATCGCCACCGGCCTGCTGTGGGCGCCCTGCGCCGGCCCGATCCTGGGCTTGGTGCTGACCGGCGCCGCCCTGCAAGGCGCCAGCCTCAGCACCAGCTTGCTGCTGCTGGCCTACGCGCTGGGCGCCGCCACGTCGCTGGCCTGCGCGCTGTTGCTGGGCGGCAAAGTCTTCGCCGCCATGAAGCGTTCGCTGGGCGCGGGTGAATGGATCCGGCGCGGCCTGGGCGTATTGATGCTGGCCGGCGCCGCAGCCATTGCACTGGGCTGGGACACCGGCGCGCTGACGCAGCTGTCCACCGCGTCCACGGGCAATCTCGAACAGGCCCTGATCGGCCGCCTGGGCGCCGCCCCCGATTCGGCTGCGCCCCGCACCACGGCAAGCACCGGCGATACGCTGCCCGTCGAAGGCACGCTGCCGCCGCTGGACGGCGCGGTGCAATGGTTGAACTCGCCGCCCTTGTCGGCCGAGCAGCTGCGCGGCAAGGTCGTGCTGGTCGACTTCTGGACGTACTCGTGCATCAACTGCCTGCGCGCCTTGCCCTACGTCGAAGCCTGGGCGCAGAAGTACCGCGACCAGGGCCTGGTGGTCATCGGCGTGCACGCCCCCGAATTCGCCTTCGAACGCGACATTGGCAACGTCACGCGCGCCACCAAGCAGCTGGGCGTGACCTACCCGGTCGCCATCGACAACAACTATGCCATCTGGAAGGCCTTTGGCAACCAATACTGGCCGGCGCACTACTTCATCGACGCGCAAGGGCGCATCCGCTATCACCACTTCGGCGAAGGCGAATACGACCAATCCGAACGCGTGATCCAGCAGCTGCTGCGCGAAGCCGGTGCGTCCAACGTGGATGCGGGCCTGGCGACCGTGCAGGCGCAAGGTATTCAGGCATCGGCCGATTCGGCCGAGGTCCGTTCACCGGAAACCTACCTGGGCTACGACCGCGCCGAAGGTTTCGCAACCCGCGACAAGTTCGTCGCCGACACGCCGGTCGCCTACACCGCGCCGGCCGAGCTGGCCCTGAACCACTGGGCGCTGGACGGCGCCTGGCGCATCGTCGCCGAACGCTCGACGCTGTCCCAAGGCAGCGGCCGCCTCGTCTACCGCTTCCACGCCCGCGACCTGCACCTGGTGCTGGGCCCCGACGCCGACGGCAGGCCGGTACGCTTCAAGATCACCATCGACGGCAAGCCGCCCGGCAACGACCACGGCATGGATGTCGCCGCCGACGGCACCGGCACCGTGACCGAGCAGCGCCTGTACCAGCTGGTCCGCCAACAGGACGCGTCGGCCGACCACACCTTCGCCATTGAATTCCTGGACCCGGGAGTGTCGGCGTATGCGTTTACGTTTGGTTGATCACTGACAATCCGCGAGGAAATCCGCCAACTTCAGCATCTCGGACGAAAACACCTATTTTTAAATACCCCGACAGGCCAAAATCTCTTTGTCCCGGGTTGACCGAAAACTCTGATTCCAGCGATAATTCACTCAACGCAACCCGCCACACTTGCCATCTCCGGATGGCGCGACCTCCCCGGAGGCAGTGTAAAAGGCGGGTTTTTCACGTCTATATGCGCCACCAAGAAACACACATCGGTACACGGTCGGCGCAAACTCAGGCGACGCCCCTCTGCGCAGACGAACGAAGAACCTTCGACAAGAGACACCTTGATCCCAAGGATCATCTCGAGAAGCTTCAACGCCAGGGCATGGCGATTGGAAATTCTGCGGTCCACTACATCACCCAAGTCGGTGGATACCGCATGAAAGGCTATTGGTATCAGTGGCTAGACCCGGCCACGAAGACCTTCCGCGAAGGTACGCATTTCGATGCTGTCGTCGAGCGTTACGAGTTCGATCGGGAACTGCGCCGGATTTCTGCCGAGGTGCTCGAGAGCATTGAGATAATGGCACGTACGACGATCTCAAACGTCATGAGCCGACACGAAGGTCCACACTGGTTCATGAAAGGCGATCTCTTTCTGCACCCTGCTCCTGCGTCGACGAATGCGCCCGACGCGGACAGCGTCAAGCGAATGCGTACGCTTGCACAACGTGTGGCAGACGAAGTTGGCTGGATGAAGAACAAACCATTCATCCAGCACTATCGCAACACCTACCGCCGGCCTGAACTACCTCCCAGCTGGGCGATCTGCGAGTGTCTGTCATTCGGCACGTGGTCTGCCATCTACTCCGCGTTGGCGAAACTGGAACACCGGAAAGAAATCAGCCGACGCTTCAGAGTGGAGGACCCTAAAGTCTTCGCAACATGGCTGCATGCTTGCTCCGTGATGCGAAATACGGTCGCCCACCATGGCCGTTTGCTCGGGGCGCAGACCGGTGTCACCCCCAAACCCTATACCCCATATGGCCTTGAATTCTCTCAGGCGCAGAACCGTACGTTCTTCTTGATGGCGACAATCATCAACTTCATGTGCCACAGCATCAAACATGGCCCCAGCTGGATGGACGCTCTCGAAGCGCTCTTCAAAAAATACCCGGCCATCCCTCTCCTGGAAGGGCTAGGCTTCGATCCAGATTGGCGATCTCACCCGGGCTGGAGTCCTGGAACCATACGATCTCCCCGGCGGGCGCGGCGAGGCTCTACCCTCGCGAAATCAGAAAGCCAAATAACCGCGCGACTCAAAGCAGCACCAGGACAAGACGAACGAGCAGCTGTACAAAAAACCACCTCGCAATAAACGTTCTCTCACAACGGAAGCAATGGCACGTGCTGAAATCGCTGCATGCTTGCGAAGCGCCTCAAGATCCGCCCGCCTCGTCTTCCACCCGAAAAAACAACGGATGCAGGCCGGCCTTGCCCATGTCCAGGAATTCGAACGCCACGCGCTGCCCGGGCGGCACGGGGTCGCCGCCGTACGAAGTCTCGTACAGCACGCCGCCGATCCGGTAGTTGTGCACGATGAGCGGTGTGGACGTGCCGTGCCGCAGGCGGTAGACCAGGCTTTCCTCGACGACGCCGCGCACGCCGTGCTTGTAGACCGCCCGCTTGAGCCGGCGGCTGGGCGCCCCCAGGATCAGGCCCAGCACAAAAAGGACCGGCACGGCCAGGATCAGGGGCCCGACGAACACGCTCGCGCCCAGCATGGCCAGGGCGGCCCAGTTGAACAGCTTGCGCAGCCACAGCTCTTCCTGCCGCACTTCCTGGCGATCGGCGTCGCTCACGGCCTCGATGGCGAGGGTGGCCGCCGCGCTGCACGGATACTCCGCACGCAACAGCAGCGGCGGGCGTTCCGGCAGCAGCGTCAGCAGATGCAGGCGCACCGGCACGCCGATCAACCCGGCTGCGAGGACGGGCCGGGCGCCGCGGCCCGTGTCGGCCACGACATCGTTCCACCGCGGCACGGCGACGTCCACGCGTTCGGCGCCGAAACCGTAGCTGACGCCTGGGCGTTCGGCAACGCCGAATGAAGTCACCACCCCCGACACAATCTGCTTGGCCACGCGTCCCCGCAACGCCAGGTTGACGCGCCGCCAGGAGCGCGGCAGCCGCAGCAGGTAACGCGCACAGGACACCAGCAGCGCGAGGGTCGCGATCAGCATGCCCGCCAACACCACGCCCGCCTGCCGGCGGATGCCGCTGTCGACCAGGCCCATGACGCAGGCGATGATCAGTGCGAGCAGCAGTCCGAGCATCAGGACATTCATCCCTGCCGCCAGCCCCTTGAAGCGGCCGGCCAATCGCAGCAGCCGCTTGTCTTCCTCGTCAAGCGGCGCGTTCTCGGTATGCAGGGACGCGCTCATCTACTTGCGCGACAGCGGCACGCCCCACACCGGATCCTGCATGCCCTGCTTGCCCAGCGGCGTGATCTGCATGGGGATCATCCGGGACAGCATCTCGCGCTGCGGGTCACTGATGTTGGTGCGCTGGGAAAAGAGCTTTTGCGCAAAGTCCATCGGCGCCGGCCAGGTGTAGACCGTCAGGTTTTCCAGCGGGCACTCGATCATCTTGGGATCGACCGCGCGGCAGCCCGACTGCGTGTACTGGTAGCTGGGCGTCTTCATGTGCATGCGCTGGCTCAACACCAGTTGGCCGCCCTTGAGCGTGAAGCTGGCCAGGGCCTGCTTGGGCGGAATGCGCGCTTGTACCTTGATGGCGGGAATGTCCCGGTACGCCGTGTCTTCGTAGTACCCCGCCTGCACGCCCGGCGTGGTTTCGGTGTATTGCTCTTCGCCCCAGGCCACGCATGCGCCCGAACCGCGATGCACGGCGGTGCAGACCGTGCGCGTCTTCAGTTGGGACCCCGTGGACCCTTCATGCCAGTTGGTCTCTTTGTAGAACTCGCGGTACAGCTCGGGCGACAAATAAGCCGTGCCGTTGGCGCCACGGCCCGAACCGACCGCGCCGCGCGGGGCGCCCACCTGGTCCAGCAAGGCATTGAGCTTGTAGTCGTCGCCGCCGGTCAGCAGGTACTTGCCGGGCGGCAGGATGTGCACCTCGAACGCCCTGAACAGATACGTTTCCGCCTTGTCCCGTTTCAGCGAGTTGTTCTGGAACTTGCGGCCGAACGTGATTCGCGGGTCTTTCTCGAACATCCAGACCGTGTTGCCTGTCCACTGCGTCATGGTCATGGCGTCTTTCAGCGTGGCGTGCGGCATCAGGTCGGCCACCAGCACCACGGCCATGTCGTCCTTGAGCGCCTCGTTGATCAGGTCCAGCAACTGCCCATAGCGCGGATCGTCCATGGTGCCTTCGCCGTTGGAATTCGGCAGGTTCACGCAGCCGGACAGGGCAAGCGTAAGCGCCAGGGCGGACAGGGCAAGGCGCGGGCGCGATGGCATCATGGTTCGGTCCTTGAAAGAAAGCTGAATGGAGCCGGCATACTACTGATTCGAGGTCGGATCGCAATAGCAGGCCTGCCTCTGTCTCTTATACACATCTGACGCTGCCGACGAATAGAGAGGTGTA
>ERZ1032387.287-NODE-287-length-8332-cov-12.326447_pt1 | contig 8332 bp, 7 predicted proteins | sample MGYA00516710_ERZ1032387 | MGnify/ENA primary metagenome ERZ1032387 (study PRJEB33718, sample SAMN03160192) | human skin metagenome | collected 2014-02-25 | study: EMG produced TPA metagenomics assembly of the PRJNA266117 data set (Human skin bacterial metagenome and...
ATCTACACCTCTCTATTCGTCGGCAGCGTCAGATGTGTATAAGAGACAGGTATACGGTTGGCCGGTGGCCGGGTCGGTGCGTGGCACCGCTGCCAGCAGCGCGGCATGCCCGGCTTCTTGTGGATATTCCATGTACCAGACCTGCAGCCTCGGGTGCTCGGCCTGAACGCTATCCACCAGTGCGCCGGGGGCCAGCACCGGCCCCTTGCCAGGCGTGTGATAGAACTCGGGGTTGAGCCACTCATCCAGCTCGTGATGAAAGGCCAGGACACTCCCGGTCAGCCCGGCCAGCAGCAGGAACACTGCGGTGGCCAGGCCCATGTAGCGGTGCAATAGAACCAGAATGGCGCGCATGACATTTTTCCGTAGAGACGACAAAGCCAGCGGCTGCTGACAGGCGCTGGCTTTGTTGGCGTCAACCTAGATCAGAACTGGTAGCTTACCGTGGCGGCGACATTGCGCTCTTCGCCCAGGTAGCAGTAGCTCAAGCTTGCACAGGAGGCGACGTAGGATTCGTTGGTCAGGTTGTTGGCATTGAGCCGTACATCCACTCCCTTGAGGCCCAGCTTGCCCAGGTCATAGCCGATGGAGGCATCGAAGAGCGTGTAGGCCGGTACCTTCATGGTGTTCTCGGCATCGGCCCAGCTGTAGCCCACATAGCGCACACCGCCGCCCAGGCGCAGGCCATCCAGCGTCGCGCTGTCGAACTTGTAGTCGGCCCACAGCGACGCCATCTGCCGCGGTGCCTGAGTAGGCGAGTTGCCCTTGTTCTCGATGAGGTTGGTGGCGCTGCTCAGGGTGCTGGTCATCGACTTCGAATACTGGATGTCGGTGAAGGTATAGCTGCCCAGCAGTTTCAGGTTGTCGGTCAGCTGCATGTGGGCTTCCAGCTCCAGCCCCTGGGAGCGAACAGCACCCACCGCACGATAGAAGTTTTCCTGGGGCAGCTTCGACGCCAGGTTCTCCTGGTCGATGCGGAACAACGAGGCAGTGAACAAGTTGTCCGTACCTGGTGGCTGATATTTCAGCCCGACTTCCCATTGAGTGCCGTCGGTAGGTGGCAGCGGATTGCCTGCGCTGTCTGCGTAGGAGTTGGGGTTGAATGACTCGGAATAGCTGACGTAAGGCGCCAGACCGTTATCGAACAGATAGAGCGCGCCCGCACGCCCAGTGAGCTTGGTGCGTTTGTCGCTGATTTCGGTGCCCAGTGGGCGCTGGGCTTCAGCCAGGCGGTTTTCATCCGAGGTCTCCACCCAGTCCTGGCGCAGCCCCAGGGAGAAGCGCCATTTGTCCAGCTCGACCAGGTCCTGCAAGTACACGCCGGTCTGTTCCAGGCGCCGCAAATAGCTGGTGTGGCTGTAGTAGTTGATCGTCGAGTTGCCATAGACCGGGTTGAACGCATTGATCGGTTGCAGCGTTCCCTGGTCCCAGTCGACCACGGTCTTGCGCCGTTGATAGTCGGCTCCCAGCAGTAAGGTGTGCTTGACCTCGCCAGTGAGGAATTCGGCCTGCAGCATGTTATCGACGATGAAGGAGTGGAGCTTCTCATCTCCACCCGAGTAATAGCGGTTCAGGTCATTGCTGGCGGCATTGGTCCAGCCATAGGCATAGACCTGGTCGAGCTTCACCTTGGAGTCCAGGTAGCGGAAGTTCTGGCGGGCGGTGAAGGTGTCGTTGAAACGATGCTCGAACTGATAGCCGAAGGACTGTTGATCGCGCTTGTAGCCATCCACGCCCGGCTCGCCCTCGAAGAAATGCTCGGAAATGCGCTGGCCATTGCGCTGGTTCAGGGTGCCGTTGGCCGGCATGCCGCCGTGGTAGCCGCCATCGGGGTCATTCTGCAAATAGGCCTGGAGCGTCAGGGAGGTGTCTTCACTGAAGTCGATACTCAGGGTCGGCGACAGGGCGAAGCGTTTTTCCTTTGCGTGGTCGAATTGAGTGTCGGACTTGTCCGTCAGGCCGATCAACCGATAGGCAACGCGCTTGTCGTCATCGAGCGGGCCGCTGAAGTCGAACCCCAGGCCCTGTTTGCCCTGGGTGCCCACGGTTGCCTGAATCTGGTGATAGGGCTCGTAGAGAGGCTTTTTGCTGGTCAGGGCCACCAGGCCGCCAGGGGAACTGCGGCCATAAAGCACCGATGAGGGGCCCTTGAGAATATCCACCCGTTCGAGGAAGTAGGGGTCGACCTGTATGCTGCTGTAGGTGCCGCTGTCACCCATGGACTTGAGGCCATCGAGGTAGATGTTGTCCACCGAACCATCGTTGAAGCCGCGCATCGCTACATAGTCGTAGCGATGGGTGGCGCCATAGGAAGTAGGGGTCGACCTGTATGCTGCTGTAGGTGCCGCTGTCACCCATGGACTTGAGGCCATCGAGGTAGATGTTGTCCACCGAACCATCGTTGAAGCCGCGCATCGCTACATAGTCGTAGCGATGGGTGGCGCCATAGGGATTGGTCAGCACGCCGGGGGTGTAGCGCATGGTCTGGGCGACGGTTTGCGCGCCCTGGTCGTCGATCTGTTCACGGGTGACCACCGAGACGCTTTGCGAGGTCTCCAGCAACGCGGTACTGGTCTTGGTGGCGATCTGACTGTGCGTCGCGTTGTAGCCCTCCATGCTGCCCAATGCGTTGCCCAGGGCGAAGCCCTTGACCTCAGTGGCGGGCAGGGTCAGGGCGCTGCCCTGGGGCAGGGGCCGCAGTACGTAGTTGCCGCCGTCCTGGCTGACCGCCTCCAGTCCCGAACCCCGCAGCAGCTGGTTCAGGCCTTGGGGAATGGAGTAGTCGCCCTGGAGCCCGGGTGACTGCCTGCCCTGGGTCAGGGCCGGGGTGGTGGACAGGGTGATCCCGGCCTGCCGGGCGAACTGGTTGAGGGCATCGCCGAGGTTGCCCGGGGCCACGCTGTAGCTGTGACGCGGGGCATCAACAGCGCTAGCGGCGGCCAGCACCTGGGGCGCCACTGTGCCGAGGCCGATGCTGGAGCACAGCAGGGCGGCGCGGATGGCTTGGCGCAAGGGGCGGGCGCAGGGAGAGCTTGGGCGGGTGTCGCGCAGAGTCATGGTAGGTTCCGTTGAAGTCGCAGGAAGCAGATTGAAGTGCTTACTGACTAAGCCGGACGTCCTGGCAAAACCCGCCAAAAAAAATCACCCCAGTGAATTTCAAGCCACTGGCCCCAAGGTCACCCACCAACGGGTGCGGTAGCGCAACTGCACTGGCAGGGTCTGGGGCAGGATGGCCAGCAACTTGTCGGTGTCTTCCAGGCGGAACACACCTGAAAGGCGCAGATTGCCAACCGCTGCCGAGCAGCCCAGATAGCCATGGCGATAGCGGCCGACCTCCTGGAGGAAGTCGTCCAGGCGCATGTTGCGCGTAACGATCAGGCCATCGGCCCAGGCGCCGACGTCCATCGCCAGGGGGGCCGCAGGTTCGGCCAGGCCATGGCTGATCTGATAGCTCTGACCTGCTTCCACCCGGGCGCTACGGCCGTCGGCGGTGTGCGGCGCATGAATGGCCACGCTGCCGTGGGTCACGCTCAGGCGCGTGCAGCGATCCTCCACGCGCACCACGAAGCGGGCGTCGAAGCCTTCCAGCAGGGCGTGGCGGCTCTCCACCAGCAGCGGGCGGGCAGGGCCGTGATCGGCTCCACAGGACACCATGATCTCGCCCCGGCGCAGTTTGATCAGGCGCTGTTCGGCATTGAAGTTGAGGTCCGCCGCGCTGTCGGTATTGAGTTCCAGGCGGGTGCCATCGGGCAACTGGAAGCCCCGCTGCTCGCCGACGGCGGTGGCAAAGTCTGCGTTCCATTGTTGCCAGCCCAGCAGATCCTTGCCGACCCAGGCACTGGAGCCCAGGAGCAGGGCGCCACTGAGCAGTTTCAGGGCCTGGCGCCGGCCCAGGCGCTGACTGCTGTGTTCCAGGGTATGCAAGGCCACCTGAGCCCCCGGCACTGAACGCAGGTTGGCCGTGAGTTCCTGCTGCAACGATTGCACCCGCTGCCAGGCCAGTTCGTGCTCCTGGTGCGCCGCCCGCCACAGATCGCACTGTTGCTGCAGCTTGGGGTTGGCACCGTTGTTGCGCAGGCGCAGCAACCAGTTGATTGCTTGCTTGACCACCAGGTGATCGGGATTGGGCTTGAGCGGCAGGCTGGCGGGAAAGTTATCCACAGGCTTCAGCTCTCGTAGCGCAGCAGGTAGCAATGGTAGAGCGCCTGGGCGACATAACGCTCGACGGTACGCAGGGATAGGCCCATCTGCTGAGCAATCTGCTTGTGGGTAAGTTCCTCGCACTGAGCCAGGAGAAAAGCCTGACGTACTTTCGGCTTCAGCCCTTCAAGCATCCGCGCAATGCTTTCCAGCAGCTCCAGAATCAACGCCCGAGCTTCAGCGCCGGGTGTTTCGGCTTCGGGCAAGTGGGCGATGGTTTCCAGATAGGCACGTTCGATTTCCTCGCGGCGCCAGTGATCGATTACCAGCCCCCGGGCGATGGTGCGTAAAAAAGCCCGGGGGGCCTTGAGTTCCAGACGTTCAGTTTTCTGCAGCAGGCGTACGAAGGTGTCCTGAGCCAGGTCGGCAGCATCCGCGGCATTGCCCAGGCGCTGGCGCAGCCAGCGGTTGAGCCAGCCATGGTGATGGCTGTAGAGCGTCTGTACGGCGAACTCGGGTGATGACATGGACGCGGACTGCCTGAGTGTCACTAATGATAATTAGTCGCATTGTCATTGAGGCTTTATCGATTTGGCAATAAGCAGCGCACTGTCGGTCATCTGAAAATGTGCCACGGATGCTCTGGAACACCGTTCGGCGGGATTAGGTAAATTCAGGCGAGTAATTCAGAAAAATCTCTAAGGGTTCGCAGATTCTTGCCGAAAGACTGATAAGACATGCGTGCACCAAAGTAGAGCGGTCAGAGAACATCGCCTGCGCTGTTACATGGAATGTTGCATTACGGACGCATCCCCACTTTCGGCATAAGAAGTCCCATGAAATGAATCTCAAGTTCAGCCATAAAATCCTTTTGGCCGCCTCCGGCGTAGTGGTTCTGGCTTTTGCGTTGTTCACCTTGTACAACGACTACCTGCAGCGAAACACCATCCGACAGAACCTCGAATCCTCTATCCAGCAGGCCGGTGAGCTCACCTCCAGCAGTGTGCAGAACTGGATGAGCGGGCGGATCCTGGTGCTCGAGAACCTCGCGCAGAACGTTGCTCACCAAGGTCAGAACGCAGATTTCCCAGGGCTGGTGGACCAACCGGCCTTTACCTCGAACTTCCAGTTCACCTACGTCGGCCAGGCCAACGGCACCTTCACCCAGCGCCCTGACGCGAAGATGCCCGACGGCTACGACCCGCGTCAGCGCCCCTGGTACAAGCAGGCCGTCGCCGCCGACAAGACCATGCTGACCCCGCCCTACATGGCGGCTGTCGGTGGCCTGGTGGTGACCATCGCCATGCCGGTGAAAAAGCAGGGTGAACTGCTGGGCGTGGTTGGTGGCGACCTGAGCCTGGAAACCCTGGTGAAGATCATCAACTCGGTGGATTTCGGTGGCCTGGGCCACGCCTTCCTGGTCAGTGCCGACGGTCAGGTGATCGTCAGCCCGGACAAGGACCAGGTGATGAAGAACCTCAAGGACATCTACCCCGGCGCCAACGTACGGATCGAAAACGGCAACCAGGAAGTGGTCCTGAACAAACAGGAGCGCATCCTCTCCTTCACCCCGGTGACCGGCTTGCCGAATGCCGAGTGGTACATCGGTCTGTCCATCGACAAGGACAAGGCCTACGCACCGCTGAGCCAATTCCGTACTTCTGCCTTGATCGCGATGTTTATCGCCGTGGCGGTGATCGCCGTACTGCTGACCCTGCTGATCCAGGTGTTGATGCGCCCACTGATCACCATGGGCCGTGCGATGCAGGACATCGCCCAGGGCGAGGGCGACCTGACCCGGCGCCTGGTGGTGGAGAGCAAGGACGAATTCGGCGAACTGGGCAGCTCGTTCAACCAGTTCGTCGAGCGGATCCATGCCTCGATTTCCGAAGTGTCCTCGGCCACCCGCCAGGTACACGACCTGTCCCAGCGCGTGATGGCTTCGTCCAACGCTTCGATCATCGGTTCCGACGAGCAGAGCGCCCGCACCAACAGCGTGGCCGCCGCGATCAACGAACTGGGGGCCGCAACCCAGGAAATCGCCCGTAACGCCGCCGATGCCTCGCAGCACGCCAGTGGCGCCAGCGAACAGGCCGACGACGGTCGCCAAGTGGTGGAACAGACCATCCAGGCCATGACCGAGCTGTCGCAGAAGATCAGCCTGTCCTGCACCCAGATCGAGACCCTGAACGCCAGCACCGACAACATCGGGCACATTCTCGACGTGATCAAGGGCATCTCCCAGCAGACCAACTTGCTGGCTCTCAACGCGGCCATCGAAGCGGCCCGTGCCGGCGAAGCCGGTCGTGGCTTCGCCGTAGTGGCCGACGAGGTACGTAACCTGGCTCATCGTACCCAGGAGTCGGCGGAAGAGATCCACAAGATGATCACCTCCTTGCAAGTCGGCTCCCGTGAAGCGGTGTCGACCATGAACGCCAGCCAGGCGTCCAGCGAAGAGAGCGTCGAAGTGGCCAACCAGGCCGGTGCGCGGCTGGTCAGCGTGACTCAGCGGATCGGCGAGATCGATGGCATGAACCAGTCGGTGGCGGCGGCGACCGAAGAGCAGACGGCCGTGGTGGAGACCCTCAATGTCGACATCAACCAGATCAACCTGCTGAACCAGCAGGGCGTGGCCAACCTCAACGAAACCCTGAAGGATTGCGATGCCCTGTCGCAGCAGGCCAGCCGCCTGAAGCAACTGGTGGACAGCTTCAAGATCTGAGGTTTCGCGTCACCTTCAAGCCCGCTCCCGCCTCACGGCAGGGCGGGCTTTTTCATGGGGACCGATCAGGCCGGGTGGTCGCCCAGCAGCCCCAGGTGAGTATTGATCACCTGCAACAGGCGCTGGCGCTGGGACTTGATGAAGAAGTGATTGCCGGCCACTTCGATCAGCTCGAACTCGCGGCCGGTGAACTCGCGCCAGTTGAGCATGAGGTTGGCCGTGGCCAGCGGGTCCTCGCTGCCGTAGAAGGCCGTCAACGGCACATCCAGGCAACCGCTGGAGGTGTCGTACCAGGTTTCGAAAAGCTTCAGGCCGTTGCGCAGCAGGCGTTCGTAGGATTGCAGGTCGTTCTGCCCGCGGGGCATCTCCAGGGGGCTGGCGCCGAGGGTCAGGATCGCCTCGCGAAACGCGGCGATGGGCAGGGAGTGGAGCAAGGGCCGGCGCGGCAGGCTATCCGGGCTGCGACAGCCGGAGACGAACAGGTGGCGGGTCTGCTGGGGAAAGCGTTCCTGGGCATGCTTGCTGGTCTCGTAGGCCAGCAGCGCGCCCAGGCCGTGGCCGAACAGCGCATGGGGCTCGCCGAGCCAGGGGTCGAGGGCGGTGAAGGTGTTTTCCAGCAGGCTGGGCCAGTTGTCGCAGGGCGCTTCGTCACGGCGCGGACCGTGCCCCGGCAGGTTGAGCACCACCAGCTCGATATGATCGGCCAGGCCACTGGACCAGACCCGCATTTGCTCGGCTGCCGCCCCGGCCTGGGGAAAGCAGATCAGGCGGATCCGGGTGGCTTGCCCGGGTTTGATCACCAGCGTCCATTGTCGGGTGTCGGTGTACACAGCTTTTCCTTAAGCAAGTGGGCCGGCACTGCGCCGGCCAGAGGCAGCCTGAAGAGGGCGTCGCAGTCTGCGGATGGTTTCTAACATAGTGCCTGTCGTCCGTGAAGGCACGTGTGTGCCGGGCCGGGCGGGCGGTTGCTGTCGGTCGCCGGAACGCGGCTTGCGGCTATGCTCTGAATGTTTCGCGCCGGCTCTTTTCCGGCGGCTGGTGATTGTAAGGTGCCATTGTTTTTTGCCGGGCCAGCCTTCACCATCAGCCGATTTACGACAGCTCCCATGGACGCATTGCATTGGCGGCACGTTTAGCTCTTTCTCGGACCCTGCGCTGGTTCTGCGCGGCATTGCTGCTGGCCGGCGCACTGCTGGGCAGCCTGCACGCCGACTGGGATTTCTCCCTGATCAGCCGCCGTGCCACGGCGCTCTACGGTCCGCTGGGCGAAGGGCAGCCGCGCATCGATGCCTGGCAGCACCTGCTGGCCACGCAAAAGCAGGTGCCCGAGCGCGAACAGTTGAAGGTGGTCAACCTGTTCTTCAACAAGAACATGCGCTACGTGGAAGACATCGACCTGTGGCACCAGGTGGATTATTGGGAAACGCCGATCGAGGCATTGTGGAAGGGCGCCGGCGATTGCGAGGACTA
>ERZ1032387.289-NODE-289-length-8250-cov-11.842709_pt1 | contig 8250 bp, 6 predicted proteins | sample MGYA00516710_ERZ1032387 | MGnify/ENA primary metagenome ERZ1032387 (study PRJEB33718, sample SAMN03160192) | human skin metagenome | collected 2014-02-25 | study: EMG produced TPA metagenomics assembly of the PRJNA266117 data set (Human skin bacterial metagenome and...
TCTACACCTCTCTATTCGTCGGCAGCGTCAGATGTGTATAAGAGACAGCAGCGGCGGCATGGGCATCGGCCTGATCGCCGACCTGGCGGTGGGCGCCGACGGCGGCGGCAGCCAGGCCTGGAGCCGGCAGGAGCAGTTACTGGCCAACCTGACGGTGGGCGCGCCACCGGACATCCTCAACCGCCAGGGCCAGAGCTGGGGGATATCGGCCTTTTCCCCGGAAGGCCTGCAACGCCACGGTTTCCGCGCCTTCATCGAAATGCTCAGGGCCAACTTCGCCCATGCCGGGGGCCTGCGCATCGACCATGTGATGGGCCTGCAACGGCTGTGGGTGATTCCCCTGGGCGCGCCTCCCAGCGATGGCGCCTACCTCTATTACCCGGTGGACGACCTGCTGCGCCTGCTGACCCTGGAATCCCATCGCCACCAGGCCATAGTGCTGGGCGAAGACCTGGGCACAGTGCCCGACGGGCTGCGGGAAAAACTCGCCGCCCGGGCCATGCTCGGCATGCGTGTGCTTTTGTTCGAACAGGACCACGGCTGCCACTTCAAGCCCATCCTCGACTGGCCGGACAATGCCCTGGCCACCACCAGCACCCATGACCTGCCGACCCTCAACGGCTGGTGGCATGGCCGCGATATCGACTGGAACCAGCGCCTGGGCCTGGTGGACGAAGCGGCGGCGCGGCACTGGCGCGAACATCGCCAGCACGAACGCAACGGCCTGCGCCACGCTCTGGCCCAGGACCCGCAGAACTTTCGCGAGGAAAGCCACGAGGCCGACCAGGTGGTAGACGCCAGCGTGCGTTTCCTCGGCCACACCCGGGCGCCCCTGGTGCTGCTGCCCCTGGAGGACGCCCTGGGCATCGACGAACAGGCCAACCTGCCCGGCACCCTCGACAGCCACCCCAACTGGCGCCGGCGCCTGGCCACTGCCAGCCGGCGCCTGCTGGACGACAGCGACGCTGCGCGGCGCCTGGAGCTGCTGGCCTGTGCCCGGCAGCAGGCCCTGGAGCGTGACCGATGAGCCCGCCAGCCACGCCAATGCCACGGGCCACCCTGCGCCTGCAATTTCACCAGGGCTTCACCCTGGATCATGCGCTGCCCCTGGTGCCCTACTTCGCCGGCCTGGGCCTGAGCCACCTCTACGCCTCGCCACTGCTCTGCGCGCGGGCCGGTTCCATGCACGGCTACGACGTGGTGGACCCCACCCGGGTCAACCCCGAGCTGGGGGGCGAGGCGGCCCTGGTACGGCTGGTGGATGCCCTGCGCCAGCACGGCATGGGCCTGATCCTGGATATCGTCTCCAACCACATGGCGGTGGGCGGCAATGACAACCCCTGGTGGCTGGACCTGCTGCAATGGGGGCGCCTGAGCCCGTACGGTGAGTTCTTCGATATCCAGTGGCATTCCCCGGACCCGCTAATGGAAGGCCAGTTGTTGCTGCCCTTCCTCGGCAGCGACTATGGGCAGGCCTTGCAGGAAGGCAGCCTGCAACTGCAGCTGGACGACGATCGCTGCGGTTTCCATGTTCGCCACTATGAACACTGCTTCCCCATCTGCCCCGCCGACTTCGGGGAACTGCTGCGCCTCGCCGGCCCTTCGGATGCCGCCCAGGCCCTCAAGCCCCTGGCCGACAGCTTTGCCGCCCTGCGTTTCAGCGGCGACGCCCACGCCCAGGCACAACCGCTGCAGCAGGCCCTGGGCCAACTGTTGCAGCAACCGGCGCTGCACCAGGCCGTCACCGCCCACCTGCAAGGCTACGACTCACGCCACGACGAAGGTTTCCAGCGCCTGCACCATCTGCTGGAGCAGCAGAGCTATCGCCTGGCCAGCTGGCGCACCGCCGCCGACGACATCAACTGGCGACGCTTCTTCGACGTCAACGAGCTGGGCGGGCTGCGGGTCGAGCGCCCGGCGGTGTTCGAAGCCACCCACGGCAAGATCTTCGAGCTGATCCAGCGTGGGCTGGTGGACGGCCTGCGCATCGACCATATCGACGGCCTGGCCGACCCGCGCAGCTATTGCCGCAAGCTGCGGCGCCGGATCGACCGCCTGCGCCCGGGCCAGCACCTGCCGATCTACGTCGAGAAGATCCTCGGCGCCGGGGAAACCCTGCACCGCGACTGGGGCGTGGATGGCAGCACCGGCTATGAGTTCATGAACCAACTGTCGCTGCTGCAGCAGGCCCCTGCAGGCCAGCCGGTGCTGGCCGAACTGTGGAGCCGGCACAGCCAGCGCCCCGCGGCGTTCGCCGAAGAGGCACTGCTGGCCCGTCAGCAGATTCTCAACGGCTCCCTGGCCAGCGATTTTGAAAGCGTGGCCCAGGCCCTGTTGCAGGTGGCTCGCCTGGACCTGATGAGCCGCGACCTGACCCTGGGGGCCATCCGCCGCGCCTTGCAGGAACTGATCGTGCACTTCCCGGTGTACCGCACCTATATCAGCGCCTGTGGCCGCGGGCAGCAGGACCAGCAGTTGTTCCAGCAGGCCCTGGACGGCGCGCGACAGAGCCTGGGCGAGGCCGACAGGCCGGTGCTCGACTGCCTGGAGCGCTGGCTCGGCGGCCAGGGCTGGCGCCAGCAGCCACCGGGCCGTGGGCGCAAGCTGCTGCGCCACGCCTGCGTGCGTTTCCAGCAACTGACTTCGCCCGCCGCGGCCAAGGCCGTGGAAGACACCGCCTTCTACCGCTCGGCGGTACTGCTGTCGCGCAACGACGTGGGCTTCAACAGCGAACAGTTCAGTGCGCCGATCGCCGCCTTCCACACGGCCTGCCAGCAACGCCTGGCCAGCTTCCCCGACAACCTGCTGACCAGCGCCACCCACGACCACAAACGGGGCGAGGACAGCCGCGCGCGCCTGGCAGTGCTCAGCGAACGGGCCCCCTGGTATGCCGCCCAGGTGGAGCACTGGCGCACCCTGGCCGCGCCCCTGCGCCAGCAGGCGGATGCGCCTTCGGCGGGGGACGAACTGATCCTTTACCAGACCCTGCTGGGCAGTTGGCCCCTGGAACTGGCTGCCGAGGATCAGGCGGCCCTGCAAGGCTATGGACAAAGGATCTGGCAATGGCAGCTCAAGGCCCTGCGCGAGGCCAAGCTGCAAAGCAGCTGGGCGGCGCCCAACGCAGAATACGAAGAGGCCGTGCAGGCCTTTGTCCAGGCCCTGCTGCTGGCGCCCCAGGGCCTGGCATTGCGCCAGTCGATTGCCGCGGCGGCCCGGGCCATTGCCCCGGCGGGCGCCCTCAACAGCTTGGCGCAAACCTTGCTGCGCATGACCGTGCCTGGGGTCCCCGACCTGTACCAGGGCAACGAGTTCTGGGATTTCAGCCTGGTGGACCCGGATAACCGCCGGCCGGTGGATTACCCGGCCCGGCAGGCGGCCCTGGAGCGCGGCGGCGAACCACGCCAGTGGCTGGCCCAGTGGCACGACGGACGCATCAAGCAAGCCTTGATCGCCCGCACCCTGAACCTGCGTGGCCAGTACCCGGAGCTGTTTCGCCGGGGCCGCTACCAGCCGCTGCCGGTGCTTGGCCAACATGCCGGGCGGGTCCTGGCGTTCATGCGCGAGCACGGTGCACAACGGGCAGTGGTGATAGTGCCGGTGCAGGTCGCCGGCCTGCTGGGGGATCGCGCAATGCCCTTGATCGAGGCGCCGCTGTGGGGCGATACCCGGGTGCAGCTACCGTTCGACGCCTCGGGGCAAAAGCTGAATGGACTTTTTTCCACGGTGGCAGTCACACCCCACAGGGAGCTGATGCTTAGCGCCGCACTGCAAGACTTTGCGCTCAACCTTTTGATTCAACCTTGAATTCAGTCCAGGAGCATTGCGATGAGTACCGACGACAAACGCATTCGTGAATTCGCTTATCAGATCTGGGAGTCGGAAGGTAAGCCAGAGGGCCAGGAAGCCCGGCACTGGGACATGGCCCGCAAGCTCGCCGAGGCCGAAGCCCTGGCTCCAAGCACGCCACCCAAGGCCGGCAAGGCCAAGCCTGCGACCGGAAAGCCCGCCGCCAAGAGCGCGGCCAAGCCCAAGGCCAAGTCGGCCGTCGCCGTGGTAGTGCCCCCGGGAGAAAAACCCGCGGCGGCGAAGAAGCCCCGGGCGCCGCGCAAACCGCCGGCCAACTGACACCCGCCAGCCATCTCGTCCTCGTCAACCCGTGGCGCGCCCGCGCGCCATAAGGGTCGCGTTCGCCCTGAAGAAAGGGCCCGACCCGTCACCCTCTCACTGCAGGAGCAACCATGAGCAGATCCAAGCAGCCCGCCGCCACTCCCGAGAGCGAACCCTCGCGCATCCGTGAAGGCCTGCCCTTCCCCCTCGGCGCCACCTGGGACGGCCTGGGGGTCAACTTCGCGCTGTTCTCGGCCAATGCCACCAAGGTCGAGCTCTGTGTGTTCGATGATGCCGGCGAAGTGGAACTCGAACGCATCGAACTTCCGGAATACACCGACGAAATCTTCCACGGCTACCTGCCCGACGCTCACCCGGGGCTGATCTACGGCTACCGCGTGCACGGCCCCTACGACCCGGCCAACGGTCACCGTTTCAACCCCAACAAACTGCTGATCGATCCCTATGCCAAGCAACTGGTGGGCGAGCTGAAATGGTCCGAGGCGCTGTTCGGCTACACCATCGGCCACCCGGATGCCGACCTCAGTTTCGACGAGCGCGACAGCGCGCCCTTCGTGCCCAAGTGCAAGGTCATCGACCCGGCCCACACCTGGGGCAACGACCAGCGGGTCAGCGTGCCCTGGGACAAGACCATCATCTACGAGACCCATGTGCGCGGCTTCACCATGCGCCACCCTTCGGTGCCCGAGAACCTGCGGGGCAGCTTCGCCGGGCTGATGGTGGACGACGTGCTGGAGCACATCCGCAAGCTCGGGGTGTCGTCGGTGGAGCTGCTGCCGATCCACGCCTTCGTCAACGACCAGCACCTGCTGCACAAGGGCATGACCAACTACTGGGGCTACAACAGCATCGCCTTCTTCGCCCCCGACCCGCGCTACCTGGCCAGCGGCAAGATCGCCGAATTCAAGGAAATGGTCGCCCACCTGCACGAAGCCGGGCTGGAGGTGATCCTGGACGTGGTCTACAACCACACCGCCGAAGGCAACGAGCAAGGCCCGACCCTGTCCATGCGCGGCATCGACAACGCCTCCTACTACCGCCTGATGCCCGACGACAAGCGCTTCTACATCAACGATTCGGGCACCGGCAACACCCTGGACCTGAGCCACCCCTGCGTGTTGCAGATGGTCACCGACTCGCTGCGCTACTGGGCCACGGAAATGCACGTGGACGGCTTCCGCTTCGACCTGGCGACCATTCTCGGGCGTTACCACGACGGTTTCGACGAGCGCCACAGCTTCCTCGTGGCCTGCCGCCAGGACCCGGTGCTGCGCCAGGTGAAGATGATCGCCGAACCCTGGGACTGCGGCCCCGGTGGCTATCAGGTGGGCAACTTCCCGCCGGGCTGGGTGGAATGGAACGATCGCTTTCGCGACACCGTGCGCGCCTTCTGGAAGGGCGATGACGGCCAGCTGGCGGATTTTGCCGGGCGCATGACCGCCTCCGGCGAGATGTTCAACCAGCGCGGCCGCCGGCCCTACGCCTCGGTCAACTTCGTCACTGCCCACGACGGTTTCACCCTGCACGACCTGGTGTCCTACAACGACAAGCACAACGAAGCCAACGACGAGAACAACCAGGACGGCAGCAACAACAACCTGTCCTGGAACCACGGCGTCGAAGGCCCCAGCGACGACCCCGAGATCAACGCCCTGCGCCTGCGCCAGATGCGCAACTTCTTCGCCACCCTGCTACTGGCCCAGGGCACGCCGATGGTGGTGGCCGGCGACGAATTCGCCCGCACCCAGCACGGCAACAACAACGCCTACTGCCAGGACAGCGAGATCGGCTGGGTCAACTGGGAGCTGGATAACGACGGCAAGTCCCTGCTCAAGTTCGTCAAGCGCCTGATCAAGCTGCGCCTGAGCTACCCGATCCTGCGGCGCGGGCGCTTCCTGGTGGGCAGCTACAACGAGGACATCGGGGTCAAGGACGTCACCTGGCTGGCTCCCGACGGCAGCGAGATGACCACCGAGCACTGGCAGGACCCCCATGGTCGCTGCCTGGGCATGCTGCTGGACGGCCGCGCCCAGGAAACCGGGATCCGTCGCCCCGGGGCCGATGCCACGCTGCTGCTGGTGGTCAACGCCCACCACGACATCGTCAACTTCCGCCTGCCTGAGGTGCCCGCCGGGGAGTTCTGGACCTGCATGCTCGACACCAACCAGCCGGCGGTGCGCGGCCAGGAACGCTTTGCCTTCGGCCACGAGTATTCGGTGACCGGGCGCTCCCTGCTGCTGTTCGAACTGCAACATGAGGAAGAAGACTGAACATGGACCTGCAAGGCTTCCTGCATCACTCCCCCGACCTGGGGCATGCCGACACCCGCGCCCTGGGCCTGTGCCTGGACGCCCTGGTGGGCGCCGGGCTCGACCGCCTGCCACTGCCCGCCGGGGGCGCCACCCTGCAACGCTGGCAGGCCCTGGCCAGGGTCGCCGGCCATGACCTGGGCCTGTGCAAGCTCTACGAGGGGCACACCGACGCCCTGGCGATCATGGCGGAACTGGGCTGCCCCGTGCCCCCCGGCACCACCTGGGGCACCTGGGCCGCGGAGCCGCCCCAGGCCCGGGTGCACGCCGTTGCCGATGGCCCGCACTGCCGGCTCAGCGGCACCAAGGCCTGGTGCTCGGGGGCCGAGGTGCTCAGCCATGCCCTGCTCACCGCCTGGGACGCCGACGGCCACCAACGCCTGGTGGCGGTGGCCCTGGACCAGCCCGGGGTGCAGGTCGAGAGCGGCAGTTGGCAAGCGGTGGGCATGGCCAGTACCGGCAGCCAGCGGGTTGACTTCCACGAGGCTCGTGGCCAATGGGTCGGCGGGCCGGATGACTACCTGCAGCGCCCGGGCTTCTGGCAAGGCGCCATCGGCATCGCCGCCTGCTGGCTGGGGGCCGCCCAGGCCATCGCACACCCCCTGCGCGAACACTGCGCCAAACGCGACGAGCCCCATGCCCTGGCCCACCTGGGGGCAGTGGACAGCGCCCTGCATCAGGCCGCCTGCGTGCTGCGCCACAGTGCCCGGCAGTTGGATCAGGCGCCCCAGGCCAACTGTCAGTTGCTGGCCCGGCGCGCCCGGGCGGTGACCGAGGCCAGCGTCGACAGCGTGCTGCACCACGTCGGCCGGGCGCTGGGCGCCGGCCCCTATTGCCTGGACCGGCACTTCGCCCGGCTGCTGGCGGACCTGCCGGTGTTCATCCGCCAGAGCCATGCCGAGCGTGACCTGGCCATTCTCGGGCAACAGCTGGCCAACGCCGCCCACGCTGCAGCGGACCCGGGAGGATGGCAACTGTGAAAGCCAATCCGATTGTCGGTCGCGGCACCTCGCTGCAGGCCTGGCAGGCTTCCTCGCAACTGCAGGCCATGGCCGCGGTGGATATTCGAACCCTGGTCCCGCAAGGAGCGCGGGCGGTGATTGTGGCCCCGCACCCGGACGATGAAATCCTCGGCTGTGGCGGCCTCCTGCAACTGCTGGCGGCGCAGGGGCGCGAGCTGCTGCTGATTTCGGTCACCGATGGTTGCGCCAGCCATCCCGGCTCCCGGCGCTGGCCGGTACAGCGCCTGAGCCAGGTACGGCCCCAGGAGTCCGCCGAAGGCTTGCGCCGCCTGGGCCTGCCGCTGCAGCGCATCACCTGGCTGCGCGCGGGCTTCGAGGACGGCCGCGTCGCCCGGGACGAAGCCGCCCTGACGCAGTTCATCCAGGGTTGCCTGCGCGCCGGTGACGTGCTGTTCAGCACCTGGTGCGAGGACGGCCACTGCGACCACGAAGCCGTGGGCCGGGCCAGCGCCCTGGCCGCCCGGGCCGCGGGCGCGAGCCTCAAGGAACTGCCGATCTGGACCTGGCACTGGGCCGATCCCGAGGGCCGGCAGCTGCCCTGGGAGCGGGCCCGCAAGGTGCTGCTCAGCCCTGCCCAGGTGGCCCGCAAGCGCCATGCCATCCACGCCTTTGCCAGCCAACTGGAGGGCGACCCGCAGATCGGCCTGGCGCCCGTGCTGGCACCGCACATCATCGAGCGTCTGCTGCAACCTTTTGAGGTGGTGTTCCTATGAGTGTCGACAGTCGCTATTTCGAAGGGCTGTTCGCCCGGGACCAGGATCCCTGGGCCTTTCGCCAGCGCTGGTATGAAC
>ERZ1032387.290-NODE-290-length-8216-cov-13.311972_pt1 | contig 8216 bp, 6 predicted proteins | sample MGYA00516710_ERZ1032387 | MGnify/ENA primary metagenome ERZ1032387 (study PRJEB33718, sample SAMN03160192) | human skin metagenome | collected 2014-02-25 | study: EMG produced TPA metagenomics assembly of the PRJNA266117 data set (Human skin bacterial metagenome and...
AGAGACAGGCCCCCTGACCCTGGACGACTTCTGCGCCCGCCCCCACGCCCTGGTGTCGTTCGCCGGGGACCTGAGCGGGTTCATCGATGAGGAGCTGGAGAAGCTCGGACGCAAGCGCCACGTCGTGCTCGCCGTACCGCAATTCAACGGCCTGAGCACCCTGCTGGCCGGCACCGACATCCTTGCCACCGTGCCCGACTACACCGCCGACGCCCTCACTGCCGCCGGCGGCGTACGCGCCGAAGATCCGCCACTGCCGGTGCGAAGTTTTGAGCTGCACATGGCCTGGCGTGGCTCACAGGACAACGATCCAGGGGAGCGCTGGTTGCGTTCGCGGATTCAGATGTTCTTCGGCGACCCCGACAGCCTCTGAGCCTTCCCCAACGGCTCACTGATCTACCGAAACGCCCCCAGACTCCGCGGCCCTGTACCACGTAGGACACCCTTGGACAGATGCGCTGCCCTGTCCTGCCCAGCAGGGTCGCGCACCTGCCCTGCCCCTCAAGGAGTCTGCAGACGGCCACCCCCACGCCTTGAGCCCTTTCACCACCCGCCCCGAGAAAACTTTAGTCGTGCCCGGCAGTGACTTTGGTCGTATTGCGTAACGCCAACAGTCTGTTTTGGCGGCCATTTTTTGATCCAGATCAATACTTCGACGGGTTATTCGAAGCGTTCAGCACCTTCATCGACAAGACCTATCAGACCATCGACCCAGCCTATTAGCCGCCTACGCAAGCGGGCCATAAAATCGCCGGCACACAGCAGAATCAGCACAAGACTTGCCGTTCTATTCCACACGCGTTGTGCCCCCCATTAAAAGAGTGGCCCTTGCCACCTTGCCTGATCACCCGTGATTGAAAAATGCCTGCATAAGGAATGCGTCATGACACTTGGCAGAAGACAGTTCTTTAAACTTTGTACAGCCGGTGCCGTGGCCACCACCGCCGTATCCCTGGGCTTCGCGCCCACCACGGCCAATGCCAGCCAGTCGCGCCAGTACAAACTGCTGCGCGCCAGGGAAACCCGCAACAACTGCACCTACTGCTCGGTCGGTTGCGGCATCCTGATGTACAGCCTGGGCGATGGCGCAAAGAACGCCAAGGCGCGGATCTTCCATATCGAAGGCGACCCTGACCACCCGGTGAGCCGCGGCTCGCTGTGCCCCAAAGGCGCCGGCCTGGTCGACTACATCCACAGTGAGCAACGCTTGCTGTACCCCGAGTACCGCGCCCCGGGCTCGGACCAATGGCAGCGGGTCAGCTGGGATTACGCCATCGAACGCATCGCGCGGTTGATGAAGGACGACCGCGACGCCAACTTCATCGAGAAAAACGCCAAGGGCGTCACGGTCAATCGCTGGCTGTCCACCGGCATGCTCTGCTCGTCGGCCGCCAGCAGCGAGACCGGCTCGCTCGACCAGCGCTTCACCCGCGCCCTGGGCATTCTCGGCACCGACAGCCAGGCCCGGGTCTGCCACGCGCCGACGGTCTCGGCGCTGGCCCCGACCTTCGGCCGCGGCGCCATGACCAACAACTGGGTCGACATCAAGAACGCCAACGTGGTGCTGATCATGGGCGGCAACCCGGCCGAGGCGCATCCGGTGGGGTTCAAGTGGGTGATCGAGGCCAAGATCCGCAATGGCGCCAAGGTCATCGTGGTGGATCCGCGCTTCAACCGCAGCGCCGCGGTGGCGGATATCTACTCGCCGGTGCGCGCCGGTTCCGACGTGACCTTCCTCATGGGCATGGTCAACTACCTGCTCAGCAACGATCGCATCCAGCATGAATACGTGCGCGCCTACACCAACGCCTCGTTGATCGTGCGCAGCGACTACCGCTTCGATGACGGCCTGTTCAGTGGCTACGACGCCAAGGCTCGGCGCTACGACCGCAGCTCCTGGGCCTACGAGCTGGACGAACAAGGTCACGCCCGCCGCGACCTGAGCCTGAGCCACCCGCGCTGCGTGCTCAACCTGCTCAAGCAGCATGTCAGCCGCTACACCCCGGAGCGGGTCAGCCAGATCTGCGGTACGCCCCAGGCCGACTTCCTGGAGATTTGCGAGATCATGGCCAGCACCAGCGTGCCGGACAAGACCGCGACCTTCCTCTATGCCCTGGGCTGGACACACCACACCACCGGCGCCCAGATGATCCGCGGCTCGGGCATGATCCAGCTGCTGCTGGGCAACATCGGCATGGCTGGCGGCGGCGTCAATGCCCTGCGCGGGCACTCCAATATCCAGGGCTACACCGACCTTGGCCTGCTCTCGCAGCGCCTGCCGGGCTACATGAACCTGCCGTCCGACAACCAGGCCAGCCTGGCGACCTACCTCAAGGAAACGACCCCAAACGCCCAACTGCCCGGCCAGGTCAACTACTACCAGAACACCCCCAAGTTCTTTATCAGCCTGATGAAGAGCCTGTACGGCGACAAGGCCACCCGTGACAATCAATGGGGCTTCGACTGGCTGCCCAAGTGGGACGAGAGCTACGACGTACTGAACTTCTCCAACCGCATGTATGAAGGCAAGGTCAACGGCTACATCGCCCAGGGCTTCAACCCGATTGCCGCCTTCCCGGACAAGAACAAGGCCGCCGCGGCGCTGGCCAAGCTCAAGTTCCTGGTGATCATCGACCCGCTGGCCACCGAGACTTCGAGCTTCTGGCAGAACCACGGCGAGTCCAACGATGTCGACCCGGCGCAGATCCAGACCGAAGTGTTCCGCCTGCCCTCGAGCTGCTTTGCCGAGGAAAACGGCTCGATCGTCAACTCCGGGCGCTGGCTGCAGTGGCACTGGGCCGGCGCTGCGCCACCCGGCGAGGCCTGGCACGACGGCAAGATCCTCGGCCACCTGTTCATGAAACTACGCGAGCTGTACCGCAGCGAAGGCGGCGCCTGCCCCGAGCAGGTGCTGAATATGGCCTGGGACTACCGCGACCCCTACGACCCCGCTCCCGAGGAAGTGGCCAAGCAATCCAACGGCTACGCCCTGGCCGACGTGCGTGATGACCAGGGCAACCTGATCCTGCGCAAGGGCCAGTTGCTGGACAACTTCGGCCAACTGCGCGACGACGGCAGCACCGCCTGCTTCAACTGGATATTCGCCGGCTCCTGGACCGAGGCCGGCAACCAGATGGCCCGTCGCGACAACGCCGACAGTGGCCTGGGCTGCACCCCGGGCTGGGCCTGGGCCTGGCCGCAGAACCGGCGGATTCTCTACAACCGCGCCTCGGCCGACCCGCAGGGCAACCCCTGGGATGCGCAACGCAAGATCATCGGCTGGGACGGCAATCGCTGGAGCGGCATCGATGTGCCGGACTTCCCGGTCAACCTGGCGCCGGGCACCCAGGCCAACCCGTTCATCATGCTCCCCGAGGGCCTGGGCCGGCTGTTCTCGGTGGGCGCCATGAACGACGGCCCGTTTCCCGAGCACTACGAGCCCACCGAAAGCCCGCTGGCGCACAACCCGCTGCACCCCAACGTCAGCAAGAGCCCCACGGCGCGGCTGTATGACAGTGACCGAACGCGCATGGGCAGCCGCGAGGAATTCCCCTACGTGGCCACTACCTATTCGATCACTGAACTGTTCCGTCACTGGACCAAGCACTCCCGGCTCAACGCGATTATCCAGCCGGAACAGTTCATCGAGATTGGCGAAGTGCTGGCCCAGGAAAAAGGCATCGTCCAGGGCGACCTGGTGCGCGTCAGCACTAAGCGCGGCTACATCAAGGCCAAGGCGGTGGTGACCAAACGCATCCGCCGCCTGCAGATCGACGGCCAGCCGGTCGATACCATCGGCATTCCTTGCCACTGGGGCTACGAAGGTGCAACCCGCAAGGGCTTCCTGGCCAATACCCTGACCCCGGGCGTCGGCGATTCCAACACCAACACCCCGGAATACAAAGCGTTCCTGGTGAACGTGGAAAAGGCCTGACGGAGCAACTGACATGTCCATGCAATCCCAAGACATCATCCGCCGTTCGGCCACCAACGCCTTCACCCCGGCGCCGCGGGCCCGCGATCACCAGGCCGAAGTGGCCAAGCTGATCGACGTCAGCATCTGCATCGGCTGCAAGGCGTGCCAGGTGGCGTGCAACGAATGGAACGACCTGCGCGACGAAGTCGGCCACAACGTCGGGGTCTACGACAACCCCGCCGACCTCAGCGCCGACACCTGGACCCTGATGCGTTTCGACGAGCACGAGAACGAAGCCGGCAAGCTCGAATGGCTGATCCGCAAGGACGGCTGCATGCACTGCGCCGACCCTGGCTGCCTGAAAGCCTGCCCGCAACCGGGAGCGATCATCCAGTACGCCAACGGCATCGTCGACTTCCAGTCCGAGCACTGCATAGGTTGCGGCTACTGCGTCGCCGGCTGCCCGTTCGACGTGCCGCGCATCAGCAAGAAGGACAACAAGGCTTACAAGTGCACCCTGTGCGTCGACCGGGTCACGGTGGGCCAGGAGCCGGCTTGCGTGAAGACCTGCCCCACCGGGGCGATCAACTTCGGCAGCAAGGCCGACATGCTGGTGCAGGCCGCAGAACGGGTCACCGAACTGCAGGGCCGCGGCTTTGCCGGCGCGGGGATCTACGACCCGCAAGCGGTGGGCGGAACCCATGTGTTCTACGTGCTGCAACACGCCGACCAGCCGCAGCTGTACCACAAGCTCAACCCTGACCCGCGCATCAGCAGCGCGATCGAAGGCTGGAAAGGCTGGCTCAAGCCGGCGGCCGCCGTGGCTTTCTTCGCCACCTTGGCCGGTACGGTATTCCACTACATCGGCGTCGGCCCGAACGAAGTCGAAGAAGACCTCAAGGAGAACCCGTGATGAACAAGAACAAGCTGATCCTGCGTACCCGCTTTATCGAGCGCGCCAGCCACTGGTTCATGGTCATCTGCTTCTTCATGGTGGCGTTGTCGGGGCTGTCGTGGTTCTTCCCGTCGCTGAACTGGCTCAACGGCGTGTTCGGCACACCGCAGCTGGCGCGCATCCTGCACCCGTTTCTGGGAACGGTGGTGTTCCTGCTGCTGATGTTCCTGTTCGTGCGTTTTGTGAAGTACAACCTGCCGGAACGCCAGGACGCGATCTGGTTTCGCAACCTCAAGACGGTGCTCTCGGGGGACCACAGCCAACCGCTGCAGATTGGCAAGTACAACGCCGGGCAGAAGATCCTGTTCTGGGGAATCATGGGCCTGATCAGCCTGTTGCTGCTCAGCGGCGTGGTGATCTGGCGGCCGTGGTTCGCCCAGTACTTCAGCATTCCCCTGATTCGCATCGCCCTGCTCACCCATGCCCTGGCCGGGATCTCGCTGATGCTGCTGATCATCGGTCACGCCTACCTGGCGTTCTGGGTCAAGGGTTCGATCCGCGGCATGGTCACCGGCTACGTATCGCGCAGTTGGGCCCGCTCGCACCATGACCGCTGGTACCAGCAGATTTCCAAGAGTGAGAAGAAATGAGCAGCATCAAGCTAACCCCACTGGAGCCCACCAGTGGCGGCGTGGAAGAAATCAGCGCCTTGTTGCTGCCGGACCTGCGCCAGCACTTCAGCCGGCGCGCAGCGCGCCTGCGCCAACTGGCCGAAGGTCACGAGCAGGCCGACTACCTGCGGTTTGCCGCGCGGGTGGCTGAGGCGCAACAGGCGATATTCGAGCGTTCGCCGGTGGCGGCCGAGGAGTTGCAGGCGCTGGTGGCGCGGATCGGTGATGGCGCGCCGCTGGATGTGCAGCGCCTGCCGCGCTCGGCCTATTGGCAAGCGGCCCTTGAGCAACTGATCGAGCACCTGCGCAGGGACGCCAGCGCCCCGCTGACCAAGGCCCTGGACGCCATCGGCGGCATGCCCGCCGAGCAGCGTGAAGCCTGTGCCGAGCAGTTGCTGCTGGGGCATTACCTTCAGGTAGACAGCGGCCAGGCGCTGTTTTTCTGGGCGGCCCTGAGCCTGTATTTCAGCCAACTGGCCAGCGCCCTGCCGGTGACTGCCCAGGCCCAGGTGGGAGAACAGCGCCAGCATTGCCCGGTGTGCTGCAGCGCGCCGGTGGCCAGCGTGATCCTCAGCGGCAAGCGCGCCGGCCTGCGTTACCTGCACTGCGGATTATGCGAGAGCCGCTGGCACATGGTGCGAGCCAAATGCAGCAACTGCGAAGGCACCGGCCAACTGCACTACTGGTCGCTGGAGCACCAGGACAGCGCGGTCAAGGCCGAGAGCTGTGGAGACTGCCAGAGCTACCTGAAGGTGTTCTATTACCCACACGATCAGAGGCTGGAGCCGGTGGCCGACGACCTTGCGTCGTTGGCCCTGGATGCCGGGCTTGAGGCTGAAGGCTTCGCGCGCAGCAGCATCAGCCCGTTCCTGTTTCCCGGCCAGGCATGACGTCTGGCGGCCCGAGAAATCCACCGAAGCGGCTAGCTCGAAGGTCTGCGCTGCCCCAGCCCCAGGCTGGACAGCAACCGATATCGGAGGAATCGGTGATCCCACCACCCAAAAGCCTCGTAGAAGTGGGCTTGCCAACGAAAGCACCCGGGCGTCGAAAGGCCCTTTTCGCGGGCCAGTCGACTCCGGTAGCACCGGCCAATATTGCGTCAGCCGCAATAACTAATTGCACGCCAGGGAATTGATAGCAGCCTAACGAAAGGTGCATGCTAGAGGGCTTGCTTGGCGCTTATATCATTCCGAATGATAGTTACCTTCGCTTCATTCGATTCGTGAGATACAACCCTGCCGAGCATCATCCGCCCATCTCAAATACAGTGGCGGATGCACCATGGACCAGTCAGTCAAACTCCTACGTTTTCCACTCGCCGTTCTCGCCGTGCTGGTGATGAGCGCGTGCGGCAAAGCCCCTGAGACCGCCTCCGCCCCGCCCGCTGCCAAAGTCAGCGTGGCCAAGGTGCTGGAACAGCCGGTCAACGAATGGGATGAATTCACCGGGCGCCTGGAAGCCCCGGAAACCGTGGAGATCCGACCTCGGGTCTCGGGCCAGATCGATCAGGTGGCCTTCACCGAAGGCGCCCTGGTGAAGAAAGGCGACCTGCTGTTCCAGATCGACCCACGGCCTTTCCAGGCTGAAGTACGCCGCCTCGAAGCCCAGCTGCAACAGGCTCGGGCCACCGCGACCCGCAGTGCCAACGAAGCCCAGCGCGGCCAGCGCCTGCTGACCAGCAACGCGATTTCCGCCGAGCTGGCCGACACCCGCACCAGCGCCGCCCAGGAAGCCCGGGCCGGGGTCGATGCGATCCAGGCCCAGTTGGACGTGGCCAAGCTCAACCTGAGCTTCACCCGGGTAGTGGCGCCCATCAGCGGCCGGGTCAGCCGCGCGCAGATCACCGCCGGCAACCTGGTGACCGCCGATGTCACCCCGCTCACCAGCCTGGTCTCCACCGACAAGGTCTACGCCTACTTCGACGCCGACGAGCGCGTGTACCTCAAGTACACCCAGCTCGCCCGCCAGGGCCAGCGCGGCCAGACCACCCCGGTGTACCTGGGCCTGTCCAATGAAGAAGGCCACCCGCACCTGGGGCAGATGAACTTCGTCGACAACCAGGTCAACCCCAAGACCGGCACCATCCGTGGCCGCGCGGTGTTCGACAACAGCGACGGCAGCTACACCCCGGGCCTCTATGCGCGCCTGAAACTGGTGGGCAGTGGCACCTACTCGGCGATGCTGATCAACGACGAAGCCGTGGGCACCGACCTGGGCAAGAAGTTCGTGCTGGTGATGGACGCCGACAACAAGCCGGCCTACCGCGCCGTGGAACTGGGGCCGAAGATCGAGGGCCTGCGCATCGTGCGCAACGGCCTGAGCAAGGACGACACCATCATCGTCAAGGGCTTGCAGCGGGCACGTCCCGGCGCACCGGTCACGCCTGAAGTGATCCCCATGGCCAGCAAGGAAACCCTCGCCGCCCTGGCCCAACAACGCCAAGCACTGGAAGCCAGCAACCTGCCGCAGGTCACCCCTGCCAAGGCGGCTCCGGCTGTGAAACTCGCCGCTGCGACACCGCGCGGTTAAGGGACGACTCTCAAGATGAATTTTTCCCAGTTCTTCATTTCAAGGCCGATCTTCGCCGCGGTGCTGTCGCTGCTGATCCTGATCGCCGGCGCCATCTCGCTGTTCCAGTTGCCCATCAGCGAATACCCGGAAGTGGTGCCGCCCACCGTAGTGGTGCTGTCTCTTATACACATCTGACGCTGCCGACGAATAGAGAGGTGTAGAT
>ERZ1032387.292-NODE-292-length-8176-cov-18.402413_pt1 | contig 8176 bp, 8 predicted proteins | sample MGYA00516710_ERZ1032387 | MGnify/ENA primary metagenome ERZ1032387 (study PRJEB33718, sample SAMN03160192) | human skin metagenome | collected 2014-02-25 | study: EMG produced TPA metagenomics assembly of the PRJNA266117 data set (Human skin bacterial metagenome and...
TCTATTCGTCGGCAGCGTCAGATGTGTATAAGAGACAGGTGTTGTTGAGCAGCACGCTCTCGGCCAGCCGCATCAGGCGCCGGCCCGTGCCGTAGTGCCGGCCATTGCCCTCGCGCTGCAGGATGCCCGCGCCTTCGAGCTGCTGGAGCATGCGGTGCATGGTGGGCTTGGGCAGGCCTGTCTCCTCGACCATGGTCTGCAGCGTGAAGGGCTCGTTCTTCTGGGCAATGGCCTCCAGCAGGGCGAACAGCCGCAGGTTGGGCGTGTCGCCATCGATACGGGCAGGGATGGGGTCACGGGTGTTCATGGTGTTGGTCATCATATGTTTTTCAATTTTTCGAGTCAATTTATTCCGAAAAAAGAAATTTGTTTGACATCCAGGCGAAGTCAGTCCTAGACTTGCGCCGTAATTTCTTTTTTCGGAACATTAAGTTCCATTTTCAAGGAGACAACATGACTGCAGCCAACAATCGTACGGTGGTCGAAGGCGTCCAGAAGATGACCCCTTCCGAAGCCTTTGTGGAGACCTGCGTGGCCAACGGCGTCACGGAGATGTTCGGCATCATGGGCTCGGCCTTCATGGATGCCATGGACATCTTCGCGCCCGCCGGCATCCGCCTTATCCCCGTGGTGCACGAGCAGGGCGCGGCCCACATGGCCGACGGCTATGCGCGCGTCTCGGGCCGCCACGGCGTGGTGATCGGCCAGAACGGCCCCGGCATCAGCAACTGCGTGACCGCCATCGCCGCCGCCTACTGGGCCCACAGCCCCGTGGTCATGATCACGCCCGAGACCGGCACCATGGGCATGGGCCTGGGGGGCTTTCAGGAAGCCAACCAGCTGCCCATGTTCCAGGAGTTCACCAAGTACCAGGGCCATGTCTGCAACCCCAAGCGCATGGCCGAGTTCACGGCCCGCTGCTTTGACCGCGCCATCTCCGAGATGGGCCCCACACAGCTGAACATTCCGCGCGACTATTTCTACGGCGAAGTGCAGTGCGAAATCCCCAAGCCCATGCGCGTGGAGCGCGGCTCGGGCGGCGAAAACAGCCTGCAGGCCGCCACGGAACTGCTGGCCACGGCCAAGTTCCCCGTGATCCTGGCCGGCGGCGGCGTGGTCATGGGCGATGCGGTCGAGGAATGCAGGCAGCTGGCCGAGCGCCTGGGCGCCCCCGTGGTCACGGGCTACCTGCGCAATGACGCCTTCCCCGCCAAGCACCCGCTGTGGGCCGGCCCGCTGGGCTACCAGGGCTCCAAGGCCGCGATGAAGCTCATCGCCCAGGCCGACGTGGTGATCGCGCTGGGCTCGCGCATGGGCCCCTTCGGCACCCTGCCCCAGCACGGCATGGACTACTGGCCCAAGAACGCCAAGATCATCCAGGTCGAGGCCGACCACACCAACCTGGGCCTGGTCAAGAAGATCTCGGTGGGCATCCACGGCGACGCCAAGGCCGTGGCGCGCGAGCTGGGCCGCCGCCTGCAGGGCCAGACCCTGGCCTGCGACGCCACCAAGGCCGCGCGCGCCGACACCATTGCCACCGAGAAGGCCGCCTGGGAGAAGGAGCTGGACGAGTGGACGCATGAGCGCGACCCCTACAGCCTGGACATGATCGAAGAGGCCAAGGGCGAGCGCACGCCCACGGGCGGCAAGTACCTGCACCCGCGCCAGGTGCTGCGCGAGCTGGAAAAGGCCATGCCGCCGCGCGTGATGGTCTCCACCGACATCGGCAACATCAACTCCGTGGCCAACAGCTACCTGCGCTTCGACGAGCCGCGCAGCTTCTTCGCGCCCATGAGCTTCGGCAACTGCGGCTATGCCCTGCCCACCATCATCGGTGCCAAGTGCGCAGCGCCCGACCGTCCGGCCATTGCCTACGCCGGCGACGGCGCCTGGGGCATGAGCATGGTGGAGATCATGACCGCCGTGCGCCATGACATTCCCGTCACGGCCGTGGTCTTCCACAACCGCCAGTGGGGCGCCGAGAAGAAGAACCAGGTGGACTTCTACAACCGCCGCTTCGTGGCCGGCGAGCTGGAAAGCGAAAGCTTCGCGGCGATTGCCAGCGCCATGGGCGCCGAGAGCATCGTGGTCGACCAGATCGAGGACGTGGGCCCAGCGCTGCAAAAGGCCATCGACCTGCAGATGAACCACGGCAAGACCTGCGTGATCGAGGTGATGTGCACGCGCGAACTGGGGGACCCGTTCCGCCGCGATGCGCTGGCCAAGCCCGTGCGCTTCCTCGAAAAGTACAAAGACTTTGTCTGACGCCGTCTGACACCCCCTGAGGCGCTGCGCGCCTTCCCCCTCTCTACCCGCTGCGCGGGGGAGGGGGACGACACCCTCGGTGCGGGGCGGCCCTTCCTCGGTGTCCCTGGGATGGGCCGCGCCGGTTTCATGCGCCTGGGTGAAGCGCAAGGCCCTCGAAAGCCGATTCCCAGATTCCCTGCGTTGCTCGCGCCGGGCCCTGTACTTTCCCGCAGGAGCTTTCATGGTCCCCCCACTTTCACTCGCCGTGGCCGCCGACGATGCGCCCGCCACGCACCGCCCCCATCTCCAGCACTTGCTCGACCAGGCCAAGGCGCAAGGCCCCATTCCGGTGGCCGTGGCCTATCCCTGTGATGCGGGCTCGCTGCAGGCCGCCATGCAGGCCGCGCAGGCGGGCCTGATCACGCCGCTGCTGGTGGGCCCCGAGGCACGCATCCGGGCGGCGGCCCAGTCGGCCGGGCTGGACCTGGCGGGCGCGTCCATCCATTCCACCGCCGACGATCCGCGCGCGGCGGCGGCCCAGGCGGCGGCGCTGTGCGGCAGCGGCCAGGCCCGCGCGCTGATGAAGGGCAGCCTGCACAGCGACGAGTTGCTGGGCGCTGCCGTGGCGCGCGAGGCCGGCCTGCGCGGCAGCCGCCGCGCCAGCCATGTGTTCGTGATGGACCTGCCGGGCTTCGAGCGCCCGCTGCTGATGACCGATTGCGTGGTCAACATCTTCCCCACGCTGATGGACAAGCGCGACATTGCGCAGAACGCCATCGACCTGGCCCGTGCCATCGGCATTGCCCGGCCGCGCGTGGCCGTGCTCTCGGCGGTGGAGACCGTCAACCCCGCCATTCCCGGCACCATCGACGCGGCCGCGCTGTGCAAGATGGCCGACCGGGGGCAGATCAGCGGCGCCATCCTTGACGGGCCGCTGGCCTATGACAACGCCATCTCGCTGCGCTCGGCGCACCACAAGGGCATCGTCTCTGATGTGGCCGGCCAGCCCGACGTGCTGCTGGTGCCCAGCCTGGAGGCCGGCAACATGATCTACAAGCAGCTGGTCTACATGGCCGATGCCGAATGCGCGGGCCTGGTGCTGGGCATGCGCGTGCCCATCGTGCTGACCAGCCGCTCTGACTCGGTGGCCAGCCGCATCGCGTCCTGCGCGCTGGCGGTTCTGGCCGATGCGGCGGGCGGCAAGGAGCAGCCATGAGCCAGGTTCAAGCCCCGTTGGCGGCACAGCCGCCCGTGCCGCGCATGCTGCAATGGCTGAAGCTCCTGCCCGGCACAGGCCTGTCGGGCGTGATTGCGCTGGCAGCCACCTTCGTCTCCACGCTGCACGGCGGGCCGCAGCTGCTGTTCGCGCTGTTCTTCGGCGTGGCCTTCCACTTCCTGAGTCAGGACGCGCGCGCCAAGCCGGGCATCGAGTTCTGTGCGCGCGGCGTGCTGCGCCTGGGCGTGGGCCTGCTGGGTGCGCGCATCACGGCCACGCAGATCGCGGGCCTGGGCTGGACCACGGCGCTGATCGTCATCGCCGCCGTGGTCACCACGCTGCTGTGCGGCACGCTGCTGGGCCGGCGCCTGGGCCTGACGCGGCCGCAGGGCGTGCTGTCGGGCGGCGCGGTGGCCATCTGCGGCGCCTCGGCCGCGCTGGCCATCTCCTCGGTGCTGCCGCGCGACAAGGACAGCGACCGCTTCACGCTCACCGTGGTGGTCACGGTCACCGTGCTGTCCACGGCCGCCATGGTGCTGTACCCGCTGGTGGCGCGCGCCCTGCACCTGCCGCCCGAGCTGGCGGGCCTGTTCATCGGCGGCACCATCCACGATGTGGCCCAGGTGGTGGGCGCGGGCTACACCATCGACCAGGCCACGGGGGACTACGCCACCATCGTCAAGCTGTTCCGCGTGTCCATGCTGGCCGTGGTGGTGGTCATGGTCTCGGCCCTGTTCAAGCGCCAGCGCGAGGCTGCGGCCGAGCAGCACCACGGCAAGAAGCCGGGCCTGGTGCCCTGGTTCCTGTGGGTGTTCGTCGCGCTGGTGGCCATCAACTCGCTGGGCTGGGTGCCGCCGGGGCTGCAGCACCAGTTGAGCGACCTGTCGCGCAACTGCCTGGTGCTGGCCATTGCGGCCCTGGGCCTGAAGACCTCGTTCCAGCAACTGGCCCAGGCAGGCTGGCGGCCTTTTGCACTGCTGGTGGTGGAGACGCTGTGGATGGCGGCCTTCGTGCTGATCGCCATCGAGTTCGAGATGCGGTGAACGCAGGCGCAATACGGCAGTTTTCCAGGGCCCGCCATGCGCGGGCCCTTCTCATTTCTCATGGAGTCGGCGCATTTGATGTTCGCGCATTGAGGTGATACATTTGCACACAATTTTTTGACGCACATCAACGCCCGACACTAGCCGTGAACGTTCTTCGCAAGCAAGCCGGCAGATTCCGCAGAAGGACTGCCATCCAGGTCCTCGCCCTCCTGCGCAGGCAACAACCCCTGCAAGCCGCCTTGCTGCGGCTGCTTCCGTGCCTGCTGCTGCTGGCCGGCTGCGCCGTGCTGCTGGACTCCCTGGTGCCCATCCCGCTGTGGGCCGTCGCCGGCCTGACCGGGGTCATGGCGGGCTATATCGCCCACAACTGCCAGGCGTTTGTTGCATCCCAGCGCAGGAAATCCATGCTGCGCCATCTCGCGCGCTGCTGCCTGCTGCACGCCCAATGAAACACAGGCGCCCGGGTCGTCAGGCACCGCTGCTGGCATAGGCCGTCAGCGCCTGCGCGACCGCCTTGAAGACCACGGCGCAGCGCTCGCTCTTGCGCAGGTCCTCATGCATGGCCACCCAGGTATCAAGCTTCCATGAGAATGCCTGCGGCAGCACCCGCACCAGGCCCGCGTCCCTGGCCGCCAGCGCCGACTGGCAGATGCCGATGCCAAAGCCAGCGCGGATGGCGCCCAGCTGTGCCAGGTCGCTGTCCGAGCTCAGCGCCATGGCCTCGCGCGTGAACATCGGAAACTGCTGCTGAAACCTGCGGATGAAGGCGTTCTCATGGTCGAAGCCGATCAGCGAATGCCCGGCCAGTTCCTGCAGCGAAGCCGGCACGCCATGCCTGGCCAGATAGCTCTCATGGGCATGCAGCCCCAGTTCGATGGCGCCGATATGGCGGGCCACCAGCGCCTCCTGCTGCGGCCGGAACATGCGCACGGCCACATCGGCCTCGCGGCGCAGCAGGTCATCGACCGCGTTGGACAGCACCAGTTCGACGCGCAGTTCCGGATGGGCCGCGCGCAATTGCGCCAGCACGGGCGGCAGCAGCTCCACGCCCACGACCTCGCTGGCCGTCAGGCGCACCGTGCCGCGCACGCCCGCGCCATGGCTGGCCGCCACGCGGCGCAGCGCGGCAGCCGTCGCGGCCATGCTGGCCGCATAGGGCTGCAATTCATAGGCCGCCTCGGTGGGTGCGAAGCCATCGGACGAACGGGTGAACAGTTGCAGGCCCAGCGCCGACTCCAGCCCGTCGATGTGCCGGCCCACGGTTGGCTGCGCCAGACCCATGGCCCGGCCCGCCGCTGACAGCGACCCGGACTCCAGCACCTGCAAAAAGCTGCGATACCACTCCCAATGGGGTTCCGACATCACTGATCCATTCATTTATGCATGGACACCAGAAGATTCTAGGCAATTTTCCTTTTGCAGCGTGTTGCGGACACTGGCGTGGTCACCACAGGACCCGCACCATGCCATCCATTGCACTTTTCGGCGCCGCAGGCGCCATCGGCCAGAGCCTGGCCGCCGCGCTCAGACAACAGGGCCGCGCCTATCGCGTGGTCGGCCGCAACGCAGCCAGCCTGCGCCAGACCTTCGGCGCCGATCCCCTGGCCGAGATCGCCACCTGGAACCCGGATGTCGCCGGCTCCATCGAGGCTGCCGCCCACGGCGTGGACACGCTGGTCTACCTGGTGGGCGTGAACTACTGGCAGTTTCAATTGCATCCCGAGCTGATGCGCAAGACGCTGGAAGGCGCCATTGCCGCGGGCGTGCGCCGCATCGTGCTGATCGGCACCGTCTATCCCTACGGAAAGGCCCGCACCCTGCCCGTGGCGGAAGACCATCCGCGCGAGCCCCATACCTTCAAGGGTCGCATGCGCAAAGCCCAGGAGGACCTGCTGCTGCAAGCCCATGCACAGGGCCGCATCGAGGCCACCGTGCTGCGCCTGCCCGACTTCTACGGTCCCGGAGTGCACAACAGCCTGCTGCACGGCGCCTTCGAGGCGGCGGCCCACGGCGGCCGGGCCGACATGATCGGCCCGCTGGACCGGCCGCACGAGTTTGTCTATGTGCCTGATGTGGGCCCCGTCGTGGCGCGCCTCATCGACACGCCGCAGGCATTCGGCAGGGTCTGGCACCTGGCTGGCGCGGGGGCGACCACGCAGCGCGATATCGTCTCGGAGATCGAACGCCTGAGCGGCAGGCCGTTGAAACTGCGCGTTGCAGGCAAGACCGCGCTGCGCCTGGCCGGCCTGTTCAGCCCCTTGATGCGCGAACTGGCAGAGATGCACTACCTGCTGACCGATCCTCTGATCATGGACGACTCGGCCCTGCACACCCTGCTGGGCCCCATCGCCAAGACCCCATACGCCCAGGGCATACGCGCCACGCTGGATGCCGCCAGGGCGGGCGCGGGCTCAGTTATGAACTCCAGCCCGCAGCAGGCCACGGCCTGAAAACAAAAAAGCCCTGACAGCAGAACTGTCAGGGCTTTTGTCTATCTGGCAGGGGAGGAAGGACTCGAACCCTCGCATGCCGGAATCAAAATCCGGTGCCTTTACCAACTTGGCGACTCCCCTAGAAGACGTAAATTCTAATACGTTTTTTTGGACCGAAATCCAAAATTCAGAAAATTTGGTCCAAAACGTTCTTCAATCATTCCGGCGCCAACGCGGCATCCAGCTGGCCACGAATCGCCTGCTGCCCCGCCGCCGTGAAGCAGCCAATGAAGACAAAGGCGGACCCGGCAACCTGCGCCGCGCCCAGATCCGCCACGCGCAGCCGGCCTCCCACCACATGGATTTCCTGCAAAGGCTGCTGCCCCCGCAGTCGCACGATGCCTTTGGCCCGCAGCAGCGGCACCGGCAGGGTGCGCAGTGCCTGCCTGAGGCGCTGCTTGTCGAATTGCCGGTGCGTGGTGTACGAGAAACTGGTGATTCCTGCCATCCCGGCGAGACTTGCCGAGCCATCCACGGCCCTCTTCCAGGCGCCACCTTCGCCCGCAAGCGCACCCAGCAGGCGCTGCGGGTGCTGCGGTTGGCGTGGCAGGGGCACAGCGTCCAGGAAGACGGCCAGGGGAATCTCGCCGCACTGTGCGGTCAGCACCATGGTGTGCGGGGCGATCTCGGCCAGGCGCTGCCTTGCCTTGCCGGTCATCGGCGCGCTGGCCAGATCCGCCTTGGTCAGCACCAGCGCCGTCGCGCCGGCGATCTGGCGGCGGACCATGTCGCCGACCAGCGGGTCGCGCAGTTGCTCATCGACGTCCTGGACATCCACCGCCACCAGGATGGCGTTGAGCTGCAGCGCGGGGTCGAGCATGCCGACCTGGGCGATGCGCACGGGGTCGGAGACGCCGCTGGCCTCGATGACCAGCAGGTCCGGGCGGTCGGGCCGCGCGCCCACGGCGGCCAGGGCCTCGGCCAGCCGCCCGCCGATGGAGCAGCAGATGCAGCCGTTTTCCAGCTGCAGCACGTCGCTGCTGCGTGTGCGGATCAGGGCGGCGTCGATGTTGATCTCGCCGAAGTCGTTGACCAGCACGGCCACGCGCAGGCCATCGGCGCGCTCCAGCAGCCGGTTGAGCAAGGTGGTCTTGCCCGCGCCCAGATAGCCGCCCACGACGACCATGGGAACTGTCTCTTATACACATCTCCGAGCCCACGAGACCGAGGCTGAT